>Ga0081539_10004965_pt1 | contig 14093 bp, 17 predicted proteins | sample TabmetS4T2R2_FD_71023 | JGI IMG/M metagenome (GOLD analysis project Ga0081539, IMG submission 71023) | Tabebuia heterophylla rhizosphere microbial communities from the University of Puerto Rico - S4T2R2 | ecosystem: Host-associated > Plants > Roots > Rhizosphere ...
CGTGCGCCAGGCGCTCGAGGAGGCGGGCGGCTGGCCCGCTCGCGGGACCGTCGACGCGTTCGCCGAGTACGTGCACGCCGTCGTCTCGCGCCTGGGCGACCGCCCCGTGCAGTGGATCACGCTCAACGAGCCGTGGGTGGCCGCGTGGGTCGGCTACGGCTGGGGTCACCACGCCCCCGGCCGCGTGAGCGAGAGCGACGCGCTCGCCGCAGCGCACCACCTTCTGCTTGCGCACGGCCGCGCGGTCGAGATCCTGCGCGCCGGCGCGGACGGCGCCGACGTCGGGATCACGCTCAACCTCGGCCACGTCTATCCCGAGTCGGACGACGACGCCGACGCCGCCCGTCACGTCGACGGGTTCAACAACCGGTGGTTCCTCGATCCGATCTTCCGTGCCGAGTACCCGGCCGACATGCTCGACCACTTCGCAGCGTCGCTTCCGGAGATCCGCGACGGCGACCTCCGCGAGATCGCCGCGCCGATCGACTTCCTCGGCGTCAACAACTACTCGCGCAACCTGATCCGCGCCGACCGGAACGGCGGCGGGCCGATCCACGTCCGCGATCCGCACTCGCAGTACACGGACATGGGCTGGGAGGTCTATCCCGACGGGCTGCAGGACCTCCTCGTACGCCTTCGCGACGACTACGCGCCGCCCGCGATCTACATCACGGAGAACGGCGCCGCATTTCCCGACGTGCGCGGACACGACGGACGTGTGCACGACCCGGAGCGCCAGGCGTACATCGAGAGCCACATCGACGCGGTCGGGCGCGCGGTCGAGGCGGGTGTGCCCGTGCGCGGCTACTTCGTGTGGACGCTGCTGGACAACTTCGAGTGGGCCTGGGGCTACTGGAAGCGCTTCGGGATCGTGTACGTCGACTTCCCCACGCAGGAGCGCGTCCCGAAGGACAGCTTCCACTGGTACCGCGAGTTCATCGCGGCGCAGCGCGCCGCGGCCGTCACCGCGGCCTGATCCGGAACGGCACGACGTTCGACGCGGCGACGCGACCCGCAATGCTGCAACGACGGCGGCGGAGCCGCCGTCGCGCGACCGGAAGACCGGGGTCGCCTCCAGCGCCCCCGGGCCGACTTCAGGCACCCTTCTCATCGGAAACTTAGAGACCTCTGCTTCGCTACCCGGAACCCACCGGAGGAGGACCCCGTGACCGCAGACCGCGACGAGCTCGCCGTCCCGTCGCCGCTCGAGGCGAAGCAGCGCCTCGAGGAGGCCTTGTTCGAGATCCGACGCGTGATCGCGGGCCAGGACGCGATGCTCGAGCGGGTCCTCGTCTGCCTGCTCGCGCAGGGGCACCTGCTGATCGAAGGCGTCCCGGGGCTTGCCAAGACGCTGACGATCAAGACGACCGCGGGCGTCCTCGGCGGGTCGTTCTCGCGCATCCAGTTCACGCCCGACCTCGTTCCGTCCGACCTGGTCGGGACGCGCGTCTACCGCGCCGGCGAGGGGACCTTCGACACCGAGCTCGGCCCGGTCTTCTGCAACTTCCTGCTCGCCGACGAGATCAACCGCGCACCGGCGAAGGTGCAGTCGGCGCTGCTCGAGGTGATGCAGGAGCGTCAGGTCACGATCGGCCATACCACCTACCCGGTCCCGGATCCGTTCCTCGTCATGGCGACGCAGAACCCGATCGAGTCCGAGGGGACGTACCCGCTCCCCGAGGCGCAGATCGACCGCTTCATGCTCAAGACGCTGATCGGGTACCCGGCGCACGACGAGGAGCTGACGGTCGTGAACCGCCAGCTCGTCGATCCGCCCGAGCTCCGGAAGATGCTCACGCTCGACGACCTGCGCGGCCTGCAGCGCGCCGCCTTCGACGTCTACGTCGATCCCGGCCTCGTCAGCTACGCGGTGAGCATCGCCTCGGCCACGCGCGATCCGAAGGAGCACGGCGTGCCGGACGTCGCCGAGTACATCGCGTACGGCGCCAGCCCGCGCGGGCCGATCAGCCTCGTGCAGGCTGCGCGCGCGCTCGCGCTCGTGCACGGCCGCGAGTACGTGGTCGTCGAGGACCTGCAGAACCTCGCCAAGGACGCACTGAGGCACCGCCTCGTGCTCACGTATCAGGCCTTGGCGGAGGACGTGACACCGGACGCCATCCTCGACCAGGTCCTCGAGGCAGTCGCGGTGCCTCGTCTCGACCTCGCCGCCCGCACGAGCGCCGCGTGACGGTCACGCGCGCGCTGCGCGCCGGGCCGACACCGGACCGTCCCGGGCCGGGGGCGATCCCCGACGCGCTGCTGCGCGCCCTCGACGTCTCGATCGCACGACGAATCGACGGGCTGCTTGCGGGCGACTACCGCGCATCGGTGCACGGCGAGGGCACCGAGCTCGCGCAGATCCGTCCCTACGAGCCCGGCGACGACGTCCGCCGGATCGACTGGAACGTCACCGCGCGGACCGGCGAGCCGCACGTGCGCGTGCACCTCGCGGAACGCGTGCTCGTCACGTGGCTGGTCCTCGACACGTCTGCGTCGATGCGCTTCGGCACCGCCGACCGGCGGAAGGCCGATGTCGCCGAAGGCGTGGCGATCGCGCTCGGCCACGTCGCGACCCGGCGGGGCAACAGGCTGGGCGTGGTCACGTTCGGCGACGCGTCGCCGCAGACGGTGCCCGTCCGGCAGGGACGGCTCGGGCTTCTCGGCCTCCTCGCGGCGCTCCGCCGGGAGGACGGCGGGAACGCCCGTCTCGGCGCGACCTCGCTCGGCGCGGGCATGGCGCGCGCGGCGGCGCTGGCGCGCCAGCGTTCGCTGGTCGTGATCGTGTCGGACTTCCGCGGACCGTTCGACTGGCGGAAGCCGCTGCTCCAACTCGCCGACCGCCACGCGGTCCTCGCCGTCGAGATCCGCGACCCGCGGGAGCAGGAGCTGCCGAACGCGGGCGAGCTCTGGCTGGTCGACCCCGAGACGGGCCGGCAGCTGCGTGTCGACACGCGCAACGCCAAGCTGCGATCGCGGTTCGCGCAGGCGGCCGCAGAGGAGCGTCGCGGGCTCGAGCGCACGCTCGCGTTGCTCGGCGTGCGTCACGTCGTCCTCACGACCTCAGGCGACTGGCTGCGTCCGCTCGCGGTGTTCCTGCGAAGGGACAAGCGATGAGCTTCGAGTGGCCGCCGGCGCTCGCGCTCCTGCTGCTGCTCCCCCTCCTCGTCGCCGCGTACGTCGTGCACCATCGCGGCCGAACGCGATATGCAGCGCGGTGGGGGACGCCTGCCCTGCTCCCGAACCTCGTCGACCGCGCGCCTCGCCGGTTGCGCCACGTTCCGCTCGTCGTGCTCTTCGTCGCGCTGGCGGCCATGATCGTCGGCGTCGCCCGGCCCCACGCCACCGTCCGCGTCAAGCGCGAGGAGGCGACCGTGCTCGTGGCGATCGACACCTCGCGTTCGATGGGCGCGAAGGACGTGCAACCGACACGGCTCGCGGCCGCGAAGCACGCGGCGAGCGAGTTCGTCGAGCGCCTGCCCAAGAAGTATCGCGTCGGCATCGTCTCGTTCGGCTCGCGCGCCGTCGTCGCGTTGCCCCCGACGGAGACCCGGTCGCTCGTCGCGTCCGCCCTCGCCGCGCTGCGCCCCGGCGAAGGGACCGCGATCGGCGACGCCGTCGTGCTCGCGGCGCGCCTCGGACAGCGCCAGCGCACGAGCGAGGGCAAGGTGCCGCCGATGTCGCTCCTCCTCATCTCGGACGGCGCCCGCGACGGCGGTCGAACCGCGCCGCAGGCAGCGGCACGGCGGGCGAGGCGCGCGCACTTGCCGGTGTTCACCGTGCTGATCGGGACGCAGAACGGCGTCGTCCAGCACGCGCTGCCGGGAGGCCTGCAGGAGTCGATCCGCGTTCCCCCTAGCCCGACCACGCTGCAGCAGCTGGCGCGCGCGACCGGCGGCAAGTTCTACGCCGCGCCGAGCACGGACAAGTTGAAGGACGTCTACGAGGAGCTCGGCTCGCGGCTCGGCAGCCGCAAGCAGGAGCGCGAGCTGACGGATCTCTTCGCCGGCGGCTCGGCGGTGCTGCTCCTGATCAGCGGCGGGCTCTCGGCGTTCTGGTTCCGGAGGCTCGTGTGAAAGCGGCAATCGCGATCTCCACAGCTGTCGCCGCAGCGCTGGCGGCAGGAATCTCGACCCCGCCGGCGCACGCTGCGACGAGCGAGTGCCGCGGGTTGCTCGTCTGCGTGCCGATCGCCGGGCCGTGGGTCGTCGTGCCGACCGGACGCGGCGTTCCGCGCCCGCACGTCGAGTATCAGATGACGTGTCCGCGCGGCTACGTCGTCGGCGGGCTCGACGCCGAGCTCACCGACCGCGCGATCGACGTCGCGTTCGTGGGCACGACCGGCAGCCCGGTCGCTCCGGGGATCACGACCTCGCGGACGGTGGTGTTCGTCGCGACCCACGTCGGGAGCGCGACGAAGACGTCCACGTTCAGGCCGCACGTGGGCTGCGTGCCCGCGACGGGCGGCGGCCGGCGAACGCCGACTGCCGTCAGCGCCGTCGTCCCGCCGGGGAAGCCGACGACCCGCCGCGTGCGCACGGTGCGCGTCGGGCCGACGGTTCGCACGATCGTGCAGGCCTGTCGCGCCAACGAGCGTCTCGTCGACGCGAGCTACGCGCGCGCGTTCTTCACGAAGCGCCCGCCGAGCGCGGCGCTCGTCTCGACGGTCTCCGTGACGCACGCCGTGCGCAACGGCCGTGTCACCGCCGTCGTCCGCGGCGACGACGCGGTGACGAGCGTGCGCGCGATCGTCCAGCTCTCCGCGGTCTGTGCAGGTGGCAGATGAGCTTCGACCGTCCCTGGCTGCTGCTCGCCCTGCTCGCCATCCCGGCGGCGATCGGGATCTGGATGCTCGCGCAACGGCGGCGCATGCGCTACGCGCTGACGTTCACCAACCTCGACCTGCTCGCGAGCGTGGCGGGCGGCCGTTCCGTGCGTCGCTTCGTCCCGCCGATCCTGTTCCTGCTGGCGCTCGCGTCGCTCTGCGTCGCGGTCGCCCGGCCGCACCACAAGACACGCGTCCCGTCCGAGCGGGCGACGGTCATCCTCGTCGTGGACGTGTCGGGGTCGATGCAGGCGACCGACGTCAAGCCGACGCGGCTGGCGGCAGCGCAGGCCGCGGTGCGGAAGTTCCTCGACAAGGTGCCGAAGCGCGTACGCGTCGGGCTGATCGCCTTCGCCGGAGAGCCCCAGGTGGCGACGCCTCCCACGGCCGACCGCGAGCTCGTTCGCGCGTCGCTCGACAACCTCGCCTTCTTCGGGGGCTTCGGCGGGACCGCGATCGGCGACGCGCTCGATTCGGCCGTGAACCTCGGCAAGCAGGCCGTGAGCAATCCCTCGCTCGCCGCGGCGTCGACGCCGAAGACGCGCGACCTCGTCTCGATCCTGTTCCTCTCCGACGGGCACCAGACGCGCGGGCTCCTCGAGCCGCTGGAGGGCGCGCAGCGGGCGAAGGACGCCGGGATCCGCGTCTACACGGTGGCGCTCGGCACGCCGGGCGGGACGCTGACACGCGACTTCGGCGGTCCCTTCGGCGGACAGCCCGGGGGCCCGCGCACGATCCCGGTTCCGCCGGACCCGGCCACGCTCCGCGCTATCGCACAGACGACCGGCGGCCAGTTCTTCAACGCGCGCTCGGCCGAAGCCGTGCAGGCGGCGTACTCGAAGCTCGGCTCCCGCCTGGGACGCGTCGCCGGCCGGAGCGAGATCACGTACGTCTTCCTCGGTGCGGCCATGGGTCTCCTGCTCGCCGCGGGAGTCGCTTCGGCGTTCTTGTCGCCGCGTCTTCCCTGAGTCCCGACGGTGGAGGTCGCGAAGCTGGCGCCGGGGTTGTGGTCGTGGACGGCCGCACATCCCGAGTGGCAGAGCGGGCTCGGCTGGGGCGCCGAGGTGCGCTGCTTCTACGTCGAGACGGACGATGCGACGCTCGTCGTCGATCCCCTCGTCCCCGCGGACGAGGCCGAGCGCTTCTGGCGCGCGCTCGACCGCGACGTCGAGCGCCGCGGCCGGCCCGTCGCGGTGCTCCTGACACAGGCCGCGCACTCACGCAGCGCCGGCGCGGTCGCCGCCCGCTACGACGCGAACGTCTGGGGCCACGAGTACGCGCGTCCTAAGGTGGGTGGCGCGCCCTTTCACGCGGTGGCGCCGGACGACAACGCCGCCGGCGGCGCGCGCGTCCTCGGGGTCGACCAGGAGCCCGACGGGAGCGGTACGCCTCTGTACCTGGCCTCGCACCGCGCGGTCGCCGTCGGCGACGTCTTCATCGTCGTCGACGGCGAGCTGAGGATCTGGTGGGCGCATGGCGCGTCGAGCGGCAGCTGGTACCGCGAGCGGCTCCTGCCCTCGTTGCGCCGCTGGCTCGAGCTCCCGATCGACCACGTGCTCGTCGCGCACGGCGAGCAGGTCGAGGGCGGCAGCGACCAGCTCGCGGCTGCGCTCGAGCGTCCGCCCTACGACATGGAGTGAGTCAGCGCCGGGCGCGTGGGTCGCACGGCCGGTCCGCGAAGCAGGCGGCGACGAGCTTCGCGAGCGTGCGCTGATCCCAGGCGTTGAGGAAGTCCGCGTGGGCGCTGAACTGACCGCCCGACGCGAGCGTGACGGCCGACCCGTCGACGATGGGATAGCGGATCGTCGTCCGGATCAACGGCACCTTGACCGGGTGCGAGGTGGGACACCGATAGTTCCGGCTGTACGCCATGTGGCTCTTGTGGTCGGGGCTGTCGAGACGCGTTCCGTCCCAGCAGTCCGGGAAGTCGACATGCACCTCGAGGAACGTCTTGACGTTCCGAACGGGCAGGCGGCGCGGCGCGCACGTCGTGCACGGCTTGAAGATCCCTTTCGGATGCGCCCGGATCACGCCGCAGGTCGGCGCGGTGCTCGAGACGCGGGCGTGGACGCCGGGGCCGCCGCATGCCCAGTAAGTGACGCGGGTGCTCTGCGGACGGATGGAGGAGGCGTCGCCCGCGACGATGCGCAGTCCCGGCGGGAAGGGATGCAGCTCCCGGTAGCCACGAAGCACGTAGTAGAACTGCGCCTTCGCGGGACGCAGCTCGCGGCCATTCACGAAGAGCGTCGGCACCCAGTACGCGGCCGTGTCGCCACGCGCGGAGCAGGTCGTGCGCGCAGCGAGGAGCGACGCGCGCGTCGAGTATGCGTCCGTCGAGACGTTCCCGAAGAACGTGTGCGAGTGCGAGCGGCCCGGCATGCGCGGATGCACGATCGGGTCGTCCGTGGACACGTGGCTGAAGCGGCAGTTCGTGAAGAAGTTGTTGCCGTGGAGCTTCTGCGGCGCCGCGGGCGCTCCGGCCGAAAGCGCGGCCGACGCCGCGCCGGCCAGGAGCACACCGGCGATCGTGCGCATGTATCCGTCTATCCGGTCTGCTGTCCGGAACCCAACGCGGCCTGGAGCGCGGGCATGCTCGGCGCCTTCGCGGCGTACTGGGCGGTCCCGGCGGTGCGCAGCTCCTCGGCCCCGGCAAGCGCCGCGCCGTACGCTGCCCGCGCCAGCGCGCCGCCGGTCGAGACGCGCCGGACGCCGGCGGCCGCCAGCTCGTCGAGCCGCGGCCCGCCGGGCAGCGCGAGGACGTTCACCGGCACGCCGACCTCTGCGACGAGCCGCCGGATCTGGCCGAGGTCGGCGAGCCCGGGCGCATAGACGACGTCGGCGCCGGCATCGCGATAGGCAATGAGCCGCGCGATCGTGTCCTCGAAGTCGCCGCCGGCGTACAGGTGGTTCTCCGCGCGGGCGGTCACAACCGGAGGGCTCTGGACGCGCCGCGCGGCTTCGACGACCGCGGCGACCCGGTCGACCGCGGTGGACGAGTCCTCGATGCGCCCCGCGGACGGATCGTAATCCTCGACGGAGAAGCCGGCGGCACCGGCGTCCGCGAGCAGCGCGACCGTCTCGACCACACCGCCGGGGTCGTCGGGAAAGCAGCGTTCGCTGTCGACGTTCAGCGGCACGGTAACCGCTGCGGCGAGCGCGGCGACGTGCCGCACGAGCTCGTCCCGCGTCACCTCCTGGTCGCGCTTGCCGAGCGTCCACGCGAAACCGGCGCTTGTCGTGGCCAGCGCTTCGAACCCGGCCGCCTGGAGCAGCCGGGCCGAGCCGACGTCCCACGGGTTCGGCATGACGAACAGCCGCTCGCGGGCGTGCAGCTCGCGAAACCGCGCGCGGCGCTCGTCGATCCAGGCCACGGCCCAGTTCTACCGTTTCCGGTGCCAGGCACGGTTGAGGGTTTGGATACCCTGGAGGGGTATGGAACATCACGCCCACCACCACTCACCCTCGCTCAACCGCGCCGCGGTCAGCGCGACGGTGCACTGCCTCACCGGCTGCGCGATCGGCGAGGTTCTGGGCATGGTCGTTGCGACCTGGCTCGGCTGGGGCAACGCCGCCTCGATCGCGCTCGCGGTCGCGCTGGCGTTCGTCTTCGGCTACTCGCTCACGCTCGGCCCCGTCCTTCGCGCGGGCGTCCCGGTCGGGCGAGCGCTCCCCCTCGCCTTCGCCTCCGACACCGCCTCGATCTCCGTGATGGAGATCGTCGACAACGCCTTCATCCTCGTCGTCCCCGGTGCGATCGCCGCAGAGCTGAGCGACGCGCTGTTCTGGTGGAGCCTCGCCGTCAGCCTCGCGATCGCGTTCGTGTTCGCGCTGCCGCTCAACCGCTGGCTGATCGCCCGCGGCAAGGGACACGCGGTCGTTCACGCCTACCACGGCCACTGATGCCCGGCTACTCGGCATCCAAGGAGCAGCTCCTCAACCGGCTCGCGCGCGTCGAGGGTCAGATCCGCGGGATCGCGCGCATGGTCGACGACGAGCGCTACTGCATCGACGTCGTCACGCAGATCAACGCCGCACGGGCGGCCCTCGACAAGATCGCCCTCGGCCTCGTCGACGACCACGTGCGCCACTGCCTGCGCGACTCGGCAGACGCGGACGAAGTGATGGACGCGGTCGGCAGGATGCTCTCGCGCTGAGAACCGACCCCTTGCAGCCGCTCCGGCGACGTGCGCACAACCGATTCCCCGCGGGACTGCAGCCGTCTTCGTCGGCGTTTGTGAGTAGCAGCCCCGCAAAAAGGAGAGCTCGATGTACAAGACATCGCGCCGCGAGACGCCGTACGACCCGTCGATCCCCGAGCGGCCCGGTTGGGAGGGCATGCACGTCCACTGGCTGGCCGACAGGGATCACGGCGGGACCGAGACGACGGTGTTCAACGTCACGGAGTTTCCACCCAACCGCTGGCACGAGCTTCATCGCCACCCGAACGCTGAGGAGTACTTCTACGTACTGGAGGGCGCGGGCCTGCATCTCACCGACGGCGAACCGGTGCGACTGGTCGAGGGCGACCTCGTCTTCGTTCCGAGGAACGAGTGGCACGGCTTTGCCAACGACACGGACGAGCCGACGCTCGCGGTTACGGTGATGGGCGGAGTGGCGCACTACAGCGACGCCGGTTACGAAGTCCGTTCGCCGGGCGTCAGCGGCGTTGCCGCCGGCACTTCCAGCCCTCGGTAGCGCTCTGTACGGGGAGTTCACGCAGGTCGTGTCCGACGCGTCCGGATGGGCGTACCTGATCGTCTTCCTCGTCGCGTTCCTCGACGCGATCGTCCCGGTCGTTCCAAGCGAGACGGCGGTGATCACGGCCGGGGTCGTCGCGGCCGCTGGCGATCTGACGCTCGCGGCGATCATCCCTGCCGCCGCGGCCGGCGCCTTCCTCGGCGACAACGCCGCCTACCTGGCCGGGCGCCGATTCGGCGACCGCCTCACGAAGCGCTTCTTCCGCAGCGGGAAGGCCCGCGACCGGATCGACTGGACTCGCCGCCAGCTCGACGAACGCGGCGGCGAGTTGATCGTGGTCGGCCGCTTCATCCCCGGCGGCCGCACGGCGGTCACGCTGAGCGCAGGCTCGCTGCGCTTTCCGTGGAGGCGTTTCGCGTTGTCCGACGCCGTCGCGGCGGTGGGCTGGGCGCTGTACGCGGCGCTGCTCGGCTACTTCGGCGGCCGCGCGTTCGAACAGGCCGCCTGGAAGGGCCTCCTGCTTGCCGTCGGCATCGCGTTCGGGGTGACTGCGGGTACCGAGGTGGTCCGCTGGCTGGTCAGGAGGCGTCGATCGGCCCGGGCGTGACGGAGCGCAGAAACGCCTCGACTTCGGACGGCGTTCTCAGCCGCGCGACGGTGTACGGGGACAATGCGCCGGGCAACTCGCGGCGGCGACGGAAATGGGAGCCCAACGCGTAGACGAACAGCGACTCGCGTCCCCAGATCGCTCCGAGCAACGTCTCACGGTTACCGTTCCAGAGCTCCTCGCGCCGGCCGACACGGCGTACGGTGCGACGAATCAGGCGCGGCAGCCAGATTCGCATCGGCAGGTCGAGCCAGACGACGACGTCCGCGGTTCGAAGCACGAGGTCGCCGAGCTTGCGCCGATAGCTGCCGTCGATCACCCAGCCGTCACGTTGGACGATCGGCTCGACCTTCGCGCGCAACTCGTCGTCAGGGATCTCGATCCAACCCGGCCCGTGAACGAGTGCGTCCAACTCCACGAACGGCACGTCGAGTCGACGGGCGATCTCGCGTCCCAGCGTCGTCTTGCCGTTCCCGCTCGCGCTCGCGATGACGGCGACCTTGCGCATCTCGCGTCGCAGCCTGCGCGGCCCCGCGTTCTTCGTCAACCACTCGAGCGATACGGTCAGCGCTGTTCGCACCGTCCATACTGCCGCCGTGGGCGTCCGGATCCTGACCCACGTTCCGATCACGTACGGCGAGCAGGCACCGGTCGTGCCGGGCGCGGTCGGCAGCATCGAGACGCTCTTCGTCCTCGACACGGGGTCGGACGTCCACATCCTGACGAAGGAGCTCGTCGACCGGCTCGGGCTCGCGGTCGAGCCGGGCGAGGAGGGCGTCGATCACAGCGGGGCGACGATGCCGAGCTGGTCGGTGGAAGACGTGCTGCTCACCCTCGGCGGGCTCGACGTCGCCCTTGACGACGTCGTCTCGATCCCCGCACCCGAGCCCTTCCCCAGGCTGGGCATCGGCGGGATCCTCAGCCCGCAGCATCTCCATCCGACCGCCGTGACCGTGATCGACCTCCTCCACGACGAGCTCGTGCTCGTCGAGGCAGACGCCGAGGAGCTCGTCCCGTGGCTCGAGGCCCGGTCGCCCGGGCTGTCGTCGCTCTCGCTCGAGCGCGATCCGTCGTTCACGAGCGTCGCCGTGCGCGGCATCGCCGTCCGCGCCTTCGCCGAGAGGACGACGTTGCTCAACTCCGGCGGAAAGCGAACCGAGTTCTCGCGCGCCGCCGTGCCGGGCCTCGCCGGCGGAGAGGAGGAGCGACTCGGCGCCGGGGTCTCGGGCGCCGACATCCGGGGCTCCATCGCAGGAGCACAGGTGCTCGACGTTGCCGGCCGCGAGGTGCACGTCGCCGAGCTCACGGTGCGCGAGGTGATGCACGATCCCCAGGGAATGATCGGGATCGACGTCCTGCGGGGAACGGTGCTCGCGGTCGCGGCCGACCTTGCGCGGCCCGTCGTCTGGCGGGTCTAGCCGGCGCCGGCGAAGTCCGCGGCCCTCGTTCTCAGCGAGCCGCCAGCACGTGCCTGATGAACGGCAGCGCCAGTTGTCCCGGCTCAGGCGTCCCGCGGAGGTCGGGCGGCCTCGGCGCGGTGACGAAGCCGATGTTGGTCGTCAGCGCGACCACGACGCGGGTGCGCGGGTGGAGCAACAGCAAGGCCGTGCCTCCGACGACGTTGCCTGTATGTCCGGCGACCGGACCGAACGGGCTGCCGTGCAGCTCGAAGCCGAACCCGTAGCCCGTCGCCTGGCCGGCCCGTGTCCGCTGCGTGGTGAAGAGGAGTGCTTGCGACTGCTGGTCGAGAAAGCGCGGATCTGTGAGGCCGATGCCGAACCGGGCCAGGTCGTCGGCCGTCGACAGGAAGCCGCCGGACGGGTAGCGGTCGCTCAGGTCGATGGGCGGTGCCGGCCGAGCGCGACGCGCGCCGGTGACCTCGTAGAAACGGCTGGCGTCCGGCAGCTGACGGCCGACGGTCGTCGCGTTCATGCCGAGCGGCGTCAACACCTGCTCCCGCACGCCGTCGGCGAAGGTCGTTCCGCTCGCGCTCTCGATCGCCGCGCCCAACAGGTTGAAGCCGTAGCTCGAGTAGTGGAAGGCGGTACCGGGTGCTGCGACGAGTGGGTCATCGATGAACACCCGCAGGCTGTCCGTCACCGAGGCGTAGTGGCGCCTGTTGACGGCCTCCGCGCCTTGGTAGTGGCGGATGCCGCCGAGATGCCCGCCGAGCTGCCGCAGCGTCGGCACGCCGTCGCGGCGCGGGAAAGCCGCGAGATACCTCGTGATCTCGGCGTCGAGATCGAGCCCGCCCGCTTGCGCGAGCCGCGCGGCGGTCACGGCCGTGAGCGGCTTCGAGACGCTCCCGATGCGGAACTGCGTCGTCCGCGTCACCGGCCGGCGCCGCGCGAGGTCGGCGAAGCCGCAGCTTTCCGACCAGACCAGCTTTCCGTCGGCAGCGATGGCAACGGACAGCCCGGGCGCGGCGAACGCGCGCTTCATCCTCGGCACCAGCCCCTGCACCGACGCGATCTCCCGCCGGTAGGCCGGCGCGGCGACCCACGCGCGACAGCCGGCTGTTGCCGCGCTCGCAGTCGAATCGCCGCCGCGAGCCGCGAGCGCGGCGCCGACTGCGCCGGCGGCAAGCGCGAACGCAACGGCGACAAACACGCGGCGGTTCATCAACCCGGCGCCCGCAGGCCGAGCGCGCGCCCGAACGCGAGGTACGCGAAGACGACGGCCGCGGCTTCCACCACGCCGACCGCTGCAGCGCCGAGGAGACCGTCGCCGGCAACGGCGACCGCTGTCATCACGACGAATGCCAACGCCGCCGTCGCGGTACAAGCCGCGGCGGGTCGAGATGTCAGCCACTGCGCAAGCGGCCGCAACTGCGGCGCGGCGGCGGCGACGTCGTCGACCAGCGTCGCGACCGCCGGTTTCAACCCGCCCTGCGGGCGCGGCAGCTCGGCGACGACGGCGACCCGCGCGCGAGCCGCGACAGCGGCCATGCCGGCGACGACCGTCGCCGCAAAGGCGACGACGTAGACCGCGATGATCACAGCGGCGTCGCCCCACGGCGCCGGCGCCGGTCGCGTCAGCGCCAGCACCAATTCCGAGACGGCGGCAAACAACACGGCGATGGTCGCGATGAGGACGCCGTCGGCGACGAAGCGCAGGCGCACGTCTCCGATCAGCTGCTGCTTGCGGAACTGGAGCGCCCGCACACCGCCGGCCGCCAAGGCGACCGCGGCGACCTGCAGGCCCAGCATGCTCGGCGCTCCCTGCGGGAAATCCTTCAGCCACGACGGCGCTGTGAGCACGAAGAAGCCCGCGGCGACGGCGTAGGCGATCCACGCCGTCGTCGCCCAGAGCAACGCGATCCGCGCCGCCGTCGTCGCAACCGCCTGGGCGTAGCGGTGCGCAACGAGCGCCGCGGCGCCGAAGCGGGCGACCGCCTGCTCCTCGGCGGCGGCCGGGTCGACGCCGCCGGCAGCGATCTCCGCAGCCGCCGCCCGCAGGTGGTCGGCGGCCTCGGCCAGCAACCGGGCGCGCGGCGCCCGCCGTGACTTGAGCTCGCGGTCGAGCCGGTCGAGGTAGGCGGCGATCGCGCTCACGCCGTCCCACGAAGGACGCCGTCGAGCGTGCGCACGAAGCTTCGCCACTCCGACTCCTGTTCGGCAAGCGCTTTCGTCCCCTTGCGCGTGAGCTCGTACACGCGGCGCCGCCGCCCGGCCGCCGTCGCCCAACGGCTCTTGATCAGACCGCTCTGCTCGAGACGGTGCAACGCCGGATAGAGCGTGCCCTCGAGCACGTCGAACTCGCCGCGGCTGCGCTCGCGGAGCTCCTTGATGATCGCGTAGCCGTGGCGCGGGCCGTCACGCAACGAGGCGAGCACGACGAGCTCGAGCTGGCCCCTGAGTACGTCGATCTTCATACCTTGGAACTCTAAGCATAGGAGGCAAAGGCGTCAAGTGCGGCTGAGAATTCGCTGGAGCGCCGCCTCCGCCACGCGCGGCATCGCGAATT
>Ga0081539_10004966_pt1 | contig 14092 bp, 8 predicted proteins | sample TabmetS4T2R2_FD_71023 | JGI IMG/M metagenome (GOLD analysis project Ga0081539, IMG submission 71023) | Tabebuia heterophylla rhizosphere microbial communities from the University of Puerto Rico - S4T2R2 | ecosystem: Host-associated > Plants > Roots > Rhizosphere ...
TCCATGTACCGGTCTGCGCAGCCGGTGCTCCCGCTCCTTGTGCCGGTCCTGGTTGTGGGGCTTCAGGCATGACCGCCTCCTTCATTCGAGACCTCCGCGCCGGCCATTCCCTGGCCGATGCGGAAGATGACAAACTCCGCCGGTTTGACCGGCGCGACTCCGACAACGATGTTCACGCGACCGGCATCGATCTCGTCGGGCGGATTCGTCTCCTCGTCCGCCTTGACGAAAAAGGCTTCCTCCGGCGTCTGCCCCATAAGTGCGCCCTGGCGCCAGAGCAGCCGCAGGAAGGCTGAGACATCGCGACGGATGTTTTTCCAGAGCGAGACATCGTTGGGTTCGAAGACGACCCAACGCGTATTGCGGACGATCGAGGTCTCGATCATATTGAACAGCCGGCGCACATTGATGTATCGCCACTCGCTCGCGCTCGCAGCCAGCGTTCGCGCGCCCCAGACACGGACCCCTTCGTTCGGAAAGAAACGAATGCAATTGATCCCGTTCGGATTGAGACGTTCCTGCTCTTCCTGAGTGACGGCATAGGCGACGTTGACCGCGCCGCGGATTGATTCGTTGGCCGGGGCTTTGTGAACTCCGCGCGTGCCGTCGGTCCGCGCATAGATTCCGGCTAGATGGCCTGATGGCGGAACATTGACGAGCTCTTTCGCATTGAACACGTTCGAGGTGGTGATCCAGGGATAGTAGACCGCGCCGTAGCCTCCATCCGATTGTCGCGGACGCAACCCGGCAGTCTCCGGCGCGTTCGGGACGGCCTCTCCTTCCGCGGACTTCGATCTCCGCGGAGCCTTCGCCGCCGCAACCTGCGTCAGGAGATCGACGTTCGCGACCTCTTCGACCGTGTCGAGAATGGCGACGCGGTCTTTCATCCCCTCACAATGCGCCAGCAGCGCTTCATATGATTGCGAATCGGCATACCCCGGCGCGGCGACGATGGCGATATCGTCCACCGCTTTCAGCGCATCCAGTCCACGCCGTTCGCGAGCGTCTCCGACGATCGCTCCATCCTTGCCGACGTTCACGACGTAGCAAGTCCTTCCGCCGTTGAGAAAGAATCCATAAACGGCCTGGGCGAGGTGTGTGCTTGTGCCTTCAGCCGTGCTGAATTCGCGTAGAAACTGCGACCAATTATTGATTCGCACCGCCTCGTTCAAACGGGCGTCCGCTTTCGGAGCCACTCCGACGAACGCCGCGGTGCTGGTGCCGACCGCTTCGATCGGTCGAGCGCCGGACGGCGCTTCTTCAATATAGACACCAGGAGCCAAATAGCTCGGCATGTCATTCCTCCGGTAGACGGAGACGGATTACAAGCGGCTCGTCTCCATTGGCCGCAATCGCGTCAGAGCAATCGATCTCCTGGTTTTGCCCCTTCGCCTGCACTAAGAATTTGAGTTGAGCGTTTGCCGGGATACCGACAAACCTGAAACGTCCTCTTCCATCAGTGCGCGCCGCAGTTCCCAACGAGAGAAGTTCGATGCGCGCTCCCATCACCGGCACCTCGCCCGGTCCATAAACGACCCCCGACAACGCGCGCATCGAAGACGTTTGCATCGCGACCTGCTGCCGTACCAGCGGAACCACCGGCTCCGGGCGCTCGCGCCGCAATGGCGCCCGCAGAAAGAACGACGGCTGCGGCGTGGCTCCTAAAACCGCCCACGCCTCGACCGGCAGCGGCTCGATGACCACTTCAAACTCAGGCGACTCTTTTTCGGGTTTACTCAGCGCCGCGAAGATCAGCTCGCCGAGCAATCTTTCCGCCTCTTCCGGGCGCGGCGACCAGGCTGTCACCAGATATCGCAGGTTGATCTTGAATGGAGGTAACTTGCCGACGCGAGCGCAGTTCCCTTGAGACAGATCCAAGAGGTAGAGCCCGACCTGCCCTTTTTGCGCGTCATCCCTCGGCAATCCGGAGACGACTTCCGCATCGGTCACGATAGTCTTGATCCATTCTCTGATTTCCTGTCCGATTTTTTCGATCATTGCCTGCATCCAGTTGAGATCAATTATTCGCCGGCTAGACCTCGTCGCTGCTTCGCCGAGCCGAGAAGACTGCTCGCCGCTGAACTCGACACGACGCGGCGAAGATCAAAAGCGGCCTTCACCTCACTCAAACGGAAACCGTGACGATTTCGGCTCACAGCGTGAAAGAAAAATTATTCTCCCCGTTGAGCCGAAATTGCCGCGGTTTCCGATTGAGTGAGGTGAAGGCCGCTTTCGCAACACGACCCTGCGAACCATTCAAGTAGCCCTCATGACGAAGTGAAACGACTACGACCGGGTCACATGATTAGTTAGAAAGGTAAAGACATCGAGGTACTCAATGTACCTCACCAACATAGGAGATCAGTATGATAGATGTTCACATCGGGTTTATGGCCGAAGAGGTTAGTGAGTTGTTAAAGTGTTTGATACTCGACTTCGGAACACAGCGGCCGATCCTGGCAGTCGAGCAAGGGAAAATTATTAAGGGAGGGTCGCTCTTTGAAACACCTTTCAATAAGTATGCCTCCGGCAAGGATGACGTAACAATAGCTTATGTGGAGTACGTGATCGGTAAGCCAACATCCTCAAAAACTGCGCCAACGCTGGAGGGAAGAATAGCGTATAACCTGTATCAAGAGCTTTATGGTGATCGGGGTTTCATCGACCAAAGAATAAAAAACAGGGTGTTATTGGCTGAGAACGTAAATATGGGAGGCCCCCCCAACTTCTCAATCATTAACTTCAATCCCCATCTCAAGACAACCGAGAATCCTATCATTTTGATCCGCAACCCTGAGATGGGTAAGCAACCCAGCCTGGTCCGACCATACGAAAGAGCAATCCTGAAAGCAATCTCGAGTCTGACAGAAGCTCATGCCAAATCGAATGTAGTGGGATCCAAACCCGGAATCAGAATTCATAGTTTCGCGTCGGGAGGAGCCATCGATCCCTCGCTCAAGCCCGGGCACATCTCCAGACCATCGGCCAGCCTCTACGTTGGAGCAGAGGTCAACGAAGAGGGTCGCGTCTTCGCAGTCGTCAATCTCATGGCCCTGAGAATAGCTGTGAGCAATAAGACGAAAGAAAATGTCATTGTTCCGTCACACTTTGAATTTTACAGAACAGAGACGTCTACGACCTCGGAGTTAACCGATCTTCCCGAGGACGATAAAGCAAAGGCGCTGATAGAAAAGGCGAATCAAGAAGCACAAGCGCTCGCCGAGCAGTTCATCCTGGACGCTGATGATGACTTGCTACATGAGGTACTAGCAAACCTCAAGAACCGTTATAACGAAGCTAAAGCTCTCGATGATCTGGGCGTACCAGCCTCGCATAAACCTGATATCACAGCGAGCTTCTCCTACTTCGATAGTCTCGAAACTAAGGAGGAGATCTGGAAAAAACTCGGTCAGACCATCTCAAACTCCAATATGGAAGATTACCACGTCCTTCGTCTCGTCAGAAGCATGATAGAGAAAGGGGGAGCGTCCCATAAATATGCCCCGCTGGTTGATTGTGAGATATTACGGCTTAACGCCAACGTTTTTGTCCCCACGAAGATCACCGAGGCGCTGACAACTCACCTGAAGTCTGCTCGTTTGAATAAAGCGGCATATATAACCTCAATCATCTGGGGGCTCAAAGGCTGTCCTTTAAGCGATATCGCTAAGCTACATGAGGATGTGTATAATTGGAGATTTTATCAAGAATTGAAAAAGATATCGGGTATCGACCTGTCATACCTTTATACCTATCAGGGTAAATTTTGCATGGACCCTTTCTGCTGCGAGATTGCAACGAACCTTATCAAAGAATTGATCAAAGGTGATGGGAAGATGATATCACCGAAAGCATACCAGCTTGCGCAGCAAATAGATAAGATGGCAGGAACGCTCGACCTGAATCATGATAATTTGGGAGAACTTCCTAAGTTGGTCGAAGAACTTGTGGAAGCGATCGCAGAAGCTGGTTATAAAGCCGAAGAAAAAGATGAGATGTACTGCTGGCTGCGGCCGGGCAAATGGGGACTGCAAGACTGTATTCTCGATGAGAAGACGATCACACAGTTCACAGCCAAGAAAGACAATATCGACCGGTTACTCTATAAGTCAGCCGGTCTGGTAGCGTTGCAAGCGTTGGCGCAGGTCGCGGCTAAGCGGACGGCAATCAAATGATTTTCGCGGTTCGCCTGAGCGCGATTTTCGTCCAGGGTTAATGTTATGGGCGGCGCTACTTTCGCATCCTTTCTTCACTTTTGTTATCACGACGGTTGAAAGTAGCGCTCCCTGCCTGGCCCCGCCTGATTTGAAGCGAGGAGTCTCAAAATGGCATCGGTATTTACCAATAGATCAGTCCATTCGCCGATCATGCGATACCTTTCGGCTACCTTCCGGGTATCGGTTTGCGCGGTACTCATCGCCATTCTCTTCTCTCTCCTTCAGGAACCAGGCGTCGTGCGCAGCGCCGGACCGATCACCGAATACCCAATTCCCATTACAACCATCGGCAGGTTGACGGAGGTGACGACCGGCGAGGACGGAAATTTATGGTTCCTGGAATCAACATCACCTGAAGTCGAGTTTGCATTCGGTCGAATTCAACAGATGACCGTCCGGGAACCGATCTCCGTCACTTCGCTCGATTCTTTCGACAGCAGACTGTCCGGCATCACGCTCGGACAATTCGGCGAAATCCTCTTCGCGGAGCCCGATCGCAACGCCATCGGCAGAATCTTTCCGGCATTCAGCACAGGATCGCCCCAGCTAGAGGAGTTCATTATTTCATCCGCAGGAGGCCGGCCCCTGGGCGTAGCAGGTCTGGATAACGCGATCTGGTTTACCCTCTCCGGCACAGGTCAGATCGGCCGTCTCTCTCTGGATGCGGAGAGGATAACCACGTATTACAACCTTGAGACACAATTCAGTTCTCCGTCCGCAATCACTATCGGCCCCGATAACAGGAGCCTCTATTTCATCAACACGATACAAAACGTGGTAACAGGACCGGAACTGGTCACGGCCAGAATTGGGCGGATCACTCTTGATGGTTCGATCAGGGAGTTTCCGATACCGAACGCGGATAGCAGGCCCAATGCCATGACCACCGGCCCGGACGGCAATATCTGGTTGACGGATCCTGGCTTGAATGCGATTTGGCGTCTGACACCGGCAGGCGATCTTGCCTCATTCTCTATTCCCACCGAAGAGAGTGGGCCGTCGGGAATCATCACCGGTCCGGACGGCAAACTTTACTTCACCGAGTCAAATGCGAGCCGGATCGGCGTGATCACAATCGATGGGGTGATGGGTGAGATTCCGACTCCAACCGAGGGGAGCGGCCCCACGGGAATTACGGTTGGAAGCGACGGCAACATCTGGTTTACCGAGCCCAATGCCGCGCAGATGGGCCGGCTCGCATTGGCGGCCGATCTAGGGATGAGCGCGACATTTTCCCGGCCCTCTGCCGGAAAAGGCCAGGATGTGACGTTAACGATAAACATCACCAACCAGGGGCCGGACTCAGCCGCGAACGCCACGATCTCGCTGGGCGGTCTGCTGCCTCATTACACCATCATTTCGTGCAATCCCGGAATGGTCGGCGGCGTTTGTCTTCCTGTCAACGATGAAGTCCCGGATTATCTGATCAGGATCCCTTTTATTCCGAATGGTGGAATCATCACAGCCACCGTGGTCGTGAGAATAACGAACTGCGCTGTTTCGACGCTTGGAACGGCGCTCCCTGAAATCTCCTCCGAACTCTCTCTTGCGTCCCAGGTACCAGATCAAGCCCCCGACAATAACAGCCTCTTCGTGACGATTAGTACCTCCCCCGCGGCCAGGGTCACGGTTGCGGACGGAAGCGCCGAGATCACTCTCGGTCCGGTGATCCCGCGCGTCTCGTTCGATCCGAATGCGCCGACGGCCGTTTTGAGGCTCGATAACACCGGATGCGTGCCGCTTCAATTGACGGTCGATTCGCTGCGGCGCATTCCGTCGTCCGGCGGCTCCGGTTCCAATGGAGCCTGCGCACGATCCGCCCCCGCGATTGGAGACGACTTCAAATTTTTCGAGATCGGAGAGTTGGCGTCCGCCACGGCATTGGCCACTGCATTGAGGGGCACGCGACAAGCATTTCAACTGGGGCAACCGTTGAGGAACGGAATGCCTCTGCCCATTATTCCGCCGGGTGAAAGCCTCAGGCTGGGCGTGCGATTCAAAGCCCAATTACCGAGTTTCGTCGGCGATAGTTCGTTAAGCACTGACTATCTTCTGCCGGATGAGGTGCAAACGATGTTCGCATTGAGCCAGTCGCAAGTTATTTCCGGAGGTTCTGCTCCTCCCACTCAAGTTCCGATGGAGGCTCTGACGGTTCGGATCAGAGGGTTAATTTCGCCGGTCGTGCAGATCGTTCCACGCGATCCCGACTACGGCCAGCTCGTTCAATTGACGGCCTCCGGCGATAAATTCGAGGTCCGGTTCTCGGCCTTTGACGCAAGGCTCAATGTGAGAAGGGCAGTTTTTCAGTTCTTAGATCAATACCGTGGATCGGTCGCATCTCCAATCAGCGTCCCGCTCGAAAACTCCATCTGCCAGAAGGGCGTCGTGAGCGGCCAGAGTTTCACCATCGTCACCAGCTTCACGGGCGCGGCGAAATACCCCGAAATCAAGGGCATTCGAGTAACGATCTTCGATGACGAGGGCAGTTCGACCGCCGATTCATTTCCGAACTTCTCCACCGCTTCGAGAGGTTCGATGGACGCGCGGATCTCCCTGCCTCAAAGCGCCACCAACAATCTCACGATTGTCTCTCCGCCGATGGCGAGCTTGCCATCCAGAGGTGTGAAACCGAGAGATATCAGATCGGGAAGGAAATAGAAGTTATGACCGGACAACTACATCGCGCCGCGAGTTCGATTCTCATCTTAACGTTGGTCATCTGTCCGCTGGTGAGAGGTGATGAAAAACCCCCTCTCAAGAAGAGGCCCGACATAACGCCGGCCGGAACCATCGACTCTCCGGGCATGATCAGGATCGATGGCCACATCGCGCGGAGCGGAACAAAGTTGTGGGGGAGCGAATTGTTGCAGGCGCCGGAGGTTGAAAGCGCACAGGTGATGTTGAACGAAGTCGGGCAGCTTTCGCTTCGAGGGGGATCGACGATCAAGCTGGCATCGGTGTTGAGAGAAGATGAAGGAGCCGCCCCCGCTCGCACTCTGTTCGCCTTTCTGATGGCCGGTGAAATGATCATCCAGTTGAATGATCGGGCGAACGCACGTATCTGCGCGGGCAAGACGATCTTCGCTTTTTCTCCAGGGGCCAGCGCGCGAGTCCTCGTGCGCGAAGGCCGCGGCCGCCTGTTGGCATCGAATGGCGCGGTGAGCCTGAGTGCCGATTGGCATCTGTTCCAAGCCGCTCCCGACGTTATCAATCCGGCCGTTGGTCAATCCTTAAATCAAGGCGGCGCGCAGATGACACCCGGCGAATACAAGATCGAGCCTTATAACTTCGCTTTCAGTCTGGGCGGTTACGCCGACATCGAGGCGCGCAGCACACGCTATTTGCAATTCCGGGTCACCGACAAGGACGACAAACCGGCGCCGGATCTGCTCCTCTTGATTCTGCTCAAGAATAAAGGCGATTCGACTGATGATGTCGGATCGATCAATTACGGCGCGGCCATGATGCGCGTCAAGACTGATCAGAACGGGGTTGCGACGGCGCGCTTTGATGCGAGCATCGTGATTGGCGCAATCGCCCCGCTTGAAGTGATCATTGCGAAGAATAATCAGACGCTCAAGGCAAACATCAGGATCGTCAAACCGAAGGGTTTCTGGACCTTGAAGAACGCCGGGCCGGTCATGGGAGTGGTGGCGACAGCGGCGATCGTCGCCGTCGCGGCTCACCCATTCAATCGTGAAATTCCGCCAAGGCCGCCGCTGAGCTTCAGCGAATCGGTCGTGATCCCTTAACACAACATAGTCAAGAAATCGTGATGAGGAACTCAAGATGAACTCCCCACATCCCCTGCGCATCACCGCGATGGCGGCGATCGTTTTGATCGTGACTATCTCGCGATCCGACGTCCGCACGTTCATGGCCCGAGCGCAAGATTCCTGCCTCCTCAGAGGCCGTGGGGAGGTTGGGACGATCCTGACAACCGCCAGGCCTTTCGACCGCTGGGCGCTGGTCATCGGGATCTCGAGGTTTCAGTACGGCGATCAAGAGGTCAGCGGCCGGCAGATCAGTAATCTGCGCGGCCCGGAAAACGACGCCCGCGCCATTCGCGATTTTCTGCTCACATCCGAGGGAGGGGAGTTCCCGCCCGGTCACATCAAAATCGCGCAAAACGAGGGGGCCAACAGAGCCGCCATCATCGAAGGGCTCGAATGGCTGCGAGCTGTCGCCAAGCCGGATGATTATTTCGTGATCTTCTTCGCCTCGCACGGCGACGTCGAAGAGAGCGTCGGCAGAGAGATCCCTTACTTCATCGTCTATGACACCGACCCGCGCGATTACGCCAAGACCGCGGTCAAGATGGACGTCTTCTTCGAGACGATCAAAAACATGCGGGCGCGCCGCGGCCTAGTGCTGGTCGATACTTGTCACAGCGCGGGGATCGTGAGCGGCGTCCGTGGCGGCTCGAATCGCGCGTCGGCGCTGCTTGATCAGGAGCTGGGGAGACTGACGAGCGGCATCGGCGTCCTGGTCTCTTGCAAACAGAACCAGAAATCCTATGAGGATCTCGAAAACGGGGTCTTCACCTGGGCGGTGATCGAGGGGTTGCACAGCCACGCCGACCGGGACCATGACGGCATCGTGAGGCTCTTTGAGCTGGCCGATTACGTGCGGGCGCGCGTCCCGCAGCGGCAGAGCCAAAGACAGTTGCCGCCGCAAAATCCCGATTATTTCAAGCCGAACGGGTCCGGAGCGGATGAATTGCCGCTCTCTATCGTCGGCGCGCTGCAAGCGGCTTCGAACGTCTCGCCGCAATTCGGCGCGATGGTCATTCGGGCGCCGGAGTTGGGGGACGTCGAGGTCACGATCAACGGCTGCTCGATCGGCAAAGTCGATGCCGAGCGAGAACGCGTCATCCGCGCACCGGCCGGGGAGCACCGGCTGGTCTTCACCAAAGCGAACCTCAAGCTCGAAGAGAATGTGAAGGTCGAGGCTGATGAATCAACCAATATCGAGGTCAATCTCGCCTTCTCGCGCAGCGATCAGAAATCCTTCATTCCTCTTCCACAAAGCCAAAAGAACGTCTACCTGCCACCCGACAAGATTTCGCCCGCCGCCGTGCTGAACCTCATGAAAGAGGGGATTGCGCAATATGACCGGCAGGATTTCAAAGCCGCGGCGGGTAAATTCAACCGGGCGGTGGCGGCCGGCGGGGGCGCGGAGGCGCTGGTCTATCTTGGCCGCGCTCAACAATCGCTCGGATTGAAGGACGATGCGATCAGCAGCTTCAGCAAGGCGCTTGAGCTCAACGCTTCGGACTACCAGACTCGCGCCCTGCTCGCCGAGGCGCAATTCAACAAGGGACAGGATACGAACAAGGTGATCAAGACGCTCGTCGAGATCATCAATCAGCATCCCCGCTATGAATTCCCATATGCGGTGCTCGGCGACGCGCTTTTCGCTCGCCGCGATCTGAGCGGCGCGGAGATGTGGCTGCGGCGCGCCATCGCGGTCAACCCGGCCTTTCCACCGGCCTACCTGATCCTGGCCAATGTCTTGATGTACGAAGATCCCAAAAAGACTTTTATTGACGGCGAAGCGATCCGCCCCGCTCGTCCGTTGCGCGAGGCGATCGACCAGGCGGAGAAAGCGCTGCAGCTCTTCACGGAGGTCGCGGAGAAAGAGGTCCGCGTCGGCCGCAGTCTTGAGCATCTCTCGATCTCACACGTGATCTTCGGCGGCGGCCGTTATGTGAACAATGCGATCTTTGCCGAAGCGCATTATATGGTCGCCAAGGCGCACGTCCGCTTCGCCATTTACGACCCTTATCTGCCGAGCGCCGAACGGAAAACCCATCTCGATCTGGCGCGCTTTCACCTGACCGAGGCGCGGAAGTCAGCGGCCAAGATCAACGATCAGCTCCGTCTCGCTCTGACGCTCAACATCAGCGCCTTGAACTACTTTCACAGCGGAAATTTCACCGACGCCGTCTCCGAGGCGAAAGCGGCGATCAAGGCGATCGAGGCGTTGAAGAAGTCCGGCCCCACGAGTTTGAGAGACGAGGAGGCCGAAGCGCACCTGACGCTATCGCGGGCATACGAAGTTCGCCAGGAATTCTGTCTCGCCGGAGAACACCGCCGGCGCGCCTTCGAAATCATCCGGGCAACCCTCAGTGAACAGGATCGGCAGCGCCTCATCGATGAGATCGCCGACCTGGAAATGAGATGTAAGTTGCGCGGGAATCGTTAATCCATGACAGCCGCGTCTCACGACGCATCGCGCATGATGAACAGTCGCACCGAACAAATCATGGTCAAAGTCATCACCATTCGCCGGATGATCGCCGGAGCCGGCCTCTGCCTTGTGCTCGCAATCATGATGTTGAGTCAGGCTTGCCACAAAGAGACGGCTCCCGATTGGTCTACCTCTTTTACCGGATGTGATCTCATGAAGTGGCCACAACTGCTGCCCATCGCTCAACGCTCATCCCAGGAGCAACTCAGCGTCACCTTCTACGAGACAGACAAAGCCCCAACCATCGACCGCGATTCATTGGGACGGCGGCGATTGAACGATGAGCAGAAGTGCCTGCTCAACAAGATCAAAAGCAATCGGAGCGGAATCGCCACGAAGATGCTGAAACTCCAGCGATATCGCACCATTATTAACGGAAGGCGAATTTTGCAGTATGGATACGTCTACCTCGGTAAGACTCCGGATGAGCCTTCATTGATTAAAGCGATCCCGGCCGACACCACCGATCGAGCCGCGAGGATCAAAAGAGTCGTCTGGGAGGAGCTTAAACACGAAGGCGAGACCTCGGCGATCAACGCCTATGATTCGCAGTTGTTGACCTGGGGGCGCGGCTTCGGCGCGCGCGCCGGGCTACTGCCGCAGGTCATGGAGATCCTTTTCAAAGACCGCTCCGTGGCCGAAGCCTTCCGCTCTTACGGCATCGATTTCATCGCCAAAGAGAAGGAGCGCGGTTATCGTGTGGTAAACCTCAAGACCGGCGCGGTCGAAGCCGGCGCCGACGCACTGCGATTGATCCAAACCGACTCGCAACTGCTCGGAGTGTTCGTCAAAATTGCCGAGGACTCCCGCTACAGCCAGCAGGTCGCCGACGCACAGTGGGAGATTGTCGCCCAAAATGCAGGCAACGTGCCGTCATACGCGCTCGGTTGGGACGACCGCTGGATCGCGCTCGTTTCGCACATCACCCACTGGTGGCCGGCGACTGGTTGGCGCGGAAAGGAAAATGTCGCGAGTTACGCCCACAGCAGAACGATCAAAGACCTCTTGATCCGCTTCGGACGTAAGGCCGCCTCCGCTAACCCGAGCGGCGCACTGATCATCGCCAACGCCGACACAATCATTAACTTCAAAAGCTGGGGCGACGGCGTCGCCTGGCAGGCGATCTCGGCGATCTCCAGCCATCCGATTCCATTCACCAGCGGACAACTCACAGATCCGAGGAACACCCAGTTTCGCAATCTCGTCTGCATTCTGGCGCCGGGCGGCGCCTCCTATTACTTCTTCGACTTCTTGCCGACAGTGAAACCTCTTCCGCCGGGCGCCAAGGCGACGATCATACTCCGGCCTGATGATCTGTTCGTGATGGTCATGAAGGACCTCTCGATGACCGATCTGCTGGCCAGCCTCGCCGGTCTCGAAGTCGAAGAGTTACAAGCCAGGTTGAGCGACTACGACCAACGCCCACACTATGTGGCGGCCTATGGCGTTCGTCCGCGAATCGCGATGAAGGCGGCTCTGCTGGCGCTACCCGAGATGCAGGCCATGCCGGAACAGAAACGGAAACTCCTTGATGAATCCGACTACAAAAGTTTGAACGCCAAGGAGCAAAACGAACTCAGAGTTTTTCTCGGGTTGTCATGACGATCAAAGGAGCACTTATGAAAGATCTGCGAAGCGTTAACAAGGCGATCATCTTCTGCGCCGGCCTCCTGTTGCTCGCCTCGTGCGCGCGCGACAAAGGATCGCCGAAGGAAGAGCGACCGTCAGCACGGGCGACGGGATCGCCGGAAACCGCGCCGGCAGCCTCAGCCAAAGGCGCTGCGAAGAGATCGCCGGCGAGCGCCGAAACACCATCGGCCGCGTCGCTCACGGTCTCCTCCTCTTCCGCTCCGGGGGCGAAACTGTCAATCGAACCGAAGGTCGTTGAGAGAGGCTCGCCCTGTCTGTTCACCCTGACAGTTCCAGACGCGCTTTCATCCCTCGATGGTTCATTGATGGGGAAAAAGGTCTTCTTCAATTCTGACCAATCGCGTAAGACGTGGTACGGTCTGGCCGGTATCGGCCTGGAATCTGCGCTCGGCGGCCAGCCCCTCACGTTGAAAGGAAGCGACGCAAATGGTCATCCCGTGGCGTTCAACGCCCACTTTGAAATCGAGGCCAGGAAGGCGAACATCCGCGTGCCGCCGGAGTTCACCAATCCCGATGATGAAGATAGAGCCCGCATCGCCCGTGACGCCATCCTCAAACGCGGCGCCTTCAAAACCCTCTCGACAATGGCCCTGTGGGACGGCCCTTTTCTGCGCCCCGTCGATCCGGGCGTTCGGCTGACGGCCGTCTTCTCCGGAACGAGAAGGTTCAACAGCGGTCCGGTAAAAGTGCATCGAGGCGTAGATTTCGGAGCCCCTCAAGGAACGCCGATCAAAGCCATCAATAACGGGCGGGTCATTCTGGCCAGGAACATGTTCTACGACGGTAATCTGGTCGCAATTGATCACGGTCAGGGACTGCTTTCGCTCTACCTCCATCTGTCGAGGATGGATGTCAAAGAAGGCGATCCGGTGAGCGCGGGGCAACCGATCGGCTTGAGCGGAAGCACCGGCAGGTCTTCGGGACCTCACCTGCACCTCCAGATCAAATGGGCGGGAACCGACATCGACCCGCAGGAATTGATGGCGTTGAGGCTCCCGTCGAATCTCGTGAAGAACGATTGAACTAAAGGAGGAGGATGATGGAACGAATCAAGAGAGCGAGCGAGCGAGCGTTGGACTATCTCAAAATCGGGGCCTTGCTCTTCTTCTGTGTGTGTTCCGCCGGGGCGCAGAGTGGTTCAAGCACCTCACCAACACCGAAGAAGTTCGCATTGGTCATCGGAATTGATAAGTACCAAACCTCTCCTTTAATCGGGTGCGTCAAAGACGCCGAGAGGTTTCGTGATGCGCTGATCAACTATAGCGGCTTTAAGCCAGAGAATATTCGGATGCTGACCGACGAAGCGGCGACCTACAAAGCGATTCTTCGGGCGCTCGTCGAACAGTATCAAAAAGCGCAGCGAGGTGATCTCTTCGTCTTCTATTTTTCGGGTCACGGCACGCTCTTTCCGGATGAAGATTCCGCGGATCGTGACGAAAAGACCGATGTTGAGCCTCCCAATTTAATACCGGGGAAGTATGACGGGGCGCTCTGTCCGGTCGATGTCGATTCCGAGATCAACAGCAGCGGCAAACCCTGGGAGAACCTGCTGCTCGACGATACGCTCGCCTGGCACTTTTCACGCTATACGCGCAAAGGATGCGTGGTGATCTTTATCTCCGACAGCTGTCATTCCGGCGCTCAGGCCAGAGATACTTCCGGCGAGATCATCTCAAAGAAAATAGATCTGACCAAAGCGCTCCGCACCTTGCGCAGCCCGGACGACGACGCCAACAACTACCTCAAACCGGAGCAAATCAAGCAAAGGTTACAGAAGCTTGCCCCTCCAGCCATCTCGCGCGAGGTCGAATCCTACAACATGCGAGGCCAGTACCTACTCTTTGCGTCTTCGCGCGACATCCAGGAATCCGGAGCGACCAGAGCCGGCAGCCTCTTTACCAATGCGCTGCTCAGCGTCATGCGCGAACATCCTCAGGCAACCATCAAGGATGCCTATGAAGAGATTGCGGCTC
>Ga0081539_10004967_pt1 | contig 14091 bp, 15 predicted proteins | sample TabmetS4T2R2_FD_71023 | JGI IMG/M metagenome (GOLD analysis project Ga0081539, IMG submission 71023) | Tabebuia heterophylla rhizosphere microbial communities from the University of Puerto Rico - S4T2R2 | ecosystem: Host-associated > Plants > Roots > Rhizosphere ...
ATGCAGGGGGAGTTCGAGCTGGCCGACCGATTGCTCGCGGAGGCGAACGAGACCCTGCGCCAGCTCGGCAGCCTCCATGCGAACGTCTCTCACATCGAGGCACTGGTGCGGATGCTGGGCGGGCAGCCGGCGGTCGCCGAGCAGCTGCTGCGCGCGGACGTCGAAGCGCTCACCTCGATGAGCGACCGCCGGATGTTGGCGACCACCACCGCGATGCTCGCCCGGGCGGTCCACGCCCAGGGTCGCGTCGAGGAGGCAGCCGAGCTGTGCGCCGTGGTCGCGAGCGCCGGGGCCGAGGACGACATCGTCACGCAGGTGATCTGGCGCGGGGTGAAGGCGAGGGTCCTCGCCGAGCAGGGGCGCTGCGAAGAGGCAGAGGCGCTGGCCCGCGAAGCGGTCGCGCTGATCGCGCCGACCGACTTGCTTTCCGATCATGGCGATGCGATGCTCGCGCTCGCCGACGTGCTCAGGACCTGCTCGCGCACGGATGAGTCCGAACGCGCCGCTCACACCGGTCTTGCACTGTATGTAAAGAAGGGCAACGCGGTTGCGGCCGCGTGGGCGCAACCGCTGCTCCGGCATTGAGCTCGGGGGGAGCGCAGATGGGATACAACGGCAACTTCACTCGCGTCACGTTCGTCTCCGACGACAAGGACATGGGCGGTCCGGCCCTGAAGGTCGAGGGCACATCGCAGGAGGCGCAGGACGCGCGCGCGATCTCGGTCGCACTGGCGCATGAGGGCGAGCTGCTCATGGCTCCCGCGTCGGACCCGGCGGGGTCCGAGCAATGGAGCGCCTCGTTCGCGCAGGTTGACCCGCCCTTCGCGACTGGGCAATCGGTGATCGTCATCGGGATCGCGATGCTGAACTCGACGAACCGGCCCTTCTACTGGACCAAGCAGCTCCCGATCACGGCGACGACCGACCCCCCTTAGCGCCGGCGAGCGACACGCCCGGGCCGCGGGGAGCCCTTCGACCGTCGACGAGGGGTCACCGGACGACGGCGTCGTCGCGGGAGATCGGCTCGACCAGGCGCCACAGGACGTCGCTCGGCACGGCTTCGCCGAGCCGCGCGGGCAGGGGGCGGTCGTCGCGACGGCCCATTCGCAGGGCGCTCGATTCGGCCGGATGTTCCCGACGCTGGCCCACTGCGAGCTCAGTGCGGCTGCGACGGAGGCGCTGGCCGACGCGCTCATCGCGCTGGCGGGAACCTCGGATGACAACACGAGCGTCGTCGCCGGCTACACCTACCTCGGGCAGTTCATCGACCACGACATCACCTTCGACGCCACCTCCAAGCTCGAGCGCGACAACGACCCGCTCGCTCTCGAGAACTTCCGGACGCCACGGCTCGACCTCGACTCGCTCTACGGCGCGGGCCCCGAGGACCAGCCGTTCCTGTACGACTGGTCGGACTCGCCGCCGGACGCGGCACCTCCGGGGGTCAAGCTCCTCGTGGGCACCAACCCGCCCGATCTCGGGTTCGCCTCAGCGGACGTGCCGCGAAACGACCAGGGCCGCGCGCTCATGGGCGATGCGCGCAACGACGAGAACCTGATCATCTCGCAGCTGCACCTGCTGTTCATCCGCTTTCACAACAAGGTCATCGACCGCATCCTGGCCGATGGGCTACGCCACACGAAGAAGGAGCTCTTCGAGGAGGCTCAGCGGATCGTCCGCTGGCATTACCAGTGGATCGTCGCGCACGACTTCCTTCCACGGCTCGTCGGCGACGACGTCTTCGTACGCGGGACCTTCAAGTGGCAGGGCGAGCCGTTCATGCCGGTCGAGTTCTCCGCGGCGGCGTTCCGCTTCGGCCACAGCATGGTCCGCGAGGACTACAGGCTCAACCATCGACCCAACGTCCCGCTCTTCGAACGGGAGGGGTTCGCCGAGAGCCTCTCCGGGTCGCGCAGGCTTCCTGCCGCGCTCGAGATCGAGTGGTCGCACTTCTTCAAGACGACGAGCACCTTCGCCCAGAAGAGCAAGCGGATCGATCCCTGGCTCGCCGACGCCCTCACCCGTGTCCCGCCCACCGGAGCGGCGCTTGCGCGCTTGAACCTGCGCCGCGGCCGCGCGCTCGGGCTGCCGTCTGGACCGGACGTCGCTGACGCGCTGGGCGAGCTGGTCCTCGATGAGGACGACCTGGTGGAGCCCCTCGGCGACCGGGTCGATGGACCGGAACGCGCGGCCCTCGGGCAAGCGACGCCGCTGTGGTACTACCTCCTGCGCGAGGCCGAGCTACTCGGCGGCGGCGGCCTGCACCTCGGCCCGGTCGGCGGGCGCATCGTGGCGGAGGTGCTGCTCGGTCTCCTCGAGGCCGACCCGAGCTCCTACCTTCGCCAGTGGCCGGACTGGAAGCCCGACCTCCCGCACAAGGACCGGTTCACCATGGCCGACCTCGTGAAGTTCACGCTGAGCTAGGCGACGCCTCAGGGCCGCGCGATCGCCAGGTCGCGCTCGATCGAGGCGGCGCTGGCCAGGAGCGGTGGGACGAGCGTCTTGCGCAGCGTCGCGACGGTGATGCGTCCGGCCAGCGCGCCGACGTTGGCCGCGGCGATGACGTTGCCCCCGGCGTCGCGCACCGGCGCGGCGGCCGACCGCAGCCCGAGCTCGAGCTCCTGGTCGACGAGCGCCCACCGCCGGCGGCGCACGCGCCCCAGCTCGGCGCGCAGCGTGCCGCGGTTGGTCAGCGTCATCGGGGTCAGCGGCTCGAGCTTCACGCGCTCGAGGTAGCCGTCGAGCTCGGCGGCCGGCAGCTCGGCGAGCAGCACGCGGCCCACGCAGGTGGCGTAGGCGGGCAGGCGCGTGCCGACCGGCATCGCCACGTTCATGATCCGCGGCGGCGCCACCCGCGCCACGCACAGGGTCTCGTCGCCGTCGAGGACCGACAGCGAGCTGAACTCGCCGGTCTCCTCCATGAGCCGCTGCAGGTGCGGGCGCGCGACCTCGGGCAGCGCCAGCCGCGCGCGATATCCGTAGCCGAGGCCGAGCACTTTCGGCGTCAGCGAGAACAGGCGCCCGTTGCCGTGCACGTAGCCGAGCCCCTCGAGGCCCAGCAGCGTGCGCCGCGCGCTTGCGCGGCTGGCGCCGATCGCCCGCGCGACCTGCGCGAGCGTCATCCCCGGCCCCGGGTGACCGAGCGCGCGGATGACCTCCAGCGCACGGCCGAGCGAGCGAACGAAGTCCCGGTCGCCGTCGCCGCGCTGTGGCTCGCTCGTCATCGTCCCTCCGAGCGACCCTACGCCCTTCAGACGTCGGGCGGGTGGATCCGCCGAAGGACCTCCACCCGCTAGGGAACGATCACGACCTTGCCGGTGTAGCCGCCGGCCTCGGCGAACCGCAGTGCCGCGGCCGCCTCGGTCAGCGGGAAGCGCGCCGCGACCTGGGCGCCGATCTCCCCGCGCGCCAGCAGCTCGAGGACGCGGTGCAGGTCCTCGCGGACGCCGGCCCAGTAGCGGTCGGGGCGCAGGCGCGCGCCCGCCCAGAGGTTGAAGAAGCTCGCGCTGCGGCCATTCGGCAGGAGGTTCCACGCCGTGAGGCGCCCGATGAGCTTCAGCACGGGCACTCGCGGGTTGCCGGGGATGTCCTTCGTCGAGGCGCTGCCGTAGGAGACCAGCGTCCCGCCTCGCGCGAGCATGCGCCAGGAGTCGCCGATCCCCGGGCCGCCCACGTGATCGAAGACGGCGGCCACGCCATCTGGCGCCAGCTCGCGGACGCGGGCGGGGACGTCATCCGCGCGGTAGTCCAGCGGGATGGCGCTCCACTCGCGCAGGCGATCCTGCTGGCCTGGGCCGGCCGTCCCGATCACCTCGATGCCGGCGCTGCGCGCGAGCTGGACGAGGATGGTGCCCACGCCGCCCGCGGCGCCGAGCACGACGATCGTCTGGCCGCGGCGCACCTTCGCCGTGCGGTGCAACATGCGCCAGGCGGTGACGCCGTTGACGACCACCGTCTCGGCCGCGTCGGGCTCGACGCCGTCGGGAACGGGGGCGAGCTGGCGCACGTCGACCACCGCGCGGTCGGCCCATCCGCCGGTCTTCGTCAGTGCGGCGACCCGCTGGCCGACGGCGATCCCCGAGCCGCCGTCGATCTGCTCGACGACGCCGACAAGGTCGTAGCCGGGCACGAACGGGAACGCCGGCTGGTCGTAGTACTTGCCGAGCCGCATCTGCTGCTCGGCGAAGGAGACGCCCGTGGCCTCGACTCGCACGACCGCCTGTCCGCTGGCGGGCTCGGGCAAGTCGCGCGTGCGGACCCTGAGCGACTCGGGCTCGCCGACGCCGGGCATCTCGACCTCCGTTGCCTTCATGATCATGTCTCCTTGCGCGTTACATCTTCTAACTTTCATGACATATCCTAACAAACGCTACAATGATACGCATGACGACCGAGCAGACCAACCGCCGCGGCGGCCTCCGCGCGCGTCTGCGCACGGAGGTGCGCGACGAGGTCAAGCGCATCGCGCTGCGCCAGCTGGCCGACGGCGGCGCGCAGGCGCTCTCGATGAACGCGATCGCCAAGGAGCTGGGCGTCTCGGGGCCGGCGCTGTATCGGTACTTCAAGAGCAAGGACGATCTGCTGACCGAGCTCGTGCTCGACGCCTACCGCGACCTCGCCGAGACCGTCGAGGCGTCCACGCGGCGCCACCGGCCGGCGCAGCGGCTCGCCGCGTTCGCCCGCGCCTATCGGGCGTGGGCGGTGGCCGAGCCGCATCGCTATCGCCTGCTGTACGCGCGCCCGACGCCCGGCTACGACGCGCATCGCCAGTCGCTGGTCGATGCCGCGCAGCGGCTCATGGGTGTGCTCCTCGATGCCCTCGGCGACGCGCCCGCGCCCGCGGCCAAGCGCCCGTCAGGAGTGCTCGCCGGTCAGCTCGCGGCGTGGGCGAGCAGTCGGGGCGTCGACGTCGAGCCGGCCGTCGCGCATCGCGCGATCGTCCTGTGGGCGCGGCTCCACGGCCTCGTCAGCCTCGAGATCGAGGGGAACTTCGCCTCGATGGAAATCGACGCCGAGCTGCTGCTCGACGGCGAGATCGCCTAGAGCCCGAACAGGCGCGCCGCGTTCTCCTTGAGGATCAGCGGCTTGACCTCGGGCTTGATCTCGAGGGTGTCGAAGTCGCGCAGCCAGCGCTCGGGCGTCAGCGCCGGGTAGTCGGTGCCGAAGAGGACCTTGTCCTTGAGCAGCGTGTTGGCGTAGCGCACGAGCTGGGGCGGGAAGTACTTCGGCGACCAGCCGGAGAGGTCGATGTAGACCTGCGGCTTGTGCACGGCGATCGACAGCGCCTCGTCCTGCCAGGGCACCGACGGGTGGGCCATGATGATCGGCATGTCGGGGAAGTCGGCGGCGACGTCGTCGAGATGGATCGGGTTGGAGTACTTGATCCGGATCCCGCCGCCGCCCGGCTGACCCGACCCGACCGCCGTCTGGCCGGTGTGGAACAGCGCGGGCAGCTTGTGCTCGGCGATGACCTCGTAGAGCGGGTAGGCGATCCGGTCGTCGGGGAAGAAGTGCTGCAGGCTGGGGTGGAACTTGAAGCCGCGCACGTCGTACTCGTCGATGAGGCGGCGGGCGGTCGCCACCGCCTCGGGCCCGCGGTGCGGATCGACGCTGGCGAACGGGATGAGCGCATCGCGCTCCTTGGCGGCAAGCTCGAGGATCTCGTCGTTGGTCACCGCGGTGCCCCAGCGCACGCTGTCGACCATGAAGGCCACGCAGGCCATCTTGCGCTCGCGGTAGTACGCCGCCAGCTCGGGCACTGACAGCAGAGCGTCGGAGCCGAAGACCTTGCCCACCGCCGCCTCGGGGGAGTCCTCCGGGAAGGTGCCGCCGTGGACGGAGGCGTGGACGTGCGTGTGCACGTCGATGGCGACGAGGGAGTCGACGTCGATCACGCGCTGGGAAGCTACCGGGTATGCCGGCACCGTTCGTCCCGATGAAGGCCGTCCTGGCCGCCCAGCCGTTCGACGACCCCAACTGGATCTTCGAGCGCAAGCTCGACGGCATCCGCTGCGGCGTCGTGCGCAAGGCCGGGAAGGTGCAGCTCATCTCGCGCGGGGGCGAGACGCTCAACGACGCCTACCCCGAGATCGAGGAGGCGCTCGCCGTGGACGGGCCCGACCTCGAGGCCGACGGCGAGATCGTCGCCTTCGATCGCGGGCAGACGAGCTTCTCCCGCCTGCAGGGCCGGATGCAGATCCGCGACCGCGAGCGCGCACGGGCTAGCGGGATCGCGGTCTTCTACTACCTGTTCGACATCCTCGAGCTCGACGGCGAGGACCTGCGCCCCAAGCCCCTGCTTGAGCGCAAGCGCGCGCTGCGCCGCGCGGTCGAGTTCCGCGGTCACCTGCGCTTCAGCACGCACCGCAACGGGACCGGCATCGAGGCCCACCGCGAGGCGTGCAGGCGCGGCTGGGAGGGCGTCGTCGCCAAGCGCGCCGACAGCCCCTACGTCGCCACGCGCTCGCGCGACTGGCTCAAGCTCAAGTGCTCGCGCGGGCAGGAGCTGGTCATCGGCGGCTGGACCGAGCCGAAGGGCAGCCGCCAGCGGCTCGGGGCGCTCCTCGTCGGCCACTACGACGGCGACGGCCTTCGCTACGCGGGCAAGGTCGGCACGGGCTTCGACGACGCCACGCTGCAGCGCCTGGGCGACGAGCTCGAGCGCCGCGAGCGCGACACGTCGCCGTTCGTCGACGCCAAGCTCCCGCGCGCGCGGTGGGCTGAGCCCGAGCTCGTGGCGCAGATCGCCTTCACCGAGTGGACGCGCGACGGGCGCCTGCGCCACCCGCGCTACGAGGGGCTGCGCGACGACAAGCCCGCGCGCGACGTCGTGCGCGAGGAGCCCGCCGCGTAGGCGGCGAAGGCGTCGATCGCGCTCGGGTCGACGAGCGCGTCGCGGCTGGCCACCTCCTCGGGCTTGGCCCCGAGCATGATCCGCTTGACCGGCGCCTCGAGCTTCTTGCCGGTGAACGTGCGCGGCACCGCGGGCACGGCGACGATCGCGTCGGGCACGTGGCGGGGAGAGAGCTCGTTGCGCAGTGCGCCCTTGATCTTGGCCTCGAGCTCGCCGTCGAGCTCGCGGTCGCCGGCCAGCGCGACGAAGAGCACGAGCTCGCCGGGGCCGCCCTCGGCGTCCTCGAGGTGCACGACGACGCTGTCGGCGACCTCCTCGAGCTCCTCGACGACCGCGTAGAGCTCGCTGGTGCCCATGCGCACGCCGCCGCGGTTCAGGGTGGCGTCGGAGCGGCCGGTGATCAGGCAGCTGCCGCGCTCGGTGAAGAGGATCCAGTCGCCCTGGCGCCAGACGCCGGGGTAGAGGTCGAAGTAGGAGCTCAGGTAGCGCTCGTTGCCCGGGTCGTTCCAGAAGCGCACCGGCATCGAGGGCATCGGCTTGGTGACGACCATCTCGCCGAGCTCGCCCACCACCTCGTTGCCCTCGGCGTCGAAGGCCTTGACGTCGGCGCCCAGGCAGCAGCCGGAGATCTCGCCGTCGTAGACGGGCTGAAGGAAGCCGCCCGAGACGAACGCTCCGCAGATGTCGGTGCCGCCGCTGCCGTTGAGGCACAGGACGTCGGGGCCGAGCTGCTCGTAGACGTAGTGGTAGCCCTCGCTGGGCAGCGGCGAGCCGGCGAAGCCGAGGGCGCGGATGCTCGACAGGTCGAGCTCGCGGCCGAAGTCCAGCCCCGCCTTGCGGCAGGCCATGAGGAAGGTGGGGCTGACGCCCATGAAGGTCGGGCGGGTCTCCTCGGCCAGCTTCCACTGGAAGCTCAGGTCCGGCCACATGGGGTCGCCGTCGATCATCACGATCGAGGCGCGGACGAGCAGCGCGGAGACCAGCGCGTTCCACATCATCCAGGCGGTGGTCGAGAACCACAGCAGGCGCCCGCCGGGCTTGAGGTCCCAGCCGAGGCCGACGCCCTTCAGATGCTCGGTGAGCTGGCCGCCGTGGCCGTGCACGATCGCCTTGGGCAGGCCGGTGGTGCCGCTCGAGAAGAGCACGTAGATCGGGTGGTCGAAAGCCACCTGCTCGAAGGTCAGCGGCTCGGTGTCGCTGAGCAGCTCGTCCCAGGTCGTGGTCGCGTCGGGAACCGGGTGCTCGCCGTAGGGCACCTCGATGACGTGCTCGAGGGTGGGGAGGCCGTCGCGGATCTCCCGGACCTGCTCGCGGCGGTCGATCGGCTTGTCGCGGTAGGTGTAGCCCGAGACGGTCAGCAGCACCTTCGGCTCGATCTGGCCGAAGCGGCCCAGGACGCTGCGCGCGCCGAACTCGGGCGCGCAGGTCGCCCAGATCGCGCCGAGGCTCGCGGTGGCCAGGAAGGCGACGAGCGTCTCGGGGATGTTCGGCAGGTAGGCGACGACGCGGTCGCCGGGCTGCACGCCGAGTCGCCTTAGTCCCGCGCGCGTGCGAGCGACCTGCTCGCGCAGCTCGCCGAAGGTCAGCTCTATCGGGGCGCGGGTCTGCGACCGGGCGACGACGGCGGACGCCTGCGGATCGATCTCCGCGTTGCGCAGGAGATGCTCGGCGTAGTTCAGGCGCGCGCCGGGGAACCACTCGGCGCCGGGCATCTCGCTGCGCGCGAGCACGCGCTCGTAGGGCGCGCTCGGGGTGACGTCGAAGAGCTCCCATATCGCGGCCCAGAAGCCCTCGAGGTCGTCGACCGACCAGCGCCAGAGGTCGTCGTAGCCGCCGAAGTCGCGGCCGTGGCGGTCGCGCAGGAGGTCGAGGAAGCGCCCGATCTCGGTCGTCTCGCGGACGTCGGCGGGCGGGGTCCACAGGACATCGCCGATCACGGCGGCCATGTTCGCATGTCGCACACCTCGGCGCAGAGCGAACACCTGTCATCGTCCGGACCATGGCCAACGAGGACGCCCTGCCCGATCCCGCGCGGGTGGTGATCCGACGTCGGATCGAGTGGGTGGACACCGACGCGGCCGGCATCTACCACTGGACCACGGTGTTCCGGCTCGCCGAGGCGGCGGAGGCCGCCCTCCACACGGCGCTGGGCTTCTCGCGCGAGACGTTCGGCGCCTCGCCGCGCGTGGCGGTCTCGGTGAGCTTCAGCAAGTCGCTGCACTTCAACGACACGGTCGACATGTCGCTCGCCGTCGAGGCGATCGGGCGCACGTCGCTGACCTATCGGCTGCGGCTCGTCTCGGAGGGCGAGGAGGTGGCCGAGGGCTCGCTGACCGTCGCCTTCATCGATCGGTCGACGGGCCGGGCGGCGCCGTGGCCGGCGCCGATCCGCGAGCAGCTCGCCACGGCCGGGCTCGTCGAGGAGTCGTTTCTCTAGGATCTGGCGCGGCCGTGCCGGCTGCCCTCCATCAGCGCGCGTCCTCCCGGGCCCCCGCGATCCGCTTCCTGCTCGACGCCTACGTCGGTGCGCGGATGCGCCCCGGCAAGGGAGTGCCGCACGCCCAGACCGTCGCCGACGTCCTCGGGGCGGCGGGCGCCGACGAGACGACCCAGCTCGCCGGCCTCCTGCACGACGTCGTCGAGGACACGCCGCGCACGCTCGACGATCTGCGCGACGCCTTCGGCGAGGAGGTCGCGTCGCTCGTGGGGGCGCTCACCGAGGACGACGACATCGACCGCTACGGGGCTCGCAAGCGCGCGCTGCGCGACCAGATCGAGGCTGCCGGGCCGCCCGTGGTCGACATCGCCGTCGCCGACAAGATCGCGACGCTGCGCCACGCGGTGGTGACGGGGACGAAGATCTCCAAGCGCAAGCTGACCCATTACCGCGCCGTCCTCGCCCTCGGAGAGGCGGCGGGCGTGCCCGAGCGGCTGACCGACGAGCTCACCTCGCTGCTGCGCGAGATCGGGCGGCGCTGAGCGGCGCGTCACGCGGGCGGCGGGAAGCCCCGCGCGAGCTCGAGGACCTCGCCGCGGATGCGCTCGAGCGTCTGCTCGTCCTCGCGGCGGGCAGCGTCGACGCCTTCGTCGATCCAGCGCGCGACGTCGCGCATGTGCTCGACGCCGAGGCCGCGCGTGGTCATGGCGGGCGTCCCGAGGCGGATGCCCGATGGGTCCATGGGCTTGCGGGGGTCGAACGGGATCGCGTTGTAGTTGCAGACGATCCCGGCACGTTCGAGTGCCTCGGCCGCCGGGCGCCCGCCGACGTCCTTGGCGGTGAGGTCGACGAGGAGCAGGTGGTTGTCGGTGCCGCCGGACACGAGATCGAAGCCGCGCTCGAGCAGGGCGTCGGCCAGGGCCTTGGCGTTGGCGACGATGGCGCGCGCGTACTCGGCGAAGCTCGGCTGGGCCGCCTCGTGGAGGGCGACCGCGATCGCGGCGGTCGTCTGGTCGTGGGGGCCGCCCTGCAGGCCGGGGAAGACCGCGCGATCGATCGCCGTGGCGTGCTCGGCGCCGGTGAGGACCATGGCGCCGCGCGGTCCGCGCAGCGTCTTGTGCGTCGTCGTCGCGGTGGCGTCGACGTGGCCGACCGACGACGGATGCGCGCCGCCGGCGATGAGGCCCGCGATATGGGCGACGTCGGCGGCGAGCGCCGCATCGACCTCGCGCGCGATCTGCGCGAAGCCGGCGAAGTCGATCGTCCGCGGCACCGCGGTGCCGCCGCACCAGATGAGCTTCGGGCGCTCGCGCAGGGCGATCTCGCGGACCTCGTCGAGGTCGACGACGCCGGTGTCGCGCCGGACGCCGTAGCGCACCGGGTTGAACCACTTGCCCGTGACCGACACGCCCCAGCCGTGGGTGAGGTGGCCGCCGGCGTCCAGCGACATGCCCAGGACGGTGTCGCCCGGCTCGAGGAAGGCGGCGTAGACCGCGAGGTTCGCCGCGGCGCCCGACAGTGGCTGGACGTTGGCGTGCTCGGCGCCGAACAATGCCCGCGCGCGATCGGCGGCGAGCGCCTCGACGTCGTCGATGATCCCGTTGCCCTGGTAGTAGCGGCGACCCGGATAACCCTCCGAGTACTTGTTGGTGAGCACCGAGCCGCTCGCGGCCAGCACCTCGCGCGACACGTGGTTCTCGGACGGGATGAGGCACAGCGTCTCGTGCTGGCGGCGTGTCTCGGCGGGGATGAGGGCTGCGAGGGCGGCGGCGTGCATGGGGGGCGGCACCCTAGACGGCCAGTCGGTCGAGGCGAGGTGGTTGCGCGCGCAACTATCCTGCTATGCTGCACGCCATGGAACTCGGAGTCGCCACCTTCGCCGACCTCAGCTCGGGCGTCAGCCCCGAGCAGCGCATGCGCGACCTCATGGAGGAGGTCCGCCTCGCCGACGAGCTCGGCCTCGACGTCTTCGCCATCGGCGAGCACCACCGGCCGGACTTCCTGGTCTCCTCGCCGGCGACGACGCTCGCGGCGGCCGCGGTGATCACCAAGCGCATCCGGCTGTCGAGCGCGGTGACCGTCCTGAGCTCCGACGACCCCGTTCGCGTCTTCCAGGCCTTCGCCGAGGTCGACCTGCTCTCGGGCGGCCGCGCGGAGATCATGGCCGGGCGCGGGTCGTTCATCGAGTCCTTTCCGCTGTTCGGCTACGACCTCGAGGACTACGACGCCCTCTTCGCCGAGAAGCTCGACCTGCTGCTGAAGATCCGCGACGGCAACCCCGTCACCTGGTCGGGCCGGCTGCGCGCCCCGCTGGAGAACGCGGGCGTCTGGCCGCGGCCGGTGCAGGACCCGCTGCCGGTGTGGGTGGCGGTGGGCGGCTCGCCGGAGTCGGTCGTCCGAGCGGGCACTCTGGGCCTCCCGCTCACCCTGGCGATCATCGGCGGCCAGCCGGAGCGCTTCGTCCCGCTCGTCGAGCTCTACCGCGAGGCGGCGCGGCGCGCGGGCCACGACGCGGAGCAGACGAAGGTCGCCATCAACACCCACGCGTTCGTCGGGGCGACGTCGGCGGAGGCCGACGCCGCCTTCGCCGCGCCCTACCTGGCGATGATGAACCGCATCGGGCGCGAGCGCGGCTGGCCGCCGTCGGGCAAGGCCGAGTACGAGGCGCTGCGCTCGCCGCGCGGCGCCGTCGCCGCCGGCTCACCCGAGCAGGTCGCCGAGAAGATCCTCTTCGAGCACGAGCTCTTCGGCCACCAGCGCTACGTCGGGCAGATGAGCGTCGGCGCCGTGGAGCACCGCGACGTGCTGCGTTCGATGGAGCTCTTCGGCACCGAGGTCGCGCCGGTCGTGCGGGCCGAGGTCGAGCGGCGCACGACCGCCACCGCGGCAGCCTAGATCACGCTACTCGCAACGCCGGGCGCTCCATCCGCTCGGCGTTCTCGGTGCGCTCGGCGTACTCGAGAGCGACCTTGAGGAAGGCCTTGCCGGCCGGCGTCTGTCGGCGCGCGGCGCGCCAGATCAGCGCGATCGGCCAGGTCAGGCGCTCGGGGCCGATCGGGCGGACCTCGATCGGCGGGCCGGGCTGCTCGGCGATCGAGCGCGGCATCACAGCGACGCCCAGGCCCTTGCTCGCCAGCGTGCGGACCGCCGCCATCTCGGTGCAGACGAACGCGTTGCGCGGCTCCAGCCCGCGGTCGGCCATCGTGCGCTCGAGGCGTCGGCGCAGCGCCGAGTTCTCGCGGTAGGCGATCACATCCTGCGCGGTGAGCTGCTCGAAGGTCACGCAGCGGTCGGCGCACAGCGGGTGGCCGGCGGACAGGGCGACGATGAGCTCGTCCTCCCACAGGAGCGTCGCGGCGAACTCGTTGCCGAGGGTGTCGGGGTCCAGGGCGGTGAACGCGCAGTCGAGCTCGTCGGCGCGCAGCGCGGCGATGACGTCGTCCTGGGTGTCCTCGACCATGTGGACCGCGACCTCCGGGTGCGCGGCGCGGAAGTCGGCGAGCATGCTGAAGAGGTCGTAGGGGCCGGTCGGGTAGATGCCGCCGATGCGCAGCTGGCCGCGCAGGAGCCCCGTGAGCTCCTCGAGCTCGGAGTGCAGCCCGTCGACCTCGGCGAGGACGCGCTGCGCGTAGCCGAGGATGACCCTGCCCTCGGCGGTCAGCTCGACGCTGCGCGAGGTGCGCCGGAAGACCTCGAGCCCCAGCTCGCGCTCGAGTCGCCGGATCTGCTGCGAGATCGCCGACTGGGCGAGGTAGAGCTCCTCGCCGGCCTTCGTGAAGGAGCGATGGCGGGCGACCGCTTCGATGGTGCGCAGATGGCGAAGCTCCATGATGGGATCGTGCCAGCGCGCCGCCAAGAAGTCGAAGTCACGATTCTGGGGCCAGCCATCACTTGTCGTGATGGGCCGCGCCGGCCCACTCGTCGGCCCATCGCGACAGCGGCGCGAGGGCGGTGAGCAGCTTGCGGCCGTGGTCTGAGAGCCAGTAGCGGCCGCCGTCGTCGGTCTCGACGATCGCGGCCTGCGTGAGCTCCTTCAGGCGGTCGCGCAGGACGCTCGAGGACATGTTGCCGCAGCGCTCCTGGAGGAGCCGGAACCCGAGCGGCCCGGACCGCAGCTCCCACAGGATCCGCAGCGCCCAGCGACGGCCGAGCAGGTCGAACGCGGCCACGAGCGGCTTCCCTGTTCTGGTGGCGCGAGCGGGGCTTTCTGGCTGTGGCGTCGCCATGCGATTGCGTCGCTTGCGCTTCGGAATCAGAAGCTGAGGCTGCTTCGACTACCGAAGCATACCCAGCGACGGCTCGGCGTCGCCGCGACCGCTGCGGCGACCCGCGGCGCGACGGATCGGGTTGCTCGCGTGCCCCGTCCGGCGGGGTGGGCCGCCGCCCGCTATGACGAGTGTCCCACCCGCCGAGGCGAGTCGAACGGCGCCAAATTGCCGCCCATCGGTGTTGTCGAACCGTTAAACGGTTGGTCTGGCGCGTTGGCGGTGTTAGCTTCCGGCGCGGCAAGGGGTACTCACGAAGGGCCGTTTCGCAACGTCGTCACTGACCGGGGGGTCAGCCGTTGCCAGTGGGAGGCAGTCTGTTGGGGACTCATGGACCGGAACACCGGTCGGGTCGCCCGCGCCTCGCCACACGCTCCTTCGCCGTTCTCGTCGCCCTCGTGCTCGTCTGCTTCGCGGCCCCGGCAACGGCCTCCGCAGACCTCATCGGCGGCGTCACTTCGACCGTCCAGTCGGCGACCGCGCCGGTCACGAAGACGGTCGCCGCAACCACCGCCTCGACGCCCATCGCATCGACC
>Ga0081539_10004968_pt1 | contig 14089 bp, 12 predicted proteins | sample TabmetS4T2R2_FD_71023 | JGI IMG/M metagenome (GOLD analysis project Ga0081539, IMG submission 71023) | Tabebuia heterophylla rhizosphere microbial communities from the University of Puerto Rico - S4T2R2 | ecosystem: Host-associated > Plants > Roots > Rhizosphere ...
TCTTTTGTGGTTGTCTAGATCCGGGCAGCTTGTCGAGCGGGTCGCCGGCCTGTTCTGCTGCCTGCGCCAGTAAACGAGCGACGATCATCTCCTCAGCCATTTGCTCAGCGCCATAGTTACTGCTCAGAGAGCCGCACAGTTCTTCAACGATTCCTTCGGCAAGATCTTCATTCTTTGCGCGTTTACGTCTGAGGATCCGTTTGGCCTCGAGCTTGATTGCGTCAGTATGAGCCAGGTGTTTTAAGTCTCTGGCCATCGTTCTCAAGTCGTAGGCGGCGCCATCCGGAATGGCGTCTGCGCAATGCAGATAAGTAAACCGTTGCAACCTCTCATCAATCTCGCCCCATTTGCCTTTGACCGGTGTTTCGGGGCCACTGCGCTTGCTGACGATCAGTGCCAGCGCATCCTTGCCGTCAATACTTTTCGCCGCCTTTTCCGCATTCCTGGCAAGGTTGAGAGCATCTGAGAGTGGGTCGAGATGATGGGCGATGCCGATGCCAATCGAGAGCGTCGGCGATTTGTCCCCCAGGTTGGGGAATTCATTTTTGAATGTCTGGGCGAATGTCATTGCCAGTGCGCGCGCGCATTCGACCAGTCTGTGCAACGGCACGAAAGCAAGAACATCGTCGCCGCCGGCATAAACCACCCAGCCTTGATGATTCACCTCGACAATCTCGCGCACGCTGCCGGCGAAGCGGCTGAGACACTTTGAAAGCCGCCGATGCGAAGCCTGATCCGATTGGTTATCGATCGTTTCTCCCATCCGGTCGCCATCGGCCGCCAGCACCGCATAATATGGCAGGGGCTCTTTCAGTTTGCCGAAACTATCGCGGTAAAAAGCGTGTAGTGCCTTTACCGCATCTTCAAGCTGGGCCTTGTCTTTATCTTTGTCGAAAAAGTCTTTGAGGCGGCCTTCGAATAATAGATGGCCGTCGTATGATCTCTGCTCCGGGTTTCCTTTGATAATAAGCTCTCTACAAAAGGCGTGATTCAGCTTGGCATTGGGATGACGAGGAACATTGCCCAACTCGGATTCCTTTAAGCCGAGCGACTTCAGCTTGCCGATATATTCCTTTATCGCTTTTTCGCCCTTAATCTGCTGAATGAAAGGCAATGCCGCAACGTGCGAGGTGCTGAAGAAACTATCATCTTCGCCTCTTTGCCCTAATCGCTTCAGCAGACTGACACCGCAAAGCTGTTCGTCTTCGGATCGCAACCCATATTCCTCGCGCAGTTTCAACAGGCTTTTACCTTTACGTGCATCTTTGGGAAGAACCGACTCTCGCTCGCCGTCGAGCGAAGATTTTGGAGAATTGTTTCCCCATTGTGATTGCTCGAAATTGCGCGTCGCCTTGCGTGCGCCAAGCAGCGCATCGCCCATCTTCCTCACGTTCTTGTATTGCCGGCTATCCTGCGGTTCCGACAGCGGATAAGCTGCCCAGTAGAATTCCGGCAAGTCGTTGACTTGCTTTTCCGCAATCTGAAAATAGGTGAGCTGCTTGTCCGGAATCACTCGGTTTAGATACGGGTCTTTTTCTAAATTTGAGAAGGCATTCTGGAATAGTTCTTGTAGTCTTGTCCTCACTGCCTGGTCCGCATCTCTCGCGGCAGTTTCGGGGTCATCGACGATCGCTACAATTTTATTGGCCACAATAAAATCACTGTCCTTGTTGAAACGCTTTGCCGCCACTAAATCATTAGGATCGTCCGGTGATGGAAAAATCAGATTTTCCAGTTTGTATTTACTGACGATTGCGTGAGCTGCGGCCTTTGACAGTTCACTTAGCATCCAGGATCCGAACCACAAGTCACGGCTGCGCCGGGCAGTTGCAATGAACCCTTGCACAGGGCCTATCGCAATTGAGATCAGATATTTCACGGTAACCTCCCCATGGATGGTATTGGTAGTGCTTTTTCCATGCCTCTATTCTTAGCCCAGTCTCTGGCCGATTTCGGTTACAGCAAGGTTGCTGTTTCTCTCAAGGGCTCGATGCCGGGCGCTTGGCTTATTCAGCGAACACGGCTTTCGACAAATGGATAGAGTATTTCAACCTGAAGCAGCTGGGTACCAGGTCATTCTAAAGTATAGATCTCCGCTTATCCTATTTAGGCTAATGATGGGAATGCCCAAGGACTCAGTAGTGCAAGAAAGTGTACTATATCGCAGTTTCTACCTTTTTGTGGGAATTTTAATCTTTTGAACTCGGCGAATTTTCGTCGAGATAATCTCCATACATACAGTGGTTTAGACTACATCCATTCAGATCAGGCTGTTTTGGCTCACTCTGCTCGGTCACGGGCGCAATAGGTGGGATTGAGCTGTTGATTTAACGCTGGTCCAAGACGCAAGGAGTATAGCAAGATTTCTTCCTCGCCCCGATCAACTTAAATCATTCACAGGACGTCTCTCATCAACTCGACTTCATAAGAGTTCAAGGAGAAATTTTGATTCTTGTTGAGGTGACGGCGCGAAGCCACCAAAACCAAAGATGTTATGGATACAATTTGTGCTGCAAAAAGTGGGCTCGTAATCGGGAAGAGAGTGACTTATCCAATTTCTATATAGGCTCGATACCTCCGCCAACTGGGGGGCTGGTGGGAACAATTCCGCGACGACCATATGTTTCAGTGCCTCACAGGCTCGATACCTCCGCCAACGTGCTGAATTGGGCGGGCATGTTTTTGCAAGCCTGATGTTTCAGTGCCTCACAGGCTCGATACCTCCGCCAACTTACGAATCAATGTAGCCCGGAAACGGGTCAGTTGATGTTTCAGTGCCTCACAGGCTCGATACCTCCGCCAACAGAAAACATGCTTTGGACAATTTTTGTGATTTTGCTTACTCACCGGCTCGATACCTCCGCCAACGTTTAGCAACTACCGGCCTTCAAAAAACCGACAAGAGTTTCAGTGCCTCACAGGCTCGATACCTCCGCCAACAGAATGATTAGATACCAGCAGGGTCTTCAACTTGTTAAGTTCAGTGCCTCACAGGCTCGATACCTCCGCCAACTCGGCGGGAGAGTGGAAACTCCGCTCCGGTCAGTGGAGTTTCAGTGCCTCACAGGCTCGATACCTCCGCCAACATACGACGGATCGAAACGTTTCTGGATTGTTAACGTCGTTTCAGTGCCTCACAGGCTCGATACCTCCGCCAACACTGAACGAATTTCCTGAGGCAATGTGCTTGGCTTCGGGTTTCAGTGCCTCACAGGCTCGATACCTCCGCCAACCTTGAGTCAGTTACAGAGTTTGGCTCAGCATTTCAAGTGTTTCAGTGCCTCACAGGCTCGATACCTCCGCCAACCCCTGAGAAGGGCCAAATCGCTCAATGCACAAAAGAAACAGGTTTCAGTGCCTCACAGGCTCGATACCTCCGCCAACATCTAGATAGCAACCTTAGGAGGTCACATGGGGCTGAAAGTTTCAGTGCCTCACAGGCTCGATACCTCCGCCAACCAAATAGCATAATTTCAACAGAGGACCAATAAACCACAGTTTCAGTGCCTCACAGGCTCGATACCTCCGCCAACTCGTCCAAGCAATGAAACGATATCAAGCGGATGAGTTTCAGTGCCTCACAGGCTCGATACCTCCGCCAACCGGACTGCAGTCTATAAACTGCAGCAGGTGCAGGCACGTTTCAGTGCCTCACAGGCTCGATACCTCCGCCAACACCTACAACCTAGGAGGCTATCATGCCCAGCGCATTAGAGTTTCAGTGCCTCACAGGCTCGATACCTCCGCCAACGCTCAAGAAGCGTTCGCGGTTGACGGCGGCACCTAGTTTCAGTGCCTCACAGGCTCGATACCTCCGCCAACATGCCAAGAAACTTCAGAACTTCATCAAAATTTTTGTTTCAGTGCCTCACAGGCTCGATACCTCCGCCAACAAATGGTTCGTTTTCTTCCCCATATCGGATCATAGTAAGTTTCAGTGCCTCACAGGCTCGATACCTCCGCCAACCACATACCGCGATTACCACAGTCATTCTGATTCTTCCGAGTTTCAGTGCCTCACAGGCTCGATACCTCCGCCAACATGTCATGACCACTAGTAGCGCGACTCGCAAACAAGCGTTTCAGTGCCTCACAGGCTCGATACCTCCGCCAACAAAACATAGGATATGGATGGTCCTCATTGATGAGGACGTTTCAGTGCCTCACAGGCTCGATACCTCCGCCAACATCAGATATGTCAAACATTATGGAACCCGCCATCAGTTTCAGTGCCTCACAGGCTCGATACCTCCGCCAACCAAGAATCGAGAGGGCAAGTTCTTACTGAATTGCCTTAGTTTCAGTGCCTCACAGGCTCGATACCTCCGCCAACGATTGAGGGCGGCTACTTATTGAATCTCGACGGCAAGTTTCAGTGCCTCACAGGCTCGATACCTCCGCCAACATCTACTCTGTTTGTCGGAGGCGGGATTTCTGTTTGTGTTTCAGTGCCTCACAGGCTCGATACCTCCGCCAACCGAAGTCGGGCGTATTTATTGCAGTTTAGCGCCCACGTTTCAGTGCCTCACAGGCTCGATACCTCCGCCAACTCGCTCATGAGGATGAATGCGAATGTTTCGGAAAACGTTTCAGTGCCTCACAGGCTCGATACCTCCGCCAACTCACCTCGTAGTGGTCCTTCTTGGAGGAGAAGCATGAGTTTCAGTGCCTCACAGGCTCGATACCTCCGCCAACTCACCCCCTCATAAGTATCACAATTCACTGGACTTGCAAACACAAGATTGCAACTCTGGAAAATCATCTCCTGGAAAAGCGTTGCACATCTTGACTGATCAGAGCTAAACCATTCAAAACGCAAGAGATCAAATCGATGCCTCAAGCAGCGGATCAAGTATTCGCCTAATCGCAAATAGGGGGCGATTTGCTCGATTCTGTCTTAAATTGCAACATGGATTTACCTCAGAATCACGCAATGACAGCAAAGAGGTTATCGGTCTGGTGACCTGGGAAAGTCATTTCCGTGCGTTCATGACAGGTCGGACAAAGGTAATAAAAGCGGACCTCGCCTCGAGAGTCATCAAGTAGAGCATAGCCAGCACTTTTCAAATGGGCGGCTTCGGTGGTTGGAAAGATGAAAATCGGCGACCGAACGCTGGACATATGAATCAAAGCAACGCGGGGTCTTGAAGGGTCTAGTTCGCCGGTTGTCTGAAGTGTCCGTAGGCCACAATGACGGACGTAAAAGTTGGAATTGCTCATTATCGGTAAGTCCAACAATCTGAATAATGGCGATTGGCAGAGGAAAGTAAACGATAGTTTGTCGCCTGGCGAAATAAGCTTAAGGCTATCATCTCGATAGATTGTCGTGTGTGTGACAATATAGTGTGGACATGTAATAGTCCCTCTACTACATCTTGGGTCCGATAATGCAAATTATGTAACCGGTCATTTAAGTTTCAACGGTTACAAGCATGTGAATGAATCTGATAACCACAGCCACGCCATTTTGACGCTTCATGCCATCTTAATTCAACTATGGCACAATATCCGTTATATGGTAAAATCTCCGGTGATGACAATTTCTCCTCGGAGGTTCGGGGCATGAACGGTGTGAGTGCGAAAATCGCGGAAGGCGGCCGAGTGGTGATCCCGGCCGAGTATCGGCGGGAGCTGGGATTGGAACCCGGCGATGAGGTAATTATCCGTCTCGAAGACGGCGAGCTGCGGATCCTGACTCGCGCCGAAGCCGTCAAACGTGCGCAGGCTTTGGTTGAGCGGCATGTGAAAAAGAGCCGCTCTCTGGTGGACGAATTGAGCGCCGAACGGCGTGAGGAGGCTGTGCGTGAGTAAATACGTGCTCGACGCCTCAGCGGTGCTGGCACTGCTTAACCAGGAGCCCGGCAAGGATCGAGTGGAGCCCCTCCTCGCTGACTCCGTTATCAATGCCGTCAATTACTGCGAAGTCCTCGGCAAGTTGATCGACGCTGGAGTGCCCGAAGACGCCGCGCGGGAAAGCGTCGATCTGCTGGGAGTTGAGGTGATCGGTTTCGATGCCGATCTGGCTCAACTCGCTGCAACCCTTCGCCTAACAACAAAAAAACTGGGATTGTCTCTCGGGGATCGAAGTTGCCTTGCACTGGGACTAGTGCGCCGCAACACCGTGGTAACGGCCGAAAAGACATGGGTAAAATTGAAAATTGGCGTTAAGATTGATTTGATTCGCTAGCGGAGCGGCAACACATCCTTAGCAGGCGGAGGAGATTTCGAAAGCTGATGGCGGAGAGTATGGTTTTAACTCCAAGACCCTGCCCGCAGTCGATAAAGATAATTATGTTCTCAAATCTGAGAACATCTCAGTCAAGCGAGATGAAGACCTCTGGTGAGACCTTAAAGAATGCGGCCAGCGCTTTAATTTGTAATTTGCTTGGATTGCGTTTGCCATTGATGACATCCGATGTCGTGCCGCGCGAACCGAGTACAGGCATGAGGTCTTTGTGTCGTAAGTCGCGGTCCTGCATCAACATTTGAATAACCGTGTGAGGCGGCGCATCGGGAATCTGGTAATGCTCGCCGTCATAACGCTCGATGAGCACCGTCAACAATTCCAAAAGCGCATCCTCCTCGGGCGTCAGTTTGTCTTCACCCTTAACAGCCAGCCGGCTCGCCACCTCCGCCATCCGATCATATTCAGCTTCAGTCCGAATCCTTCGCGGCAATACGGTCAGCAAGAGTTCGCCATATTTCCTTGTATTCAATTTCGTTTTAACAACCGCAGTCATTTTTCCATTTCTCCTGATCGTATTTTTTATGTGTCAACACATGAATAATAAAAACACGTTGTCGGTGATAGTGGATTGCTGTCATCAGCCGGTATTTATTACTGCCAATATTGAAGACCGTGCATTCGCAAACCGAATCTGCGTGTGGGAAATCTTGACGTGTCTCTACCAAACTTTTCCACTTGGCCTTTTTCGTGAGCCGGTGCCAAGCCTCCAAAGGTTCTTCAGCCTCTGGGTGTTTAATGCAAAACTCCCGCAGCTTTTTTCGAGTAATGATATGCATTATTGTTCATGTCGCCGCCGGCATGTTCTCCAAATTGAGAACGCACGTCAATGGTTTTTGTAAGTGAGAAATGATTGGGCGGCGATGAATTTGTTAAAAGAATCTATGGAGCCGACAACTGAAATGATGTCAGTTAACATTTCTAAACCACTGAAATTACAAGAACTACCGCTGGTTTTATAGAGTCTAGTAATACAACTGTCAGATGTGGCAATTCAGTCCGCCTGCCGGAAAGCGAGCTCGCTTGAGGGACATCCTTTTTCGACGACACTGAACGGCGGGTAATGCTGAAAAAGCGATGGTGTCACGACCTTTTATCCGGAATCCCGCGTATAATTGCGGATTATCCTGATCATGAACGCCGAATATACTGAGGTGGTTCTGACGGCAATTTGGTGAAGAGGCTTGATGGTGATGATATGATCTTGCCAGGTGAAGGTAATTCTCGCTCCTCCCAAAATCAAGAAGGTAGCAGACCGCATATCACCATATTGCCGCCAGAACCATTTAAAGTGCACAGTTACACTCTGTGACTTTCTATCGAGGCCTCATCACTATCTCTTAATCGCCCCCCACAGCTTCACAGTATTGTCTTCACTCCCGGAAGCGAGCGTTTTGCCGTTAGGCGAGAAGGCTATTGAACTAACACCACTGGTGTGCCCTCTAAGCGTGACCAGTTCCCGTTGGGTCTGCACGTCCCACCTAATGAGGAGCTAAAGCAAGCGCAAAGGTCATTCTTCGTGGCGCTCTACTCATTACTTTGCAACAACGATACTGGTCCGCGCCTGCCGACGCTTTTCCTCTCCATTGGGAAAGAACGGATACGCGCGCTCCTTGTGCCATAGGGCTAATGATAAGTAGTGAAATTGCAAGATGTGCATTCTGAGTGACTGACGGAATTCAAGTTCCAGAGAAGACTATAGCTGAGTTCCAATCACATAGCGTTGTTTTTTGTCCGTCTGCTAAACAATCCCCATAATCGCGCGCGCCGTCAGTTCGGCTGCGGTCAGGACCGGCGAGCAATCGCCGGGCTTCCTCAACTCCTAAAATGCGATTGCCCTGGCTTTCACCCGTCACTTTTCATGAACACGCTTGTCGGCGAGTGTGAGATCGGAGAGAATGTGCTGGTGTAGCTTTTGATCGTGCCCGCACGATCAGGCTCGAATGGCGTTTTCCAGCGGGATGCAAGCAGGGCTTATCAGCGGTCAGTCCCTACCCGTACCTCCCTGCAAGCCAAGTACAACTTACTGCATAGACTCTACCATCTCGCCGAAGTATCAATAAAGGCATCCAGAACAGATCCGATCAGACCCGACCGTCTCGATCTCTCATCATTTTCCCCATCGACAAGTCGCGATGTGATTGCCGGTTTGGACGGATCAAAGGACCTCTCATGAAAGTCATAATATATATTTGGCTAACCGCAGCCACGATGACCATGACCGTTGGTCACCTCTCCGCACAGGCTCCCGACCCCAAGTCTGACCTCACGACAATGACGCTTGAAGAACTCCTGAACACTAAGGTCACATCGGTGTCGAAGCGAGAAGAGAAACTCTTTCAGGCAGCCGCTGCGATCTATGTCATCACCCAAGAAGACATCCGCCGTTCCGGACTGACCAGTCTGCCCGAACTGTTTCGCATGGTACCGGGGATGGAGGTGGCACGAATCGACGGCAATAAATGGGCGATCGGCATCCGTGGATTCAATGGGCGCTATTCCAACAAACTGCTGGTCCTGATCGATGGGCGCAGCATCTACTCGCCGATATTCTCCGGCGTCTATTGGGAGGCGCAACAACTGCCGCTTGAAGATATCGAGCGGATCGAAGTCATCCGTGGTCCCGGCGGCACACTCTGGGGGGCCAACGCCGTCGACGGCGTGATCAACATCATTACCAAGCCGGCCCAGAAGACGCAGGGCGGACTGGTAACGGCAGGCGGCGGGTCGGAAGAACAGGGCTTCAGCAGTGTTCGCTACGGCGGGGCGATCGGCGACCATGCCTACTATCGGGTCCATGCCCAATACTTCAACCGCGGCGGTCAGGTCAATGCCGCCGGATACAATGTCCACGATTGGCAGAACTGGGTAAGCGGCGGTTGGCGGATGGATTGGAAGAAGTCCAATCACGATGCGCTGGCTGTCCAGGGGAATATTTACGACACGCCTTTGAGAGAGACCTCCGCGTTTATCTCCCCGTCGGCTCCTTTTGCTCCGTTCGTGCTCTCACCCGGAGAATTTACAGGCGGTCATGTGTTGGGGCGATGGGACCACATCTTCTCGGATAGATCCGACACGGCGCTGCAAATATATGTCGATCGGGCGCGCCACACAGTCCGCGATATTGCGGAGCGTGTGGATACGCTCGACGCCGATTTCCAACATCATCTGGCAGTTGGGCGGCAAGAGATTGTCTGGGGGCTCGGTTACCGTCTGATTTACGATCGGATTGATACTGTCCATGGTGGGCGCGTTGAGTTTATGCCAACAAGACAGAACCAACAGATCTTCAGCGGCTTCGTGCAGGACCAACTGACGCTGGTCAAGGACCGGTTGAAGCTGACACTCGGCTCCAAATTGGAACACAACGATTATGTCGGTTTCGAGGCACAACCCAGTGCCAACCTGGTCTGGACGCCCAATCAGCGCCAGGCGATCTGGGCCTCCATCTCCCGTGCCGCCAGAACACCGGCGCGCGTCGATCGGGGATTCCGCTCAAATATTGCCGTGATTGCCGGCCCGGGCGGTCTTCCTATCATCACTGCTCTAGTTGGCAATCCAAATACCAGATCCGAAGAGCTCCGCGCCTATGAATTAGGCTATCGCGTCCAGCTAAACCGGAGACTCCTGCTCGATGTTTCAAGCTTCTACAACTTCTATGACCGCCTGGAGTCAGCCGACACCTCTTCTCCCTTTCTCGAAACCGATCCGCCGCCGCATCTGGTCATTCCGGTCGTGTTCAACAACTTTCTGCAGGGGAAGACCTATGGGCTGGAAGCATCAGTCGACCTGGAGATCGGACCGCGTTGGAAGGTTCGCGGCGGATATTCATATCTGGGGGTGGAGTTGAACCATAAGTTGGAGGAACCAAATTTATCCGTGGCTGTTTTTGAAAGGACTAGCCCACGTCATCAACTCCAATTCCATTCCTACTTCAGGTTACCCCGTAACCTCGAACTGAACGGATCGCTCTATCGCGTTTCACGCCTCTCGGGCACGCCGGGCCTGATCACTGCGACTCCCGGCTACACCCGGCTCGACATCCAAGCTGGATGGAAAGCGAGTGAGGGCATAGAGCTAAGCCTGGGACTGCAAAACCTGCTCGATGATCACCATCCAGAGTTCGGTGGCGTTGACGCAGTTGTTATCCCGAGCCAGGCGAGACGCAGCATCTATGGAAAGGTAACTTGGAAGTTTTAATATGACGAAGCCAGAATCAAACCTCCATATTGGTTGTCTGTACTGTCGTCCAAACCACTGCTGATTTTGCGCTTAAGCACTCATTCATGGCGACGAAGTTAGCCTATGCTCTGCATAACATAGGCAGAGATGGGATCAATACCTACTAAATAATTCATTTGAAATCGACCAATTTGGCGCCGTTACTAAACAATCCCGAACTCGCACGGCAGATTGTCCTCGAACTGCGCCCCAACGATACGATCAATAGCTTCACGACCAATACCGATTTAATCGGAGCCTACGCCGAAGCCAGTCTGCGCCAGCTCGTCATTCGTATGGTCGATCCGCTGCGCGTCTGCACTGGCGCAGTCATCAGCCCGGAACTGTGCGCCAATCCCCGATCCCTTCCGCAGCTCGACCTGATTATCTGGTCACCGTCTCCGGCACCGACGATTTATTGCAGCGGGGATTTCGGGCTTGTGCCAAGACGCAGCGCTTTGGCTTCATCGAAGTGAAGCGTTCCGCGTATGGAGAGGTAGGGAAAGCCCTGGAAGCTGCGCTTGCGGAAGAACGGGTGTTCACGCTGGTGGGCGATATTTGCAAGACAATGTGGGATGCTCAGCCTGTGACTTTGCAAATTAAATGGTTCTGGCGGCAATTTGGTGAGGAGGGCTTGACCGTGATAATACGATCTTGCCAGGTGAAGGAATTTCTCGTTCTTCTCAGAATCAAGAAGGCGACGGGCTCCATATCACCAAATTGCCGCCAGAACCAATCAATGATTTTCGTGTTCACGATGTAGGAGAAAACGCATATAATCATCAGAGTAGGTCTGAAATTCAGATCGACTCTGATATTCGGTAAGGAGATTGTCGATGTCCACAAAACTGGTTGAGTACCTGGCGACCGCGCGCCTCGGCGAACGCGGGACGATGACGCTTCCCAAGGAATACCGCGAAGAACTCAAGTTGGAGACTGGCGCGCCCTTAACTGTACTTCGGATCGGGGATGGGCTGATTTTGGTCCCGGAGCAAAAGCGCTTCGAGCAATTGTGCGACTCGATCGCCGCGCGTTTGGAAAACGCCGGAGTCACTGAAGCCGCGTTGCAGGCGACTTTGCCGGAAGTACGTGAGCAGTTGATGCGACGTCGCTATCCTAAATTGTTCACCCCTGGGAAGCCGCGGACTATCAGGAAAAGGAAAGCCGTCAAGGCAAAAGGAAAAGTGAAGAAATGAGCGCCGCCGGGTCGCGGAAGCAACTGCGGCTATTTCTCGATTCCAATGTGATGACCGGAGGGATCGTGGCGCGGTGGGGACTGGACAAAGCCATTCTCTCACTGTGCGCAGCGAATCTTTGCCGCCTCGTGCTGGCGGAAGCCGTCAGAGAAGAGGTTGAGGAGAACCTGCTCTTGCACGCAGCTGAGTTGGATGCGATTGGAGCCCAGCAATTGCTGGATGACTATACTGGGCTGATCAAACTCGCGCGGCCGGAGATCGTCACGTATCCGGACGAAGAGGATGTGCTTGCTTCGCGCCGACTGATCGCCCATGAAGCGGACGTGCCAGTATTGCTCTCGGCCATGAGGGCGAACCCCGACTGGCTCCTAACTCACAATACAAAGCATTTTACGCCGCAGGTAGCGAAGCGGACCGGATTGCAAATCGGTTCGCCGGCAGCCTTCTTCTTACAGCTGACACAGGGAGTTTCCTAGTGTAAATTGATCTCGCTCAGCTCTTTCCGGTTTTGGTCGGATCCTTCATGACAATGTCTACTCCCCGACCGGTCTGCGTTCGGATTGGCAAATCAAAGACCTCCAATTACAATTCGAACCTGTGCGCGTAAGAGAACTTCGGCATCGTAGATGTCGACCTTTCGCACTTTGCCCTGGACAGAGAGTTCGCTGCGGTGTTTGCGCAACCGATCGGGAAATTTTTTGACCAACTGGTCGACTCGGCATTTCTGTCCATAAGTCTTCTTGCGTCCCTTTTTCGCTTGACGGCGAGGGGCGAAATAAACGACCTGATTGGCTTTCAGACGTCCGAGCGCAAATTGAGAGATGGCTCCCAAGGCGCGCAAGAGTGGGCGCGAAATGATCCCGCGATCAACAATCCAGACGTGGCGAATGCCTTCCGGCAACCGCAATTGTGCGGCCAGGGCGCCGACCAGCGCCGGAATGCTCTGGCCTTTGACGTAAAGTAGCGCGCCACACAGGACGCTCGCCCAGCATCTTTCTCCCCGCGCATCGAGATCTTGATAGAGATGGGCGGCGCAAACGTAACAGTGGCATTTGAGATGCTTGGCGCGCCCAACGACGCGTTTGGTGCGATGAAACAAGCCGAGCGAAGCGATCTTTTGGGCATAGGGCTTTTCCGTGTGCGTGCTGTCAGCGATCCAGAACAGGCGCTTCGGCAGCACTCCACCGTGACACAAACGCAAGACGAGTCCGGTCAACGTCGCCATCAGTTTCTGTGGCGAGACTCGATGGATGGTGAAGAAATCCGAGATTCGCGCCGGTTGATAATCGGCCGGAGCAAAGACGCTTGAGCGCACTGTCCCGTGCTTGGCTTCACCGACCAGCAACCCGGTGATCAGCAGGACAAAAGTTTCAAAGACCTCGACCCGCATCAGCGGGCGGAAGTTTTCAAGCAATTGGATGATCTCTGATGGTAGGATATTCACCGTTGTTCGTCTCTGTTTTTAGTTTAGTCACCAAAAACATCGAACAACTCTGCGAGGAGCGCAACCGCTCCTCGCATTTCCTACCATTTTTCAGAGATCAAAAACCGGAAACTACAGCAGCAAAAGCATGGCGGGACAAAACTACGAAGTCCATTATCTCGAATAACTACCGGTGTGCTAACTATTAGATTGTCCATTTTCCTTGCTCCCCATAATCACTGGCTGGGCATATTTCAGTGGCTAATAAGGCTTTTCGTCGCACATCACACCCGCAAAGACCACACACCTTTAATTCGCTTTCTCGCAGGCCTATAAGCTTGTAAATTAAGCTCGAATTTGCAGAACTCAGATGCTCGCACTCGTTACAGATCAATAATCGTCGTTGGTATTCAGGTGTTTGAACCTTGGCGAACCGCCCTAATGCCCACCGAGCAAAGGCCGATCCAGCTTGTACGAGTAATTCTGAGCTGCTCCAGTCATTTCTAGGGCCTCTAGGATTAATCCCAACTTCACGAAGCAATATTGATAGCATGTCGGCGTCGTTACGGCAAACATCTAAATGATCCAGAAAAGAAGGATCTGTCGTGGCTTTCAGCAAAAAAGCATCAGTGACACTATCGACTGGTAAGCCAAATTCTTGAGCAATCATCTTCCTAACATCATTACTCTTAAGCATATTTTCCTAAATAAAGAGAACTGGCATTATTGCACGAATCAAAGAGTAGTTGCGGACGAAATAAATATGGTAAGTTTTTTCGGGTGTGTCCCACCTGATTTTGGCACGATAGACTGGGCTCTCCCGCCATTTCGATGATCGAGGGTATTCAGCGCTATCTTCAGCATTGCTTAATCTTAGCTCCAGTACTTGCATCAAATAGTAGAATAGAAACGAACATGGAAAATCTCCTATTTGATTTGAAAGATCTGACAATAGAAGGTGTCGTCAGCGTTGACGGCCGGCTTCTCATTAACACGGCAACCACG
>Ga0081539_10004969_pt1 | contig 14089 bp, 12 predicted proteins | sample TabmetS4T2R2_FD_71023 | JGI IMG/M metagenome (GOLD analysis project Ga0081539, IMG submission 71023) | Tabebuia heterophylla rhizosphere microbial communities from the University of Puerto Rico - S4T2R2 | ecosystem: Host-associated > Plants > Roots > Rhizosphere ...
CGGCGCGCTCTTCGAGAACCCGGCCCTCGTGGACGCGTTTGCGAGGGCCAGGGCGCGCGGGGGCAACGTCCACCTCCTCGGCCTCGTCTCGTACGGCGGTGTCCATTCGCACGTCGACCACCTGCGCGCGCTGCTCGAGCTCGCGGGCCGGAGCACGATGGCCGAGCGCACCTACGTCGACGCGTTCACCGACGGGCGCGACGTCTCGCCGCACGCTGCAGTCGCGGACCTCGCCGAGCTGCCGGCCGACCGGATCGCGACGATCGCCGGCCGCTACTACGCGATGGATCGCGACAACCGTTGGGATCGGACCGACCTGGCGCTCACAGCGATCCTCGACGGCACCGCCGAGGCCGCCGACGATCCCGTCGAGGCGATCCGCCGCAGCTACGAGGCGGGCGTCACCGACGAGTTCGTCGTCCCGATCGCGCCCGCCGGCCGGCCGCGCGTCGACCTCGGCCGCGACGCGCTGATCTTCTTCAACTTCCGGCCCGACCGCGCGCGCCAGCTCACCGAGCGGCTCCTCGAGCGCGGCGCCGACCTCACGACGATGACACGCTACCGCGACGACTTCGGCTGCCCGGTCGTCTTCGGCGAGCAGGAGGTCGACCAGACGGCCGCCGAGATCCTCGCGGAGCACGGCATCCGCCAGCTCCACGCGGCCGAGACCGAGAAGTACGCGCACGTGACGTACTTCTTCAACGGCGGGCGCGAGGAGCCATGGCCGGGCGAGGAGCGGATCCTCGTTCCGTCGCCGCGCGACGTCCCGAGCTACGACTACAAGCCGGAGATGTCGGCGGACGAGGTCGCGCGGCGGTTCGCGGAGGAGATCGGCCGCGGCTACGGCTTCGGGGTCGTCAACTTCGCCAACCCGGACATGGTCGGCCACACCGGGTCGATTCCGGCCGTGATCCGCGCCGTCGAGACGACCGACCGGTGCCTCGGCGAGGTCGTCGAGGCGGTCGAGCGCGCGGGCGGCGTCTCGCTCGTCACCGCCGACCACGGGAATGCCGAGCAGATGCTCGAGCCCGACGGCGTCAGCCCGCACACCGCCCACACGACGAACCTCGTCCCGCTCGTCGTCACGGCCTCGGGAATGAGGATCGAGGACGGCGGCGAACTGTCCGATCTGATGCCGACTGCGCTCGATCTTTTGGGGCTTGTAAAACCGTCCGAGATGACCGGGCGTACTCTTAGTGGAAATTCGGACTAGCGCTATACTCCGCCGGCTTTGCCCCTAGTACAGCCAGATCCAGGCGTTTTGCGGAAGGCTCAGAAGGGTGACGAGCGCGCCTTCTCGCTGATCGTGCGGGCCTACGAGACGCCGGTCTTCAACTACGTGCTGCGGCTCGTGGGCGACCGGTCGCTCGCCGAGGATCTGACGCAAGAGGTCTTCCTCCGCGTCTACCAGGGGCTCGCGGGCTTCTCGCTGCGGTCGCGGTTCACGACCTGGCTCTTCCAGGTGACGAAGAACCGCGTGCTCGACGAGCTGCGCGCGGTGGAGCGGCGCCCGCGGGCGGTCGTCGCGATCGACGACGTGCCGCCGCTCGAGGTCGTCGACCAGCCGTTCGAGCGGCTCGAGGCGATCGACGCGGTCTGGCGCGCGGTCGAGGGGCTGAACGTCGACCTGAAGATGGCGCTCATGCTCCGCGACGTCGTCGGGCTCTCGTATACCGAGATCGCGGATGCGCTCGAGATCACGCTCGCGACCGTGAAGTGGCGGATCTACAAGGCGCGCGAAGAGGTGCAGCTGTCGATGGCGCGCGAGGGCATCACGCTCGGCACGAGCAAGGCCGAGCCCGCCACGCTCTAGCGTCTCTCAGCGACCTCCAGGCGATCCGAACCACGTGGTCAGCGCGTCCTGGAGCCCCGCATCGGCTGAATCTCGACCCAGGCCACAAGCCGTCGGGGCCGATCAACACGCCCGCGTGCTCGGTCACTAGTAGTGGTCGGCCGTTCGTTGGAAGAGCAGGTGGTCGCGCCAGGCGCCGCCGATGTGGAGGTAGTTCCTGGCCAGGCCGATGCGCTCGAAGCCGTTCTTCTCGAGCACACGTTGCGAGGCGACGTTGTCGACGAGCGTGCCGGCCTCGACACGGTGGAGGCCGAGCGGCCCGAAGGCGTGCTCGACGACAGCTCCGACCGCGCCTGTCGCGAGCTCGCCCTCGTCGAGGATCGCGAACCGCAGCCTCTCCGGGTTGCGAGCGATCTCGGTCTGGGCCTCGAGTGTGAAGAACTCGTCCGGCCGCACCGGATCGAGGGGAGCCATGAACTCCCTATTCGCGAGCCGAAGCACCAGGAGGTCGCGGGCGTCGGTGAGGGCGAGCGGCCGGATCGGCTGCGTGTGCTCCACGCGCGAATTATCGGGCGACTTCACCGGTGCGAGCTCGCGCGCCGAGTAGATCGCGCTTCGACGGCGTAGAACAGGCTCGGAAACGGCGTAAGCCCCGAAGCCGGGTAGCCTCGACCCCGCATGGGAGCGGGCTACAGCGTTTCGCTAGGCCCTCCGACTAGGAGGGGTTGACGCTTCGATTGGCGGAACGGCGACGTGACCACGCCCAACCAGCGCGGATGACGAGAAAGGTCGATCCCGAGGTTGCGGCGAGGACAGTCAGTGCGTCGCTGTAACCCATGATCGCTCGTGTTAGACCAAAAACCGTCAGCGCGACCAATGCGAGCAAGCCGATGCTCGCGACGGTTTTCATTGTCGAAGTCTAGGTCGAGCTACGCCGCGAGCGGTACGGCTCGCGCTCGCGCCAACGCCTGCCGCGGTCGAGCGCGGCCGTCTCGGGCGCGAACCCGCGCGGGGCGCCAACCTCCTAGCGGGAGTAGCTCCGCAGCCAGTCGGCGAGGTTTTTCGCCTGCTGCGCCGTGTCCGCCGAATGCGCGACCGGGCGGATCGGCGCCGGTGTAGGCGCGCTCTTTCCGCCTCGGGTTGCGAGGACGACGGCGGTGGCGATCGCCGCTGCGGCGAGGACGAGGATCGCGACCGCTGGAAGGCGTTGCCGTCGCGACCGGACGATTCGTACCGTCGGCGCCTCGCTCGGGCGCGCGGCCGACCGCCGAAGCTCACGCTCCACCTCGGCCGCCGAAGGTCGTTCCGACGGGTCGGCGGCGAGGCAGCGGGCGACGACGTCCGCCAGCGCGGGCGTCGGGGGCGGCGGCTTCCGCGGCACGCCGAGGTCGGCGAGCGAGTCAAACCGGTACGGCGTCTCGCCCGTCAGCAGCTCGTAGAGCACGACCCCGAGCGAGTAGACGTCGGACGCCGGCCCGACCTCCGAGCCCGCGGCCTGCTCGGGCGAAAGGTACGCGGCGGTGCCGAGCACCGTCCCGGCCTGCGTCAGCTTCGAGAGGTCGTCGCCGCGCGCGACGCCGAAGTCGGCGATCTTGACGCGGCCGTCGCCGGAGACAAGCAGGTTCTGCGGCTTGACGTCGCGGTGGACGAGGCCCTGGGCGTGCGCGTGTGCGAGGCCCGCGGCGACCTGGGCGGCGATCTCGGCCGCCTCCTCGGCCGGCAGCGCGCCGCGCCGCCGCAAGACGTCGGCGACCGTCTCGCCCTCGACGTACTCCATGACGATGTACGGGCGGCCCGCGTCCTCGCCCGCGTCGAAGACCGCCACGACGTTCGGGTGCTGCAGGCGCGCCGCGAGACGCGACTCGCGTTCGAACCGGCGCCGCAGCTCGTCGTCGCGGCCGACGCTCTCCGCCAGTAGCTTCACCGCGACGCGCCGCTCGAGCTGCCCGTCGCGGCCGAGGTAGACGCTCGCCATTCCGCCGCGGCCGAGCCGCCGGTCGAGCGCGAAGCGGCCGCCGATCGTCCGCTCGCTCAGCCGTCGCCTCCCTCGTCGCCGCCGCCGTGCTTCTTCTTCTCGTGACCCTTCCCGTGGCCCTTGCCGTGCTTCTCGGTGATCGTCGGCGGCGGTGGAGCCGGAGGCTGCGCCGGCCTCGCGGCCATGCAGTCGGCGCTCGCGCGCGCGGCCAGGTCGTTCACCGCCGACTGGAGCGGCTCCTGGAGCTGCGACGGAACACGCCCGATGCTCGCGATCGTCCGCTGCTGGAGGCCGCCCGCGGTCGCGGCCGCACCGCACGCGTCGCCGGCGGCTAGCTGCATCGCGACCTGGTCGCTCGCCGCCGCGAGGCTCTGCGCGAGCGCCCTCGGGAGCTTCGGCGGCGGCGCGACCCGATGCCCGCCGCCCCCGCACCCGGCGAGCGCCAGGCACGCGCTACAGGCCGAGAGCCAGACGGCCGGCCAGCGTGTCCGGCAGACCTGCATCGAGGATCTCCTCCTGCGTCCGCTCGACGGGATAGGGAACCCGGTGGAACGTAGCGCGGCTCCGGTCGAGGTCGAGGACGACGTAGGCGGCGCGGGGGTCGCCGTCGCGCGGCTGACCGACCGAGCCCGGGTTCAGCAGCCAGCGGCCCGTCGCGAGGTCGACCTCCGTGTCGGCGGGGGCGAGCGAGTCGCCGAGCGACCGTCCCGCCGCCGGGTAGGCGAACGCGACGTGGCTGTGGCCGACGAGGACGACCGGAGCGGCGGTCAGGCGGATCGCGGCGCGCGCCGCCTCGTCGCTCAGGATGTACTCCCAGACGGGGTCGCGAGGGCTCGCGTGGAAGAGCTCCGCACCGCGAGCCCGGGTCGCGGGCTTCCGCTGCTCGAGGTACGTGCGGGACGCCGCGGTGAGCACGCCTTGCGACCATTCGGCGGCCGCGAAGGCGTCGGGGCTGAAGTCAGCGAGGTCGATGCGGCCGATGACGCCGAGGTCGTGGTTCCCGACGAGGCAGATCGCCGCCGAGCGCGCGACGGTGGTGCAGCACTCGTTCGGCCTCGGCCCGTAGCCGACGAGGTCGCCGAGGCACCAGACCGCGTCGGGCCGGTCGTCTGCGATCGCCGTCATCACGGCCTGGAGCGCGTGGTGGTTACCGTGGATGTCGGAGATGACGGCTACGCGCATGGCCCGGGCTGCCGGGACCTTAATCGTCGTCGCCGCCTGGCTCGTGGCCGCCGCGCTTCTCTGGCGGACGCACGTCCCGTCGGATCTCCGCCTTCCGAAGCTCGACGCGCGGGCGATCTTCGGCGCCGCAACGCTGCGGCGCGCCGGGCGGTACGACTCCTTCGTCCGGGGCGACTGGCTCGCCGAGCAGGTGGCGCTGCTTGTGCTGCTCGCCGCGTTCGCGCTCTTCGGGCCGCGGCTCGCGGCACGGCTCCGCGGCGGCGCGCTCGTCCGAGGCGCGCAGCTGGCCGTGGTCGCGTGGGCGCTCGTCTGGATCGTCCGCTTCCCGTTCGGGCTCGCGCAGGAGTGGTGGGACCGGCGCTACGGGATCTCCCGTCAGGGCTACGGTGCCTGGCTCGTCGCGCGGCTGCCCTCGCCGGTCGGCCTCGGGGTCGTCGTCCTCGCCGTCGCCGCCGCGATGCTGCTGGCGCGGAGGCTCGGGCGGCGCTGGTGGCTCGCCGCCGCGCCGCTCCTGGCTGTGGTCGGCCTCGTCGTGGCGCTCGTCCAGCCGCTGCTCGGGCCGAGGCTCCATCCGCTGCGCAACCGCGTGCTGGTCGCGGAGACCCGCGCGGCCGGCGTCGAGGCAGGCGTCGACCGGGTCGCGAAGAAGACGCGCGCCGCGAACGCCGAGGCGGTCGGGATCGGCCCGACGCGGCGGATCGTCTTCGACGACACGCTGCTCGCCGCCTTCGGCCCGCGAGCGCTCCGCTTCGTCGGCGCGCACGAGGTCGCCCACCACACGCGTCGGCACGTCTGGAAGGGCGTCGCCTGGTTCGCGCTCTTCGCGCTCCCGTGCGCGTTCGTCCTCGGCTGGGCGACCGATCGCGCCGGCGGCCTCGCGCGGCCGCAGGCGGTTCCCGCGCTGCTCCTCGCGGCGTTCTGCCTCCAGCTCGCGTCGATCCCGATCGGCGGGACGATCGCGCGCCGCTACGAGGCGGAGGCCGACTGGACGGCTCTCGAGCGGACGCACGACCCGACCGGCGCGCGGCAGCTCTTCGCCGGCTTCGCGCGCGTGAACCTCGAGGACCCGACGCCGCCGTGGTGGTCCCGCGTCCTGCTCGACGACCACCCGTCGCTCCTCCAGCGGGTCGAGCTCGTTACTGCAGAGGCGGGTTCTCGGGGAGGTTCCGGATCCCCTCGCGCGTCGACCACTTCGAGTACGCGTCCTGCATCGCGTCGAGGAGCTCCTTCATGAACCGCGTCGACATGTTCACGCGGGCCACGACGACACCGGGCACGTCGCCCTCCTCGATCTCGTGGTCGACGCGGGCGAAGGTGACCGTGAACTCGTAGTCGGAGAAGGTGACGTTCGCGAAGTTCGCGTAGACGCCGGCCATCATCTCCGGGTCGAGATGGATGTTGAGCTGGCGCTCGGGGACGTCGTCGTCCACGCGCCCACGATACTACGCCCGTGGTCGATCCGATCAGCGCGCGCCGCGCCGCCGCCGCGCTCGGCGCGCTGGTGGCGCTCCTCGTCGGCGGCACCGTCGGCTTCCACCTGATCCTGCACGAGCGGTGGGTCGCCGCCTTCTACCGAACGATCGTGACCGCGACGCTGGCCGGGCTCGACAGCGTGCCGAAGGGCGTGGGGGCGAAGCTGCTCACGATCGCGCTCGTCCTCACGGGCGTGGCACTCTTGGCGTACGTCGGGTCGGTCGTCGTCGAGGCGATCGCGCGCGGCGTGGTCGGGGGCGTGTGGGCGGAGAAGAGGAGGAGACGGACGATCGAGTCGCTGCGCGACCACTACATCATCTGCGGCTACGGCCGCGTCGGGCGACGCGTCGCGGAGGAGTTCGCCGCGGCGGGCGCGCCGTTCGTCGTGCTCGACTTCAGCGACGAGGCGATCGAGGCCGCGCGCGAGGAGGGCGTCGTGTTCGTCGAGGGCAGCGGCGCCGAGGACGCCGACCTCCGGCGCGCGGGGCTGGAGCACGCGCGCGGGCTCGTCGCGGCCGCCGACGACGACGCCGCGAACCTCTACATCGCGCTCTCCGTCAAGTCGCAGCGGCCGGACATCGTCGTCGTCGCGCGCGCCTCTGACGAGGAGGCCGAGAAGAAGATCCGGCTCGCCGGAGCGGATCGGGTGGTGACGCCGTACACGATCGCGGGCCGCGTGATGGCCAATCTGCTGATCAGGCCGCAGGTGTCGGCGTTCCTGAACGTCGTGTCGTCGGCGGGCGGCGACCTCTCGATCGAGCAGATCGAGGTGCAGCGAGGCTCGGGCCAGGTCGGGAAGTCGCTGGGCGACCTCAAGGAGCGGACGGGCGCGTACGTCGCCGCCGTCCGTCGCCGCGACGGCTCGTTCGACACGCGGCCGTCGGCCGACCTGGTGCTCGAGGAGGGCGACGTGATCGTCGGCGTCGGGCGGCCGGAGGAGATCCGGGCGCTCGAGGAGCTGTTCGCCTCGACCGAGGCCGTTGCCGGCTAACGCGGTCGACCGGCTCGCCGCGCGGGTCGCGGAGGTCGCGGGCGTGCAGGTCGCGCTCGAGCGGCCGAGCGACCCGGCACACGGCGACTACGCGACGAACGCGGCCCTGCGCGCCGCGGCGGTGCAGCGCCGCCCGCCGCGCGAGCTCGGCGAGGAGATCGCGCGCGCGGCCGAGACGCTCCCCGAGGTCGAGCGCGCCGAGGTCGCCGGGCCAGGCTTCGTCAACCTCTTTCTCGCGCCTGGCTGGTTCGGGGAGGCGCTCGGCGAGATCCTCGAGGCGGGGCTCGCGTATGGCGGCGGCTCGGTCGAGGCGGAGGCGCCCGAGCACGTCCAAGTCGAGCTCGTCTCCGCGAACCCGACCGGGCCGATCACGGTCGCCTCGGCGCGGAACGCCGCGTACGGCGACTCGGTCGCGCGCCTGCTCGCCTTCGCGGGCCATCGCGTCGAGCGCGAGTACTACTACAACGACGCGGGCGCGCAGATGGAGCGGTTCCGCGCGTCGGTCGAGGCCGCGCGGCGCGGCGAGGAGCCGCCCGAGGACGGCTACCGGGGCGCGTACGTCGCGGAGCTTGCGCGCGCCGAGGGCGATCCGGTCGCGCGGATGTTGGCCGAGATCGAGGCGACGCTCGAGCGCTTCCGGATCCAGTTCGACTCGTGGGCGCGGCAGAGCGAGCTGGAGCAGCGGCTGCCGGAGCTCCTGCCCCGAATCGACACGTACGAGCGGGACGGGGCGCTCTGGGCGCGGTCGTCCGCGTACGGCGACGACGAAGACCACGTCCTGATCCGGTCGCCCGAGCGCGGCGGGACGCCGACGTACAGGGCCGCAGACATCGCGTACCTCGAGGACAAGCTGTCACGCGGGTTCGACCGTGCGCTCTACGTGCTCGGCGCCGACCACCACGGCGCCGCGAAGTGGTACGCGGCCGTGGCGCGGATGCTCGGCTACGACCCCGAGCGCGTCGAGGTGCTCCTCTACCAGCTCGTCCACCTGAGCCGCGGCGGCGAGCAGACGAAGATCTCGAAACGGCGCGGCGACGTCGTCTTCCTGGACGAGTTCATGGACGAGATCGGCGTCGACGCCGCCCGCTGGTACCTCGTCTCGCGGGGACACGACCAGACGATCGAGATCGACGTCGACCTCGCGGCCGAGCGGACGCAGAAGAACCCCGTCTACTACGTGCAGTACGCGCACGCCCGGATCGCCGGGATCCTGCGGAACGCGGGCGACGCGGAGATCGGCTCGGCGCCACCGCCGGCCGGGCTCGCGGGCGAGGAGCGCGCGCTCGTCAAGCGCCTCGCCGAGTTCCCCACCGTCGTCGCGGAGGCGACCGAGCGCCGCGGCCCGCACGCGATCCCGACCTACGCGATTCGCGTCGCCGACGACTTCCACCGCTTCTACCACGAGCACCGCGTCCTCGAGAGCGAGGCGCAGGCGTTCCGGCTCGGGCTCGTGCGCGCGACGCAGCACGTGATTGCGCGCTCGCTCGACCTGATCGGCGTCGACGCGCCGGAGCGGATGTGAGCCGGCGCTAGCCTGCGATCGCCGCGCGGCGAAGGCGGTCGCGCCACTCGAGCGCGGGCTCGTAGTCGGGGTTCAGCGCGGCAGCGGTCGTGAACGCCTCGAGAGCGCGATCCGGCCGACCGAGCTCGACCAGGCAGAGGCCGAGGTTGTGCGCGGTCGTGAAGTGCTCTCCCTGGAGGTCGATCGAGCGCTCGTAGTAGGAGATTGCTTCGGCCGGCCGCCCGATGAGCTGGAGCACCGTCGCGATCTCGAAGGCGACGTCGGGCTCGCCGCCGATCGGGAAGTGATTCGCCCAGACCCGCGCGACGGTCTCGGTGACCTCCGTCGCCAGCGTGTCCGAGAGCGCGTCGGCGGAGCGCCGGAGATGCTCGGCGAGCCGGCAGAAGACGAACGGGTCGTCGTCCGTCATCCGCAGGAGAGCGAGCACTCGTTCCAGCGGGAGCTCCGCGTCTTCGTCGGCCCACCGTTCGACGAGCTCGTGGCGCTCGAGCGGACCGAACTGTCCGAGCGCCTCGCGAAACGCGAGTTCGGTCTCCGGGATCTCCTCGCCGCGGAACCCGAACGCCAGCGCGCAGGTCGCGAGCCGTGACGTGAGCGGCGGCGTCAGGCGTGCGAAGTGGCCCCTCTCGACGCAGTACGCGGCGAGGGCGTCGAAGTTCACCATCAGCGAGATACTCCCGTGGACGGCGATCGAGGGATCGCCGTTGCGCATGAACTCGTCTGGCGAGAGGTGGCCCTTGTCGGTCGCGAGCACGAGGAGCCGCCCCCGCGCGAGCTCTTCGAGTCTCCCCAGCGCCCGGAGCGCACCCACCGGGAAGAGGAACGTCGCCGGGTCGAGGCGCTCTCTATAGCTCTCGAGGATCCGGTTCCACGCTGGGTCGTCGTAGACGTCGTCCCCCACCCGCCGATAGTCGAACGAGATCTCGCAGCGATCGACGATCGCAGGATCGGTGGGGTCCGGCTCGCGCGCCTCCGTCGAGGCCAACGTGACGCGCCCTTCGTACAGGCATCCGTCCTCGACGCGAAAGACGTCGTGCTCGACGCTGTCGAAAACGTAGTTGGCGAGGACGACGAGCGGGTTCTCGACCGACGCGGCCGTGAGCTCAGCGCCCGAGATGCCGAGGCGAATGGGGCCGCGCGCGCGTGCGTCGAAGATGGCGAAGTCGACGCGACCCGCGGCGACGTGCTGCCGCAGAAGCGGCTGCGCAGCCCAGGCTTCGAGGTTGCGTTTGGTGAAGTCGGTGAGGACGTATCGAATCGGCGGGGCGTCGTCGGGTAGCCGGTCGAGCAGGCTCCGGAGGAAGACGTGGGCGAATCTCCCCGAGCCCGCGCCGAGCTCGACGATCGAGAGCGGGCGCCCCGGATCGATGCCCGCTCTCCGCCCGTCGAGCAGGAAGGCGCGAACGACCCGCGCGTACGCCGCGGCGAGGAAGCTGCCGCTCGTGACCTGCGACGGAACGATCCCGTCTCGCCACGCGCCGACGCCGTGCTCGTCATAGAACCGTCGTTGCCACTCCCAGAGCAGCGATTCCGACAGCCGTAAGTCGCGATCGAGCACGAGAGCCGGGCGGTAGCCGTCGCGGTCGCGTGCCGCAGGCACCTCGATCCGCGGCCGCGGATCGGGCTCGGCCGGCGCACGATCCTCGCCCGCGCGCGGCACAGTCACGGCCGGGGGACGGGCCGTGATTCGGAAGACCTGGCCGATCAGCCAGCGGCGCGCTTGCGCTTCGCGCCCACCCTTGCCGAGCAACGGCGTCGTGTAGTGCCAGAACGGCTGGCGGAAGACGGAGACGGCGCCGGTGAGGTTGATGTCCCAACTCTGCGACAGCAGCCCGTCCTTCTCGTGAACGAACCACTGATGAGCGACAGCGTCGTTCGCCAGCATGAGCTGGACGTCCACGTAGCCGTCGCGCGCCCACTCGTACTCGGGAAAGTGATCGTTGTGCGGACCGACGTAGTGGCCGTGGCGGTAGCAGATGACTTGGCTGCCCCAGCCGCCTTCGAGCTCGAGGCCGGTGACCGCCTCCCCGAACTGTCGCAGGCTCGCCGATCGCATCATCGCGAGCAGCCCGTTCGCTTCCGCCACCCGGAAGAGCTCCGAATCGGGGTCGCTGAAGATGAACGAGTCGACGTCCATCGATTTGCCGAAGGTGTCGGCGAAGTTCCGCGTCATGTCGCGAATCCACTCGGGCGGGATCCGAGCCTGGATCGGTCCGAGCTTGCCCTCGAAGTCGCGGGTCAGGATTCGAAGGCAGGCCTCCGACCGAGCGGAATCGAGCACGTCCGGCAGGACGAAGAAGTGCTCCTCTTCCCGCGTGAGGTCGGCCGGGGGCGCCTCCTCGCCTTCCAGGAACCGGCGGCCGAGCGGCGAGAGGAGGTCGGAGAACTCTTCCGGGAAGCGTTCCACGAAGGCGGCCGGGGTGAGCCCCGCAGCGGCGTCAGCGTTTCTTCGTCGCCGTCGGCGCCTTGGCCCGTACGCTCAACTCGCGGGCCGCGTCGGTTGTCGGGCGGACCGTGATCTCGCGGTCGCCGATGGCCTTGACGGCGATCTCGCGGTCGCCGATGGCCTTGACGGCGATCTCGCGGTCGCCGATGGATTTCACGGCGATCTCGCGGTCGCCGATCGCTTTGATCGCGATCTCGCGATTCCCGACCGATTTGATCGCAATCGTTCCTTCGTCGATCGGCCGGACCGTGATCTCGCGGTCGCCGATGGCTTTCACGGCGATCTCGCGGTCACCGATCGCTTTCACCGCCAGCTCGCGATTCCCGATCGCCTTCACGGCGATCTCGCGATTGCCGGCCGCCTTCACCGCCAGCTCCCGATCACCGATCGCCTTGATCGCGATCTCGCGGTCGCCGACCGACTTGATCGCCACCTCGCGTTCGCCCACCGACTTGACGGCGAGCAGGCCACGGCGCACCGTCCGAACGGCAAGATCCTTGTCTCGCTCCGCCATCGGAGCACCTCCTCGTCTCTTCCGCGTCGTTGCGCACGGCATCCGCGGTCGTGCAGCATCGCCAGCGGTCGGCTCTACTTGACGGCAAACATGTCACCAGGCGGGACTCGTGTCAAGGACGAGAGAGCCGACCGCTGAGGGTCTACGCCGTCCGCGGTCGTATTACCATCACCGGCGTGACGGGGACGGCTCTCCGCGGACCCTGCGAGGCCGCGTGCGAGAAGGGCGTCGTGACTCGCCGCCTCGTCTCGGCGGCGCTCCTCGGCGCTTCAGCCTTGTACTTCGTGGACCTGTTCCTGCGCTGGTCCTCGGGTGAAGGGCACGGTTCGCTCGTCATCATCGGCCAGCTCGTCGGCTGGGACGTTTCCGTCGCCGCGACCAGCGCCCCGCGGCGCTCGCTCTCGCGCCGTCGAGGTCGCCGCGATGATGGCGGTGTGGCGGTCGCGCGCGCAGCGGCTCGTGTCGTTCTTCCTCGCGGCCGGAACGGGACGGGAGTCCTCGCGGTCGCCGCCGTCCTCAACGTTCGCTGGGGCGGGAGCTACGACGCGCTCCGCTTCGGGCGCTTCGCGGCGGGCGCGTGGATCGCCCTCGCGCTCGGGATCGTTCTGCTGGCGTGCGCCGCGCTCCGGCTCGCCGAGCTCAGAGCCAGCCGAGCTGGCTGAACTGCGGCACGCCGCCGTGCCAGATCGCCCAGACGCCGATCAGCGCGGCGCCGATCGCGAAGCTCGTCGCGACGACGCGTAGGAGCGGCCGGCGTCGCTCGCTCAGCGCCCAGGCGACGAAGACGGCCGTCGCGGCGAGCTCGAGCGGCCAGGTCCCGCCCTCGACGGTGTTCGTGAACAGCGAGAAGCCGAGCAGGACGACGACGGCGATCGTCTCGCGGCGGGGGATCGAGGCCGGGCGGCTCCGGCTCCGCTCGGCGAGGCAGATCGCGCCGAGCAGCGCGAACCAGCCCGCGTGCCATTCGTAGTGGCCGAACCGTTCGTCCCAGAAGTGCGCCTTGTGGCCCACGGCTCCGGTCGGGTGGAGGTTGTCGACCGAGTTCGCCGCCAGGTGGATGCCGTGGCCGTCGACGTACGCCGCAGCTGCGACGAGCGCGACCGCGAAGACGGCCGGCGGCGGATCGAGCTCGGCGAGGACGAGCACCGCCGTCCCGACGACGGGCCAGCGGCGTGACCAGGTCGACCCAGTCCCCGGCGAGCACCGGAAGGTGGTGGAAGACGAAGATTGCTGCGGCGAACGCGACGAGCGACGTCTCCGGCGCGGGGAGGCGGATCCGCTCCACGGCCGGACGTTCGCCGCTTCGGCGTGGAGTCCCGCTCCCGTCTAGGATCCGCGCCGTGACGCGGACCGAACCTGCGGCCGGGGACGCGGCAGCCGGCGCTTCGGCGCCCGATCGGAACCTGGCGCTCGAGCTCGTGCGCGTGACCGAAGCGGCGGCGATGGCCGCCGGGCGGTGGGTCGGCCGAGGCGACAAGGTCGCCGCCGACCAGGCCGCTGTCGACGCGATGCGGCTCATGCTCGACACGGTCGCGATGGACGGCGTCGTCGTCATCGGCGAGGGCGAGAAGGACGAGGCGCCGATGCTCTTCAACGGCGAGGAGGTCGGCAACGGCAGCGGCCCGGAGGTCGACGTCGCGGTCGACCCGCTCGAGGGCACGCGCCTGACGGCGCTCGGCCAGCCGAACGCGATCGCGGTCATCGCGGTCGCCGAGCGCGGCACGATGTTCTTCCCGGGCGCGGCCGTCTACATGGAGAAGATCGCGACCGGCCCGGAGGCGATCGACGCGATCGACATCGCCGAGTCGCCGACCGAGAACGTGCGCCGCGTCGCCGAGGCGAAGAGCTGCAACCCGCGCGACGTGACGGTGGTCGTGCTCGAGCGCGACCGCCACGACGACCTGATCGCGGAGCTTCGCGAGGCGGGCGCTCGCGTGCTCCTCATCCGAGACGGCGACGTCGCGCCGTCGATCGCGGCCGCCCAGCCCGCGACCGGCGTCGACCTCCTCTACGGCATCGGCGGGACGCCCGAAGGCGTGATCTCCGCGGCGGCTCTGAAGTGCGTCGGGGGCGGGATCCAAGGGCGGCTCTGGCCCCGCGACGACGACGAGCGGCAAAAGCTCCTCGACGCGGGCCTCGACCCGGCGCGGGTACTGACCACCGACGACCTGGTCGCAGGCGAGGACGTGTTCGT
>Ga0081539_10004970_pt1 | contig 14089 bp, 14 predicted proteins | sample TabmetS4T2R2_FD_71023 | JGI IMG/M metagenome (GOLD analysis project Ga0081539, IMG submission 71023) | Tabebuia heterophylla rhizosphere microbial communities from the University of Puerto Rico - S4T2R2 | ecosystem: Host-associated > Plants > Roots > Rhizosphere ...
CTCGGTTGTGAGAATTTCGCCGGTCTCCATGAGTTGTTTGAAGCGCCGCAGGTCTTCGCGCACGCTGTAGGCTGGGGACTCACCGAAGAGCCACGCCATCGCCGATCCCAGACGGCCTCCCGGCGGGTTGTACTGCAGGTGGATGCGCACGCGAGTGCCGTGCGCGGTCTCGTCGAAATTGACCGATCCCGCTGTCGAGACCATCGAGCCTTCGAGCGACTGCCAGCCGATGACCTTGTTGTCGATCTCATTGATGATGCGGGCGTCCCATTCGGCCGTCGCGCCCGCAGGTCCGACCGCCACGTGTTGCGCGCCCACCGCAGCCGCTGCTTGCGAAACACCCGCGGGCTGTCCGGGAACGTCGACCACACCTGCGCGGTGCGCTGCATGTAGGTCAGGTACCCGTGCTCGAGGGTCAGCGTGGTCAGCCGCTTGTCGTCACCCGACAGGCAGGGGACGCCCCAGAACGTCTCGTTCATGAACTCGGCCTGGATCTCCATCAGCACCGAGCGGCGGTACACCGCGGTGCGTCCGGACAGGCACGAGACCGCCTTGCCGAGCAGGCTCTGGCTGGCGTTCTCGTCGAAGTAGCGGTGGTCCAGGAACATGTCCGTCAGCCGGGAGAGCAGGCCCGTGCTGCCGTAGACGCTCTGCCGGGTACCGACCCCCCCCGTGCGGGGGGCGGGCGAGGATGGGGTCGTGCCCCCGCGGCGGCAGCCACTGGGTCCCGTCCGGATAATGGAAGAGGAGGATGCTGAGGTCCGCCGATGGATCCGCGAGCCTCGCAAGCTCCCTGCCCTTCCAGCCCGGGCTGGGATCCCCGCCCGCGAGCTGCACGCGCTTGCCCTCGATCTCGAGCGTCACGCTCGTGTTTTCGAGCAGCCCGCTGCCAAGCGCGTCCCGGGCAGCGCCGACGTCGTGGTTCCCGAGAACCGAGTAGACGCCGTAGCGGGCTCGAAGACGAGCGAGTGCACGGCGCAGTCGAGCTTCGCCGCGCGACCGAGAAAGCAGGTCGCCCGTCAGGAGGACGAGATCGACGGCGTCGTGCTCGGCCCAACGTACCGCCTGCTCGAGCGCCCAGCCGTTCAGGGAAACGGTGCCGAGATGGAAGTCCGATAGATGGAGGATCGTGAGCCCGTCGAGCTCCTCCGGCAGCCGCGCGAGGGGCACCTCGACCTCGTTCAGCTCCAGCCACTGAGACTCGAAGAGCGCCCAGCCGAGCCCTGCGGCCGCCGCACCTCCGAGTGGCTGCAAGATTCGACGGGCGGGAAGCATCTATAGAGATGGAGGGGCAAGCCGGCCCGGGTCTCATTCCCGGGCCGGGCCTTTTAACGGCCCGCCCCTTACGGCGCTTCCAGCCGCTCGAGCACAGGCGTCACCGGCACGACATGGCGCCTGAACTTGAGCTCCGACTCCTCCAGGCCCGCCGCGACGCCGATCAGCTGCGACAGATGCAAGATCGGCATCTGGTAGCGCTTGCCGGTCGAGGCTTCGAGCTTCTGCTGCCAGGCGTCGAGTGAGAGATGGCAGAGCGGGCAGGGCGTCACCATCACGTCCGCCCCGGCCTCGAGCGACTGCTCGATCGGCTGGATCAGCTCGCCGAGCGCCACGTCCTCGCGAGCCTGGATGATCGGGAAGCCGCAGCATTTGACCTTGGCCGGATAATCGATCGCCTCGCCGCCGCAGGCGTCGATGACCGCCTCGAGCGACGAGGGCCGGTCGGGGTCGTCGTAGCCGAGGAGCTTCGACGGGCGCAGGATCTGGCAGCCGTAGAACGGCGCGACGCGCAGCCCCTTGAGGCCCTTGTGCGCAACCTCCTTCAGACGGTCGTAGCCATCGCCGTCCGCGATCATCCAGAGCAGATGCTTGACGTCGACGCCGCCCGAGTAGCGCGGCGCGCCGACCGTCTCGAGGTTGTCGCTCACGCGCTCCCGCAGGGCGTCGTCGTTCTGGAGCTGGAAGTTCGCCTGCCGCAGGTTCAGCGTGCAGACGTTGCAGATCGTCATGAGCGTGTCCGCGCCGGTCGCCTCCGCGTACGCGAGGATCCGCGCGTTCAGGTGCAGGTAGTAGTCGGGCTCCGCCTCGTGGATGTCTCCGGCGCCGCAGCAAGTCACGGCCTCGAGCTCGTCCAGCTCGATCCCGAGCTTGGGCGCGAGCGCCTTCGTCGACGAGTCGAGCTCCTTCGCGGACAGCGATGCGAGACAGCCCTTGTAGTAGGCCACTTTCATCTCAGCCCTCCGCCGGGGGTGGTGTCTCTCCGGGAGTCACAGCGGGCGCGTCTCGCTGCACGGAGCCGTGCTCATCCGGTTCGATACGGGCGAGCGCGCGTTCTCCCTGGACGATGCCGGCGGCACCGTGGCGCCCCTGCGACTGCACCACCTCGTACAGCGCTCGGGCCTCCTGCACGCGGTCGGCCACGTGTGGCGGCACCGGCGGCGGGACCTTCCCGTGCTTTGCGAGCGAGATGGCGAACTTCGTCTGCCTGATCGCGTCGACGATTCCCTGAGTCTTCGGCACGAGCTCCATCTCGCGGAGCCAGCCGGTCGTCCGCGCCGAGTGGACGAACCACTTCGCGTGCTTCGCACCCATGTCGCGATCGATCCCGTGTCTGACCGACTCGGCGCCGAGCTTCGCGATCGCGTCCCGCGGGTCGACGCCCTTCGGGCACCGCTCGTTGCAGAAATAGCAGCGAGTGCAGTCCCAGATCCCGTGCTCGTCGTTGTAGTGCTCGAGACGCTCGACCTGCGTGCGCTCCCGCGGGTCGCCGACGAAACGGAAGCCCTTGGCGAGAGCGGCGGGGCCGAAGAACTCGGGATCCGACTCCATCGAGTTGCACTCGGAGACGCAGCAGCCGCACATGATGCAGAGCGCCTCCTTGTGGATCGGGTTCATCTCCTCCTGCGTGTGGCGGAACTCCTTCTCCGGGATCTCCTCGTAGCCGGTCTCGAGCCACGGCTTCATCGTGCGGATCTTCGACCAGAAGGGCGTCATGTCGACCACGAGGTCCTTGAGGATCGGCATGTTCCCCATCGCCGAGATGACCGGGACGTGACCGCTCTCGACGATCGGCTTCATCCGCTCGCGGCAGGCGAGGATCGCCCGCCCGTCCATGCGCATGCCGCAGGAGCCGCAGATCATCATCCGGCAGCTCTTGCGATAGCCGAGCGTCCCGTCGACCTGGTCCTTGATGATGTCGAGGACGTCGAGGAGGCAGGCCCACTCGGGCGCCTCGACCTCGTAGTCCTTCAGCGCGCGCTCGCCGGTTTCCGGGTCGAAGCGCCAGATCTTGAGAGCGACGTCCATCAGCTGTTCCCGACGAGTCCGGTGATGTCGAGCACCTCGTCCTCGGGTGGGGTTGTGACCTGCTCCACGGTCCCGAAGTCGTAGAGCTCCTCCTCCATCCTCATGGACGAGCCGCCGGAAAGCGCCTGCGTGAAGGCCAGCTTACGCACGAGACCATCGTCCCCGATCCAGACCTCCATCGGCACGGTCTTCTGCTCGCTGAGCTCGAGGAGGCGCTCGTATTGCGTTTGCAACTCTGCAGGCGCATCGTTCGCCACGTCCTGCAGATCGACGGTGCCTCGGTAATGCGTGGTCGGGTCGCCGCGAACCTCCTCGGTCCCGACCTCCCGGAAGTCGCTGCCCGCCCCTTGGAGAAAAGCGAGCGCCTGGCTGGGGTCGGTCTGGTTGAGTTGCATGAGCTGGGAGAGCTCGAGTCCCTGCGTCTTGCCGAGCTTGCCGATGTCGAGCTTTAGCCACTCCTTGCCGGCCGGGAGCGGCGCGCCGGAGCCCGCCGGAAGCTTCATGTAGAAGAGCGGATTCGCAAAGACGATCTCCAGCTGGCCGCCGCCGAGCCCGGACAACCCGCCGACGTCCATGGTGAGGTGGAATTTCCGCTGGGAGAAGGCACCTTCGCCCGTCATCGTCCCGCTGGTCGAGCCGCCGGTGAACGAAGCTTTGAACGACACGCGACCGCTCTGCTCCTCGGAGGTGTTCTGCCCGGCCTGGACGACGGCCTGAGCCTCGGGCTCATTCGATGTACTTACGTCGAACTGTTCGGAGGTCGGGCTCGAGCCGCCGCATGCGGATACGGCGGCCGACGTCGTGACGAGAAGCGCTACGAGCAGGCGGCGCATCAGTACGTCCTCTCCTGCGGCTGCCATTTCGTCATGCGCACCGGCTCCCAGGAGAGCTCGGGACGGTCGTCGCGCCATGTGACGAGGGTGTGCTTGAGGAAGTTCTGGTCGTCACGGTCGGGGTAGTCGTGCGGGCGCGCGTGCGCGCCGCGGCTCTCCTTGCGCGCGAGGCCGGCTTCGACCATGCAGGCCGCGAGCTGGAGCAGGAAGCCGAGCTCGAGCGCCTGCGTGAGATCGTTGTTGAAGACGTCGCCCTTGTCCTCGACGACGACGTTGTCATAGCGCTCGCGGAGCGCGGCGATGAGCGCGCCCTGGCGCTCCATCTGCTTCTCGCGGCGGAAGACGCCGAAGTTCTCGTGCATCGTCGTCGCCATCTCGTCACGGATCGAGTGCGGCCGCTCCCCTTCGACACGGTCGAGCATCTCGCCCAGCTCTCGCTCTGCGTCGCTGACGGCCGCCTCCGGCACCGAGACGGTCGTGTGCGAGAGAGCCCACTCCGCAGCAGCCTTGCCGGCGCGCTTGCCGAAGGTGATCGTCTCCATCAGGGCATTGCCGCCGAGGCGGTTCGCGCCGTGCACTGAAACGCACGCGACCTCGCCCGCCGCATACAGGCCCTCGAGCGAAGTCTTGCCCCACAGATCCGTGTCGACGCCGCCCATGTGGTAGTGGGCACCCGGCCGCACGGGGATGGGGTCGTGGATCGGGTCGACGCCCGCGAAGACCATCGAGAGCTCGCGCGTCCCGTGCAGCCGTTCGATGATGCGCTCCGCGCCGAGATGGCGCAGGTCGAGCAGGACGTTGCCGTCCACTCCGCGACCCTCGTCGATCTCCGTCTGCTCGGCGCGGGAGATGACGTCGCGGCTCGCGAGCTCCATGGCGTTGGGCGCGTAGTTCTTCAGAAAGCGGTCACCCTCGGAGTTGAGGAGATACGCGCCTTCGCCGCGGCAGCCCTCGGTGATCAGCACGCCCGTGGGCGAGAGCGTCGTCGGGTGGAACTGCATCATCTCCATGTCCTTCAACGGCACCCCCAGCCGCAGCGCCATCGCCATGCCGTCCCCCGTGCAGGCGTAGGCGTTCGTCGTCCCCGAGTACAGACGGCCGGCGCCCCCGGTCGCGAGGATGACCGTCTTCGCGCCGATCGTCTTCAGGCCGCCGTTGACGAGATCCCAGCAGATGACGCCCTGGCAGCGGCCCTCGTTCTCGACGAGCTGCCACGCGAAGAACTCCTCGTAGACCTCGAGGTCGCGCTTCATCACCTGCTCGTAGAGCACGTGCACCAGAACGTGGCCTGTGATGTCGGCCGCGTACGCGGTCCGCGGCTCGCCTGCCGCGCCGAAGGGCCGCTGGGCGATCCGTCCGTCCTCCGTGCGTGAGAAGACCGCGCCCCAGTGCTCGAGCTGGTAGACGTCGTCAGGCGCCTCGTCGCAGAGGACCTCGATCGCATCCTGGTCGCCGAGGTAGTCGGAGCCCTTGACCGTGTCGAAGGCGTGCTTCTCGGGGTCGTCCTCGGAGGCGTTGCCGAGCGCTGCGTTGATGCCGCCCTCGGCAGCGCCCGAATGGCTGCGGACGGGATGGATCTTGGAGATGAGCGCGACGTTCGCACCTTCGTCGTGCGCTTCGATAGCGGCGCGCATGCCTGCGCAGCCGGCACCGACGATGAGGACGTCGTGCTTGGCCTCCACTACGGGTGCCTCGTCTGGTTGCTACGCCGGAATTCTGGGGCGCGAGGAGCGAGCCAGGCGAGGACGCAGGGAGCGTTCATATCGACATGAGATATGGACGCGACCGAGGACGACGCATGGCGACGTCTCATCGCGGTCCAGAAACCGGCAGTTGTAGCCGGGCGAGGCACTCTTAGGACGCTATCCGATTCGGCGGCGGCTAAGCGTCAGACGCGCGGGCCGGCGTTGACGATGTTCTCGTCCGCGCCGAACTTCTGGAAGTTCTCCTTGAAGCGGGTCGCCAGGTAACGCGCCTTCTCGTCGTACGCCTCGGGATCGCTCCACGTCGAGCGCGGGTCGAGCAGCGCCGAGTCGACACCCGGAACCTCCACAGGGACCTCGAACCCGAACATCGGATCGGTGCGGTACTCGACGTCGTCGAGCTCGCCGTCCAGCGCCGCGCGGAGAAGTGCCCGCGTCGCGGCGATGGGCATGCGCTGGCCCTCCCCGTACGGCCCGCCGGTCCAGCCGGTGTTCACGAGCCAGACCGCCGAACCGTGCTCGTCGAGCTTCGCGCCGAGCATGCGCGCGTAGACGGTCGCCTTTTGCGGAAGGAACGGGGCGCCGAACGCGCAGGAGAATGTCGGCTGCGGTTCCGTGACCCCGATCTCCGTTCCGGCGAGCTTGGCCGTGAAGCCGGTGAGGAAATAGAAGAGCGCCTGGTCGCGAGTCAGCCGGGCGATCGGCGGCAGGACGCCGAAAGCATCGGCGGTCAGGAACACCACCGAGCTCGGATGGCCGCCGCGCTTCTCCGGCAGCGCGTTCTCGATCTGCTCGAGCTTGTACGCCGAGCGGGTGTTCTCCGTCTTCGACGCGTCGTTCAGGTCCATGACGCCGCGGTCGTCGACGACGACGTTCTCGAGCACGGTCCCGAAAGCGTGCGTCGCCCTGTAGATCTCGGGCTCGGCATCCGGCGAGAGCTTGATCACCTTCGCGTAGCAGCCGCCCTCGAAGTTGAAGACGCCGTCGTCGCCCCAGCCGTGCTCGTCGTCGCCGATCAGGCGCCGCTCGGGGTCGGCGGAGAGCGTCGTCTTGCCGGTGCCTGAGAGGCCGAAGAAGATCGACACGCGGCCCTGGTCGTCGACGTTGGCCGAGCAGTGCATCGGGAAGACGCCCTCGAGCGGCAGGCGATCGTTCATGACCGTGAAGATCGACTTCTTGATCTCCCCGGCGTACTCGGTGCCTCCGATCAGCACCTCGGCCCGCGACGGGTGGAGGACGATGAAGGTCTCGCTGCGCGTCTCGTCCTCGTCGGGATCCGCTTCTACCGAGGGCGCGTGGAGGACGAGCGCCTCGGGCTCGAAGTCGACGAGCTCCTCCTCGCTCGGCTCGATGAAGAGCGTCTTGGCGAAGAGGGCGTGCCAGGGCGAGTCGGTCACCACCCGGACGGTGATCCGGTGCGCCGGATCGGCGCCCGCGAAGGCGTTGACGACATAGACGTCGTGCCCGCTGAGGTGCGCCACGAGCTTGTCGCGCAGGCCTTCGAAGTGCTCCTCGTCGATCGGCTGGTTGACCTCGCCCCATGCGATCCGGTCCTCCGACTCGGGCTCGCGCACGAAGAACTTGTCCTTGGCCGAGCGGCCCGTGTGGCGGCCCGTGTCGACGACGAGCGGGCCTCCTTCCGCCAAGCGCCCCTCTTCACGACGCAGCGTGTGCGTGTAGAGCAACGAGGTCGTCGGATTCCAGTAGACGCGCCCTTCGGGCTCGAGCCCATGCCCTTCGAGTCCGCTGGAAGTCGTCGTAATCGCCATCGTGCGGGCTAATCGTACGCGTACTACCCCGATCTGGGACGGCCTAGACGCTCGGGCAGACTCGCGTCGAACTGGGTCCTGGCCGCGCAGACGAGCTGAGGCTCTCCGCGCGGCTCGACGCCGAGCGCGACCAGGAATTCGGCCCGAGCGGGCTCGGAGAGCTCTGCCCGCCTCCACTCGGCTTCCCCTCGGCGAATGCGGAAGGAGCGCAGGCCGTCGTTCTCGACGAGCCCGAGCTCGTGACGGCCGAGCGTCCCCGGGTCCGCTCGTCCTCCGACCCTGAAGCGCACAGACACACCGAGCCCGGGAGCGCGCAGCAGGCCGCCGCGGACCCGCAGCCTGGCCTGGCGGTACGGCGCGCCGAGGAGCCGACCCGGGAGACCGCACGCCGTCACGCGCGCGCCGAGGAAGAAGACGGCGGGCTCGCCCCGCCACGAGACGTACGTCCGCGCGTTGAGCTGCGAGAACGGCACCAGCGGAAGCCTTCCGAGGCGACCTCCCGTCACGTGGAACCCGACCAGCGAGACGAGGAAGCGATCCTCGAGCGCGAGTGGCTCGAGCTCGGCCGGCAAGGCCGCGCGGATCCTCTCCACGTCTGCCTCCCAGCTCGCGATCACGAGATCGCGCACACGTAGAGTCGCCCGCACGGGGAGGAAGCGTACGGGCGAGGCGAAACACCCCGGCGTGGACACGAAAGCGGCCGTCGAGAGCTTTCTCGAGAGCCCCGCGCTGGCGGAGTCGACCCGCCGCGCCTACCGCGGCGACCTCGAGGAGTTCGCCTCGTGGCTCCGTCGGCGGGGCCTCGAGCTGGAGAGCTTCGACGCCCGCGTGTTCGCCGAATATCTCGGCGACCTCGGGAGGGAGCGCCCCGGCCGCACGCCGCGCAAGCTCTCGGAGACGACGATCATGCGGAAGGTCGCCGCGGTGCGCTCGCTCGTCCGGGCAACCCTCGGGCCGGGCCGCGTGCCGGATCTCGCTGTCTCGGGCCGGCGGCGCCGGCGCCTGCCTCACGCCCCCAAGCCCGATGAGACGGATGCGCTGCTCGACGCGCTGTCCGGCGACGACGAGCTCGCCATCCGGAACCGCGCGCTCTTCGAGCTCGTCTATTCGGCCGGGCTCCGCGCGCAGGAGGCAGTCGACCTTCGCCTCGGCGACGTCGACTTCGAGCAGGAGGCGGTACTCATCAGGGGGAAGGGCAACAAGGAGCGCGTCGTGCCCCTCGGGGAGGAGGCGGCGCTCCGCGTGCGCCTCTACCTCGAGGACGCGCGGCCGAAGCTGGCGCGCGGCGCGGAGGACACGCTCTTCCTCTCGGCCCGCGGGCGACCGCTCGACACGTCGACGCTGCGCCGGCTGCTTCCGAACCCACACAGGCTCCGCCATGCCTTCGCCACGCACCTCCTCGAAGGGGGTGCCGACCTGCGGACGATCCAGGAGCTTCTCGGCCACTCGTCCCTGTCAACCACGCAGATCTACAGCCATGTCGACTCGAAACGACTCCGGCGCGTCTACGACCGCTCGCACCCCCGCGCCTGACCCGCAGGTCGCGGGCTTCCTCGCGCTGCTCGCCGCGCGGCGTGCGCCGAGGACCGTGGACGCCTACCGGCGCGACCTCGCCGATCTCGCGCGCTCCCTCGGAAAGCCGCCGGGGGAAGCGACTGACGAGGAGGTGAAGGCCTGGCTCGCCGACCTACGCGGCCGCGGCCAGGCTCCGTCCTCGGTCGCGCGCCGGGCGGCGGCTGCACGCGCCTTCTACCGCCACCTTGTCCTTCTCGGCCTCCGCACGGACAACCCTGCGGCGGACGTCGAGCTCCCTCGGCGGCGCAACCGCCTGCCGCGCACGCTCTCGCCCGCCGAGGTCGAGCGGCTGATCGACGCGGCCAACGGAACGACCCCACGCTCCTTGCGCGACCGCGCGCTCGTCGAGCTCCTCTATGGAGCAGGCCTGCGCGTGAGCGAGGCTGTCGGGCTCGAGCGCGGCAGCATCGACCTCGACTCGAGGCTCGTCCGCTGCACCGGGAAAGGCGGCAAGGAGCGCATCGTCCCGCTCGGCCGCGAGGCTGCGGAGGCGGTTCGCCGCTACCAAGCGCGCGGCCGCCCGTATCTCGACCGCAGGCATCGTGCGGAGCTCTTCCTGAACGCTCAGGGCGGTGCGCTCACCCGCGCCGGCGCATTTCTCGTCCTGCGCAAGCTGGCCGAGAAGGCCGGGCTCGACCCTCAGCGCGTGCACCCTCACATCCTGCGCCACTCCTTCGCCACGCACCTCCTCGAAGGGGGCGCCGACCTGCGGAGCGTGCAGGAGATGCTCGGCCACGCGGACCTGGGCACGACCGAGCTCTATACCCATGTTTCAGACCGGCGAAGGCGTGACACCTATTTCTCAGCGCACCCTCATGCGCGCCGTCGACGTTAACCGGAAGACCCCAATGACTCCCATACACGCCCAGCTTCTCGGGGCCCTCGCCATCAGCGCGGGCCTGCTCGTCTCGATGGTGTGGCTCGCCGCTCGCATGAGCCTCATCGAGTTACGGCGGCCCCAACGGTGCCCGGCCTGCGGCCGAGTGCGACAGCACGGCGCCTGCGGCTGCGGCGTTTAGCTCTAGCGCGCCGCCGACTTTTTCTTCAGGGCCTGGTGGACCGTGTTCGCGGCCCCGCGAAGCCCGGCGTCGTCCGACTCCTCGCCGAGATGGGCGAGCAGCGTGATTGTGTCCGCGAGCGGCGAGCCGTTCTTGAGGCACAGGATCGCGAGCCGGCGCACCGCCTGGTTGGGATCGTCGTTTGCGAGCGTGTGCAGGAGAGACCGGTTCGAGTTGACAAGGCCCGGATGGTCGCGGGAAAGAAGCTCGAGCGACAGGAGTGCCGAGCCTCGGCAGGCCGGGCTCTCGTCTTCCAGGCCACGTCGTAAAAGCTCGGTCTTCTGATTGAAGCGGAGCTGTCCGATCGCCCGGTAGGCGACGGCGCGCTCGCGATAGTCAGGGCTCCGAGCTGCGCTCTCGAGCTCGTCGGCGACCTCTCGGCGGATGTCGGCGAGCGCACGCTCATCCGGTGCTTGCTCCGCCCGGGCGACTGCCTCCGCGAGCGTCAAACGGATTCGAGCGACCGCGCCGCGGGCCCGACGTACTTTGCCGAGGGTCTGAAGAGCCGGCCCGTGCGCTTCTGCTCGAGGATGTGAGCCGACCACCCCGCAACACGGGAGCACGCGAACATCGCCGGCGCGAGCGCGGGCGGGATCTCGGCGACGTCGAGCACGAGCGCGGAGTAGTACTCGACGTTCGTCTTGAGCGGCCGCTCGGGGTGGCGCCGCTCGAGCTCGGCGAGCGCGGCCTCTTCCAGCCGCTCTGCTATCTCGATCTGGGGAGCGCCGAGCTCCCGCGCCGTCCGCTTGAGAATCCGAGAGCGCGGGTCCTCCGCGCGGTAGACGCGATGGCCGAAGCCCATGATGCGGCGGCCGGCGTCGAGCCTGTCGTGCACCCACTTCTCCGGGTCGCCCATCGCCGCGACCTCCTCCAACATCGGCTTCACATAGGCCGGCGCGCCGCCGTGGAGCGGGCCGGACAGGGCGCCGACGGCCGACGAGAGAGCCGCGCCACAGTCGGCCCCCGTCGACGCGGTCACGCGCGCGGTGAACGTGGACGCGTTGAGCCCGTGCTCGGCGGTGCAGATCCAGTACGTGTCGATCGCCTTCACGTGCCGCGGGTCGGCGTCGCCGCGCCAGCGGAGGAGGAACTTCTCGGCGGCCGTCTCACCGCGTGCGACCACGTCGTCGGCGATCGAGTCGTCGTGTCCGTCCGCGAGGCGGGCCGAACGGGCGACGATGCCCATCATCTGCGACGAGAGCCGGCCCAAATCCTCTCGTGCCTGCTCGTCCGAGATCTCGTTCAGCTTTCCGAGCTTCCACTCGCCGGCAAGGCGCGCGGTCTCGGCCTGGAGGTCGGCGGGCGCGTTGCCAGTGAGCCGGGCGGGCTCGTACGGCTCCGGCTCCGGCATCACCGAGTTCAGATCGTCGTCGACCAGGAGCCCCCAGACGTTCTCGTACGGCACGTGGCCGACGAGCTCCTCGATGTCGACGCCGCGGTAGCGGAGGACGCCCCCCTCGCGGTCGGGCTCGGCGATCTCCGTCTCGACGGCGACGACCCCCTCGAGCCCTGGCTTGAACTCGTTCACGCCTTCCAATTTACCCGGAACCCCCAGCCCCTAGCCTCGCTATGGGAAGCGGGCGAACGGCCCCGGCGGCACAGAGTCTTTTCGCCTGGCCCTCCTAGATAAAGTCCAAGGCAGATGGCCCATCGCGTCACCTTCATCCCCGGGGACGGGACGGGCCCGGAGATCGCGGAAGCCACCCGCCGCGTCCTCGAGGCGAGCGGCGCCGAGCTCGAGTGGGACGTCCAGCAGGCCGGTGCCGATGTGATGGACGAGCACGGCGGCAATCCGCTCCCGGACCACGTCCTCGACTCGATCAAACAGAACGGCGTGGCGCTCAAGGGCCCGATCACGACCCCGGTTGGGACCGGCTTCCGCTCCGTCAATGTCGCGCTCCGAAAGACGCTCGACCTCTACGGACAGGTGCGTCCGTGCAAGAGCTACTCGGGCGTGCGCTCGCGCTACGAGGACGTCGACCTCGTGGTCGTTCGCGAGAACACGGAGGACCTGTACGCGGGGATCGAGTTCGAGGAAGGCACGTCTCATGCGCGCGACCTGATCGAGTGGGTCGAGCACCATGGCCATCAGCGTCTCGGTGACGACGCTGGCATCTCGCTGAAACCGCTCTCCATCTCCGGATCGCGCCGCATCGTCGAGTTCGCGTTCGACTACGCCCGCAAGAACGGCCGCAGGAAGATCACGGCGGTCCACAAGGCGAACATCATGAAGTTCACCGACGGGCTCTTCCTCCGCGTCGCGCGCGAGGTGGCCGAGGAAAACCCGGATCTCGAGTTCGAGGACCGGATCGTGGACAACCTCTCCATGCAGCTCGTCCAGCGGCCGGAGGAGTACGACGTCCTCGTGTGCCCCAACCTCTACGGGGACATCGTCTCCGACCTCTGCGCGGGCCTGATCGGGGGCCTCGGCCTCGCGCCCGGCGGCAACTTCGGCACGCACGCGGCGGTCTTCGAGCCGACACACGGCTCGGCGCCGAAGTACAAGGGCCAGAACCGCGTCAACCCGATGGCGATGATGCTGTCCGGCGTGATGATGCTGCGCCATCTCGACGAGCGGGAGGCCGCCGACCGCGTGGAAACGGCCATCGCCGCGGTCATCGCCGAGGGCAGCGCGGTCACGTACGACATGAAGCCCTCGCGGGAGGACCCCACCGCCGTGGGCACGAGCGAGGTCGCCGATGCCGTCATCGACAAGATGGGAGTGAGGGTGTGAAGCGAATCAAGGTCAGCGTCGTCGGCGCCGGGAACGTCGGCGCCACCGCCGCGCAGGAGATCGTCCGCCTCGACTACGCGGACGTCGTGCTCGTCGACATCAAGGAAGGCCTCCCGCAGGGGAAGGCGCTCGACATCAACTCGGCGGGACCCGTCCTGGGCTACAACCCGGCCGTCACGGGCTCGAACGCGTACGACGCGACGGAGGGCTCCGACGTCGTCGTCGTCACAGCGGGCGTCCCGCGAACGGGAGACATGAGCCGCGACGATCTCGTGACGACGAACGAAGGCATCGTCTCGTCGGTCACGCGGGAGGCCGTCGAGCGCTCGCCCGACGCCGTTCTCATCGTCGTCTCGAACCCGCTCGACGCCATGTGCCACGTCGCGAAGGACGTCTCCGATTGGCCGCGCGAGCGCGTCTTCGGCATGGCGGGCATCCTCGACACCGCCCGCTTCCGCACCTTCATCTCGTGGGAGACGGGTGCGGCGCCGGGAGACGTGACCGCGCTCGTGCTCGGGGGCCACGGCGACCAGATGGTTCCCATCGTCTCGGCCACGACCGTGGGCGGCGTCCCGCTCCGGAAGCTCGTCACGGAAGACCGCATCGAGGCGCTCGTCGAGCGCACGCGCAAGGGTGGCGGTGAGTGCGTCGCGCTCCTCGGAACGTCCGCCTGGTACGCGCCTGGCGCGGCCGTGGCCGAGATGGTGCACGCGGTCGCGCTCGACCAGAAGCGCGTCCTCCCCTGCACCGCCTACCTCGACGGCGAGTTCGGAATCGACGGCCTCTACATGGGGGTGCCGGTCAAGCTCGGCGCGGGCGGGATCGAGGAGATCGTGGAACTCGACCTTTCCGAGGACGAGCTCGCGGAGCTCACGAGCTCGGCGGACGCGGTGCGGGAGGTCGTCGGCGTTCTGGCCCGATCCTCCTGAGAGCCCGTTCCCTCCTCCTCGTCCTGATCGTCCTGGCGATCGCCGGGGCGGTTCTCTGGTTCGTCCCCTCGGACGAGTACATCTTCCTGCCCGACCCGCCGCGGGCGGTCGAGCCCCTCGTGCACGTGCCGGGAGAGAAGGACACCGGCGAGCAGGGTGGCATCTACATGGTCGATATCTTCGTT
>Ga0081539_10004972_pt1 | contig 14088 bp, 18 predicted proteins | sample TabmetS4T2R2_FD_71023 | JGI IMG/M metagenome (GOLD analysis project Ga0081539, IMG submission 71023) | Tabebuia heterophylla rhizosphere microbial communities from the University of Puerto Rico - S4T2R2 | ecosystem: Host-associated > Plants > Roots > Rhizosphere ...
GTGAGCTTGCAGAATCGAAGCAGTACCTGATCGGATCGATGCCGAGGACGCTCGAGACCAACATCGGCATCGCCAACTTTCTGCAGACCGTGGAGTTCTTCGGCCTCGGTCTCGACTACGACGTGCGCGTTCCCGCGTTGCTGCAGGCGGTGACGAAAGACGATGTGCTCGCGGCCGCACGCGCCGCCCTCGATCCGCAGCGCGCGGCGATTGCCGTGGCGGGCCCGTACGACGGCCCGCTCCGATGACCACTGCTGCTGTCTTCTTCGACGTCGACTTCACGCTGATTTATCCGGGTCCGACCTTCCAGGGCGAAGGCTATCAGCGCTTCTGCGCCAGTTACGGCATGGACGTCGATCCGGCTCGCTACATGCCTGCTGTCCGTGAGGCCTCGGCAGTTCTCGATGCGGTGCAGGATCACATCTACGACGATGAGATCTTCGTGCGATACATCGCACGGATCATCGAGGAGATGGGCGGAAGCGGCGATCGGATCACCGAGTGCGCGCGGCATATTTACGACGAGTGGGCTGCCTGCCATCACTTCAAGCTGTACGACGACGTGGAGCCGGCGCTGCGCGCGTTGTCGGCTGGTGGACTGAAGCTGGGGCTGATCACCAACACCCATCGCTGCCTGTCGACGTTCCAGGCGCACTTCGCGCTCGAGGGGCTGATCGCCGGTGCCATCGCCTCCTCGGACCACGGCTACATGAAGCCGCATCCGAGCATCTTCGAGGCAGGGTTGAAACTGCTCGGCGTCGATGCGGCGGACGCCGTGATGGTGGGCGACAGCCTTACGGCCGACGTCCAGGGGGCGCTCGCCGTCGGCATGCGCGGCGTGCTCGTGCACCGGTCCACTGACCCGGCGCCAGACCCGGGCGTTCCCGTCATTCGAAGTTTGCTGGAGTTGCCGGGGCTCCTCGCGCCGTAGTGGCGCTTCGCGCCGAACGAACCGAGCCCGGACGAATCGAACGTTCCGAACGATCCGAACGTTTATCCTGGCGGCCAGCTAAGGCTGCGTCCGGCGAGCAGGTGCAGATGGATGTGGAACACCGTCTGTCCCGCCTCGCGGTTGCAGTTGAAGACCGTGCGATAGCCGCGATCGGCGTAGCCGTGTTCCTTTGCGAGCGCCGCGGCCCGTCTCACCATCGTCCCCACGAGCGCATCGTCTTGCACCGCGAGGTCATTCAGGGTTTCGATGTGCCGCCGCGGAACGATGAGGACGTGAAGCGGAGCCTGCGGATTGATGTCCTTGAAAGCGACCAGGTCTGCGTCTTCGTAGACGATCCCTCCAGGAATCTGACCCGCGATGATCTTGCAGAAGAGACAGTCGGCCATAGAGGTGGCTCGGTGGCTGGGCGGCTCAGCAGCTAGGGGAAAGGGCAAGTGCTCTTACCCAACTACTTATCAGCCTATCTGCCCAGCAACCTTGTGAATGATAGCCGTGCGCGCCAGTCCCTGCAGATCCTCGCGCACGCGGACAACCTCGAGCGCCGATCGACTGGCAACCAGGTCGCGCACGTCGTCCTCCTGGCCGAAACCGAACTCCATCACCAGCCACCCGTGCGGGCGCAGTTTGGCGATCGCGGTGTCGAGTACGCCCTCGATGTCGCGAAGACCTCGACTGCCGCCGAACAGCGCCACGTCGGGCTCATAACGCACGTCCGCGGCCAGGGCCGGCTTGTCGCCGTCACGCACGTATGGCGGATTGGCCGCAATCAAATCGAAGTCGCCCTCGACGCCTCCCAAGTACGACGCTGCCACGAACTCGATGCGGTCGGCGACGCCGTGGCGCTCAGCATTCCGGCGTGCAACGTCCAACGCTTCGACCGATACGTCGGAGGCGACGATGTGCGCGTGCGGCAGCTCGTGGGCGATGGAAACCGCGATGCATCCGCTGCCGGTCCCGATATCGGCAATCCGCGGTGCGGCTAGCGCGCGGATCAACGCCAGCGATTCCTCGACGACAAACTCCGTTTCCGGGCGAGGAATGAGGACCGAGGGCGTGACGAGGAAGTCGAGCCCCCAGAATTCACGAACGCCGACGATGTAGGCCGACGGCTCGCGGCGCGCTCGGCGAGCGATCCAATCGGAGAAACGTGGTTCGAGATCCGACGGGACGGGTGCCTGCTGCTCGGTGATCAGGCGTGCCCGATCCCAGCCGAGGATCGTCCTGGCATAGAGGTCGACGTCGATCGCCGCTTCTTGTGCCGCAACGCCGGCGGCGACCAGATGCTCGCGCGCGACGGCTAGCGCTTCACGGAGAGTCACGGCTTCGGTGCTTGCTCGCGGGTTCAGTGGGCTTGCTCGCCGCCCGTGGCGTCCTTGAGCTTCTGGGCGTTGTAGTAGGCACTCACCTGATCGAGCAGCTCGGCCACGTCGCCGTCGAGCACGCCCGTGAGCTGATGCGTCGTGAAGTTGATCCGATGGTCGGTGATGCGGCTCTGTGGGAAGTTATACGTCCTGATCTTTTCGGAACGCTCGCCCGTTCCCACCTGGCCGCGCCGCTCCTTGGCGATCGCGTCCTGCTGCTTCTGCATCTCGATCTCGTAGAGACGCGCGCGCAGCACCTTCAACGCTTTCGCCCGGTTCTTGATTTGCGACTTCTCGTCCTGCTGCGACACCACCAGCCCGGTGGGGATGTGCGTGATGCGGACCGCCGAATAGGTCGTGTTCACGCTCTGCCCGCCCGGCCCGCTCGAGCAGAACGTATCGATCCGCAGATCCTTCTCGTTGATTTGGATGTCGACTTCTTCGGCCTCTGGCAGAACCGCAACCGTTGCGGTCGACGTGTGGATGCGTCCGCTCGCCTCGGTGGCAGGAACGCGCTGAACGCGGTGCACGCCGCTTTCGTACTTCAGGCGGCTGTACACGCCACGACCCGTGATCGAGGCGATGACTTCCTTGAGACCGCCGCCGGGACTGTCGCTGCTGGACATTACTTCCAGCTTCCAGCCCTGACGCTCGGTATACCGGCTGTACATCCGAAACAGATCGCCCGCGAAGAGGGCGGCCTCGTCGCCGCCTGTTCCGGCGCGGATCTCGAGGATGACGTTCTTTTCGTCGTTGGGGTCCTTGGGGACAAGGAGGACCTTCAGCTCCTGCAGCAGCGCTTCCCGTCGCCCGTCCAGCGTTGCCAGCTCCTCCTCGGCGAGTGCCTTCATGTCCGCGTCGCCGCTGGCCACGATCTCTCTCGCGCCGGCGATATCCTGCTCGACGGTCTTGTACTCACGGAACTTCTGCACGAGCGGCTCGAGATCCGAGAGGGCCTTCGCCGCTTTCTTGTACTCCGACGGATCGGACTGCACCTCCGTCGTCCCCAGCCGGGTCATCAGGTCGTCGTAGCGCGCTTCAACGCTGGCGAGTTTGTCGAACATCGAATCAACATTTCTGATGTGCGATCAGCGATCTGTGATTCGTTGGTGATCTGTGATTTGCGATCGAGCGTGAACTAGTTGTGATTCGCCGATAGTTCACAAATCGCCAATCGCAAGTCACCGGATAAATCACCCATCACTAATCGCCAATCACAGATTGGATCATCCTCCAGACACGGGCGGCAGGAACGCCACCTCGTCGCCGTCGTTCACAGCCGCCGACATCCGCGCATAGTCCGCGTTCACCGCCACGGACATCGTGCGCTCATAATCCCGCAGCTCGGGCATGGTCGTCACGAGCGAATTCCAGACCGTGGCCACGGTTGCGGGACTCGTGACCTCCTGAACCAGTTCTCCCGTGCCGGCGAGGTCGCGCAGCCGAGCGAACAATCGAACGTTCACGCGCATGCGATTCGCCGCGCTGCTTCCCGTGCTTCATCGTTATCGGGATCAGCCGTCGCCCCCTCCAGCCACACGTCACCGCCTTCGAAGTGCTCGTGCTTCCAGATGGGGACAATCTGTTTCACGCGCTCAATCGCGTAGCGGCACGCGGCAAACGCATCACCCCGATGCGGCGACGCCGCGACGATGATGATGCTGGGCTCGCCAATTTCGAGGCGACCGATCCGATGGTGAATGCCGAGCCGCGCTCCCGGCCACGCCTGCCGCGCTTCGTCGATGATCCGGTTCAGCGCGCGGACCGCGAGGGGCTCGTAGGCTTCGTACTCGAGGAACGAGACCCGACGACCCTGGTTGTGATCGCGCACCAGACCGGCGAACGACGTAATCGCCCCGTCACCGGCCGCGCCTTCAGATATCTCCCCGATCAGCGCCTGCAGGTCGAGCGGCGCGGAGGTGATTGCGACAAGCGGAACCGGCACTCTTCCAGTATAGCGGTGCGTCACAGCTAACTCTCACGGCGGGTCCAAAGGCAGGACCCGCCCTACACACGTTTGTAGGGCGCGTCTTGCTGTTTAGACGCGCCACAGGTGATCCATAGGTCCCTTCCCACTGCCGAGTCGCGGCGAGTTCCGTATCGCCTCGGCGATGTAGCGCTGCGCGAGTGGAATCGCTTCGGCCAGGCTACGGCCATGCGCGAGGTGAGCGGCGATGGCGGCGGCGAACGTACAGCCGGTGCCGTGCGTCTGGTCGCCGGGCACGCGTTCGACACGGAACTCAACGAACTGGCTGCCGTCGTAGAGCAGGTCCGCGATCGTTGAACCAGATTCATGGCCGCCCGTGATGATCACCGCCTGCCCACCGAAATCGCGAATGATGCGGGCGGCCTCACGCCGATGTTCACCGGTGGTGATGCTGATGCCGGAGAGGCGTTCCGCCTCGGGAATGTTCGGTGTCACCGCGAACGCGCACCGGAGCAACTCCTCTCGCATGGCCTCGAGCACATCGTCTTCCGACAGAGTGTCGCCGCTGGTCGATCGCATGACCGGGTCGACGATCAGGAACGGAATGCTGAATTGACGGACGGCCGCAGCGACCGTCCGGACAATGGCCCCGGTGGCCAGCATGCCTGTCTTGGCTGCGTGGAGGTCGAAGTCGGTGGCAACGGCTTCGATCTGCGCGTGAACGAGCTCCGGCGGCAGAGGATGAACAGCGGTCACCCCGCGCGTGTTCTGCGCCGTGATCGCTGCGATCGCGGTCGTCCCATACACGTCATGGGCGGCAAACGTCTTGAGATCGGCCTGGATACCCGCGCCGGCCCCGGAGTCGCTGCCGGCGATTGTCAGCGCAGTTCGCATCTCAGTACAATTCGCTCCATGCGAGCACCCACCGAGACGCTGTATTCGCTGCACGCAGCGCCGACGCTGACGCTGATGGACACATTGTGTGCGGGCACCGCGTCGCGCCAGGTGCAGTGGGCCCTTCGTGCGGGTGGTGTCCTATTCATGACCGCGCTCACCGCCGCGGCGGCGCAGGTGAGCTTCAGCATACCGTTCACGCAGGTGCCGTTCACGCTGCAGCCGATGGTCGTCCTGATGGCCGGACTCGTCCTGGGTCCGAGACTGGGGTTGCTCAGTCAGGTCTTATACCTCGCGGCGGGAATCCTGGGCGCGCCGGTTTTCGCGATCTCGCCGACCTTGCCGCGGGGAGCGGCGCGGCTGCTCGGCCCGACCGGTGGCTATCTCATGTCATACCCATTGGCAGCGCTCGTGACCGGATATCTGGCCGAACGCGGATTCGATCGTCGTCACGTCTCGTCGGTGCTGGCCATGCTCGGCGGCCTGATCGTGATCTACGCGTGCGGCATTATCTGGCTTGGGCTCTTCGTGCCGTCCTCGGGTTCGTCCGCTGCGATCGGAATCAGCGCCGCTCTCGCCGCCGGGCTTTACCCGTTCCTGCTCGCCGACATCCTGAAAGTGGTGCTTGCCGCGGCGATCATGCCGGCGCTTCGCCGGGCAATCCGTTAGGCGTTGGAATCGTACGGGACGGTCGGATCGTTCGCACCGGTCGTGTTCGAACATTCTGAACTCGTGAACGACTCGAACGATCCGAACGATTCGAACGGACTAGTTACCTAGGACAAGTAAGTACTGGAACGGAAGATTCTGTCGGTTGAGCACCCTGAGGCCGGCGGCGTGCGCGTCGGCTTCGACCACGGTTCCGTCCACCCGCACGCCTTCGTCCGGCGCCGGACCTGGCCCGCCGCGACCCGGCTTGTAGTTGACGATGCCGATGCGGCCGTTTGGCTTGATCGCCTTCTTGAGATTGCGAAGAAACGTCACGCGATCGTCGACTTCGGGATACACGTCGACCACGAGCACGGCGTCCAGCCGGGCATCGGGCAGATTCGGATCGGTGCCTGTGCCGAGGCGCATCTCGACGTTGCGCAGCCCCTCGCGCGCGACCCGTCGGCGCGTGGCTTCGAGCATCTCCTGCTGGACGTCCTCCGCGTACACGAGCCCTCGCGGGCCCACGCGGTTCGCAAGACGGATCGTGAACCAGCCGGCCCCGGGACCGATGTCGGCGACCGTCGAGCCATCGGCGATCCCGAGCGCGTCCATGATCTGATCGGGCTTCTGCCACGCAGCGCGATCGGGAATTTCGAGCAGGCCGAGATCCTGCGGCGGAAACAGTCGACCGTGACGTTGCTGCGCTTGCGCGGCAAGGCGGACCTGAACGTCCGCCTCTCCGAAGCCGCCGATTACCAACATCACGACGAGAACCTGCCGGACGCCGTAGAGGCGGACCTTCAGGTCCGCGTTACTCCGCCTCATGAACGCGTGACTCCTTCTCCGGCGATTCCCGGGCGCGTCATCTTCTCCGCCGACAATACCTCGTCCAGCTCGCGCGCCTCCATGAGCCCTCCCTCGAGCACGAGCTCGCGGATGCTGCGTCCGGTCCTCACCGATTCTTTGGCGACTTCGGCCGTCTTCGCGTAGCCGATGTACGGGCTCAACGCGGTGGCGACGGCCGTGCTGCGGTCCATCAACTCGCGGCAGCGCTCTTCGTCGGCTTCGATGCCGTCGACGCATCGCGTGCGCAACGCAATCATCGCCTGGCGCAGGATCGTCGACGCGTGCAGCGCGTTCCACGCGATCACCGGCATCATGACGTTGAGCTCCAGCTGACCCGCTTCCGCCGCCACACACACGGTCGCATCGCAGCCGATCACCTGGAAGCAGACCTGATTCACCATCTCCGGGATCGACGGATTGACCTTCCCCGGCATGATCGACGAGCCAGGCTGCACCGCCGGCAACGCAATCTCGCTCAGTCCCGCACGCGGTCCCATGCTGAGTAATCGGAGATCGCTCGCCACCTTGGCGAGCTCCACCGCGAGGCGTCGCATCGCGCCCGAATAGGCGAGCACATCGCCCATGCTCTGCGTCACGCGAAATCGATTGGCCGCGGGAATGAGGTCAAAGCCGGTGTAGCGACTCAGATTCCCGACTGCCGCTTCGGTGTAGTCGTCGCCGGCATTCAACCCGGTTCCGACAGCTGTCGCACCGAGATTGAGCTCTTTCAGTTGTTCGGCTGCGTGTTCGATATCGTCGGCGCCGCGGTCGAGGCACGCGGCGTAGCCGCCGAACTCCTGGCCAAGCGTCATCGGCACGGCGTCCTGCAGATGCGTTCGGCCGACTTTCAGGATGCGATCGAACTGCTCGGCCTTGCGCTGCAGCGATGCCGAAAGCGCGCGCGCCGCATCGACCAACGAGCGCATGCCGAGCAACAACGCCAGCCGCGTGGCCGTCGGGAACACGTCGTTGGTCGACTGTCCCATGTTCACGTGGTCGTTCGGATGTACGAGACGATACTCGCCGCGTGCGCCGCCGAGCAGTTCCGAGGCGCGGTTCGCCAGCACTTCGTTGGTGTTCATGTTGTGCGACGTGCCCGCTCCTGCCTGATACACGTCCACCACGAACTGATCTCGGAGTGCCCCGCCGAGCACCTCGTCGGCCGCGCTTACGATCGCGTCGCCGACGCGCGCGTCGAGCCGCTTGAGCGCGACGTTGCCCTCCGCCGCGGCTTTCTTGATGAGGACGGTCGCCGTGACCAGGTCCGGCGGCGCATGTAGGCCGCTGATGGGAAAGTTCTCGACCGCGCGCGCGGTCTGGATGCCGTAGTAGGCTTCGCCGGGAACGGCCTTTTCGCCCAGCGGGTCGCGCTCAATCCGTGTAGCCATGCGCGAATTGCCCTCGAACCCTTAGTATAACGAGATGCTTCCTTCCTTCTTCGAGAGCGTCGTCTCGCTCATTGTCCGCACGTCAACCGATCTGCCGCCTGACGTCCGCGTCGCGATGAAAGCGGCGGCCTCGCATGAGACGCCGGCGACGCAGTCGGCTCAGGCGCTGGCGATCATCGCCCAGAACGTCGACCTCGCCGCCGAGGACGAGGGGGCGATCTGTCAGGACACGGGCATGCCCACCTTCGAGGTGAAGACACCGGTCGGCGTCAATCAGATCGTGATGCGGCAGCAGATCCGGGAGGCGATCGCCGAAGCGACGCGGCAGGGAAAGCTCCGGTCGAATTCCGTTGACTCGATCACCGGCGACAACTCGGGCGACAACCTCGGGCCGGGCACGCCGGTCATCCACTTCGACCAGTGGGAGAACGACGACGAGATCGAGATCAAGCTGATTCTCAAGGGCGGCGGCTGCGAGAACATGAATGCGCAGTATTCGCTGCCGACGGAGTTGTCGAACCTCGGTCGCGCGGATCGATCGCTGGCGGGCGTGCGCAAGTGCATCCTGCACGCCGTGTGGAACGCGCAGGGCAAGGGGTGCGCACCCGGCGCAATCGGTGTCTGCATCGGCGGCGACCGCACGTCTGGTTACCAGGCCGCCAAGGAGCAGTTGTTCCGCACGCTGGACGACGTGAATCCCGACTCGCGGCTGGCGGAGCTCGAAGCCTCGATCATGGGAGAGGTGAACAAGCTCGGGATCGGCACGATGGGTTTCGGCGGGCGGGTGTCGCTCATCGGCTGCAAGATCGCGGCGCAGAATCGGCTGCCCGCGAGCTTCTTCGTTTCCGTTGCCTACAACTGCTGGGCCTTCCGGCGTCTCGGGGTCGTCCTCGACGCGAAGACCGGCGCGATCAAGCACTGGCTCTATCGCGACGAAACCATGCCGGTGATTGCGATGGCCGATCAGACCGGCTTCCAGCGAACCGGCCGCGAGGTCGTGTTGCGGACGCCGCTCACCGAGGAACAGGTGCGATCCCTCAAAGTGGGCGACGTCGTGCTCGTCTCGGGACGCGCGTATACGGGTCGTGACGCGGTCCACCATCACCTGATGTCGCACGAGCCGCCCGTCGACCTTCACGGCGCGGTCCTGTATCACTGCGGACCCGTCGTCAAGAAAGTCGGCGACGGTTGGACGGTTACCGCGGCTGGTCCCACGACCAGCATTCGTGAAGAGCCGTATCAGGCCGATGTGATCAAGCGCTACGGCGTACGCGCCGTCGTCGGCAAGGGCGGCATGGGCGCCAAGACGCTGGCCGCGTTGAAAGAGGCCGGCGCGGTCTACTTGAACGCGATCGGTGGGGCGGCCCAGTTCTACGCGCGCACCATCAGGAACGTGGATGGCGTCTCATTGATGGAGTTCGGCACACCGGAAGCGATGTGGCATCTGAACATCGAGGACTTCCCGGCGATCGTGACGATGGATGCGCATGGGAACAGCCTGCACAAAGACGTCGAGCAGGAGTCTGCTCGAGAGCTGGCGGCGATTGGAGCATGAGGGCCGCCTGAAGGCGGCCCCACACTCGAGAACGCCGTAGCGGCCAACCTTTAGGTGGCCGTTCAGGTTAAGTTCCTACACATCAGCAAGATGCGGTCGATCAACGTATCCGGCTGCGCTTGAAGACCGATGCCGCGGAGCTTATAATTTCAAGACCTTTCGAGGAGTCCATCGACATGATCAACGTGTCCACCCAGGCAGCGTCGAAAATCAACGAGCTGCTCGCCGAAGAGGGGAAGGCCGGCAGCGGACTGCGCGTGTTCGTGCAGGGCGGAGGCTGCTCGGGCTTCCAGTACGGCTTGATGATCGAAGAAAACGGCGGCGTTGGCGATCAGGTGTTCGAATCCAACGGCGTGCGTCTCTTCGTCGACCCGGTGAGCATCAGCTATCTGAAGGGCGCCGAGGTCGATTTCGTCGACACGGTCACCGGCGGCGGCTTCACGATCAAGAACCCGAACGCGTCGTCCACCTGCGGGTGCGGCCAGTCCTTCAGCATGTAAACCGTCGACAGTTTGCCTTGACTGCATCCGCGCTTCCCGATCTCACGAAGCTCAAACCGGAGGGCGGAAAGCGCTCCTCGAAGCGGGAACAGATCGTCAACGTGTTCCTGCGGCAGGAAGGGCATCTCAGCGCCGACGATCTCGTCGATCTCATCCGGCACGAAGACAAGCGGATCAGCCGCGCGACCGTCTACCGCACCTTGCAGTGGATGGTCGACGCCGGTATCGCGCGGAAAGTGGACTTCGGCGAGGGCCGGTTCCGGTTTGAACCCTCGTACCGGCAGCCGCGCCACTTTCATCTGATCTGCAAAACCTGTCATCGCTCCTTCGAGTTTCTCAGCTCCGACATCGAGGCCTCGGTCGAGGAGGTCGCCGCCGCGCGCGGCTTCTCGGCGTCGCAAAGCGTGGTGCAGATTTACGGCACCTGCGATGCGTGCCGGACCGGCCGCGCCGCCAACACCACGATCGAAGGGCACACCGACCTCGTGTTCGCGCGCGATGCGCTGCGGATCGCCATCGCGACGGAGCGCAGCGGCCTCGAGTTCTATACGCGCGCGGCCAAGGTCGCGCGCGACGTCCGCGGCCGCAAGATCTTTCAGGATCTGGCGATGGAGGAGCGTGAGCATCTCGGCAAGCTGGAACAGCGGTACGCCGACCTGCTGAAGCGCGATCCGCAGCTGGAGTCGCGGCCGACGTTCCTGTTCTTCAAGGGCGCCGCCAACGGCCTGTTTGCCGAAGGCGCCGAACGGCTCCTGCGCGGCGTCAACGATCAGCAGGCGCTGATGATCGGCATCCGCTGCGAGCGCGGCTCGCATCGATTCTTCAAGAAGTACGGCGAGCGCTTCGAGGACTCGGAAGGGAAACAGATCTTTCTCGAGTTCGCCAACGAGGAGCGCGACCATCTCGATCTGCTGCTGCGCGAGTATCGCGCGCTGGTGAAACGTCAGGGCCGCACGCCTCGCGCCGCCCGCACCGTCCCGACCACCCGCGTCAGCGCGCGGTGATCGAGCTCCGCGGCATATCCAAGGACTACCGATCGCTCCGGCCGCTTCGCATTCAGGACTTACAGGTCAATCAAGGCGACTCGATCGCGCTGCTCGGCCTCGATGCGACGGCTGCCGAAGTGTTGGTCAGTCTGATTACGGCCGCCACGCTCCCCGACGCCGGCGAAGCGCGCGTCCTCGGTCGTGCGACATCAGCGATCACGACAGCCGATGAGTGGATGAAGTGGCTTGAGCAGTTCGGGCTGCTCAGCAACCGGACGATTCTCGTCGATCAGTTCAATGTCGAGCAGAACCTGGCGCTGGCGTTCTCGCTCGAAGTAGACGACATGGTTCCCGCGTTGCGAGAGAAGGTGCATACGTTGGCATCGGAGCTACACATTCCCGATGCAGAGCTTTCGCGACCAGTCCTGCACGCAGCAGTCCCCACGCAAGTCCGCGTCCGGCTCGGCCGCGCGCTGGCGCTCGATCCACGGATTCTGCTCGCGGAGCATCCCAATGCAATGCTGTCGGCGGACGATACGCCGGCCTTTGCCGCCGACTTGTCCCGCATCATTGCCAGCCGACGCCTCACGTCCGTAGTGATAACGAGCGACCGTGCATTTGCCTCGGCCGTAGCCGACCAGATCCTCACGTTGCAGCCCGCAACCGGTGTTTTGAAACGCGGCAGCTGGGTAGCGAGGCTGTTGAGCAGATAGCTCAGGCAGTTGAAGCCAGCCACCGATGCGCCCAGCTACTCAGCCGCCCGGTAGGGAACGGAACTTGATTCATGACCCGCAGGGCCGTTGGAACGGCCCGCGGAGGTTAGTCGACGTGGCGAACGGCACGATTAAACGGCTGGTGCGGGATCGTGGCTTCGGGTTCATCCGGGACGACGGCGGACAGGAGTGGTTCTTCCATCGGAGTTCCGTAAAAGCTGGCAGCTTCGACCAGTTGAACGAAGGACAGCGGGTCATCTTCGACGAGGAGCCGTCGCAGAAAGGACCGCGCGCGGGCAACATCAGGACGGAAGCGTAGGTCGTCCCGGCGGGTCTGGAGAACAAGACCCGCCCTACAAACTCCTGTAGGGCGCGTCTTGCCCTCTAGACGCGCCGCGGTTTATCAGGCGCCAAGCCCCAGCTCGTACGCAACGAGCTTCGGCACTTCCGACAGCAGCCAGCGGATGTCGCTGCGTCTGCGCCACCACCGCTCCGGTGTCGATTGATCGTATCGGCTCCCGCGGCGAATCAGCTGCACCCCTGTACCTTTCATCTCGCGACTGCACGCCAGCCCGAGGCGGCGCAGGTGATACTTCGACGACACCAGGATCACCTTGCGCCAGTGATATTGCGCGGCGAGCGCGCGCAAGGTCTGCGCTTCCTGCGCGGTGTTGTCGTGAATGCGGTCAGGCGTGATCAGCACCGAATCCGGCAAGCCGAGTTGCCGCAGCACTTCGCGATTCAAGTCGAAATCGGACGCCACGCGAATGCCACGCCGTTCGGCCAGGAACATCGCCTGCTCGGCGACGGCCCGGGTGACGACGACGCGCGGCGCGTAGCCGTCTCGATAGAGATCGAATGCTTCGAGCGGCCGCTCGACGCGCGTGCCCGAGAAGACGAAGATCGCGTCCGCTTTCTCGAGAGGATCTTCAGCCGCCATGAAGCGGCCAAGTTGGAGGAAGGCGACTACGCTGCCCGCGACGCCGAGCGCGAAGGACGCGATGACGGCACGCCGGACCCACCGGCGTGACTGTGGAAGGAGGAACGCCAACGGATAGGGCAGCCCCGGCCCCAGCGGGGGCCGGGCGACACCGGCGACGTCACCCTTCGATCAGTCGTACGTCACCAGCACGCGGGCCTTTCGTCGACTCCTCTGCCGAGAACTCGACCCGCTGACCCTCGCGAAGCAGTTCAAAAACCGCGCCTCGTACTGCACTGCGATGAAAGAAGTGCTCGATGCCGCTCTCATCCCGAATGAATCCAAACCCCTTGTCGATGAGAAGACGTGCGATTGTGCCGGTCGGCATAGCCGTTGTCCTCCGATGCGCGCAGAAGCCTGAGACAATCCCAGGCGCTCCCGGACCGCCGATAGTAGCGGAGCGTATGAAGCCATATGGACCCGCGATCCGGCACGCGTCGGCGTAAAAGTTGGGCCAGTGTAGGGAGTACAGATGGGGAAGTCAAGGCGTGCCCGAACCCGTTGTGCATCCGACGTTTGCGGATGGAACAGCCAACCGCGTAGCATCGGTTGGTGCTTCCTGCCATCGTGCTGGCGGCCGGCGAATCGCGACGAATGGGCTCGCCGAAGGCCGTTTTGCGCGCATCTGATGGGCGTCCGTTCGTCGCTCGGATCGCCGCCGTCCTGCTCGAAGGGGGCGCCGCGGATGTGGTCGTCGTGACCGGTCTTCATCACGCGCTCATCGCCGAGGCGCTCGCGGACGCGGGAATGGACCATCGTGTACGCCTCGCGCGCAATCCGGATCCTTCCCGCGGACAGCTGTCGTCGCTGTGGGTCGGCATGGATGCCGTGATGGACACGTCGCCACAGGCGATGTTGATGACTCTTGTCGACGTCCCCGCCATATCCCCAGCGACCGTCCGTGCGGTCATCGACGCGTGGCAAGCCACGCGCGCCCCGATCGTGCGGCCGGCAATCGGCGATCGTCACGGTCACCCCGTTCTGTTCGACCGCGCGGTATTCGAGGAATTACGAGCCGCATCGCTCGAGGCAGGCGCCAAGGGCGTGGTGCACGCGCACCTCGACGCGGTCGTCGACGTGCCGATGCACGATGAAGGCGCCCTTATCGACATCGACACGCCCGAGGACTATCGCCGGGCGACCGGAGTGTCGGCGCCAGACGTCAGAACGTCACCGTGACGTTCAGCTTCGCGACGCGGGCGCTGACGATCGCCTGCGGCGTGTCGAATTGCTAGTCCCCTGGAAACGTGATGACTCACATAATTCCCGGGCGGGGCATCCCGGCTGGCGGCGTTGCTCCTCGCTTAAATATGCTCAATATTCGCACTCGTCGCGC
>Ga0081539_10004973_pt1 | contig 14088 bp, 11 predicted proteins | sample TabmetS4T2R2_FD_71023 | JGI IMG/M metagenome (GOLD analysis project Ga0081539, IMG submission 71023) | Tabebuia heterophylla rhizosphere microbial communities from the University of Puerto Rico - S4T2R2 | ecosystem: Host-associated > Plants > Roots > Rhizosphere ...
ACCAGGCTTCTTCCGGCGAAACCCGCACACGACCCCGAACCATCCACCCGGCCCGGGCACGAGCCGCTGCCCGGACCAACAAACCCCGTAACCCGAGAGGGCCTTTCGTCCAATTTATCCCCTGGAAAGTGCAAGATCGGCGTGGCGACCCCCGGCTGCGGGCGCTGATTTTGGAATCTCAGGGCATCGCCACGCGGCGGGATGGTCACGCGCGACCGGTGGGGTTCGGGACGATGGCTGCGCCCAGCTGGGTCAACGCGCCGAGGAGGTCCGCGGTCCCCCACCATTCGACGGCTCGGTTGTCCGCGAAGCGCACGATGTGGAACGCGGCGAACTCGACGACCTTGCCGGTGCCGGCCACGCCGACGAAGGGTCCCCGGTGGGTGCCGCGCCACGTGACTCTTCCGGCGACCTTCGCACCCTCGACCACGGTGTCCTCGACCGTGCCGGTGAGGTCGGGGAAAGCCTGACACGCCGTCGCCACCCAGTACTTGAAGCCGGCCAACCCGTGCGGTTGGTTCGGTGCGGGGTTGTGGTCGACAACGTCTTCGGCGATCAACTTGTCGAGGACACGATCGTCTCGGGCACTGATCGCGGCAATGATCGCGGCGTACGAGCGTCGAATGTGGTCATCGTTCATTCCCGCATCGTCCTCGCCGAAGCGCAAGATCAGCAGAAGGTCACCGGGTGAGGGGTAGGGCTGCCGACGTCGCGCGGGCGAGTTCGGCGTCGACCGCGGTGGGGGCGTACACCTGGTCGACGACCATCGCATGCCCGCCGGCCACCGCCGACTGGGGCCCCAGCCGGCTCGTTGTGACCTCCAGGTGGCGGGTCGAGCGCGGTAGCGCGCTCTGGTAGAGCGCCTCGCGCACGCCGGTGACGAAGTGGATGTCGGCCAAGTCGCCGGCGATCACCAACACCGCGGGATTGAGCAGGCACACGACCGTGGCGAGCACATCACCGACGAGCTTGCCCGCCGTCCGGGCCAGATGCACGGCCTCCGCGTGCCCGGAGCGGATCCGCTCGATCAGCTCGCCGCCCGACGACGTGGGGGTGCCCGCGGCGGTCAGCCGCTGGGCCAGCACGAGCCCGCTGGCCACCGCCGCCAGACAGCCGTAGAGTCCGCACTCGCAGCGGGCCTCGGGATAGTCGTGCAACCGGATATGACCGATGTCGCCCGCGCCGCCGTCGATGCCCCGGTAGACCTGCCCGTCGACGACCACGCCGGCGCCGATGCCGGTGGCCACCTTCACGAGGACGAGCGCCGGGCAGTCGGGGTAGTGAACCGTCTGCTCGCCGAGCGCCATGAGGTTGGCGTCGTTGTCCACATAGACCGGCCGGTTCCAGGTACGGCGGAGCCGATCGGCGATCGGGTAGCCGTCCCAGCCCGGCATGATGGGTGGCTGGGTGACCATGCCGGCGCTGAACTCGACCGGGCCCGGCACGCCGACGCCGATGCCGCGGACCCGGGCGGCGTCCTGGCCGACCTTTGTCAGCAGGCGGCCAAATGCCCCGTCGACCCAGCTCAGCACCGGCTCCGGCCCAATGCCGATCTTGATGGGCTCGTGCTCCTCGGCGAGCATCTGTCCGCCGAGATCCACCACCGCGGCTCGGGCGTGGTTGCCGCCGAGGTCGGCGACCAGCACGACGCCGTGCCCGGTGTCGACCTCGAGCAGCTCTGCGGGCCGCCCGCCGGTCGAGCCCTCGACGCCCGAGGCGCGCAGATAGCCGGCTGCGCGTAGCACGTCGATGCGCTGGGTGATGGTCGACCGCGACAGGCCGGTGTAGCTCTGTAGCTCACCGCGCGTGCGAGCGCGCCCGGTGCGAACGAGCCACAGCAGGTGTCCCGCCGAGTTCTGGTTGCCTCCCGGCCTGTCCTTCGTTGGCATCGGCGATCAGCCCTTCGATCATCAGGCGCTCGTCGGCACCCAGGACGGTCACGATCGGTAGCGTAAGCACCACGAGCGCGGTACTCATCATCGGGTGTTGCGCAGCCAGTAATGGCGGATCGCGCGACATAAGTCGGCGAGCGACCGGCGCAAGTCTGCGGGTTTTGCTGCGCAGCGCTGCCCGCTTAGGGTGAAATGTCGGAGTGTCGCAGATAGTCCAGTTCTCCTCCCCGCGCTGCGTCGAGGTGATCGACCAGCCCAACCCTGAGCTCCGGTCCGGCCAGGTTCGCGTGCGTACCAGCTTCTCCGGCATCTCGGCCGGCACCGAACTGACCGCTTACCGCGGCACGAACCCGTACCTGAACAAGTCCTGGGATCCCGGGCTGCGGCTGTTCGTTGACGACACCGGCGGCCTTAACTACCCGGTGGCCGGGCTCGGATATTCGGAGGTCGGCGAGGTCGTCGAGGTGGCCCCGGATGTCGCCGGCGACCCAACCGTTCCGGCGGTCGGCGCGCAGGTGTGGGGCATCTGGGGTCACCGCGGCGAGGCTGTCCTGCCCGCCGAGAAGCTGCGCGGCTGCGCGCTACCGGAGGGCCTCGACCCGGTCGCTGCGACCTTCGTACGGGTGGGCGCGGTCGCGCTCAACGCGGTGCTCGCCGCCGACGTCCACCTCGGCGAGACCGTCGCCGTGTTCGGCCAGGGCGTGCTCGGCCTGCTTGCCACCAGGCTCGTCCGGCTTTCCGGCGGCACGGTCGTGGCGGTCGACACGGTTCCCGGCCGCCTCGAGAAGGCCGTGGAGTACGGTGCCGGTCACATCATCGACGCGCGCGACAGCAAGGCATGGGCGCAGCTGCGCCGGCTCACCGGCGGTCGCGGCGCCGACGTGGCGATCGAGATCAGCGGTTCCTACCGAGCGCTGCACGACGCGATCCGCGCGGTCGCGGTCGACGGCCGGGTGGTCGCGGCCGGCTTCTATCAGGGCGACGGCGTCGGACTGCGGCTCGGCGACGAGTTCCACCACAACCGGGTTCGCTTGATCTGCTCGCAGATCGGCGGGGTGCCGCCGCCCGTCGCGGGGCGATGGGATCAGACCCGGCTCAACCAGACCTTCCTCCGGCTCGCCGTCGAGCGCCAGGTCGACACCGTCGGGCTGGTCACGCACGTCATCCCGGTGGAACAGGCGGCGGCCGCGTACCGCATGCTCGACTGCCGCCCGCACGAGGCACTCCAGGTGGTGTTGAAGTTCTCATGATCAAGATTTCCTGCCAGGAGCAGCTGCTGCCCGGCCAGACGCTGCAGGAGAAATGGGAGTTCGCTCGACGGGCCGGCTACGACGGCATCGAGCTGCGCGGCCGCGGCGACTTCGCGTTCCGCGACCGCCTGCCCGAGCTGCGCCGGGCGGCCCGCGACGGGGTACCCATGCCGTCGGTGTGCGTGCAGGCGGAGCACTTTTTCGGCGCCTTCGACCCAGACTTGCGCCGCGACGCCGTCGCGCAGCTCAAGTCGCAGCTCTCGGTGATCAGCGAGATCGGTGGGCCGGACGCTGTCGCCTGCACCCCGGCCTCGTACGGCATGTTCTCCCGCCGGCTGCCCCCGTTCGAACCTCCCCGCGGCGAGGAGGAAGACCGGGCTGTCCTGCTCGAGGGCCTCGCCGAACTGGGCGAGCACGCCGCGCGTGCGGGTGCGACGCTCGTCCTCGAGCCACTCAACCGGTACGAGGACCACATGGTCAACCGGCTGGAGCAGGCGGTCGAGCTGGTCCACGCGGTGGGCCTGCCGTCGGTGCGGGTGCTGGCCGACACGTACCACATGAACATCGAGGAGGACGAGCCCACCTCGGCACTGGTCAAGGCCGCCGGGCAGCTGGGCCACGTACAGGTCAGCGACTCCAATCGCTTCCAGCCCGGCGCCGGGCACATCGACTGGGCTGCGTTGCTGGGCACCCTCGACGCCATCGGCTACGACGGCTACCTGGCGCTGGAGTGCCGGCTGCGCGGCGAGCCCGCCGTGGCCGTGGCCGCCGTGCCCGGCTTCCTGCGCCGCCACGACCTGAGCGTCACCGCATGACCACCTGCACCGAGCGGCACCCTGCCGCACCGGACGACGGCCACCCCGGCGAGGGCCAGAAGGGCATGCCACAGGCAGGCACAGCATGACCGCCTGCACCGAGCGGCACCCCGCCGCACCGGACGACGGCCACCCCGGCGAGGGCCAGAAGGGCATGCCACAGGCAGGCGCCGCATGATCGACAATCTGGACCGGGCCGCGCGGCGGGTCCTGGCCACCAACTGGCGGCAACGCGTCACTGTGCCGGCCCCTCGCCTCTATCCGCACCAGTGGAGCTGGGACTCGGCGTTCGTCGCGATCGGCCTGCGCCACCTGTCCCCGACCCGGGCGCAACGGGAGCTGGAGTCGCTGCTCGGCGCGCAGTGGCGCGACGGGCGCGTGCCTCACATAGTTTTCGATCCGCACGTGCCCGCCGATGCGTATTTTCCCGGCCCGTCGTTCTGGCGTTCCGCGGCCGCTGCCGACGCGCCGCCGGTGCCGACCTCCGGCATCGTCCAGCCGCCGGCCCACGCGCTGGCCGCCTGGGCGACCTACCGCGCCGACTCCGCGGCGGCCCGTGCCCGCGGCTTCCTGCCCCGGATCTATCCGCGGCTGGTCGAATGGCACCGCTACCTCACCACCCGACGGGACCTGACCGGCAGCGGCCTGATGTCGATCGTGCATCCGTGGGAGTCGGGGATGGACAACAGCCCGGCGTGGGACGACCCGCTGTCGCGCATCGTGCCGGTGCCCAGCGCCGACTTCACCCGCCGCGACCTCGCCCACGCCGCGGCGGCCGATCGGCCGACCGACGAGGACTATGGACGCTACGTCCGGCTGGCGAGCGAATACCGTGACGCCGGCTATGCCGACTCTCGACACAGGCCCGGGTTCGCGGTGGAGGACCCGCTGTGCAACGCGCTACTGGCCGCCGGCGAGCACGCGCTCGCGTCGATCGCGGCGGAACTCGGCCACGACCCGCAGGCGCACCTGTCGGCGGCGGCACGGCTCACCGACGCGCTGGTGTCCACTCTGTACGAACCGGCCGCCGGCACCTTCTTCCCCCGCGACGCGCGCACCGGCTCGCTCATCCGGTCGTACACCGTGGGTGGCCTCGTACCGCTCGTCGTGCCGAACCTGCCGGTCGCGACCGAATTGATCAAAACCGCGCTGGGCGACCGGTTCCGGCTGGGCGAGGCTTGCCCTTTGCCGTCGTACGACCTCACCGCCTCTGACCACGACGCCCGCCGCTACTGGCGCGGGCCGGGGTGGATGAACACCAGCTGGCTGTTCTGGCGCGGCCTGCGACTGCACGGCGAGACCGCCCTCGCCGGCGATTTGCGCCACCGGCTGCTGGACCGAGTGCGTACGGCCGGCTTCCGCGAGTACGTCGATCCGCTGACCGGCGCGGGCCACGGAACCGACGGGTTCAGCTGGACCGCGGCGCTGACCCTCGACCTCATCCGGGCAGCGTGAGATCCGCGGAGTCGAGCGCTAAGGTGACTGCGGTGACGAAGCATTCGATCAAGCGGGTCGGGGCAGCCGATGTGGATGAGCTGCTGCCGCTGATGCGCTCGTACTGTGACTTCTATGAGGTGTCACCGACCGACGCGGATCTCCACGCGCTTGTTCGGGCGTTGATTGAAGATCCGGATCGGGAGGGCGTTCAACTTCTGGCCCGGGAGGACGGCGGGCCCGCCGTGGGATTCGCCACCCTGTACTGGACCTGGTCGACGACCCAGGCGTCCCGGATCGGGGTGATGAACGACCTGTTCGTCGCCGAGCGCGCCCGTGGACAGGGCCTGGCCGAGCAGCTGATCGACGCGTGCCGGGCCGAATGTGCCCGCCGGGGTGCGCGCCGGCTGACGTGGCAGACGGCGGCCGACAACCAACGCGCACAGGCCGTCTACGAGCGGGTCGGCGCCACCCGGGAGCAATGGATCGACTACTGGCTGGCCTGCTAGCGGGCAGGGAAAGCGATCCCGCTGCCCGATCCGAAGAAACAGCCACGTGTCGTTCAGGGAATGCTGCGCAGCCAGAGCACCAGCGCCCAGTCCTGGTCGTTCGCGAGCGGGTCGGCGGTGTGAGCGGGGCGCCCGTCGACGCAGCTGGGCAGCACGAAGGCGCAGCTGGCCGATCCGTCGTCGGCGAAGTCGACGGTGTTGGCCCGGAAGATGCCGTCTGCGACGGTTTCGTCGGCGTCCGTACGGTGAGGATTCTGCAGCAGCGCGACGGCGGTCAGCACGCTCCAGTAGTGAGGAAAGGTGTCGCCCCACTGGCGGTCGCGGCCGAACCAGTAGCCGTCCCAGTGCCGGATGCCGATGTTGTGCAGCCGCACGTGGGGCTGTGGCCCGCCGAAGGCCCTGAGCCAGGACACGGCGCGGGGCAGGGCAGGGGTGTCGGGTGCCGCCTGGGCAAGCAGGCTGACCAGCGGCGCGACCATCGATTGTTCGTAGTTCACCTCGTGGGCCGGCAGGTCGGTGCCGAGGTCGGCGAAGTTGAGCGCGTGTCGGCGCAACAGCCCGCGAAGGCGGTCCGCGCGTGTGGCGTCCGGCAGCAGGTCGGCGACGTGTAGGACCGCTTCGGGATGGCCGATGAGCAGGTGATTGTCGGCGCCGCGACGGTAGGCGCGTTCGATCAGCGCCGCGGCCAGCTCGAGATCCTCGTCGCGCCGGTAGAGGACGTACTGGTCTGCGAAGAAGTGCGCCATCCACGGGAAGTTGTAGAGGCGGATCCCCGCAGGGCTGACGTCGCTGCCTCTCAGGACGTCGTGCTCGGCGGTGATCAGACGGGCACGGGCGAACGCCGCCCAGCCGTGCAACGCCGCGTCCAACTCGTCGCTGTCGCCCCAACCGCGCAGGCGCGCCTGCTGCAGGAGCGAGGGCATCGACAGCCGCTCGGCGCCGTCCGCCCAGTCGGCCCACGCCGACGTGGTCTGTGTCAGCCCGGTGCGGTGGTCGTACGGGACGAGGGCGTAACAGTCGGGCTCGGGCCGTTCGCGGGCGCGCTGGTGGTCGAGGATGAAGCGGATGCGCTGTTCGACCAGGTCGCGTCGGGGGCGGTGGAACAGCACCGCGGTCCGCGCCGTGCCGGTGTCGATGTAGGTCAAGCCTCGCCCGGTCAGCGGTGCCCCGTCGATGAGGATCGGGGTGCCCCGCTCGACCGCGAAACGGTCGACGGTGACCGGTGGGGCGGTCGCGGCGAGGAAGGACGGCACGTCGTCGTAGAACCGCACGTCCCACGTCAGCTCGTACGACTCGCCCGGTCGCAAGGTGATGACCGGCTGGCCGCCGAACGCGGTCGGGTTACGCCCGTGGTCCGTCGGGTGGACGACCAGGTGACCGCGAATGTTGGAGTGGGTCATGTGGTTTCGCGACTCGACCGAGTACGCCCACAGCGCGCCGTCGCGAACCACCAACCCGAGCACCGGCCCGTCGCCGGACATGGGCTGGGCCATGATCCACGCCCACGACCCGCCGGTCCACACATGCGCGTGGCAGGCGGAGGCGAGCGCTTCGAGCGCGGATTCGTACAGGTCCCGCAGCGGTAGGACGATTCCGAGCGTGGTCACGTCCAGCGGTGCACGGCCGGTGTTGGTCCACCGATACGTCTCGTTCAGGTCGTCGGTGACCCGGCGATCGATGTCGAGCCGCAACTCCTTGGTGACCTGACCGCTGCCACGCCAACGGCCGGATCCGCGGTCGGTGATGGCGAATCCGCTGCCCCATCGGTGTTCGGCGGTGTGCCAGCGGTCGCGGCCTTCCTGCAGAAGGAAGGGATGATCAGGCAGTGCCGGGTGGTGGAAGCGCGCGGGGCTACCGTCGTCGTTCAGGGCGATGAAGTCACTCACGGAGGGCCCTCGGGCACGGGTTCGCGGATCGGACGTTACGGGGGCGGTTCCAGCCCTCCACCGTCCACGTCGGATGGCCGGCCGGGAGGAAACAACCGTATGGGAGGGTACACAACGCCGCGGTCTCGCGTACTCTCCGGGAACCCTACCTATTAAGGATGTTCGATGAAGGGATCCTCCCTGCGCCGCCTCGGCGTCACCCTCCTGACGATCCTCGTTGTGGCGGCCACGCCGGCCCTGCCCGCGCGCGCCGCGGGCACCGGTGCCGTCGCCGGGCACCTGAGCTTCAGTGACGGGCGTCCCGCCGCGGGGGGCTACGTCTCCGTTTACCGGTCCTCGGATTACGAGTGGTTGGGCGAAGACGACACCGATGGCGCCGGATCGTACGAGATCACGGGTCTCCCCGAGGGCTCGTACAAGGTGCGGTTCTCCGCGATCACCACTCAATGGGCATACCAGCGTCACAGCTTCGATACCGCCGATGCGGTCACCGTCACGGCGGGCCAGGTGACCACGGTCGATGACGTCCTGCTCAGCCCCGGGACCATCGCCGGCCGGCTGATCGACAGCAACGGCGAGCCGGTTCCGGACGCCGAGGTCAACGCCAACAGCGTCGACGGGTCGTCTTATGCGTACGGGCGGACGGACACCGACGGCCGGTACGCGATCGAGGTAGGGCCCGCGGATTACCAGATCCAGTTTCGCGTCGACGGCGGCGAGCAGTGGGCGTACGGCCGCGACAGCCAAGCGGACGCGGCGGTCTTCACGCTCCCGGCGGGTGGCACCGTCGTGGTGGACGAGACGCTACGACCGACCGGGTCCCTCGCCGGTTCGGTGACGGACGCCACGGGCCAGCCCGTGCCGGGCGCGTTCGTCACCCTGTATCGGGACCAGCTCTACGCCGGGCAGGCATACACCGACGAGAGCGGCCGGTACGGCTTCACTCGCGTCTTCGCCGGCCGGTACGCCGTCCAGGTCACCGGCCCGGATGGCGGATCCCAGTGGGCACACCAGAAGCCGAGCATGGAGACGGCCGATCTCTTCGACGTGACGGCCGGTGCGCAGATCACGGTCGACGAGACCCTCATCGGCACCGGGTCGGTCGCGGGCCGCCTCGTGCGGGCGGACGGCAGCGGCGTCCCCGATGCGCAGGTCGCGCTCGACTACGAGTACAGCTGGCTGGGCAGCACCCAGACCGACGCGTTCGGCAATTACCGCATCGACGGGGTGAGCGCCGGCGACGGATACACCGTCTGGTTCTACGACGGCAGCACCGGACAGCAGCAGTACGCCCATGGCAAGCTCGACCACGAGTCCGCCGACCGCATCGCGGTGGCGCTCGGGAAGGTCACCGTCGTCGACGACACCATGCTCTCCGGCGGGGAGTTGCGGGTACGAGCCACGGATGCGGCGACCGGAGCGGCGGTCACCGACTTCTGCGTGGACGCCTCCGGTGTCGGCTGGAAGTCGGCGTGCACCGCCGGCGACGAAGCAGTTCTCAGCGGGCTGCCGGCCGGCGACTACTCGGTGGAGGTCACTCCCCGCGGTGACGGTCTCTACATGAGGGGCCAGGCCCGCGCCACCGTCACCGAGGGCGGCACGACGAGCGTCTCCGTGCCGCTCGCACTCGGCGGTGTCATCACCACGACGGTGCTCGACCGCGCGACGGGACGGCCGGTGGCCGATGTCTGCCTGTCCGCCCACACCGCGGAGCAGGGCATGCTGGGCGGCGGGGCCGGCGGGTGCAGCGACGGCGAGGGCCGCGTTCGCATCGGTCCTGCGGCGGGCGGCACGTACACGCTTTTCGCCCGGCCCGGCAACGATTCCGGGTATGGCAAGCAGTGGGTCGGCGCGAAGGGCGGCACTGGCAGCCAGACGCTCGCTCAGAAGATCACGGTGGCGGCCGGCGCGGTCGCGGCCGGGCCCGCGGTACGGCTCGACCGTCCCGGAACGATCTCCGGCCTGGTCACCAAGGCGGCCACCAGCACGGCCGTCGACTCCGGTTACGTGTCGTTCTCCTCCTGGCACTTCGGCGCCGGCCCCGAGAACGGCACTGGCGTCGGCCGGGACGGCCGCTACACGCTCACCGGGCTCGGGCCGTACGAATGGCCGTTGTATTTCGTCACGGCCGGTATCGCGCCGCAATGGTCCGGCGGAACCGGCAACCGGTTCAAGGCCGAGCGGATCGCGGTGAAGGCGGGCGCCACGACGACCTATGACGCTGCCCTCCGCTCCGGCTCGGTGCTCCGGGGCACCGTCACATCGCCCGGCGGCGGCCTCGACAGCGGGCGGTTGACCGCCTACAACTCGGTTACCGCCGACCCGATCGCAGTGGCCGACTTCACCACTGACGGCACATACCGCATGCTTGTCATCGGGCCTCAAGACGTGAAGATCCAGTACGAGGCCACCTTCGAGGGCGGCGCGACACCGCAGGGTTGGTACGACGCGGCGACCAGCTTCGCCGATGCCGATCGGGTCGGCATACCGGGAACCGGGGAGAAGACCCTGGACCTCACACTCTCGCGACAATGATCGACGCCCGGGCCATGGCTGGTTCGCCCCTTCGCATCGGTCATGGCCCGGGCGGGCGAAGATTCGCAGCGCTATGGCGCGTAGCTTGGCTTCATGGTCGAGGAGCAGGGTGCCGACATCAGGAGCCAGGTGACGCCCGAGGAGAAGGCACTGCTTACCACGGGCGCCGACTACTGGAGCACCGCTGAGGTCCCCGGGATCGGGCTCCGAAGCATCCGGATGTCGGACGGGCCGCACGGGCTACGAGTGCAGGACGACGACAACCCCGACCACCTCGGGTTGGGTCGCAGCCTGCCGGCCACCTGCTTTCCACCGGCGGTGACCCTCGCCTCGTCGTGGGACCCGAAGCTGATCCGCAGCGTGGGCAGGGCACTGGGCCGGGAAGCCCGCCACCAGGGAGTGGATGTGGTGCTAGGCCCTGGGATCGAGATCAAGCGGAGCCCGCTGTGCGGCCGCAACTTCGAGTACTACAGCGAGGACCCGTTGCTGACCGGTCGGCTGGCCGGTGCGATGGTCAACGGCCTGCAGTCCGAGGGCGTCGGCGCCTGCGTCAAGCATTTCGCCTGCAACACCCAGGAGACCGACCGGCTGCGCGTCAGCGCCGACGTCGACGAACGCGGCCTCCGAGAGATCTACCTGCGCGCCTTCGAGCTCACCGTCCGCGAGGGCAAGCCGTGGGCGGTGATGAGCGCCTACAACCGCGTGAACGGCGTCTTCGCGAGCGAGAACCCCTGGCTGCTCACCGACGTCCTGCGAAACGAGTGGAACTACGACGGTGTCGTGGTCTCCGACTGGGGTGCCGTGCACGATCCGGTGGCGGCGGTAGCCGCGGGCCTTGACCTTCGCATGCCGGGGCAACCCAGCGATCCGCGGGTGCGCGACGCGCTCGGCGAGGGTTCGCTCGACGAGGCGGCGCTCGACAGGGTGGCCGAGCGGCTACGCCTCCTGGCCAGTCGTACCGAGGACTCTCGAACGGCGAAGCCGGCCATCGACTACGACGCCCACCACCGGCTGACGCGTCAGGCCGCCGCCGAGTGCGCCGTGCTGCTGCACGACGCCTCGGGGCTGCTTCCGATCGACCCGGCACAGGTCACCTCGATCGCCGTGATCGGTGAGCTTGCTCGGTCACCGCGGTACCAAGGTGCCGGGAGTTCGGCGGTGAACGCCACACGTGTCGTCAATGCCCTGGACGCCCTGCAGGCCCGCATCGGCGGGACGTCCTCGGTGTCGTTCGCGCCCGGCTATGTCCTTGACGGAAACGAGGACGCGACCGAGTTGGTTGGTGAAGCGGTGACTCTCGCCGGCGCGAGCGATTTGGTGGTGCTCTTCCTTGGTCTACCCTCCTCGTACGAGGCCGAAGGGCGAGACCGCACCACCATCGAGTTGCCGACCGAACAGGTGAGGCTGGTCAAAGCGATCGCTGCCGTCAACCGGCGCGTCGTCGTGGCGCTCAGTAACGGGTCCGCCGTCACCACCGCCGACTGGCGCACCGAAGTCGGCAGCATCGTCGAATTCTGGCTGACCGGCCAGGCCCACGGTGACAGCATCACCGACGTGCTGCTCGGGGAGGTGAATCCGTCCGGCAAGCTCGCCGAGACGGTTCCGGTGCGGCTCGAAGACACCTCGTCGTTTCTGGACTTCCCGGGCGAGGCCGGCCACGTGCGGCACAACGAGGGCGTGCACGTCGGTTATCGCTGGTTCGACGCCCGGCGGTTGGAGGTCGACTACCCGTTCGGCCACGGTCTGTCCTATACGACATTCGGCTACTCGGACCTCGACATCGCCGTCCACGAGCTGGACGATCCGATCGCCGTGACCGTGTCGGTGACCCTGACCAACACGGGGAGCCGCGCCGGCGCGGAGGTGATCCAGGTCTACGTGGGCGATCGAAGCGGCGTCCTGCAGATGCCCGAGCGGGAGTTGCGTGCCTTCTCGAAGGTGCACCTGACACCCGGTGCGTCCGAACAGGTCGAGCTGCCGATCTCCCGTACGGATCTCGAGCACTTCCACCCCGATGCCGGCTGGGTCTTCGCGGGCGGACAGATGGAGGTGTCGGTCGGGTCGTCCTCCCGAGACATCCGACTGCACGCGACCGTCGAGGTCCCCGGGCATCCCGTGGAGATCCCCCTGTCGGTCTGGTCGCGGTTGGGCGACTGGATGACCGACCCGGTGGCCGGGCCGGCGCTCCGCGCGCTCATCGAGGAGCGCGGCGGTGTCAAAGGGCGGGTCGGTGATCTGCTGAGCGACCCGGTGAGCCAGGACTCAGCGCTCGCCTTCCCGCTGATCAGCGTCACCCAATTCCCGGGCTTCCCGGTCACCGCCGAGGAGGTTGAAGACCTTCTCGGCCGGTAGCGGCCGCCTGATCGGTCAGCCATTGTTCGCGCGTGATGGCGTATTCGACCTCGCCCAGGTCGCTGCCCGGCAACGGTTGACTCCAGTGCGAATGGAATGTGCGAACGTATCGCATCCCCACCGTGGCCATCGTTGCTCGGGAGGCCTCGTTCACTGCCATCGTTTCCGCGAAGATCCGGCTCAATGCCAGGTCGTCGAAGCCGTACCGGATCAGTTCACGGGCTCCCTCGCTGGCCAAACCTCGACGCCAGTATCGCCGCAGCAACCGGTAACCCAGCTCAGCCTGACCTTCCACCGGGCCTTGATCGACCCGCTCGGGCGGCTCCAGGATCCACCAGCCGACGAACACGCCGTCGACGAACCCGACCCAGAATCCGAGCCCGGGAACCGTCGTGGTAGCGGCGAGCCGCCGCCGGTGCAGGCCTTCAACCTCCGGACGGCCGCGCGGCCGGCCCAGGTACCGCATGACCTCCGGGTCGGCGTCAAGCTCGACCTCGTGCTCCAGATGGTCGTCGGACAGCGGAACAAGCCGGATGCGTGCGGTCCGCAGTGTCGCCTGAGCCATAGCGGCATGCTGGCGCCGGAGCGCTCAGCGGTTCAAGCGGTTTCCCACGCTGCGCTACCCGCTGTGCTGGCAATGCGACGCGAACTCTGCTGATCCACCGGACCAGCGGGCAGGTCCGTCCGGGCCCTACTGGAAGGACCGTCGCGGTGGTACGACAGAGGGAACCGACCGCAAGAGGAAGCGTGGCGCGACGATGCCCAAGCTCGTGTACGACTTCGTCGAAGGCAACATGGAGCTCAAGGACCTGCTCGGTGGTAAGGGAGCCAACCTCGCCGAGATGACCCGGATGGGTCTGCCGGTTCCGCCCGGTTTCACCATCACCACCGATGCCTGCCGGGAGTATCTGCGGACCGCCACGATGCCGGAGGGCCTGCTCGATGAGGTGCAGGCACACCTGCAGGCGGTACAGGCCCGGATGGGCAAGCAAGTCGGCGACCCACACGACCCGCTGCTGCTCTCGGTACGGTCGGGAGCCAAATTCTCCATGCCCGGAATGATGGAGACGATCCTCGACATCGGACTCAATGACGCCAGCGTCGTGGGCCTCGCCACGCAGAGCAGCGATGAGCGCTTCGCCTGGGACTCGTACCGCCGGCTCATTCAGATGTTCGGCAAGACGGTGTTCGACATACCCGGCGAGGAATTCGAGGCGGCGCTGGATGCGACCCGCGAAGAGGCCGGCGTACGCACCGATGCCGAGCTGGGTGCACCGGATCTGCGCGATCTGGTCGAAACGTACAAAAAAATCTTTCAGGCACACGCCGGCCGGGACTTTCCGCAGGCGCCGGACGAGCAGTTGCACCTCGCCATCACCGCGGTGTTCACGTCCTGGAACGCCGAGCGGGCTGTC
>Ga0081539_10004974_pt1 | contig 14081 bp, 10 predicted proteins | sample TabmetS4T2R2_FD_71023 | JGI IMG/M metagenome (GOLD analysis project Ga0081539, IMG submission 71023) | Tabebuia heterophylla rhizosphere microbial communities from the University of Puerto Rico - S4T2R2 | ecosystem: Host-associated > Plants > Roots > Rhizosphere ...
TGCTTTCCGCGGGGGTGGGGGAGCCGCGGGGCGAGGCCGGGGAGCGCGACCCCGAGGACGTCTCCAGCATGCTCGACCGCCACCTGGACCGGGTCCGGGCCGAGGTCGAGAGCTTCGGCGGCACGGTCGAGCACGCCATCGGCGGGATCACCATGGCCATCTTCGGCGTTCCCCAGACCCGCGAGGACGACCCCGAGCGGGCCGTGCGGGCCGCCCTGGCCATCAGGGACTCCCTCGCGGGCGCGGACGGGGTGGAGCTACGGGTGGCCGTGACCACCGGCGAGGCGCTGGTCACCGACGCGACCCGGGTCGCCGGCGACCCGGTGGCCACCTGCGCCCGGCTGCAGCAGGCCGCTCCCAGCGGGACGGTGCTGGTGTCCGAGGCGACCGGCCGGGCGACCGAGCGGTCGATCTCCTACGGCCCGGCCAGCCTGCTCGCCCTGGCCGGCCGGGCCAAGCCGATGAGCGTCTGGAGCGCCCTGGAGCCCCGCAACCGCACCGGCATGGATGCCCTGGCCGCCGGTCCGGTGCCGCTGGTCGGCCGCGACCGCGAGCTGGGGCTGCTGCTGGAGGCGGCCCGGCGGGCCAAGGCCGAGCGGCGCCCCCGGCTGGTCACCCTGCTCGGCCCGCCCGGGATCGGCAAGACCCGGCTGGTGGCCGAGCTCGGCCGGGCCCTTGACGCCGACAGCGACCTCGTCACCTGGCGCCAGGGCCGCTCGTCGCCCTGGGACGAGGGCCGATCCTCGGTCGGCGGCGGGGTCACCTACTGGGCCCTGGCCGAGATCGTCAAGGCCGAGGCCGGCATCCTGGAGACCGACACCGCCGACCGGGTCGGCCGCCGCCTGGCCCGGGTGGTCGCCCACGCCATGGCCGACGACCCGGGGGCGGTCGACTGGGTCACCGCCCACCTGCGCGGGCTGGTCGGCCAGGACGACACCGCCCCTGTCCAGCCCGGCCGGCGCGACGAGGCGTTCACCGCCTGGCGGCGGTTCCTGTACGGGCTGTCGGCCCGACGGCCGCTGGTGCTGGTGCTGGAGGACCTGCACTGGGCCGACGACGCCCTGCTCGACTTCATCGGTGAGCTGCTCGAGCCGACCGGCCAGGCCACCCTCGACCGCCACGGCCAGCCCCTCCGCCCCCGGACCCCGCCAGCGGCCCCGCTGCTGGTGGTGGCCACCGCCCGCCGCGAGCTCCTGTCCCGCCGGCCCGACTGGGGTGGGAGCGGCGGCTCGGCCGTGGCCATCGAGCTGGACCCGCTGTCCGAGGCCGACACCGGCCACCTGCTCGAGACCCTGCTCGCGGCCAACCGCCTCCCCACCGGGGTCGGCCCGGCCCTGCTGGCGGCGGCCGGCGGCAACCCCCTGTTCGCCGAGGAGTACGTGCGCATGGTGCGCGACCGCCACCCCCTGCCGGCGGGCGAGCCCGTCGACCCGGCCGGGCTCCCCCTGCCCGAGACCGTCCACGCCATCATCGCCGCCCGCCTCGACGCCCTCCCCGGCGAGGAGAAGGCCGCGCTCCAGGACCTGTCGGTGCTGGGCCGGGTCGGCTGGGTCGGCGCCCTGGCCGCGGTCAGCGGGCAGGGGCGGGCCGAGGCCGAGGCCTGCCTGGAGCGGCTGGCGGCCCGGGAGTTCCTGTACCGCGCCGGGCGCTCGTCGGTGGCCGGCGAGCGCGAGTACGGCTTCCGCCACGTGCTCGTCTGCGAGGTCGCCTACGGCCAGATCCCGCGGCTGGAGCGGGCAGGCAAGCACCGCCGGGCCGCCGCCTGGCTGGAGTCGCTCGGCGCCGAGCGCTCGGAGCTGCTTGCCCACCACTACGGGCGGGCCCTGGCGCTGGCCCGCGCCGCCGGCCAGCCCACCGACGACCTGGTCGACCGGGCCCGCCTGGCCCTTCGCCATGCCGGCGACCGGGTGACCAGCCTGGGCGCGCACGTGACCGCGGGCCGCTACTACACCGAGGCCCTGGCCATCTGGCCGCCCGACGACCCCGAGCGGCCGGATCTGGAGCTGCGGGCCGGCGAGGCCCGCTGCCTGGGCGACGGCACCGGCGAGGAGCTCCTCACGAGCGCCAGGGACGGGCTGCTGGCCCGGGGCGAGCGCGAGCGGGCGGCCGAGGCCGAGGCCCGCCTGGGCCAGCTCGCCTACGCCAAGGGCCAGGAGCGGTCCTCGCACCTGGACCTGGCCCTGGCCCTGGTCGCCGGGGCGCCGCCCTCGCACAGCAAGGCCGTGGTCCTCGGCCACGGCATGATGCACCTGCTGGTCGCCGACCGGAACGCCGACGCCATCCAGGTGGCCCGGGAGGTCCTGGCCATGGCCCGGAGCCTCGGCGACCGCGACGGCGAGGTGGCCGCCCTCGGGACCATCGGGGCCGCCCGGGTCAACCTCGGCGACCCCGGCGGCATCCCCGACCTGGAGCGCTGCATCGCCCTGTGCGAGGCCGACGGGTCCTCCAGCGTCATCCCCTGGCAGGGGAATCTGGCCTTCAGCTACGCGCTCCTCGGCGACCTGCGGCGCTGCTTCGCGGCCCGGGAGGCCGCCTGGGAGCTGGCCGAGCAGTTCGGGTCGGCCCTGCGGTTGCGCTGGCTGGAGATCGAGCGGGCCGGCGAATGCTACTGGACCGGCCGCTGGGACCAGGCGGTGCGGATCGCCGACGCCCTGGCCCCGGCCGGCGACGACGGCGCCCCCCACTACATGAAGGCCATCTGCCATCTCTGGCGCGGCCGCATCCAGCTGGCCAGGGGGCAGCTCGGCAAGGCCCTGGACGACGGCGGGCGGGCGGTGGCCCTGGCCAGGGAGACCGGCGACCACCTGAACCTCGACCCGGCCCTGGCCTTCGGGGCCAGGGTGCTGCTGGCCGCCGACCAGGCGGCCGACGCCGGCAAGCTCCTGGACGAGCTGCTGGCCACCCTGGGGGGGCGGCTGCTCAAGCCGGAGCTGGGCCTGGACCTGGCCGTGGCCCTGGTCGAGCTGGGCCGGCCGGCCGAGGCCCTCGACGAGGTCCTGCCGTCACGCTGGCTGGACGCGGTCCGCGCGTATGCCGGCGGCGACCCGGCCCGGGCGGCCCGGATCTACGCCGAGATCGGCAGCCGCCCCGACGAGGCCGCGGCCCGCCTGGCCGCCGCCCGGCGGCTGCTCCCCTCGCGACCGGCCGAGGGCCGCATCGAGCTCGAGCGGGCGATCGCCTTCTTCCGCGAGGCCGGTGCCACCGCCTCCCTCGAGCAGGCCAAGGACCTGCTGTTCGCCCTCACCTGACCCGACCTTGGGAGTAGAGAGAGTTAACTCTCGCCCCCCGACCCGGCAAGGAGTAGCCTACCCGTCATGGTGTCCTCCCGACCCCGCGAACGGATCCTGACCACGGCCACCGCCCTGTTCCAGGCCGAGGGCATCGGCGCGGTCGGGGTCAACCGCATCATCGGCCAGGCCGACGTGGCCCCGATGACCCTCTACCGGCAGTTCGGCGGCAAGGACGCGCTGGTCGCGGCCGCCGTCGAGCAGTGGAGCGTGGCCTGGCTGCACCGGCTGGCCGACGCCATGGACCGCCGCGGGGACGACCCCGGCGACCGCTTCGACGGCCTCTGGGACGCGCTCGAGGCGTGGTTCGCCGAGGACGGCGTCCGGGGCTCGTTCGTGGCCAACGCCGCCACCGAGCTGCGGAGCGAGCCCGACCACCCGGCCCAGTCCCGGATCGTCCAGCACCGCCAGGCCCTGCGCCAGCTGCTCGAGGACCTGGCCAAGGTCGCCGGCGCCTACGACCCGACGGTCCTCGCCGCCCAGCTCCAGGTCCTGATCGACGGCGCCATCTCCGCCGCCGCCGTCGACCGCGACCCCAGCGCCGCCCGCGGCGCCCGCGACCTGGCGCGACAGGCGCTGCAGGCCGCATCCGCCTGAGCGAGCCTCACTCCCGCCTTCTGGCGAACCTCCCTAGCTGCAAGGTTGCATCGAAGATCGCTGACGCTGGCAACGGCTAGGCGGATCGCGAGCGGGTCGCGATCGCGATCCGGGTCAGCTCCCGGGCGTGGCGGGCCACCTGTGGGTGGCGGTCGAGCAGGGCTCCGGCCATGGCGCCCTCGACCAGGGTGAGGAGCTGGCCGGCGAGGGCCGCCGGGTCGCCGGCCCCGGACGAGCGGGCCACCTCCTCGAGCAGCCGGCGGGTGGCCTGGCGGTGCCGGACCAGGACGGCGTGGGCGGCCGGCCCGCGCCCGTCGGGCGGGGCGACCACGGCCGCGGCCAGGGGCGAGGCGGCGAAGTCGTCGGAGGCGAACCACGCCTCGAGCGCGTCCCAGAGGGCGTAGAGAGCCCACCCCGGCGGGTCCTGGCGCCGCGAGGTGACCTGACCGGCCAGCCAGTCGAGCCAGCGCTCGCTCAACCGCTCCAGGTCCTTCGCCGCGGAATCCTCGTTCGTCATGGTTGACAGAGTAAAGGTAACTAGTTCTTCTTGACTAGTGATAACGTTCTCTCTCATACTTCGCCCACAAACCCGGTCAGGTCGGCGAAAAGGAGGCAATGATGCGTCGGCTGGCAAACCACCCGACCCTGTCAACCCGGGTAGTGCGGGTGGCGTTCGTCCTCGGTGCGACGGTGCTGCTGACCGCGCTGGCCGCGGCACCCGCCTCCGCCCACACCGAGAAGCAGGTCGGCAGGTACAGCTTCGAGGTCGGCTTCGGCACCGAGCCCGCCTACGCCGGCCAGCCCAACAGCATGCAGGTGGTGATCAGCCGGGACGGCAAGCCCGCCACCGACCTGGCCGGCGAGCTCGACGGCCTGATGGCCCACGCCTTCTACGGCCGCACGGCCGACCCCAAGGCCGAGAACGCCATGATGCCGCTGGAGCCGTACTTCGGTGACGACTGGGGCACGCCGGGCGACTACCGGTCGTTCTTCGTGCCGACCCAGACCGGGGCCTACACCTTCGAGTTGAAGGGCAAGCTCGGGGACCAGAAGGTCAACCTGGTCGTGCCCAGCGGGCCCAACACCTTCTCGGACGTCAGCGACCCGGCCAAGGCAGCGTTCCCGGCGGTCAAGGACCCGACCACCGCCCAGCTGGCCCAGCGGCTGGACCGTGAGTCGGCCCGGCTGACCGCGTCCACGGCCGCGGCCGCGGCCGCCCAGCGCGACGCCGAGGAGGCGGTGAGCCAGGCCAGGCTGCTCGCCTTCGGCGGGCTGCTGGTCGGGCTGGTGGGGCTGGTCGTGGCCGGCCTTGCCTGGGGCCGGCGCTCGGCCGCGCCGGCCGGCCATTCCGAGGCCGCCCTCAGCGGCGCCGGGAAGGTCTGACGCTCCGATGCGCACCCGTGGGCGGCTCGCCGCGCTCGCTCCCCTGGCAGGGCTGTGGCTGCTGGCCACCGGTCCGGCGGCGGCCGCCCACGGGGCCCTCCAGTCCAGCGACCCGGCCGGCGGGAGCTCGCTGGACCGGGCGCCGTCGGCGGTGACCCTCCGCTTCACCGAGCGACCCGACCCGGGGCTCTCGACGGTTCGGGTGCTCGACAGCAGCGGACGGGTCGTCGCCGGCGGCCCCGCCCGCGCGGTCCCGGGGCGGCCGGCGGAGCTGCGCCTCCCGCTGGCCGGACTTCCGGCCGGCGGGTACACGGTGACCTGGCGGATCGTCTCGGCGGTGGACGGCCACCTCACCGACGGGGTCTTCGGATTCGGGGTCGGCCCGGCCGCCGCGCCCCGGCTCCCCGCGGCCAAAGCGGTGGCCGAGGTCCGCAATGACCCGGCCCCGGCCCCGCTGGCCGTGGCCGGCCGCTGGGCCTGGTACTGGGGCCTGACCCTGCTGGTCGGAGCCGCCGCCACCGGTCTCCTGGTCTTCGGCGGTCGCCTCCCAGGTCGCCCGGCCCCGCTCCTCGGCCTGGCCCTGGTGGCCGCCGCCGCCGGCCTGGCGGCCATGACCGTGGCCGCCCGGGCCGACGCCGCCGTGTCCCTGCCCGACCTGCTCGCCTCCACCACCGGCCGCTGGCTCCGGTGGCGCGCCGCCACCCTGGCCGCCGCGGTGGCCGCCACCTGCTTGCTGGTGGCGCGCCGGGCGCCGGCGCCCCCGGCCGCGCCGGAGGCCCAGGCCGCCCCCATGCCCCCGGCCCGCCCGGGCACCACCTGGGCCCTGGTGGCCATCGGGGTCTCCGGCGCGGCCGGGATGCTCGTCCACGCCCTGGCCGGGCATGCCGCCGGGCCGTCGTCGCTGCTGGCGCTGAACCTGCTCGCCCAGTGGGCGCATCTGCTGGCCGTGGGCGTGTGGATCGGCGGGCTGGCCTGGCTGCTGGCCGCGCTGTGGGCGCGGGGGGCCGCCGCCTGGTCGACAAAGGCCGTGGTGATGCGCTTCTCCAGGCTGGCCGGGATCAGCCTGGGCGTGGTGGTGCTGACCGGAATCGCCCGGACCATCGCGGAGCTCGGCGGGTGGGGCCGGCTGGCCGACTCCGGCTTCGGCCGGGCCCTCGACCTCAAGCTGGTGCTGTTCGCCGGGCTGGTGGCCCTGGGGGCGCTCAACCGCTACCGGATCCTGCCCCTGTTCCAGGCCGGGCCACGGCGGCGGGCGGCGGCCCGGCTGCGGCGCAGCGTCGGCACCGAGCTCGGCCTGGCCGCGGCCGTGCTGGCCGCGGCGGCGCTGCTCAGCCAGCTCGCCCCCGGCGTCCCGACCGGCTCGGGGACGGCAGGATCCACGCCGACGGCCGCCCCGGCCCTGCAGGCCACCGGCAGCGACTGGGCGACCACGGTCAAGGTGTGGCTGACCGTGACCCCGGGCGCGGCCGGACCCAACCGGTTCACGGCCGTCGTGTCCGACTTCGACACCGGTGGCGCGCTCCCTGTCGACCGGGTCGAGCTGGCCGGCACGCCGGTGTCCCATCCCGACCTCGGCACGGCCCGGCTCGAGCTCACCGAGTCACCCGACGGCCACTGGCTCGGCCAGGGCCGCCTGCTCTCGCTGGCCGGCCGCTGGAACCTCACCACCACCATCCAGCAGGCGGGCGGGGGCGTGGTCGTCCCCCTGGCCGTGGACGTCCCTCCGCCCGCCCCCTCCTGACCAGCCCGACCCGGCGAACCCGGAATGTCGCCCTTTCACCGCTCGCCCTCTATGAAAGAGAGATAACAGTCACTATCATTTGGACACTTCAACCGGCGGGAAAGGCGCCGGAGGTTTGTCAGGACCATCCGATCAGGCAACCGTCCCGCGCAGCGAAGGAGCACACCCATGCTCGTCCCCGTCCATCGTGCGGTATCGGCCGTACTCCACGTCATGCTGGTCGCCTTCGTGACCCTGTCCGCCCGGGTCCAGCACGGCGTCCTCCGCTCCAAGCACTGGTTCGCACCGGTCACCGCCTCGGTGGCCGCCACCCTGCTCGGCCTTCACGGCTGGATGTGGCTGACCGCCCGCCCAGACGGATGGATGTGGTGATGGCCGGCCACCTCGCCGGGTGCGTCCCCCCGGGCGCACCCGGCCCTCTTGTCCGCTGGGGCTAGGTGCCGGTTCCCGAAGGGCATAGGCTGGGGGCGGACGCACGAACCGTACGAAACGCTCGTAAGGAGCGGCGATTGGCCCGCCCCTCCCAGCAGCTCTCCTGGCCCGGCGGGGCCGAACGCAAGCTCGTCACCGTCCTGGTGGTCGACGTCGACGAGGCCCGGGAGGGCTTCGCCGACGTCGATCCGGAGGACGCCGGACGGCTGCTGCCCGAGCACCTGGCGCGGGTGCGGGCCGAGGTCGAGGGGCACGGCGGGGTCGTCGAGGAGACCCTCGGGGGACGGACCGTGGCCCTGTTCGGGGTCCCGCGGACCCGTGACGACGATCCCGAACGGGCCGTCCGAGCCGCGCTGGCCATCCGGGACGCCGTGACCGAGGCCGGCGGGTCCGGGGTACGGGTGCAGGCAGCAGTGGCCACCGGGGAGGCGCTGGTGCGGGCCGGCGGCGGGGCCGGGCGACCCCGGGTGGCCGGGGACCCGGTCGGGGCCGCCGCCCGCCTGCTGGAGACGGTGCCGGCCGGCACGGTGCTGGTGTCGGAGACGACACGACGGGCGGCCGAGCGGGCCATCGCCTTCGGCCCGGTCCGAACCGGGCCGCCCGGCGGCCGCGAGCCGCCGACCTGGCCGGCGCTTGCCCCCCGGGCCGGCCCGGCCTCCCCCAGCCGCCGGTTCCCGCCCCTGGTCGCCCGCGACCGCGAGCTGGCGACGCTGCTGGCCGCCGCCGCCCGGATCCGCGAGGGTGCCGGCCCGGAGCTGGTCACCGTGGTCGGCGCCGCCGGCATCGGCAAGACCCGGCTGCTGGCCGAACTGGCGGACCGCATGACCGCCGAGCTCCCGGACCTCCAGCCTGCCGGGAGGCCGCCGGACCCGGGCTCCCCGGACCTCCGGCCGATCGCCTGGCGGCAGGGGCGGGCCCTGCCGTACGGGGACGGGCCGACCTTCGGGGCGCTGGCCGAGGTGGTGAAGGTCGAGGCCGGGATCCTCGAGAGCGACGCGGCCGAGGTGGCCGGGCGGCGGCTGGCCGAGGCGGCGGCGGCCGTGGCCGAGCCGGTGACCGCCGCCTGGGTCGCCGGGCACCTGCGCCGGCTGGTCGGGGTGGGGACCGGGCGGCCCGGCGGGGGAACTGCCGCCGCCGGCCCGGCGACCACCGCCGCCGGCCGGGCGACCACCGCGGCCGACCGCGAGGAGGAGTTCGCCGCCTGGCGGCGCTTCCTCTCCGGGGTGGCCGCCACCCGGCCGCTCGTGCTGGCCCTGGAGGACCTGCATCGGGCCGACGACGCCCTGCTCGACTTCGTCGAGGGCCTGGTCGCCCGGGACGGCGGCCGGGTCCCGGTGCTGGTGCTGGCCACCGCCCGGCCGGAGCTGCTGGAGCGCCGCCCCGGCTGGGGGGCGGGTGGGACCACCGTGGCGCTGGAGCCCCTCGGCGACGGCGACACGACCGGGCTGCTGGCCACCCTCCTGGCCCACCACGGGCTGCCCGCCGAGGTCGACCCGGCCCTGCTGGGCCGGGTCGGAGGCAACCCGCTGTTCGCCGAGGAGTACGTGCGGATGCTGCGCGACCGGGGCGGCCAGCCCTTGGGCGCGACCGCGACCGCGGCCCCGCTGCCCACCGGGGTCCACGCGATCGTCGCCGCCCGCCTGGACGCCCTGCCGGCCGCCGACAAGGCGGTCCTGCACGACGCCGCCGTGCTCGGCCAGGTCGGCTGGCTGGGGGCACTGGCCGAGATCGCCGGCCGCGACCCCGGGGACCTGGCGGCGGCCCTGGACCGGCTGGAGGCGCGCGAGTTCCTGCAGCGGGTGCCCGCCTCGCGGGTGGCCGGCGAGGTCGAGTACGGGTTCCGGCACACCCTGGTCCGCGACGTCGCCTACGGCCAGGTGCTGCGGGCCGAGCGGGCCGACAAGCACCGCCGGGCCGCCGCCTGGATCGAGGCCCTGGCCCCCGACCGGGCCGAGGGCCGGGCTGAGCTGCTCGCCCACCACTACCGGGCCGCCCTGTCGTTCGCCCGCGCCGTCGGGACCGAACCGCCCGGGCTGGCCGCCCGCACCCTGGCCGCCCTGCGCGAGGCCGGCGACCGGGCGGCCGCCCTGGGCGGCTGGGAGACGGCCGCCCGGTTCCACGCCGGGGCGCTGGAGCTCTGCGCCGCCGGCGACCCCGCCCGCGGCCCGCTCCTACTGCGGCTCGGCCGGGCCCGTTGCCGGGGCGAGATGGCCGGCCACGACGAGCTCGCCGAGGCCCGCGAGACCCTGCTGGCCGCCGGCGACCCGGTGGCCGCCGCCGAGGCCGAGATGCTGTCGGGCGAGCTGGCCTTCCTCCAGGGGCGGGGCGAGGACCGGGAGGCGGCCACCGACCGGGCCCTGGCCCTGGTCGCCGGGGCGCCGCCCTCGGCGACCAAGGCGGCCGTGCTGCGGGGGGCGATGATGCACCTGGTGGTGGCCAGCCGGCATGCCGAGGGCCTGGCCGTGGGCCGGGAGCTGCTGGCCATGGCCAGGACCCTGGCCCTGGCCGACTTGGAGGCCGACGCCCTGGGGGCGATCGGAACGGCCCGGGTCGAGGCCGGCGACCCCGGCGGGCTGGACGACCTGGAGGCGGCCATCGCCCGCTTCGGGGAGCTGGGCACCCCCGGCGGGACCCTGTGGCACCTCAACCTCGGCTGGGCGGCGGCGGCAATGGGCGACCTGCGGCGCTGCTTCGCCGCCCTGGCCGCCGGGGCCCAGGAGGCCGAGCGGTTCGTGTCCTGGCGCTGGCGGCGGTCGATCGAGCTCCAGCGGGTGGCCGAGCGCTACTGGACCGGGCGCTGGCCGGAGGCCGTGGCCGTGGTCGACGACCTGCTGGCCTCCGGCGAGCGTCACTACCTGGAGTGGGAGTGCCGGATGTGGCGGGGCCGGATCCGGCTGGCCAGGGGGCGGACGGCCGAGGCCCTGGCCGACGCCGAGGCGGCCCACGCCCTGGCCGTGCGGGCCCGCGACCCCCAGGACCTGCACCCGACCCGGGCCTTCCTGACCAGGGCGCTGCTGGCCGCCGGCCGCCGGGAGGAGGCCGCCGAGGTCGCCGGGCGGCTGCTGGACGGGCTCGGGGGCGGGGTGCTCGGGCCCGACCTGGGTGCCGACCTGGGCGTGGTCCTTGGCGAGCTGGGCATCCCGGCCGAGGCCCTGGACCGGCTCGGCATCCCGCCCACCCCGTGGCTGGAGGCGGCACGGGCCCTGGCGGCCGGCGATCCCCTGGCCGCGGCCGAACGCTACGCGGCCATCGGGTCCCGCCCCGACGAGGCCGACGCCCGCCTGGCCGCCGCCCGCCTCCTCTCCGGCCAGGGCCGCCAGGCCGACGCCGACGCCCAGGCGGCCGCCGCCAGGGACCTCCTTGCCGCGGCCGCCGGCTGATTCCCGCTATGTTCCCGGCGTTACCGGGCCATTAGGTCCTGCTGCGACCTTTCGGGCATGCAGCGGACCCCGCCTCGTCACCTCGCCCCGCCCTCGCGGACCCGGCCCCGGGCCCGGGACCACCTGCTCGCCGAGTCGATCCTCGCCCTGGTGGCCATCGGGATCACCACCGTCATCCTGCTCGGCTCCCTGCTCGACCGGCCCGAGTCCAGCGCCGCCCGCCTCCCCAACCTGCTCCCCCCGGCCCCGACCACCACCAGGGCCGCCGCCGTCACCACCCCGAGCCCGGCCAGTACCCGCCCTGCTCCCGCTCCCGAGGACGGCAACCTGCTGGCCGACCCCGGGTTCGAGGCCGGCCTTGCCGGATGGCGGCCCGTCGGCCAGGCCGGCCTTGACCGGGCCCCCGACGGCCACCGGGGCGGCTGGGCCCTGCGCCTGACCCGCGGGTCGTCCCGGCAGCCGGGGCTGGTCCACCCCGAGGTGACCACCCTCACGGGGAACCGGCGCTACGAGGCCGCGGTCTGGTTCCGGGCCAGCAAGCCCGGGGTCGAGGTCCAGGTCAACCTGTTCGAGCTGAGCGGGGGCAAGCGGTTCTCGGTCGACACGGTGGGCGCGGTGGCCACTGCGGGGGCCTGGCAGCGCCTGGACGTGTCCCACGACGCCCACCGCAACGGGGCCGTCCTGGCCCTGGAGATCCTCGCCCCCACCCTGACCAGCGGGACCAACCTGCTGGTCGACGACCTGGCGGTGCACGCCGCCGCCTCGGCGATATCGACACCCTGACCACCCCCCGGTCAGCCACCCCCTCCAGAAAGGACGATCAGCATGCGCCTGTGCAGGGTCCTTGCGGTCCTGGGCCTGCTGGCGGCGCTCTCGCTCCCCGCCGCCGCCTCCGCCGCCGAGACCAAGAGCCACGTCGGCCTGCACGACATGACCTGTACCAGCATCACGGCCATGGGCAAGGGCCTCTCCCCCAACACCGCCCTCGACCTCAAGCTGACCAACCGCGACAACGGCGGCGCCCTGGCCGGCCAGACGGTCCGGACCTCGGCCACGGGCGACTTCATGGTCGAGCTGCCGGCCCGGCTCAACCAGGTGCTGAGCATCCGCCTGACCGTGCGCCGCACCGACGGCACCATGGTCGCCTTCGCCGACCACTCCATGGCCAAGGGCGCGGCCATGTGCAACCTGCCCTTCACCGGCCCCTCACGTACCACCTCGCTGCTGCTGGCCGGCACCGCCGCCCTCGGCCTCGGTCTGGTCCTGGTGGCCACCGAGGCCCGCCGGGAGCGGATCCTGGCCCGGCAGGGGATCGTGCTGGAGCGGCGCAGCCCACGGGTCGGCTAGGGCCAGCCGGCCGGAGGGCTCAGCCGGAGACGGTCCGGGGGCGGGAGGCGAGGGCCCGCTCGGCCCGCTGGAAGACCTCGTCGACGTCGCCGGAGGCGCTGACCCGGCGGACCCGGCCGACGTAGTGGGCCAGCAGCGGCCCGGCATCGCGCCGGTAGGTGACCAGGCGGGCCGCGACCGTGTCCGGGCTGTCGTCGCTGCGGCTCTCCATCCGGGCCAGCCGCGACAGCCGGGCCGAGGCGACCTCGTCGGGGACGACCAGCTCCAGCACCAGCTGGACGTCACGCCCGTCGCGGGCCAGCAGCCGGTCGAGCTCGGCCGCCTGGCGGACGTTGCGGGGGAAGCCGTCGAGGATGAACCCGTCGCCGAGCTCGTCGGCGATCACCTGCAGGGCGACCCGGTCGGGCACCGGGTGGCCGCGCTGCACCTGCTCGGCGATCCGGTGCAGGTCGCCCTGGGCGGCCGAGGCCCGCAGCAGCTGCCCGGACGACACATGGGGCACGCCGAGCAGCTCGGACAGGTGGGGGGCGAGGGTGCCCTTGCCGGCACCCGGGGGGCCGAGCAGCAGCACCCGCCGCAGCTCGCCGTTGGTCATGGGGGTCTCGGTCAACTGACGCTCACACCGATGAGGCGGCCGATCCCGAAGGTGGCCGCGGCGGCCAGCCCGCCGACCAGCAGCTGCCTGGCCCCGGACTGGAGGAGGGAACGGCCGGTGAGCAGGCTGATGCCGGCACCGACCAGGAACAGGGCGAGGACGGACAGGACGATCGAGGCGACGAAGGCGGCCGCGCCCGAGGCGACCAGCCACGGCAGCACCGGCACCACCGCCCCGGCCGCGAACGACACGAAGCTGGAGCCGGCCACCCCCCAGGGCGAGCCCAGCTCGTCGGGGTTGAGGCCCAGCTCCTCGCGGGCCATGGTGTCGAGGGCGGCCGGCCGGTCGGCCATGATCCGGGCCGCCATCGCCTCGGCCTCCTCACGGCCGACGCCCTTGGCCCGGTAGATGAGGGCGAGCTCGTTGGCCTCCTCGTCGGGCATGGCCTCGATCTCCTCGGCCTCCAGGGCGATCTCGCGCTCGAACAGCTCGCGCTGGGAGGTCACCGAGATGTACTCGCCCGCGCCCATCGAGAAGGCGCCGGCCAGCAGCCCGGCCACCCCGGCGAGCAGGATCAGCCCGCGGTCGGCGGTCCCGCCGGTCACGCCCATGACCAGGGCCAGGTTGGAGACCAGACCGTCGTTGACCCCGAAGATGGCCGCCCGCAGGGCCCCCGAGGCGTCGCCCCGGTGCCAGCGCTCGCCGCGCATGATCCCGCCCGAGCGGGCCGCCGCCGGGGTCAGCCCGGCCAGGACCCGGGCGTGGATGCGCTCGTCGGTGGCCATGGCCACGGTCGCGTCGGGCACCCCGTCGTAGTGGCCGGCGTCGGCGATCTCGGCCCGCTCGACGATCGGCAGCACCGCCCTGGTCCCGAACCGCCGGGCCAGCCAGGCCACCAGCCGCACCCGGGCCCCGCGCCGGTGCCGGGCGGGGTCGGGCGCCGGCTCGCCCAGCTCGACCAGCTTGGCCGCCCAGTGGGCGGCGTGGCGCTCCTCGGCCTTGGCCAGCTCGAGGAAGATCTCGCGCTGCTCGCCGTCGGCGCGGTCGGCCAGGGCCCGGTACATGGCCGCGCCGTCCAGCTCGTCGGCCCAGTGCTCGCGGAACTGCCGCGCCTTCGACGCCAACCATCCCTCCTTCGCCGCTCCAGTGTTGGACCGGGAGAGCCCTGCCCGCAAACCGTAAGGCTAGCCTTCGGCGCGGTCCTCGTGGATCCCGGCCGCGCGCAGGGCGTCCAGGGCCCGCTCGCCGTCGTCGGGCCGGACGTTGACCGCCCGGGTGGCGTCGGTCAGGACCACCACCTCGTGCCCGGCCGCCCGGGC
>Ga0081539_10004975_pt1 | contig 14073 bp, 9 predicted proteins | sample TabmetS4T2R2_FD_71023 | JGI IMG/M metagenome (GOLD analysis project Ga0081539, IMG submission 71023) | Tabebuia heterophylla rhizosphere microbial communities from the University of Puerto Rico - S4T2R2 | ecosystem: Host-associated > Plants > Roots > Rhizosphere ...
GCGCGCGACGGGGGCGGCGGGGGGGGGGGGGGGGGGCGCCCGGAATCGCTGGGCGGGGCGCCCCCCCCCTCCCCCCCCCCGAGCCCGCGCCCCGGGGGCCCCCCCGCCGCTACGTCGTCGAGCACCTCCAGCCGCTGGAGGCGGAATTCGAACGGGCGGGCGGGCGGCTCCCGGCGGAAACCCGCAACGAGCTGAAGCGGGCCGCGATCCACCTGCGCCTCCACGGCGGCTCCTTTCCACAGGAGCTCGGCGGCCAGGGCTGGTCTGCGCTCGATCAGGTGGTCGTGCACGAACAGCTGGGCCAGGCGACCGGCGGGCTGTGGTCGCTCATCCCCGGGGCCTACAACGCGCTCCGCCACGCCGACCCCGATCAGCGCCGGCGCTATCTCGAGCCGAGCCTGCGCGGCGAGCGGTTCGGGAGCTACGCGATCACCGAGCCGAATGCTGGCTCGGACGCGCGGACGCTCCAGGCGAGCGCCGTCCGCGGCCCGTCGACGGGCGAGTACGTCCTGAACGGCGAGAAGTGGTTCGTCACCGGGCCGCCGGACGAGACGGACTTCATGATCTTCCACTGCCTCGTCATCGATCCGGCGGGCTTCGAGGAGCCCGCGCCGACGCTCTTCCTCGTCGACTACGACGCGCCGGGCGTGACGATGAAGCACGACCCCGACTACACCCACACGTTCGCGGATCGCCACCCGCAGCTCGTCCTGGAGGACGTCCGAGTGCCCGCCTCGGCGATCCTCGGCGGCGTTGGTCGGGCAGACGAGCTGACGAACGAGTGGTTCGTCGAGGAGCGGATCCACATCGGGGCGCGCTGCGCCGGCGCGATGGAGCGGCTCATCGGCCTGGGCGTCGAGTGGGCGACCGGGCGGACCCAGTTCGGGCAGCGGGTCTACGACTTCCAGGGCGTGTCGTTCCCGCTCGCCGACTCCGCGGCAGACGCGGCCGCTGCCCGTCTCCTGACCCGTGAAGCCGCCGCGCTCGCCGACGCCGGCGCGGACCGGAAGGTCGTCCACGCGAAGGCGTCGATCGCGAAGCTGTTCGCATCGGAGGCGGCATGGCGCTGCGCCGATCGCGTCGTCCAGGTCTTCGGCGGGCGCGGCTACATGCGCGAGTTCCCGGCCGAGCGGTACCTGCGCGAGCTGCGGGTCGATCGGATCTGGGAGGGCACATCCGAGATCCAGCGGCTGATCATCGCGCGGGCCCTCGACCGGCGCGGTGTCGCGAAGGTCGTCGGCGGATGACCCTGCCGAGCGAGACGGCGGACCCGCACCGGCCCCGACCCACCGCGATCGACCTGGGCCCGCTCCTCGCGCCGCGCTCGGTGGCGGTGGTCGGGGCCTCAGCGCGCGGTGGCATCGCCCAGACCGTTCGGGCGAACATCGACCTCCTGGGCAGCGCGACGCGCTGCCACTTCGTGAACCCGCGCTACGACGAGCTCGCCGGTCAGCCCTGCTATCCATCGATCGCGGCCCTGCCCGAGGTGCCGGACATCGTGGTCGTCGCGGTGAACCCGCTCCGCGCTGCGCCGGTCGTCGCCGATGCGGCGGCCGCGGGCGTACCCGCCGTGATCGTCCCGGGCGGCGGGGTCGTCGAAGGCGGCGAGGCAGCGGCGGAGATGCAGCGAGAGGTGCGGCGGATCGCGGTCGAGCATGGGATCGCGCTGCTCGGCCCGAACTGCATGGGGCTCGTCGACCTCACCACGAACGCCGCCACCTACATCGGCGACGTGAACCCGTGGCTGCCTCGGGGCGTGGTCGCCGGCATCGCCCAGTCCGGCTCGGTCACGGACGCGTTCATCCACTCCGGGAATCGGATCGGGTTCTCACGGATCGTGGGCGTGGGATCGGAGGCCGTCCTTGACGTCTGCGACTTCCTCGCCCACGCGATCGATGACGACGAGACCGACGCCGTCATCCTGTTCGTCGAGGGCTTCAAGCGACCCGAGCGGTTCCTCGCCCTCGCCGATCGAGCGACCGAGCTGGGGAAGCCGGTGATGGCGGCGAAGGTCGGCCGGAGCCGCCAGGCGCAGGCGGCCGCGATCGCCCACTCCGGGTCGCTCGCCGGCGAGGCCCGGACGACCGAGGCGGCGCTCCGGGCGGCCGGGGTCATCTTGTGCGAGGACCTCGATCGCCTCCTCGAGACGGCCGAGCTCGTGGCCGGCTGCAGGCGGCTGGGCCGGCGCGTCGGCCGGGGCCGGACGGGTGTCGTGACCGTGTCGACCGGGGAGGCATCCCTGATCGCCGACCAGGCGCCGGAGACCGGGATCGTCCTGCCAGACGTCCCGCCGGCGACCCGCGAGCGCCTGCTGCGCGACCTGCCGACGCTGGGCTACATCGGCAACCCGCTCGATCCGTGGGGCGCCACGGACCCGGCCTCGGCGTACACGGCCGCGTTCGACGCGTTCGCGACTTCGGGCGCCTTCGACGTCCTCGTGCTCGTCCACGACTTCCCATACCGTTCGCTCCCGTCCGAGGTCGCTACCGCGCTCGAGGTCGTCGAGCCGCTGATCGGGGCGACGCGCGACCGGCCGGATCTCCTGCCCGCGTTCGTCTCGTTGACCTCGGGCGAGCCGACGCCCGAGATCACCCAACGGCTCGCCGAGGCGGGCGGGATCCCCCTCCTGCGCGGCGCACGCGAAGCCTTCGGAGCGATCGCGGCGGTCGCGGAGTGGGAGGCGCACCGTGCGCGCCGGCTCGCCGATGGGGCGCTCCGCGCGGAGTGGCCGCGGCTGGCCGCCGAACGAACGTTCGTTGGCCATGACCGGACCCGGATCGACGGCGCGCGGCCGCCTCCTCTCGGTCGCGCGCTCGATGAGCGGGAGAGCCTCGCCCGGCTGGCCAGGGCCGGCGTTCCCGTGCTCGAACCGCGCTTCGCGGCGGACGCCATCGGCGCCGTTGCCGCTGCCGCCTCGGTCGGCTATCCGGTGGTCCTCAAGCTCGACGCGGCCGGGCTCGCCCACAAGTCGGACGTCGGCGGGGTGATCACCGATGTCCGCGACGACGACGCTGCACTGGAGGCGGCGACGCGACTTCTGGCCCTGGAGCTTCCGGCGGGCGCGACACGTCGCGGCATCCTCGTCGCGCGTCAGATGGCGGGCGTCGAGCTGATCGTCGGCGGCCGGCGCGACCCGTCGTACGGCCCGATCGTCGTAGTCGGCCTGGGCGGCATCCTCGCCGAAGTCCTCGATGACGTGGCGCTCCGGCTCGCCCCGCTGAGGCCACACGAGGCCGAGGCGATGTTCGACGAGCTTCGGGGCGCGCCGATCCTCGCGGGTGTTCGCGGCCGGTCCGGGATCGATCGTGCCGCAGTCGTCGAGACGATCGTCGCCGTCGGCCGGCTGCTGACGGACGACGACACGATCCTGGAGATCGATGCGAATCCCGTGATCTCGGGACCCGAGGCGACGGCCGCCGTCGACGCGCTCGTCGTGGAGCGCGCGCCATGACCCACCGGCTCGCCTCTGCTGGCGTCGCTGCCTTCCGCGACGGATTCGAGACGGGCAGGTTGGACCCGGCGCGCTGGATCGCCGCCTACCTGCCCCAGTGGTCGACGCCAGATCGAACAGCCGCCCGGTATCGCTTCGATCGCGAGCGGCTCGCCCTCGAGATCTCCGCCGAGACTGTTCCGTGGTGTCCGCAACACGATGGCGAGCTCCGGGTCTCGTCGATCCAGACCGGCGTCTTCTCGGGGCCGGCCGGAAGCCCGATCGGGCAGCATCGGTTCGCCGACGCGGTCCGGGTCGTCACGCCCCAGCCCGCTCGCTGGCTGTATACGCCGACGTTCGCGCGGGTCGGGATCCGCGCCTCGGCGATCGCCGACCCGCGGGCGATGGTCGCGCTCTGGATGATCGGTACGGAGGAGGTGCCCGAGGCATCCGGCGAGATCTGTGTCATGGAGGTCTTCGGGCGGGACGTCGCGCCGGATCGGGCCGGGATCGGCATGGGCGTCCACCCGCACCACGACCCGCGCCTCCGCGACGATTTCGAGCGGGTGGAGGTCGCGCTCGACGTGACCGAGCCGCACGACTACGTCGCCGAGTGGACGCCGTCAGGGATCACCTGGTCGGTCGACGGCCGCGTCGCGCGCACATCGGCGCAGTCCCCCGGCTACCCGATGCAGCTGATGCTCGGCGTGTACGCGTTCGCGGGCCTCGGCCGCGACGAGCGGCCGCTTGCCTTCTTCGTGGAGCGCGTGACCGGCGACCCGATCGAGCCGCCGCCGTGACGCCCACGGACCCGCTCGTGCTCGCCGAGCCCACACCGTGGGGCGTCCGGCTCGTCCTGAATCGGCCCTCCAAGCTGAACGCGATCGGCGCGGACCTGCGCGACGCCCTAGTGACCGCGATCGGCGGGGCGACCGCTGACGAGCGCGTCCGGGTCATCGCCATCGCCGGCGCCGGCCGGGCCTTCTGCTCCGGCTACGACCTGTCGGAGGCGGCGCCGGCCAGCGCGTGGGACTGGCGCGACGTGCTGGCCCGCGACATCGAGGCCACGCTCGCGGTGTGGAGCCGCCCGAAGCCGGTCATCGCCCAGGTCCACGGCTACGCCCTGGCGGGTGGGCTCGAGCTCGCGATGGCCTGCGACCTGATCGTCGCGGCCGAAGGGTCCCAGCTGGGCGAGCCCGAGATCCGGTTCGGGTCCGCGCCGGTCACGCTGCTCATGCCGTTCCTCGTCGGCCAGAAGAAGACCCGTGAGCTGCTCCTCACCGGCGACCTGATCGAAGCCGTGGAGGCCGAGCGGATCGGCCTCGTCAACCGGGTCGTTCCGGTGGACCGGCTGGCAGCGGAGGTCGACGCCCTCGCGGACCGGCTCGCGCGGGTTCCTCCGGACGTCATGGCGCCCACGAAGCTGATGCTCAACCGGGCAATGGACGCCGCCGGGTTCGCGGCCGCGGTGGAGATGGGCCTGGACCTCCAATCCTTCGTGAACATGAGCGCGACGGCGCGCGAGTTCGATGCGATCGTCCGGCGCGAGGGCCTCAAGGCGGCACTGGCCTGGCGCGACGCCCGCTACGACGAGCGACTCGGAGGTCGCGACGCGGGCTGATCACGGGCGAGACTACTCAAGATTCCGTAAGGGCTGGGACCAAGGTACCGCCGCGGCTGGTCCCGGAGTCCCGTAGTCGGCCGGTCTGCCGCAACGGTTCACTGCGCTCGAACGGCGTCACACGTTCGGGCATCGCGAAGCCCCTCGCCCGACATGGCCCGCCCGTCTCGGGGGATATCAGATCGACGTGTCCGGAGCATGGTCCGGGACCATCAGCATCGGGAAAGGGACTCATCGCAATGGTTGAAGCGGACATCTTCAGCACGCAGGTCGAGCGCCGGCGCAAGCGCCGCCGGGGCATCGTGGCACTCCTCGCGGCGCTCTCGCTGCTCACGATCGGGGCAGGCTCGCTTTCGCTCGCCCAGTTCACCGACAGCACGACCTCGACGTGGTCGTTCACGGCCGGGACGATCGACATCAACACGAACCCGGCGGTCTTCACGTCGGTTTCGGCGATGATGCCGGGCGACACGGTGACCCAGGCCCTGACCGTCACGAATGGCGGCACCGGCGACCTGCGCTACGCGATGTCGACGGTCGCGACGAACGCGCTCGGTAACCAGCTCCAGCTGACCGTCAAGACCGAGGACGCGGGCGGCGGCTGCACGGGCTTCAGCGGGACGTCCGTCGTGGCCGCGACGGCACTCAACGGGGCTGGTTTCGGCAGCTCAGCGCAAGGCGCCCAGGCCGGCGACCGCACGTTGGCCGCGGGCGCGAGCGAGGTGCTCTGCTTCCGGGTCAGCCTCGCCCTCTCCACCGGAAATGCCTTCCAGGGCGCGACCTCCGCGGCGACCTTCACGTTCGACGCGGAGCAGACCGCCAACAACCCGTAGCCGTCCTTCCCCGGCTGCACAACCGGCTGCGGTCCGCCCGATCGGGGCGGGCCGCAGCTCGGTCGCATCCGGGCCGTCCCGCTCGCTGACCGGCTCGAGACGCCCGCCCCGGCGCCGGTCCCGGTGGGGACGCCGAGCTCGCGGGCCTCGGACGGCCCGCCCGATCCTGGAGGACTGGACATGAGGACCCTCGCCGACGCCACGAGGCTCGTGCGGCGCGTCGTCGACCTCGTGCTCCTCGTGCTCGTCGCCGTCGTGCTCCTCGCGGTCGCCCTGGGCAAGGGCGCGCCGCTCGTGGGCCGCCAGACGATCATCATCGCCGGCGGCTCGATGGAGCCCGCGCTCGGGCTCGGCTCCGCGATCGTGATCGAGCCGGTCGATCCCGCGAGGCTGGCGGTGGGCGACGTCGTGTCGCTGCAGGTGGGTACCGAGCGCGCGACGTTCACCCATCGGATCATCGCGGTCGTCGATCGTGCGGATGGGCGCTGGATCCGCACGAAGGGGGATGCGAACGGCGCCCCGGATCCCACGCTCGTTCCCGCGAGCGCCGTGATCGGCCGGGTCACCGTGTCGATCCCGCTCATGGGCTACCTGCTCGCGCTCCTGTCCCTGCCCGTTGGCGTCATCTTCGTGCTCGGCCTCTCGGCGACCCTGCTGGCGATTGCCTGGCTCCTCGAGTCCCTGGAACCCGGCCGCCCGATCCTCGCGGCCGGCGTCGCGACGGCCGAGGTGTCCGATGGACGCGCCCGGACCCCGCGTCCGGCCGGCGACGACCTCGCGGCGCGGCGCGGCGAGCCGATCGCGGCTCGGTCGATCCGCACGGGCGCGCGGGAGCCGGCGCTCAGCACGGCCTTCGCGGCGGCGAACGGGTCGTCAGTCGGACCGGACCTCGCGCGCCCGACGGTGCGTGAGCAGCTCGCCCGGAGCCGGGAGGTCCACCGTCGATTCATCCGCTGGCAGCTCGGGCACGGGCGCGATCCCCGGCCGGGTCACGACTGAGATGGCCCGCCGGCGGCCCGGCAGCAAGCTCCTCGCGATCGTCGCTCTCGTCGTGCTCCTGCTGCTGCTCCCCGGGGAGGCTTCGCTGGCCCGGCTGACGGACGCGGCCTCGACCAGCCAGTCGCTCGCGACGGATACCCTCGATCCCCCGACCTCGCTCGCCGCGACCGGCGGGAGCAGCGTGGTCCTCACCTGGACGGCCACGGTCGATACCTACGCGTCGGGCTACGACCTGCGACGCGCGACCGTCTCCGGGGGGCCGTACAGCGTCGTCGCCTCGATCAGCCCGCGGACGACCGTGACGGCGACCGACACGCCCGCCGGGACCGGGACCTACTACTACGTCCTGCGCAGCGTCTTCCAGAACTGGACGAGCGCCGACAGCAACGAGGCCTCCGCGACGGTGACCCTCGGCTCGACGAGCACCGGCTACAAGACCTGCACCTTGACCTCGAACGCCGCCGACACCGGCGGCAACGGCAACGGCTACGAGCTGCTCCCGGGCAATGCGTGCGGCGACGATCTGCTGAGCGCCAGCGACGTGAACAGCAACACGAACACCACGATCAGCTGCACGAACGCGGGCAAGGATCGCCACCGGTTCTGGGACTTCGGGCTGGGCGTGCCGGCGAGCGTCACCTCGGTCAACGGGATCCAGGTCCGCGTCGATGAGGGCATGAACAACAGCGGCGGGACGAACTGGATCTGCATCGAGCTGTCGTGGGATGGCGGGTCGAGCTGGACGGCGCCCAAGTCGCAGAGCCTGACGGGCGGCGCCACGATCACGACGTACGCCTTCGGCGCGGCGAACGACACCTGGGGCCGGACCTGGACCGGGGCGAACTTCTCGAACGCGAATTTCCGGGTCCGGATCACCGACGTGACGAGCCAGCCGAACAAGACGTTTCTGCTGGAGTACCTCGCGGTCCAGGTCACGTACACGCCCTGAACCTCTCGGGGCCGGCCTCCGCGAACCGTGGTGACGGAGCGCACCAGGCGAATGACTCCGTCGCCGGTCGCCAGCGCAGAAGTACGCCCCTCGAGCGCACCTCTCGCACCCGCTCCCCCAGCAATCGAACCCGATCAGTCGACCCAAGGTCCGCCTTGGCCCGCAGATAAGCGTCAGGCAATCTTCGCCCGGTAGGTTCCGTGGTGCACACGGACAGGACGCTCAAGGCACACCCGTCGCGAGGCGGGGCCGCAAAGTCGTCGGACCTGGGAACAGGTGGCCGGACTGCCGTCTGACAGATCGCCGCGCCGTCACGCGCCGGTCAGCCGCTGCCGCCTCCCGCCCGCATGGTCCCGCCGGGTAGGAGTCGCCGCATGAGAAACATCCGCGTTGCGGATCGCCGCGATTGGGTGACGAATGCGCCGCGGAGGACGCCACCCTCCCGGGCTCCGCGCCGGTCGAGCCGCGCGACGGACTGGCTGGCGACGGTGCCGATCGTCCTCCTCGTCGCCGCGATCGTGCTTCCGCTCGCGTCGCTGTCCGCCGCCGGACCGACCCTCACCGCGACACCCTCGTCCGTCTCGGCCGGGGACACGGTGACGTTCGTGGGCGCTGCGTTCCCGCGTGGATCGGGAGCGATCCTGACCCTCGACGGAACGAAGATCGGGGCGACGAAGCCCATCCGGAGCGGCAGCTTCCGGCTCAAGGCGAGGATCCCCGCGACGATCGAGGCCGGTGACCATGAGATCCAGGCCATCGTCGACGGTCTCCCGCTGGCCACCGTTCCGCTGACGGTCTCCGAGCCGACGCCGACCCCGACACCCGACCCGACGCCCACCCCCACGCCGGATCCCACCCCGACGCCGACGCCGGACCCGACGTCCAGCCCCACGCCCAAGCCCAGCCCGACGCCGACCCCGACGGTCGCCCCGACGGCCGCTCCCACGGCGACGCCGACGGCAACCGCAGAGCCGACGGCAGCCCCGTCAAGCACCGCGCCGCCGACGCCCGCGCCGACCCCGACAGCCACCGCGACAGCGACCCCGACGCCTGTCCCCACCCCTGCTCCGGTGGGCCCCATCTTCTACGTCTCCACCTCCGGGTCCGACGCCAACAGCGGCTCGCTGTCGGCTCCGTGGCGGACGCTCCAGAAGGCAGCCTCCACCGTGCCGGCAGGCTCGACCGTGGCGATCCGAGCCGGGTCGTACAGCGGGTTCACGATGAGCCGGAGCGGCACCGCGTCGGCGTGGATCACCTTCCGGCCGTATAGCGGCGAGATCGTCAGCGTCATCGGCGACGCGAGCCGGACGAAGGTCATCGACCTGTGGAACGCGCACTACGTCCGGATCGCCGACCTCATCGTCAGCGGCGCACCCGCCCAATGGGGCGCCGGCATCTTCGTCGAGAACGGCTCATCCGCGATCGAGCTCGTCGGGAACATCGCCCGTGACAACCGCAGCTTCGGGATCAAGCTCGCGGGCGTGTCGAACGTGCTCGTGAGCGGCAACGAGCTGACGAAGAACGAGACGGGCATCGAGGTCTCGTACGGCGGCGCGAACGTCGTCATCGAGGGCAACGCGATCCACGACAACGATCGGATGGTCGTGAACACCGTGGGTGGCAACGACGATCGCGGCGCGAACGCCGTGGTCCTCCACCACACGAACGGCCCGCTGACGATCCGGGCCAACCGGATGTGGAACAACCGGGCCCTCTCGCACGACTACGGCTACGACGGCGGCGCCGTCGAGATCTACGCCGCCAGCGGCGCCACGATCACGTCGAACGTGATGTGGAACAACGAGAACGTCATCGAGACCGGCACGGACGGGACGGCCTGCGACAGCAACGCGTTCGTCCGCAACATCGCGTACGGCGGCTCGAAGACCGGGCCAACGATGGGCCTGATCCTCCGCTGCGCCTCGAACATGATCGTGGCCAACAACACGTTCAGCGACCTGGACCGGTTCGTCTTCGATGTCACGGCATCCGCGAGCTCCTTCGGCGGTTCGATCGAGGGCCTGAAGATCCGGAACAACATCGCGTACACGACGGGCGACAAGATCTACAGCATCGATTCGGTCCTGCCGGCCAGCGTGACGATCGATGCGGACCTCGCCTTCCATGCCACGAACGGCTCGATCGCCTACGTGGCCGGTCACGGCAACACCGCCTCGCTCGCGACGTTCCGGTCGTGGACCGGCTACGAGATGACCGGCCTCCAGGAGGATCCGCGCTTCACCGACCGCGCGAACGCGGACTTCATGATCCAGGCGATCTCGCCCGCCATCGATCGGGGGGCGATCCTCAGCCCGATCACCGACGGGTTCCTTGGTGCCAGGCCGGACATCGGCCGCTTCGAGCGGCAGTAGCCTGGGCGGCGATCAGCCCAGCCGGACGACGGTCTCGTCGACGAACAGGTCGAACGGCTGGCCGCGCGTCTCGTTGCCGAATTGGAAGGTTGCGATGGATGAGGCCCGAACCGGGCCGTCGGCCCGGCTGTACGCGACGACCCCGTCGATCGTGAGCTCGACGAGCCGTCCGTTCGGGCCCTCGACCAGGCGCAGCTCGATCTTCGCCCAGCGCCCGATCTCGACGCTACCGGTCGTCAGGTAGGTGACGCCGCCGTACGAGACGTAGACGCGGTCCGCGTTCGCGTTCTGGCGGTGGACGCTGATCACCCGGTTGCGGGCGGCGTCGTAGAGGCGGATGAGCGGGACGTTGCCGCCCGCCGGCCCCTCGGCGCGGACGAGGATCGTCGCGCCGAAGCGGATCGCCGGTTGGGGCTGTCCGAGCGATTGGCGGATCGTCGCCGACGACGCCGTTCCGGCTCCAGCCGACAGGTGGGCGGCGAACACCCCCGCGGCCACCGTTCCGCGTTCGGCGCGAGCCACGCCGTCGCCCGTCGTCGCGACGGTCCACGTCCGGAGCGTGCCGCTCTCGAAGCCCTCGTCGAGGATCGTCCTCGGCGTGCTGCTCGGGGAGGGTGCGACGACCGAGGGCTCCGGCGAAGGACTCGCCGGCGGGGTTGCGCCACCCGCCGACGGCCCGGCCGGCCGGATGGACGGCGCCGGGTTCGGCGTCGCGAGGTCGTTCACGATGATGTCGTCGACGAGGAGCGCGAAGGCCTGATCGACCGTGTCGTTCCCGATCTGGACGCGGGCGACGGTCTGACCGGCCACCTCGGCAGACGTCGTCTGGTAGATCAACGAGCCGTTGAGCCGGACCTCGATCGCGGTGGAGCCGCCGTTCAGGTTGAGCCGGACCTCAACATGGCCCCAGGTCTCGAGCGGGAGGACCCCCGTCGTCGTGTTGAACCGGCCACCGTGCTGGAGATACAGCTTGCTCGCCGCGGCATTCTGGCGGTAGAGGCTGAGGATCCGGGCGCCGGTGTCGTCGAAGGCGCGCACGAGCGGCACGTTCGCGCCGCTCGGCCCCTCGGCCACGACGCGGAAGTCGCCGGCCACGCTCACGGTTCCGGTGGGTGATGGGAGCACCTTGCGGGCGTACGCGTACGACCCGTCGACGCCCGACGACGCGAAGCGGGCAATGTGCCCCGCGCGGGGCGTGTCCCGTTCGACGACGGCCGACCCGCCGGGGCCGACCTGGACGGTCGACCACGCCGAGAAGTCGGCCGTCTCGAAGCCATCGGCAAATCGTTCGCCACGGCCCGTGCTCGCGCTGCACGTCGGCGCGGTGAACGTCCACGGGTCGATCGACGTGCCGTCCGGGCGCAGGGCCCGGGTGCTGATCGTGCAGCCGGAGATGTCGACGGCGAGGACGGTCAGCTCGGGAACCGCCACGGCCGTGTATGGCGCCGGGACGACCGGCTCGGGATCGGTCCCGGCCGTGCCGACGATGTAGCTCGTGATCCCGGACAGCGGGCGGTTGCGCTCGTAGGCCCGCTCGTGGGCGCCCAGGACGACATCCACGCCGTGCGTCGCGAAGAGCGGGAACCAGGTCGTCCGAAGCGGCTCCGTCGCCGGGGCGTTCGTGGCGCCGTATGGGGCGTCGTGGAGGTAGACCACGGTGACCTGGGTGGTGTGGGCGTCGAGATCGGCGATCAGCCAGCTGCGGATCGTCCCGCGCTGCGCCTCAGTCGTGTCCGGATCGATCGCGATCTGGCTGTCGAAGGCGACGAAGTGGACCCGGCCGGCATCGAATGAGTAGAAGCGCTCGGCCGGCAGCCCGCGCGGCCCGTTCTCGGGCAGGACAAAGCTGGAGGCGAAGCCGCCCGCGTCGGGCTCGGACGCGAGCTCGCGGTCACCCGCGATGGCATACGCCGGCTTCGGGATGCCGCGACCCGGCGACGGCAGTGGCTGACCCTGGGCCTGGAAGAGCGAGCCGTATACGGCGAAGACGTTCTCGGCGTAGTCCGCGCCCGTGCCCTGGGCGCCGGCGTTGTCGCCGAGGAAGAGGGCCAGGTCGAACGACGCCGTCTGCCCAGCGAGCACGTCGCGCAGCGCGGCCTGACCGGGCGTTCCGCTGCCGGCCTCGCCGAGCGCGACGAACGAGACATCGACCGGGCCGGCGCTGGCCGCGGGCCGGGGCATCGGGACCGTGAGCGCCGCCCAGAGCAGGCCGACCGACAGGACGGCGACAAACGAACGCGATCGGCCACGTGCGACCGATCGCGTCCATCCCTGCCGCCCCCGGCCGCGCTCCGAGCGGACCAGGGACGAGTTCATCGCTCTGCCGTTAGGGGACCTTCTTCACCACGACGTCGTCGACGGCGAGATCGCCCACCTGGGAGAAATGCTCGGCGTCGATCTGGATGCTCGCGTACGTCGAGCCGATCGGCTTGCCGGTCAGCGTCCCACCGACCTGTGTGCCGTCGTACCAGACCTCGACCGTGCCCGTCCCGGCGACGACGTGGAGCTTGATCTCGTGCCAGGTGTTCAGCGCGATCGTGCGCCCGAGCGAGATGTAGGTGTAGCCACCCGACCCGTTCGGAAGCCGCAGGTAGAGCGCACCGCCCACGTTCGTCCGGTAGACGTCGACGAGCCGGACGCCGGCGGAGTCGAACAGCCGCCAGAACGGGACGTTGCTGCCGCTCGCGCCCTCGGCCTTCACGTTGAACCAGCCGTCTGCCCAGACCTCGCTGACGCCGGATCCGAGGGACTTGCTCAGGTATGCACGCGACGACAAGTTCGAGGTGACGTGGAGGAGCGCTCCGCAATTGCCCGTCTTCGCCGCGGAGGTGGAGACCGTCGCCGACCCATCGCCCGACACGCCGGTGCCGGTCCATTTGCTCAGGTTGAAGGCCTCGAAGTTATCGGCGATGACGACCGTGCCCGGGTCAGCGGTGGTCGGGGTCGGAGTCGAGGCGTTGCACGGGTTGGACGGCGGCGCCGCGTCGAAGGTCGCGATCCGGATGTCATCGGCAAGCAAGTCGCCGACCTGGTTCGTGTGCTCGTTGTGAACCGTGACGCTGGCCAGAGGAACGATTCCGTTGTTGGCGGCGGCCTCGTAGGCCAGCGCATCGTTCATGTACACCTGGACGAAGCTGTTCGCGCCGTTGATCGTGACGCGCAGCTCCCACTTCACCCACTTGCCGAACGCCTGGTTCTTGTTCACGCGGAAGAAGCTGCCGCTGTGTTGAACGTAGACCTTCGAGTTCGTGCTGCAGGACCCGTTGATCCGATACAGCCCGACAACCCGCCGGCCGCTCGTATCGAAGAAGCGCAGGAACGGGACGTTGCCGGCCGAGTAGCCGGCGGAGTTGTCGCAGCCGCCGGACAGGACGTTGAACCACCCGCTGGCGGACAGCGCGTAGACGGGGTCGGTCAGATTGCGCCGGATGTAGGCGATCGAGTTGTTGTTGTAGTCCGGGACCGTCAGATGGGCGACCTTCGTCTGGGCGCCGGTCGGCCCGGCGACGGTGTCGACCCTGGCGGTGCCGTTGACGGCCGTCGTGACGACCCAGTTCGGCGTCAGCGACCCGGACTCGAAGTCGTCCGTGAAGAGCGTCGTGTCGGAAGGGATGTCCGCTGTGGATGTGCCCTGCGAGGACGGGATCGGAGCCCGGCCGGCCGACGCGGTTCCGGCGACGAGGATGGATACGGCAAGAGCCGAGATGATGGCGAGCCGCTGCGTTCGCACGATACGGAACCCTCTCCAGATGGGAGCTTCGGTGGTATCCGGTGCCGTCGGCACCGGTGGGGTGGCATCATAGCCCGACCCGTGCGGTCCTGAACAGGACGGGTTGGTTCAGGTGGTGCCGGTCAGCAACGGACGGGTT
>Ga0081539_10004976_pt1 | contig 14071 bp, 15 predicted proteins | sample TabmetS4T2R2_FD_71023 | JGI IMG/M metagenome (GOLD analysis project Ga0081539, IMG submission 71023) | Tabebuia heterophylla rhizosphere microbial communities from the University of Puerto Rico - S4T2R2 | ecosystem: Host-associated > Plants > Roots > Rhizosphere ...
GGCCTCGACGCGGGCGTCTACGTGCGAGAGGGCTCGACCAACAGAAAGGCCGACGGTGAGCTAATCGAGGAGTTGCGCCGATTCGCTCGCGGCGAAGCCTACGATGAGCAGCCGATTCCGGATCTCGACTCTGAAGCGGTCGACTTCAGAGCGGCTTCCGAGTCGTTCAAACCCATTCGGCGCCTTGGCCGGACGGATCTGCAGACGCTTCGACTCGTGACGAGCCATCAAGGTCGGCGCGTCCCAACTGTTGGCGGGCTGCTGTTGTTTGGTCAGCGCCGGGAAGAGCGCTTCCCTGACGCGTGGATCCAGGTGGGACGGTTCCAGGGCGTCGACCGGAGCCACATCCTCGATCGCGCCGAGATTCGTACGCACTTGGTTTCCGCTGTGGACCAGGCCATTGCATTCGTGGAAAAGCATGCTCTGCACGGGGCAGACATCGGCCGTCTTCGTCGCGAGGAGCACTGGAGCATGCCGCCGGTCGCGCTTCGCGAGGCGGTCATCAATGCGGTGGTGCACGCTGATTACGCGCAGAAGGGCGCGCCGATCCGCCTGGCCATCTTCGATGACCGCTTGGAGATCGAGAATCCCGGGCTGCTTCCCTTCGGCCTGACGCTCGAGGACCTGCCTCGCGGTATCTCGAAACTCCGGAATCGTGTGATTGGTCGCGTCTTCCACGCACTCGGGCTGGTCGAGCAGTGGGGAAGCGGCATTCAGCGGATGACAGCGGCCTGTCACGACGCGGGGCTCGCCCCGCCGGTGCTCGAAGAGATCGCGACGAGATTTCGGGTGACTATGCGTCTGGCGCGGGTCCGGCGGCCGGCACTCGACGCGACGGAGCAAGGGATCCTGCGACTCCTTCGCGACGGGCGTGGCCATGTGACGAGCGAGATCGCCCGTGCAATCCGCCTCTCGCCGAGAGCCACACGAACTCGCCTCCTGCAACTCGTCGGGCGCGGACTCGTTCGCGAGGTCGGGACAAGCCCTCAGGATCCGAAGCGTAGGTATTTCTTGTCGAGCTGAAAAACTCAGAGCAAAGTCACAAATGCCGCCCATCCGCACTGACGTAAACCACATCAGTGCGGGTGAGACACAGTGAGACACGCTGCGCGAGACCAGATCAAAACCGAGCGAAGCGGACGGAAGGGTCGTCTACAAAGACTAACGAAAACGAAGCGGATCGAAACGGACCGGCGTCCCTGATCCGCACTCTGGACCACGGTATCGGGGTTCGAATCCCTGCCTCCCAGCTATTTCCAACTCACAATCCAGGAATCACTTACGGCCGCGAAAATCTGGAGCATTCGCAACGTGGCCAAAACCACGTGCTCGGGCTCCATCGATCTGTTCGACGTCATGTGATTTCAGTCAGTTCGCGCGACGCGATTGTGTCAACGTAGCGGCGGTGAGACACGAATGAGACACGTTGACGGATCGCAGGCGCGAAACTATCGGTACGGATTACATCCGCATCGATCCTTTCGCACTTGTCGCTGACTCGTGTAACCTACCCTCGCTTCGCGTTGAATGTCTCATCGGACGCAGTGTCGATGTCTAGTTCAATACCACTTCCGATCGCGCTCGGCCGCTTCAAGCAGCTGCCGCAGCGCTCGAATGAAATCTGGCAGGGCGGTCTTGTGAGGCTACCTGCCTGGGTCGACAACCTGGTGGATCCTGACGGACCGCCGTATCGGCCAATCGGTGCGCTCTGGGTCAGCTTGCGGACCGGACTTCTGCACATGACGCTTCCACAGGAGGGCGAAGTCGCGGGCGCGGATCTCGCGCTGAAGGGGCTGATCGAGTTCGGACAGAAGGAATCGAAGAGGCTCGCCGGTCGGCCATCGATCGTCCAGGTTCGCGACAGGGAACTCGCCGACGCGTTGTCGGCAACGCTCGCAGCGCTCAACACGACCGTGGTTCGTGTCGAACAGATGCCGGCTGTCGCGGAGGCGCTGCGAAGTCTGGAAGAGGCCACCAGCGGCGGCCAGCGGCACGCCGGTATGCTTGAAGGCACCGGCGTCACCGCCGACCAGCTGTGCACGTTTGCCGACGCGGCGGCCGACTTCTTTCGAGCCGCGCCGTGGCGACAGCTGACGAACGAAGACCTGATCGTCGCGAAGGCGCCGCAAATCCCGAAGGCGATGCGCCACGTCTGCGTGCTCGGCAACGCCGGCGAACAATTCGGCATCGCCTTCTTTGAATCGCGCCAAGCGTTCGAACGCATCTACAGTCGCGCGGGCTTCTTGCCACAACGTGCGTTTGGCGTGACGTTCGGACCGATCGACGATTTGCCGTTCGCCGACGTGGACCTCTGGGAGGACTTGCACCTGCCAGTCGTCAATCCGCAGGCGTATCCGTTGGCGGCCGATCTCGCCAGCGACGGGACGATGCGTCGGCTGAACGCAAAGGAGCTGACCGCCGCGGAAGCGCTGCTCCGCGCGCTGGCTCAGACCACTGAAGACGAGTTGGACTCCGGATCGTGGCGACACGAGGTCAAGCCGTTCGGTGGCACCGTCACGCTGGAGCTCTCATTGCCGCTGCTGCTCGACGAGGAGAACGGAAAACCGAGCGGTCCAAAGTTGGGCGTGATGCCGCGAGTCGCCGAGCGCGCCAGCGTCCGAATGGGACGTCTGTTTGCCGACCAGACGTTCGAGAGTCTCGACGACGCGAATACGGCGATCGAACGCGCCGACGCGGACGGCCTCTTCGAGAAGGATGCCGAAGCTGCGGCCGGTCGGCCGTTGATGGACCTCGAGGAGGCGCAGGAGCTCGCGTACGACGCGATGGAAGCGACCGGCCGCCTGAAGATCAAGCTGGCGCGTCGCGCGCTCGCGCTGTCGCCGGATTGTGCCGACGCGTACGTGGTTCTCGGCGACGCGAGCGCCAGTCCGCAGGAAGCGCGTGAGTGGTATGAACGCGGTGTCGACGCCGGCGCTCGTGCGATCGGCGCCGAACAGTTCGCGGCCCTGCAGGGGGAATTCTGGGGCCATCTCGAAACGCGACCGTACATGCGCGCCCGGCTCGCGCTTGCGCAGACGCTTGGTGAGCTCGGGCAAGAGGAAGAAGCGCTCGATCACTACCGCCAGCTGCTTCGACTCAACCCGAACGACAACCAAGGCGTGAGGTATCTCCTCCTGCCCGCGCTGCTCGAGCAGCATCGAGACGAAGAGGCCGACCGTCTGATTCGTGACTATGACGGCGATGTTCAGGCGACGTGGCCGTACGCTCGGGCCTTGCGCACGTTTCAAGTCGAGGGCAATGGGCCCGGTGCCCGTGCAGCCCTCGAAAACGCCGTTCGAGTCAATCCGCACGTGATCGGGTACTTGCTCAATCCTGACTCGATCCCGCCCATCGCTCCGCCACACTTTGCGCTCGGCAGCAGGGAGGAAGCCGCCTACGCAGCGGAAGCGCTCGAGGCGGCCTTTGAGGCCACACCCGGCGCGCGTTCCTGGCTTGGCGCGATGGTTGGCCGTCTTGACGCGCGTCGTGGTCGTCCTCGACGAGCGAAGCGACGACCGCGCTGAGATCGTCTCACCCGTCGATCTGCCCTCCCGACCGCCTCTTGCACGTGGGTAAAAAAAACGCTATTTTACCCACGTGTATGAGAGACTGATCGCGCCGCTTCTGAAGGCGGATCGTCATTCCGTCCTTCTGTTAGGCCCCCGGCAGGTCGGGAAGTCGACGCTGCTCGGCGCTCTCGAACCGGATTTCACCCTCAACCTGGCGAGCCTCGCGACGTTTCGGGAATACGTCGCTCAGCCGGAGCGGCTCGAGGCAGAGCTCGGAGCGGCGCCATCAACCACTCGAACCGTTTTCATCGACGAGGTGCAGCGCGTCCCCGCGCTGTTGGACGGCGTGCAGGCGATCGTCGACGCCCACCCGCGGCGGTTCCGGTTCCTGCTCTCAGGATCGAGCGCTCGGAAACTGCGGCGAGGCCATGCGAACCTGCTGCCGGGGCGGATCGTGCTCCACTACCTGCACCCGTTGCTCGCGCGTGAATTGCGGTCGGACTTCAAGCTCGATCGCGTGCTCGCGCACGGCACCTTGCCGGGTATCTACGCCGACCGCGATCCCGCGAGCCGATCGAGCACGCTTCGAAGCTACGTCGACGCCTACCTTCGCGAAGAGATTCAGGCCGAGGCGCTCGTCCGCGACATCGGGGGCTACTCTCGGCTCCTCGATTTGGCCGCTGCGTCGTCAGGCCGAGTCGTGAATCTCCACGCGCTCTCGCGCGACGCCGCCGTCAGCTACGAAACGGCCCGACGCTATCTCGACGTGCTGGAGGACACGCTGATCCTCTTCCGCATCCCCGCTTGGCGCGGGTCGGATCGGGCGAGCCTCGTCGCGCATCCGAAGATACTGCTATTCGACCTGGGCGTGCGGAACGCAATCCTGCGACGGCCGCTCGATCATCCGCTCGGCGATGAGCGCGGGTTGCTCCTGGAACACCTGGTCGGCTTGGAGCTGCGGCGTCGCGAAGGCACAATCTGGCCTGAACTCCGCGTGCAGCACTTCCGCACCAGACGCGGCGCGGAAGTCGACTTCGTCCTGTCCGTCGGTCGTGAGTACTGGGCGATCGAGGTCAAGGCTTCACGTCAGGTCGACGCGCGCGATCTCAAGGGGTTCGATGCCTTCGCTGAGCATGCACGCAAGGTCAGTCGACGGGTCGTCGTGTTTCTCGGCGCGCGTCGCCAACGATTCGACAAGGTCGAGGTGCTGCCGCTGGAGGACTTCCTAGCGGAATTGCCTGGTTAGCTGTGGTTAGCTGAGACCCAATGAGACACGCTGCACGAGAACAGACCGAAACACAGCGAAGCGGACGGAGGGTTCGCGCGCTCGGGCCGGACCCGCGGACGCGAGCGATTCCGCTGATCGCCGTGACCGGGCACGCTCAACAGTCAGTTCGCGAGCGCGCCGTGCGTGACGGGGTCGCGGCGTTCTTTCCAAAACCCTGTTTGCCAGACGAGCTCGCCTCAGTGATTCGTTCCGTGCTCGACCGATACACCACCATGCCGAAAATTGAGCGGTGAGGCGGCTCGAGTCGGAGTTCGTCGGACTGCGACAAGATAAGCAGGCACGTCAGACGGGGTAGAAGACTCAAGTCCCGGATTCGACGATCTCCCTGATAGTTGCAAGGACTCCGGACCAGAACTCATCGGAACGCGCGCGTTTGGTTTCATCTGGAATGTTGTCCTCGGTCACCGACAGGACGACGCCAGGGCTCCGCGATTCGATGCGGAAGGTCCAGTTCCGGTAGTTCTCCGGAAGATCCGGCAACCGCTCCAGATCGCTCCAGTGACTGTATTGCAGCAGTTTCTCGGGCTGGCATTGCAGGATGGTTCCCTTCTCGTGGTAGGGATTGCCGTGGAACTCTCCGGTGAACGTGATCGGACCTCCTTCTTTCCAATCCGAGTGCACCGTGGCTCCGAAGAAGTACTCCCTGGCTATGGCTGGATTCACAAGGGCATCCCATACATCCGCACTCGATGCGTCGATCGCGATGGATGCCCTTGACACGTGTTTTCTTTCCATTTTCAGTCGTTTCTCCTGCTTGGCAGAGCCGCGATAACACCATTGCAGCCCTATCCTGCGACGTCGGTGGTGAGTCGACCAGCGATCCGCGGGCACGCGCTGGTCGTCATCGCGGATCCAAACCTGCCTGTGACATTCGTGAAGAGCTTCCGTGCACATCACGCGAGCAGCCCGAAAGTGTGGGTCCTTCGTGCCGCCGCGAAGATGTTCCTGGCGCTCGGTCTCGCCGGCACGTTCGTTGCGGTGATCGGCTTGTATGGCATGCGCAGCTACCTGGTCTCGCGCCGTACCCGGGAGTTCGGCGGCGGTTCAGTAGTCCGAGCGCTCCGCGAGGCGCTCCAGCATCGCGTCGCCGGTTGCGTCTTGGCCTCCCGCCTTCAACGCGTGCGCGGCGCCGAGTACGTCGCGCGCCTCCTTGTTCTGACCGAGCTTGAACTTGCCGACCAGGCGGGTGATCTCGATTTCGAGTCCGACAATGGACGCGAGCAGCTCGTTGATGAACGTCTGCGCGCTGTCGCCCATTCGCCAGGGGCGCGGCTGCGCCGCCTCGTGGTGCTTCGTCAGCCGTCCGACGAGCCCTCGAAGATAGCGCTCGTCGTCACGCACCGTCACGCGCCCGTGCGCGTGCACCACCATATAGTTCCACGTCGGCACCTGACGATGGTGTTCGTGCTTGCTTGGATACCAGTTTGGCGAGATATAGGCATCGGCGGCGCGAAAGACCACCAGAACCTCGCCGCCCGACGCCACGTCTTTCCAGAGGGCGTTCGCGCGCGCGACATGCGTGTGCAGGATGCCCAACGAGCCGTCGCGCGACTCCAGCTCGAACGGAAGGTGGTTCGCATCCAGCCCATTCGCCCCGTACGTCGTGAGGATCCCGAGCGGGTGCTCGGCGATGAACGCATGCAAACGATCTGGATTGGACTCTTCGAAATAAGCGGGAATATACATTCCGGGACCTCAATCCCCATCATACGAGAGGCGATGGCGGACATGCCGCGCTCAGTTTTTTTCCCGCGCGGGATTCGCGGTATAGATTGGATTACATGGCGCTCAAGCTGGGCGCAGGGCACGATCGAAGACGTCGATAGGGTCTCGACAAAGCCGGCCCCACGGGCCGTTTTACCGAAACCATATCAACATGGCTATAATAGCCATATCGAGGTTTGAGGTGCGCACCGCCAACATCGGACAGCTCAGGGATCGGCTCACTCAGTACCTGCGTGAGGTCCGCGCCGGTCAGGAAATCGTCGTCCGTGATCGACAGCGGCCGATCGCGAGAATCGTCCCAATCGCACTCGACGCAGAGTCGGATGACCACGAATTGGTCTCCGCCGGACTCATGCGGAAGGCCACCCACGATCTGCCATCGACGTTCTGGCGGACCAAGCGAAGCGCCGTAACCGTCCGCACGGCCGCGGCCGCGGTGGGCGATGACCGCGCCGATCGCTGATGGCGTTCTGGGATGCGAGCGCAATCGTGCCGCTCTGTTGTTCGCAGGCGGCCACGAGCAACAGCCGTAAGCTCCTTCGGGACGATCCGCGCATGGTGGTCTGGTGGGGCACTCCGGTCGAAGCGCGCAGCGCGTTTGCCCGACTGGTCCGCGACGGCGCCATCCGCGATGGGGAGTGCGTCAAAGCCGTGAGGCTGCTGAGCCAGTTGCAACCGTCTTGGGACGAGATACAGCCGTCGGAGCGAGTCCGCGCGATCGCGGAGGACTTGCCCGATCGCTATCACCTCCGAGCGCTCGATGCTCTACAACTCGCGGCCGCGCTCGTGTGGTGCCGTGAACGGCCGAGCCGAAGGCCTTTCATCTGCGTCGACAAGCGGCTATCGGCAGCCGCACGAGCCATCGGATTCGCTGTGCGAACGTAGTCAGGCGGCTTGCCTGACGAACAACCCCTCCGCACAGTTCTCCCGACTTCGGGGGCCTACGACTTCGGCTTTGGACGGCTGACGGGCCGGACCACGCCGTTGGCGCGGTAACGCAGTACCAGTGTCGGTTTGCAGAAGGTATGGACCCCGGCTTTTCAAAACCTTTCCCCCCGGAGTTCCCTCGTCTGACCGCGCGTTGAGCGTGCCCGAATCGGGCGACGCTGTCCAGTCCTCCGTCGTGTCGTTCTTCCGTCGTTGACGCGGATCGGCGGTGGAAATGTGGGAATCTCGCGTTCTTCAGCGAGATTTCCAAGGACCGGTGGAAACCGTTCTGTGGTTTCCACCGGTGCGGCATTTCCACGGCCGCTTACGTGCGTCGCTCGTTCGCGAGCGTCGGCTTGAGCCGGCTGCGATACGACTCGCCGTCGATCACCAGGTCGTCCGCGTTGCTCGTAAATCGGTCGATGGCGCTCTGCGCGCGGATCGGATCGGCGAAGGTCACGAGCCACTCGTCCGGTCCGCGATTCGAGGTGACAATGATCGACCCGGCCCGATGGCGTTCGAGCAGGATCTCATAGAGATCGCGACTCTCCGTCGGGTCGAGCGTGTCGAGCGCAAAGTCATCGAGGATCAGCAGGTCGACCGCGAGCAGTTTCCGGAATTCGGCGTCGTAGCTGTTATCGAGACGCGCGTGCCTGAGCGTCTTCAGCGCGTGGTCGGTGCGGACGGCGAGCACGCTGCGCCCGCGCCGGCACGCGATGTGGCCAAGCGCGTGGGCGAGAAAGGTTTTGCCGACGCCGACGGGACCGACGATGGCGACATGGGCATGGGCCTCGAGAAAACGCAGCGTCGTGAGCTCGTTGAGCAACGCCCGATCGAAGGTCACCTTCGCCGTGGGATCCCAGGCGTCGAGGTGCATGGCGGGGTCGAGCCGCGCGCGCTGCACCCGCAGCGTGACGGCAAGACTGTCCCGGCGCGTGGCTTCGTCGCTCAGGACCAAGAGGAGAAAATCCTGGTGGGGCATTTTCTGCTGCCGTGCGAGCAGGACGCGCTCGGGCAGGGTGTCAAGCATGCGTCCGAGCTTCAGCCGACGGAGCGCGGTTTTCAGATCGGGGCCGATGATCTCGGTACTCATTCAGATTCTCCTTCGGCAGTCGACCGGTCGGCGACCGGCAGGGGTAAGGCGTACTGGCTGGCGGGGCGGAGGAATCGCCCGAGCGGAATCACGCGCGCCGGAGCCGTGGCCGAGGCCGGCTGCCCGAGGGCGAGCATCCGCTTGAGGCGATGCACGTCGAGCATCTCGGCCGCGAGCGCAATCACGCAGGCATCATTCACGCGCGCGGCGCCGTACCGACGCGCGAGCCCCAACAGCGCATAGACGCGGCGCATCCGCGTCCAGGGCAGCGGGCCGTCGAGCAACGCGGCGGCCAACCGGCCGACGGCGTCGCCGTAGCTGGCGGCTTGGCGCCGCAACGCGTCGACATCGCGCAACGCGTAGATGGTCCGCTCCGCCGGAAAATCGGCGGGATCTGTGGCGCGGCCACCTGGCGGTTGGCGCGCGTGCGTTTTGACAAGCGTGGGGCCGTCGTACAGGCGCACGGTCTGCTGATCGGCGCGGGCGCGCAGCGTGCGGCCGACGAAATGCCGCGGCAGCGAGTAGAGCGCCTTCGCGACCTGGACGTGCTGATCGCGCGCGACCTTCGGCTCGGCCCACAGGGGAATGTCGTACGGCGTGGTCGGCCGCGGGAGCAGCACCGGCTGCTCCTCCGTTTCGAAATACTCGCGCGGCGCCCGCTGGGTGCGACTGTGCCGCCGCAGACCATAATCGTCGCGGCACCAGTGCGTCGCGTGCGTGCGCGCGTCGTCGAGCGTGGTCAGGATCTCGCCGGCGAAGCAATCGTCGCGGACCGTCTGGACGGCACGCTCGACGCGTCCCTTGTCGCGCGGATGGCGGACGCGTGCCGGATCAATGTGAAAGCCGCGTGCTTGCGCATACTCGAGAAACGCCAGCGTGATCCGCGGCGCCAGTGGGTCGGCCTGTGTGATGATCGCCGACGTGTTATCCGGGATGAGGACCTTGAAAACCCCGCCGAAAAACTCCCATGCGGCTTCGCAGGCTTCAATCGCGCGCGCCGTCGTCTCCTCGAACGTCGGATAGACGAAGCGGTGACGCGACCGCACGGCCGTGAAAATCCACGCACGGAAGCGGCGTTTGCGCCCAATCAGCGTCAGCCACCCGACCCAGCCCGTGTCGAGCTGCAGCTCCTCACCCGGCTCGCCATCGGCGACCGGCATCGTCGGCGCCGCACGACCAAATCCGAGCTCGAGGACGGCGAATCGATAGAGCGTCGGATACGGCAGGTCGATGCCCTGGCGGACCAGCAGCTTGCGAATCTTGGTCAGCCGCAGGCCGTCCTTCAGCCACCCGCGAATCGCGGCCTGCTGCGCGTGACACCGGTCCCAATCGTCGCCGCGCGGTCGTCCCCCGCCCGGGTGCAGCGCCAGCAGCACGTCCCGCAACTGCGTCTCGCTCACCGCGTCGCCGCTGACGCGCAGCCCAGTCCCCTCGGCGACGGCGATGTACCGCCGGACCGTTTTCGGATCAAGCCCTAGGCGCGCGGCGATTCGCTTCTTCGGCACGCCGTCCCGCCAGAGGCGGAGCACTTCAGCGATTTCAACCATCCTGACCTCGCGATACATCCAGGGCCTCCCGCCACGGGCCAAAGCCCGGGACCGGAGACCGTTATCGCGCGGTCAGACGAGGGGGGAAAGGTTTTGAAAAACTCTCAGCTCAGAGGGGGAAAGGTTTTGAAAAAGTCGCTACGCTGGGGTCCATAGGTTTTGAAAACCGACACCAGCCTTCACGATGAGAAGACAAGCTTGCTGACGATGCAGGCACGGCCCACACTAGACGCATGCAGTACACGCTTCGCGGTATTCCGGAGGCCGTTGACGCGGCGCTCCGTGCGCGTGCGCGCGCGGCCGGCAAGAGCCTGAACGAAGCCGCCGTCGATGCACTGGCGGAGGCCTCGGGCCTCACCGGCGCTCGTCGAAAGCGACGGCATCTTGGCGACATTGCCGGAACCTGGAGGGCGGACAAGGCGGTTGCGGAAGTCCTCGCCGATCAAGATCGAGTGGACGAGGATCTCTGGCGGTGAGAGTCGCCCTCGACACCAATCGCTACGTCGATCTGTGCAAGGGGGCGCCGGCAACCCTCGCGCTTCTGGAAGAAGCAGAGACGATTTTCCTGCCTTTTGTCGTCATCGGCGAGCTTCGGGCCGGATTCGTGCACGGCCGCCGACAAGCGGAGAATGAACGGGTCCTGCGCCAGTTTCTCTTCAAGAATGGCGTGCATGCACTCTTCGCGGACGACCAGACCATCCATCACTATGCGTCGGTCTTCCGTCAGCTCCGAAAGCAGGGCACACCGATTCCGACGAACGACATGTGGCTTGCGGCGCTGGTTCTGCAACACAATCTTGCTCTGCATGCGGGAGAAGGCACTTCGACATCTCCCGCAGCTCGTCCGGGTGTGAACCGCCGCAAACTGCTCAACCCACGCGATTGTCACGCAGCCGCACTGACGTACCAGCACGGCTGCGTCATCGAGACGCCGATCGCGTGCTACGACTTCGGCTTCGGACGGCTGACGGGCGGGACCACGCCGTTGGCGCGGTACGCGGTCACGAGCTTGCCGTAGTGTTCGCCCTGGTGCTCGAGCCAGCCGAGCAGCTGCGGCCGCGGCTTTGATTTGACGAGCGGATACGACGCGGCAATCGCCGCTTCCATTTCCGCGACCACCGAGGCGCGGGTCTTCGGCTTGCCGGCGTCGGCTTTCTCGCGCGCGTCGAAGTCGAACTTCTCCCCCTTGGCCTGAGCCGTCGTCATCTCCAGGCCGATGGTCACGTGCCGCAGTTCTTCCAGCACGCTGCGCGAGTCGGGATGCGGCTTCCAGGACAACTTGGCGTCGGGAAACACGGTGTCCTTGGCCATGGCCAGGATCCGGTTGTGGACGTCCTCCCACGACCGCGCGAGCGCGGACTCGTAGGTAGGAGCTGGCTTGTCTTGCGCGACGACCACGGCTGCGGCCGAGCCCGACGCGAGGAGACCGATCGCCAGGACGGAGGAAAGTCGGTTCATGCGGACCTCTCAGGGCTTCGACCAACGAGCGGGCTCCTCCCGGCCGCGTCGAAGCGGACAGACCATGTATGTCCGCCGGCCTTCGATCTATTCCCGGGAATAGATCGGCCGTGCCGGGACATTTACAATCGCCACCCGCGATGTTTGGCCTCTCTCATCACCGGCGTGAAGAATTCGACCGGGCGGCTCTGGTGCACATACCGGAACTGCTTCGCGTCGCCGCCCGGCTCTGCGGCAGTGCCGACGCGGGCGAGGACCTCGTGCAGGAAACGTATCTGAAGGCGTGGCGTTCGTTTCATCGCTTCGAAGCCGGCACCAACTGCCGCGCCTGGCTCTACAAGATCCTGCTGTTCACGTATTCCAATCAGAACCGCAAGCGCGCGCGCCAACCCTATCTCGTCGATCTCGACGCCGCCAGCGAGACAGCGCTGCTCGTCGATGTGCCGACTCCCGACACCCTGACCGCCAAGGCCGTAAAGGCGGCGTTCGACCGCCTGCCGGAGCACTTCCGGACGCTGGTCGTGCTCGTGGATGTCGAAGGGCTCACCTATCGCGAAGCGGCGGAGGCGCTCGACGTCCCGATGGGTACCGTGATGTCGCGTCTGAGCCGTGGTCGCGGACTCCTCCGCCTGGAGCTGGCGCGGCATGCGCCCGAATCGTCGACCGGGGCACGAAGCGGAACGGACCTGTCTGCGCAGGGGAGGGCGCGGTCGTGAACCTGGACTGCCAGCACGTACTCGAGGTGATGGACTCGTACCTCTGCGAGGAGCTGTCGGTTGAGACCAACCATGGTTTCCAGCGCCACCTGGCGGAGTGCCGCGACTGTGCAGCGGAGCTGAAGCGTCGGCGGCGGCTGCGTGCGCTGTTGTCGGAAACGCTGAACGTCCCTCTGGACGACGTGGATGCCGATCGCGCGCGGGCGCGCATCACGCACGCCGTGGATCGCGAGCGTCCCTCTTGGCTACGCGTGACACGTCTCGCGGCCGTCGCGGCCACGCTGGTCGCCGCAATTGGCGTCGCGTTCTGGGCGGGCAGACGCGTCGACGCGGCCGCCTATGACGACTCCGCCGAGGATCACATCGCCTGTGCGCTCACCTACCCGGAGAGCGCCGAGTACGACAAGGATCGGGTGGCGCGCAGCCTCGCCTCACCGTTCGAGCACATCGTCGACGCCGTCGGCCGCTCGCACGGGATCTACCACGTGATCGACGCGCACATGTGCCCGTACAAGGGTCGCACCTACGCACACGTCGTCATCCGCGGCGACGGGCAGACGCTGTCGCTCTTCGCCGAGCGCGCCGAGCGCGGGGCGCTGCCCGACGCTCCCACGATAGCGCTGGCCGGAGACACAGTCGATGTGCACGCGACGACGCGATTGGGGTACCGGGTGTCGGCGGTGGCGACGCGCGACCACCGGCTCTTTCTCGTTTCCCAACGGCCGACCGACCCGCCCGACCTCGCGCAGGACATCCTTCGGTCGGCAGTGCGATTCGTTCGCGGTCTCGAGAAATAAGCGAGTGGCGCGAAGCACGCGGCCCGGGCATACTGGATGTGCACCATGTCCGCCGCGACGATTTCACGCGTCACACGCCTGAGCTGTAAGGCGATACGGGTTTCCCCATTTCCCGTCCGCATCGTCGTCGCGACGGTTTTGTTCGTGGCGGTCTGGGCGGCGGTGAACTGGACCGTGCAGGTCGCCCGCAAGCCCACGGAATTGTTCTTCCCGATCGACAGCTCGCTCGCAAAGACTCCGGCCGAGACCTGGCACCAATACGGTCCGCTCTTCGACAAGCACTCCACCGCCGTCATCACGCCCGAACTCCTGGCCGCGCTGGCCCAGATTGAGGGCAGCGGCAATCCATTGGCGCGGACCCACTGGTGGTGGCGGGCCAGCTGGAATCCATTCGACGTGTACCAACCAGCGTCCAGTGCGGTCGGCATGTTTCAGATCACCGACGGTACGTTGGCGGAAGCGAGACGCTACTGCATCCACGACCATACAGTCGTCGAGGCCGGTTCCTGGCGCGATCCGCGGTCCTGCTGGTTCAACGCGATCTATACGCGCGTACTGCCCGATCATGCGGTGGAGATGACCGCGGCCCTGCTGGACCGTACGGTCGCAAGCACTCTCGTCCGCAACAAGATCGCGCGCGCCTCTCTGCAGCAGCGTCAGGACCTCGCGGCACTCATTCACTTGTGCGGAAGCGGCGCCGGCAATGCGTTCGCGCAGCGCGGCTTCCGTCTCAGACGCGGCCAGCGATGCGGCGATCACGACGCGCGCCGTTACCTCACACAAGTCAACGGGCTGAAGCGCCAGTTCGCACGACTCGCCGCGTCCACGTAACCTCGCGCCGGCATACCCGAACACTGCTGAGGTCATGGCACTCGTTCGAATTCTGCTGATGATTGCCGCGGTGTGGATGGCGCAGCCCGCGGCTGGTCCTGCGCCCACGTGTCAAGAGTGGCACGAGTGCCAGCGATTGGCGCTCGACGCATACGCACGGGGCGAATACGAACAGTTCCA
>Ga0081539_10004977_pt1 | contig 14069 bp, 14 predicted proteins | sample TabmetS4T2R2_FD_71023 | JGI IMG/M metagenome (GOLD analysis project Ga0081539, IMG submission 71023) | Tabebuia heterophylla rhizosphere microbial communities from the University of Puerto Rico - S4T2R2 | ecosystem: Host-associated > Plants > Roots > Rhizosphere ...
AGCTGGGGTCGCCCCGGGGGGGGGGCCCGCCGCCGTTCCCGGTCACCTGAGGGCGCCCGCCGGCCTCAGGCGGGGCAGGCGAAGGACGTCGGATTCAGCTGCCGCCGTCCGGTCCGGCACGGTCATCGGCGGCGGCCAGGAGCTGGCGGGCCGAGGCTTCATCGGAAGGGGCCACCAGCACCCGAACGCCATCGAGCTGCATCTGCGGGTACTGGCCGCCGGCATCATCGGCCGACACCGCCGCCTGCACGCCGTGACTGCGCAGGATGCCAGCGAGCAGCTCCGCCTCGGTGCGGCTTCCAACGACGGCCACACACACGGTCGCGCCGTCCATTATCTCAACTCCTTCTGTTCCCATGGTCACTGGGGGGCGGCCGGGCCACCGGCGACCAGGTCGGCCTGGTCGGGGTGGCGGCGCAGGTAGGCACGGACGAACGGGCAGAGGGGGACGAGCGTGAGCCCACGGGTGCGGAGGTCGGCCAGGGCGCCGGTGACCAGCCGCTCGCCAAGCCCCTGGCCCTTGTAGGCGGGGTCGACCTGGGTGTGGACGAGCACGATCGTGCCGGGCTCGGCTCGGTACTGGATGAGCCCGGCACGGGTCGTCCCCAACCAGAGCTCGTAGCGCGACGCCCGCGGGTTGTCGACGACGCGGGGTGCTGTCGGCATGGCATCACCTCGATGATCCTGGTCTCGGGGTACCACCCGAGCGGCTGGCCCGGCAAGCAGCATTCTCGGGCTGCTGCGGATCGCCGCCGATTCTTGCGCCGACGCAGTGGGGAGGATTGGTTGTATCAGCGATGGCGCTGCTGGCAGAAGGGGCAAGGGAGCCAGGCGTGGATGTGCAGCCGCGGATCGGTCCTGAGGGACGGGGCCGGCCGCTGGTCGTCGCGCTGGATCACCTCGACGCGGGCGCGTTGCCCCTTGCTGGCGGGAAGGCCGCCAACCTGGGCGAGCTCATGGCTGCGGGACTGCCGGTCCCTGCCGGGTTCTGCGTGACCACCGAGGCCTACCGGGACGTCGCCACTGCCGCGGAGCTCGCCGAGCTCCTGGATCGGCTCGCCGCCACTCCGGCAGGAGACACCGGTGCGCTGGCCGATCTGGCGCGCCAGGCGCGCGAGCGGATCCTGGCCACCGTCATGCCTGTCGCGGTCGCCGGCGCGGTCGCGGCGGCGTACCTGGACCTCGGTGACGAGGCGCCGGTGGCCGTGCGGTCCTCTGCTACCGCCGAGGACCTGCCGTTCGCCAGCTTCGCCGGCCAGCAGGACACCTATCTGAACATCGTGGGTGCCGACGCCGTCCTCGATGCCGTCCACCGGTGCTGGGCGTCGCTGTGGACGGACCGGGCCGTGATGTACCGGGTGACCAACGGCATCGACCACGCCACGGCGCGCCTCGCGGTGGTCGTCCAGCACCAGGTGGAGGCCGCCGTGGCTGGTGTCATGTTCACCGCCAACCCGGTGACCGGCCGGCGCCGGCAGGCGGTCATCGACGCCGCGCCGGGGCTTGGCGAAGCCGTGGTCTCCGGTGCCGTCAACCCCGACCAGTTCGTCGTCGATCTGGCAACCGGTGCGGTGCTCGAACGGCGCCTGGGCGACAAGCGTCTGGTGATCCGGGCACGCCAAGGGGGCGGTACTGAACCGTCTGCCCAGCCTGCCTCCGACACCTTCTGCCTGACCGACGAGCAGATCCGGGCGCTGGCCGTCCTCGGCACACGGGTGGAGGCCCACGACGGGGAGCCGCAGGACATCGAGTGGGCCATCGATCCGGCGGGCAGCCTCTGGCTGACCCAGGCCCGGCCGGTCACCACGCTCTTCCCGCTGCCGGCTGCTGGGCTCGACGATGCCGACCTCCGGGTCTACTTCTGCTTCAGCCTCGCTCAGGGGTTGCACCGGCCGCTCACGCCGATGGGCCTGTCAGCCATCCGGGTGATCGGCGCCTCGGTCGTGCGCCTGATCGGGGTCCGCTCGACCGACGCGGTGGCCGGGCCGCCGGCAATCCGCGACGCCGCCGGCCGCGTCTTTGTCGACATCACGCCGATCATGCGCAGCGCCGTCGGGCGGGCCCTGTTCCCGCGAATCCTCGACGTGATGGAGGCGCGCTCGGCCGCGGTGCTGCGCGGCCTGTTCGACGATGCCCGACTGTCGGTGACGCAGCGGTCCTGGTGGCCGTTCGTCGGCCGCGTCGGGCGGCTCGCGTTGCGCCATGGGGTACCGCTCCAGGCCGCGCAGGCGCTGGCCCGCCCGCCCGCCGCCCGGCGCCGGCTCGAACGCATCGACGTGCAGCTGAAGGGGCGCAGAGTCCCGCCGGACTCGGCGCCCGCCGAGCAGCGGCTGGACTTCGCCGTGAGGATCCTCGGCGACGCCACAGCGCCACTCGTCCCGCGGGTGGTGCCGGCAGCAGCGGCCGGGTTTGCCATGCTGGGCCTGGCCGGCAGGCTTCTCGGCAGCGACGCCGGGCGGGATGAGCTTGCCACGGTGCTGCGGGGCCTGCCCCACAACGTGACCACCGAGATGGACCTGGCGCTGTGGCGCCTGGCCACCCGGATCCGCGCCGACAACGACGCCACCGACACGATCCGGCGTACCCCCGCAGCCGAGCTGGCCGGCCGCTACCGGACACGGACCCTGCCGCCCGTGGTGCAACATGGCCTGGAGGAGTTCCTCGACCGCTATGGCCACCGCGCCGTCGCCGAGATCGACGTCGGCCTGCCCCGGTGGGCCGAAGACCCGACCCATATCATTGGCGTGCTCGCCAACTACCTGGGCCTGGACGACCCGGAGCGGGCTCCGGACGTGGTGTTCGCTCGGGGCGCCGCCCAGGCAGAGGCGATGGTGACCACCCTCACCGCCCGCGCCCGTCGTCGCGGCCGGGTGCGGGGCCGGGCCGTGGGCTTCGCCCTGAACCGGGCGCGGCAACTCGCCGGAGTACGCGAGCTCCCCAAGTACTACATCGTGCTCGTCCTCGCCCAGGCCCGCCGCCAGCTGGCGGCCGTCGGCGCCCAACTGGCCGCCGCTGGTCGGCTCGCCGCCGCCGAGGACGTGTTCTTCCTTGACCTGGGTGAGGCCGCCGCCGGGCTCAACGGCCAGGACCTCCGTGCCGTCGTGACGCATCGACGCCAGACGTACGACCGTGAGCTGCGGCGCGGACACATCCCCCGCGTGCTGCTCAGCGACGGCACCGAGCCAGAGGCCGCCACGCCGCCGCCCACGACCTTCGCCGACGGCGGGCTCGTGGGCACCGCCGCCTCGGCGGGAACCGTCACCGGCCAGGCGCGCGTCGTGCTCGACCCGACCGGCGCCCACCTCCAGCCCGGCGAGATCCTCGTCGCGCCCTCCACCGACCCCGGGTGGACGCCGCTGTTCCTCACCGCCGGCGGGCTGGTCATGGAGATGGGCGGTGCCAACTCCCACGGCGCGGTCGTCGCGCGCGAGTACGGCATCCCGGCCGTCGTCGGCGTGCCGGATGCGACCAGTCTGATCACCACCGGACAGCAGCTGACCGTCGACGGCAGCAGCGGCCTGATCAGCACCGCTCCAGCGGGGCTCCTTCCCGGTCCGTGCTCCACCAGGACAACCCGCTGACTCCCAGGGCTGCCCGGGGCACGGTCAGGTGTCGGCGGCCGCCCAGCAGAGGCAGAACGGGTGGCCGGCCGGATCCGCGTAGACCTGGAAGACCTCGGCCGCATCGGGGTCCTCGGCCGGTTGCAGGAGTCGCGCGCCCAGCGAGATCGCTCGCGCATGCCCGGCCTTGAGGTCGTCGACCCACAGGTCCACATGCAGCTGCTGCTGCGGTGTCCCGTCCGGCCAGTCGGGGGGAACATGGTTCGGCGCGAGCTGCACGCCGAGCCGCCACTCGCCGTCGACCACCACGCTGTGCCAGTCGTCCTCGGCTTCGACCGTGCCTCCCAGCAGACCCGCCCAGAAGCTGCTCTCGGCGGCGAGGTCGGCGGCGTCGAACACGATGATCTGTCGCCTGATCTTCATGCCGTCATCCTCTCACGGGCCATCGACAGGAGCGACGCGAGGGTTCGTGCCTGGGTTGCGATGCCTCACTCACCGGTCGCCCCGTCAATCGCCTCACGGAGCAGGTCGGCGTGGCCGTTGTGGCGGGCGTACTCCCGGAGCACATAGACCAGCACCCAGCGCAGCCGGGAGCCCTTCGCGTTGGTCTGGTCGAGCGAGTCGGCCTCGGCCACGATCCGCCGGCTGCGATCGCACTCGGCGTGCCAGGCATCGAACACCTGACGCACGAGATCGTCGGTGACCGGGTCGGGGAGGTGGAAGTCGCCGTCAGGATCCGCATCGGAGTAGTAGTGGGGGAGATCGGTGATCCCGGCCCAGGCCGCGACGTAGTTGCGCTCGATCTCGGTGAGGTGTCGCACCAGCCCGAGGAGGGTCAGCTCCGATGGCGGACATGACCGCTGCCCGAGCTGGGCGGCCGTCAGCCCTTCGCACTTCCTCGCCATGGTGGCACGGTGCCACGCCAGCCAGGCCAGCAACAGGTCCCGCTCACTGGCGTCTCGCGCCGGCTCCTCGCCGCGTTCCATGGGCGGTACGAGGCTCACGGCTCACCTCCTGGCATCACGTGGACCGTTCTCTCGGTCGGCTCCGCGCGGCGGCTGTGGGGGCGCAACCGCACGCCGGCGGCGTCGAGGCCGCTGTGCGCTGACTGGGGCTGCTGACCCACCGCTCCCTCTGGTCAGGTGTCCGTCATCCAGTCTCGCACCTCGGGAGGCATCCACCTGGGCTCGTCGGCGAGGCGCTCGACCAGCAGGAGGGTCGCATCCAGGTCGCGCAGCCAGGCCAGGAGCCCGAACAGTGCCGCCTGGCCGGCCAGCGCGCCGGCCAAACCTCAGGGCCGGCCTGCTCCGGGTGGGGTCGTGACCAGGGCGGCCGGCGGTTGGTCGTGGCAGGCCTCGGCGGCGGCGTCGGCTTCGGCGGGGTCGCCGGGCTCGTGGCCAGGGTGGTGGCCTCGTTCGGCCATGAGGGCCAGGAACGCGTCCAGGCAGCGCGGGTCGAAATGGGTGCCATGCCCGGCTTCCAGGTGGCGAAGGGCGCGGTCGGGTGGCCAGGCCGGCCGGTAGGCGCGGTCGGAGGTGAGGGCGTCCCACACGTCGACCACGGCGACGATGCGCGCGGCCAGCGTGATCTGCTCCCCGGCGAGGCCGTCGGGGTAGCCGGTGCCGTCGAAGCGCTCGTGGTGCTGGCGGATGACCGCCAGGGCGTCGCGCAGCGACGGGGCCCGTCCGACGATGTCGGAGCCGACCACCGGGTGCTGCTCGATCCAGGCCCGCTCCTCATCGGTGAGGGGGCCCGGCTTGTTCAGGACGTGGTCGGGGATGCCGACCTTGCCGACGTCGTGCAGGTAGGCACCCTCGGCCAAGCTCCGCAGGGCGGCCGGCCCCAGGCCCAGGCGCTGGCCGAGATGGACCGCCAGCTCGGCCACCCGGGCCGAATGGCCGTGGGTGTAGGCGTCCCGGGCCTCGACGGCGCCGATCAGGGCCCGCAGGGTCTCGGAGTAGCCGCGGCTGATGTGGGCCATCGGGTCGCTGGCGAACACCCCGTCCAGCACCGCGTGCATCGTGCGGGTGCGCCGGTAGCCGGTCAGGACCGCGTAGATGGCGGCGGCGAAGCCGGTGAGCAGGAAGGCGTGGTAGTCCCACCAGGACAGCCGCCACAGGGCGCCGACCTGGAGCGACACCAGCGCCCCGGTGCCGAGTAGGCAGGCCACCACCAGGGCCAGCTGGACGCGGTCGAACCCGAGCCGCCAGCGCCACCAGTGCACGGTTCCGACCGCGATCAGCACGGCCGCCGCGGCCACGATCAGGCCCAGGCGGAGCCAGGCTTCCCCGGGCAGCGGTTGCCGGCCGCCGGCCGCCGGCCACAGCACGGCCGCCCCCGGGACCAGCCCCAGCAGGGCGACACCCGCGGCAACGGTCCCACGCGGCCGGCGGCCGGCCCAGCGCGCCGGCCACCGTTGGGGCCAGGCGGCCGCGCACAGGCCGGCCGCGAAGCCCGCGATCGCCAGCACCGGCAGCCGCCCGACCCACAGATTCGGCGGCCGTCCCGCGATGCCAGGGGTGCTCAGCCCATGGCCGAGCATGAGGAAGCCCACCGCCAGGCAGGCCAAGGCGAGGAGGACCAGGCTGCCGTCGCGGCTGCGCCCGGCCGCCACCGCGGCGGCCACCGCCACCGCCAGCGCACAGGCCGAGATGGCGCTGACCACCACCAGATGGACGGTCGCCGACCGGAGGACAACATCCAGCCTGGGTTCGGTCCGCAGCAGCAGCAGCGTGCCCTGGGGCACCAGCAGGGCCAACAGCACGATCGCGACCCCGCGCCGGGCCGGCTGGGGCTGACCGCCAACCTTGTTCATATCTGCCGAGATCGGCAGCCCACCGCAGTCCCTTGATCGCTGTCACGGTGTCATGCTGTTCGCCATGAACGGATCAGACCAAAAGGCGGACCTCCGTCGGTACCTGCAGGCCGGCCGGGAGGCCTTGCTGTGGAAGCTGGACGGGCTCTCGGAGTACGACGTCCGCCGCCCGATGGTGCCGACCGGCACCAACCTGCTGGGCACCGTCAAGCACGTGGCCAGCGTCGAGGCGGGGTATCTCGGCGAGACGTTCGGCCGGCCCTTCGAGGAGCCGCTGCCCTGGCTGGACGACGGCGCCGAACCAAACGCCGACATGTGGGCCACCGCCGAGGAGTCGCGGGAGCAGATCGTCGGCCTCTATCGGCGTGTCTGGGCGCACTCGGACGCCACCATCGACGCGCTGCCACTGGATGCGATCGGCCAGGTTCCGTGGTGGCCGCCGGATCGTCGCGAGGTCACGCTGCACCGGATCCTGGTGCACATGATCGCCGAGACCCACCGGCACGCCGGCCACGCCGACATCGTCCGGGAGCTCATCGACGGGGCCGTCGGGCTGCGGGAGGGCAACGACAACATGGCGCCCGGCGACCAGGCCTGGTGGGAGCGCCATCGCAGTCGCCTGGAACGTGTCGCCAAGGAGGCCGGCTCGGCCTGACCGAGCAGGCGGGACCGGCTCAGCCTCCGGGGGCTGGCTGCCAGGGGTCGCCGCCTGGAGATGGTGGTTGCTCTTGGACACCGGCGAGCACGACGGACAGCGCCTGCCGGGCCTGGTCGACCCGGGGGCGCAGGAGCATCCAGTCCCGGTCGGCGGCCAGCGCCTGGTTCTCGGCGTCCACCGCCGCCAGCAGGTCCTGCAGCAGGCCGCGGATCTGGGCCGAGCGGGTCCGTCGCTGGTCGTCGGGTGCACCCTCGGCCTGGAGGTCCCAGCGGCGGGTGAGGTCGACCATCGCGGCCCGCAGGGGCGGCCACGACAGGGCCCGCTGGCCGGCCGTCTCGGCGGTCAGGACCGACGGCAGCTGGGTGCTCGTGATGGTGCGGGTGTCCGCCTCCAGCGCCTCGGTCTGGGTGTCCCAGGCCGATCTCCTCCGCGATCTCCAGAGCAGCCAGCCGGCGATCAGCCCGACGACCAGCACGATCAGCAGGATCCAGCCAAGAGCTCCCAGTCCCTGGGACTCGGCGGCCGTCGGCGAAGGGGATGAGGTTGGCGCTTGGGCCTCGGCCGACGTCGGGGGCTCGGTCGGCGGCGTGGTCGGGCGTTCGGCCGAGGTCGGCGGCTCGGTCGGTGGCGCGGTCGTGCGTTCGGCCGTCGTCGGGGGCTCGGCCGTCGTCGGGGGCTCGGTCGGCGTCGAGGTCGCGGCGTCGGTTCTCGTCGGTCGCGTCTGCGCGGTGTCGGTCCCGCTCGGGGCGGTCCGGGTCCCGGAGCGCTCGGTCGTCGAGCGGGTCGCCGATTCGCTCCCGCCGCCGGCACCGCAGCCACTGAGCCACAGGACCATGACGATCACGAGCCCGGCCAGGATCCATGCCCTCGCCGCCGGGAGCTCACCGACCGAGGGCCCCAGCCGTCGCCACCGCATCCACGACGCCCGCATCGACGATCACCTCCGGAGAAGCCAGGGCAGGCGGGGGAACGGCCCGGCATGGACGCGGCAATTCTTCGACCGGCAGTCCGCCCGCTGCATCATCCGATGCGGGTGAGGTGCAGGAATCTGCTGGCGTGCGGGCACGGCCGCTACCGTGCAGGTCCGCGGCGGGCTGACACGGTAGCCCGAGCATGGATGAACGAGATGGCTGAGGCGATGCCGCCGCCGAGTGGTCCGCTGGCCGGGGCGAGCGGGAGGGAGCTGCGCGAGCTGCAGCAGTTCCTGCTGTACCTCGCCAGCGCCCTCACCGCCGCTGGGGAGGCGGTGAACGAGATCGAGGAGCACCTGCGCCAGGTCGCGGCGGCCTACGGTGCCCCCGGGCTCGGGTCAGCGTCCTGCCGACCTATCTGGTGGTGGCGCTGTAGCCGGGGCGTCCGGCGACGCTGGAGCCGACCCGCCAGCTGCGGGGGGTGCGCGGCTCGACCAGACGGCGGCGCTGTTCGAGGTGCTCAAGGCGGCCGAGCGCGGGGAGCCGTCGCCGGAGGAGGGCAGCCGACGGATCCGGAAGATCGTGGACATGCGGCCCCGCTTCGGCCCCGGGGTCACGATTCTGGGCCATGTGGTGCTGACGGTCGGGATCTGCCTCATTCTCCAGCCGACCTGGGGGGATCTGGTCCTGGCGGGACTGTTCGGGGCCCTGGTGGGGGCGTTCAAGCTGGTCGGCGGCCGCTGGACGAGCGTCCAGATGATCCTGCCGGTGGCCGCGGCCTTCGCGGTCGCGGCGATCAGCTTCGTGCTCGCCGGGCAGGGCTGGGCGGACGCGGACCTGCGGGCGATGATCGCGCCGCTGGTGACCTTCCTGCCCGGGGCGGCGCTGACGATGGCCGTGGTCGAGCTGTCGGCGGCCGAGATGATCACCGGCGCGAGCCGGCTGGTCGCCGGGAGCCTGCAGCTGCTGCTGCTCGGCTTCGGGATCGTCGGGGCCGCCCAGGTGGTCGGGCTGCCCTCGACCCAGGCGCTGGTCAACGTCCCGGCGAACCTGCTCGGCTGGTGGGCCGTGGGTCGGCGTGCTGCTGGTCGGGGTCGGGAACTACCTGCACTTCTCCGCCCCGCGCGGCTCGCTTGGCTGGCTGTTGCTGGTGCTGTATGCCGCCTGTGTCGGCCAGTATCTCGGCGATCATGCCTTGGGCGGCTACCTGAGCGGCTTCGTGGGAGCGATCGTGATGACCCCGGTGGCCTACCTGGTGGCGCGGCGACCGTCGGGACCGCCGGTGCTGGTGTCCTTCCTGCCCGCCTTCCGGCTGCTGGTGCCGGGTGCGCTTGGCCTCATCGGGGTGACCGAGTACCTGGGCCAGGACCCCACCGCAAGGGTGCAGGACTTCTTGGCGCTATCGGCTCGATGGTGGCCATTGGCCTTGGCGTCCTCTCCGGCTATCCGCTCTGCCGCTCCCTGGCGCGGACATCTGGCTGGCTTCAGGAGTTCGGATTCGGCTGAGGCCAGGCCCCGATGGTCAGGTTCCTGATCCGGTTGGCGACGTCCCTGATCCCCAGACCGATCAGGATGAACAGCACGCCGATGGCAATCGCCATGGCAGCCACCCCGAAGGCCACCACCGAGGTGAACAGGGAGGATTGCAGGAACGAGGCGGTCATTGCCGTCTCGCGCTTGGGGTCGTCGCGGCCCAGTTCGGCGTAGCGCAGGCCGCCGGTTGCCTCGAGGGAGTGTTTGTCGATGACCATCGCCTGGCAGTAGGCGCTGAACGGCCCGTCGACATCGTCGCCGGCCAGGCAGTCGGCGTCGTCGGACACGGTGATCTTCTGATCGGCAAGGGTGGTGCTGACCAGGACCCAGGTCGCAGCCCCACCGATGATGAGGAGCAAGCCGATCAGGATCGACAGGATGTAGGTAGTCCTTCGCACTGGCAGGTCCTTTCCGTCGATGTGCGGTAGCGAGTGCAGCTATGCGTCAGCGGACCTTCCACGCCTCTGTTGTGGCGTTCCTGCTCGGGCTGCTCATCTCCCTTGCATGGTCCTTCCTTCACGCGTACGGCCTCTGATGGGTCCCGTTCCCCGGTCACATTCCGCACGCCGAAGTCGTAGGACCGAGCCCGCGGTCATCTCCCAGCTTCTGGGCGGTTTGGGGTCGGAATGGACGGAGTTCGTCGTGACCGTGGTGGACGACGCCGTAGCTGGACTCCGGCACCTCGTTCCAGGCGCCGGCCAGGTCGCCGAGCGGCTCGGACACGATCAGGCGGGTCTCCTCGGCCACCTCGTGGAGGACGGGGTTGTCGGGATACAGCTGCCGCAGGGTGTGCATCCTGGTGCTGTAGAACAGCGAGCGTGAGCGGCCCTCGCTGGAGTAGCGGAACGCCCACACCCGCTCCCCGTCGGTGGTCCCGACGGTCATCTGCAGCGGGTCGGGGATGCCGTGGCGGCGGGCGGTGGTCTCGATGAAGCCGGCCATCTCGGCGACCGCCGTGGGCGGGTCGTGCTCGAGGCCGAAGGTCAGGGCCAGGAAGAACATGACCTCGGAGTCGGCCGAGCCCTCGATCGCCGCGTACAGCGACGGGTCCACCGCCAGCACCAGCTCCCGCTTGATCGTCGCGAAGTCCCGGACCATGCCGTTGTGCACCCACAGCCAGCGGCCGTGGCGGAAGGGGTGGCAGTTGGTCTGCTGGACGGCCGTGCCGGTGGAGGCGCGGATGTGGGCCAGGAACATCGGCGAGGCGACGTGGCCGGCCAGCTCGCGGAGGTTGCGGTCGCTCCAGGCCGGCCCGACCTCGCGGAACACCCCAGGGGTCGTGCCCGAGGTGTACCAGCCGACGCCGAAGCCGTCGCCGTTGGTCGTCGTGGCCCCCATGCGGGAGTGCATGCTCTGGTCGATGAGGGAGTGGGCGGGCTTGTAGAGCAGCTCCTCCAGGAGGATGGGGGAGCCAGAGTAGGCCAGCCAACGACACATGTCCGTTCCCCCTAGGCGACGACGTGCAGCTCGTGGCTGGTGGTGTTCAGCCGCCGGCCGGCGTCCTCGGTCACGGTGACGATGTCCTCGATGCGGACGCCGAAGCGGCCGGGGAGGTAGATGCCGGGCTCGATCGAGAAGCACATGCCTGGCTCGAGCAGGTGCGTCTCGCCTTCGACCATGTACGGGGGCTCATGGGTGGTCAGGCCGATCCCGTGGCCGGTCCGGTGGATGAAGTACTCGCCGTAGCCGGCATCGGTGATGACCCGCCGGGCCACGCGGTCGACCTCCTGGCAGGCGATCCCTGGGCGCACCGCCTCGAAGGCCGCCTGCTGGGCGCGGCGCACGACCTCGAACACCTCGCGTTCCTCGTCGGTCGGCTCGCCCACGTGGACCGTCCGGGTGGTGTCGGATCCGTAGCCGTCCTGGAGGCCGCCGAAGTCCAGGACGACCATGTCGCCGTCCTCGATGGTCCGCTCGCTGACCTCGTGATGGGGGTTGGCGCCGTTCGGGCCCGACCCGACCACGGTGAAGTCGACCTCCGAGTGCCCGTGGTCGCGGAGGAACCCGGCGAGGTCGGCGCCGATGTCGCGCTCTCGGCGCCCGGCGAACCGTACACCGACGATCTGCTCGAAGGTCGCGTCGGCGGCCGCCCCGGCGGCGGCCAGCCGCTCCAGCTCCTCGGCGTCCTTGACGGCGCGCAGCATCGGCAGGGCGCTGGTCATCGACGCGTAGCCGGAGTCGGGGAGCGCCTGCTGCAGGCCGAGCAGGTGCATCGCCCAGGCCGAGTCGGAGATGGCGTAGCGGCCATGCGGGTCGAGCAGCCCCGCGGTGGCGGCGTACGGGTCCTGGCCGTCGGCCCAGTCGGTGAGTGACACCGCGGCCGCGCCCGGGGCGCCCTCGGCGTCGGGTCGCTCAAGGACCGGGACGATCATGGCCGGGTCGCGGGCGGTCTGCAGCACGAGCATGGTGATGCGCTCGGTGATCGCGACCGGCTGGTAGCCGGTGAAGTAGATGAGGTCGGGGCCTGGGGTCACGAGCACGCCGGTCAGTCCCGCGGCCGCCGCCTGGGCGACGGCCCGCTCCATCCTCCGGGTCAGGACCTCGCTGGTGAAGGGCCGGGTCATGATCTGGAGCTCCTTTCCCGGTCGGCGCGCCAGCCGCTCACGAGCCGGTCGCCGGCTCGACTGGGATGGTGTGGGTGGTCACGGCCGCGGCTGCGGCCCGGTCGACCGGGCGCGGCTGACCGGCGCGGTGGCGCCGCACCAGCAGCACCAGCCCGACGCCGGCGGCGGACATGATCGCCAGCAGCAGCGCCGACCGGGAGAGACCGGCGGCGAGGGCGTCGGCTGCTGTGGCGCCGGCCTGGCGGTGGTTGTCGGTGACCGTGGTGGAGACCGTGGCCACGGCCGCCACCGCCAGCGAGCCGCCGATGTAGCGGGCCATGTTCGAGATGCCGGAGGCCTGCCCGACCTCCTCGGGCGCGACCGACGCGGTCGACGCCGACGACGCCGGGCCGTTGGCGAGCCCAAGTCCCACCGCGATCGCGATCAGCGGCACCACGAAGGCCGCATAGGTCCAGGAGGCGGTGACGAACACCAGCGCGGCAAACGCGACCGCTGCCAAGCCGAACCCGAGGCCTACGGCGGCGCGCGCCCCGATCTTCACGGCCAGGGGGGTGATGAGCGGGGTGACCGCGATCATCGCCGCCGCCGCGGGCAGCGTCGCCAGGCCGGCCTCCAGGGCGCTCAGGCCGAACCCCACAGGATCCTGGAAGTACAGGCTGAGCAGGTACATGAGGGCGTTGATGGCGCCGGCGACGAGCAGGATCGCCAGCGTCGCGCCCACCAGCACCGGGTTGCGGAGCAGCTGCAGGTCGACCAGCGGCGCCGTCACCCTCCGCTCGACCGCAACGAAGCCGACCGCGCCCACGACGGAGATCACCAGGCAGCCGATGGTCGCCGCCGAGAGCCAGCCCCATTCGCCGCCCTCGCTCAGGGCGAGCACCAGCGGCACCAGGATGACCGCGATCAGCAGCGTCCCCAGGAAGTCGATCGAGCGGGGACGGTTGGGATCGCGGGACTCCTTGACGGTGAACAAGGTCAGCGGGACGCAGGCGGCGGCGATGGCCGCGTCGATCCAGAACAGCCCCTGCCAGCCGGTGGCCTCGACCAGCACCCCGCCGACGAGCGGGCCGGCGGCGGCCCCCGCCGCCGACGCGGCGCCCCACAGCGTGATCGCCCGCATCTGCCCGGCACCCGATGCGTCGACCGACAGCAGGCTCATGCCACAGGCGAGGATGGTCGAGCCCGCCGCGCCCTGGATCATGCGCCCGGCGATCACGCCCCCGCCGCTTCTGGAGAGGGCGATCAGCGCGCAGGAGGCGACGAACAACACAAGGCCGGCCAGGAACACCCGCCGGCGACCGAGCACGTCGCCCAGGGCGCCCGAGGTCACGATCACGGCCGCGCCGACGAGCATGTACCCGGTCACCGCCCACTGCAGCAGCGAGATGGGCGCGCCCAGGTCCTTGCTGATCGCCGGGAGCAGGATCGTGACCGCCGAGGTGTTGGCGTTGACGACCAGCGCCGACACGCACGCCGCCAGGAGGACCCCGAGCCCGGCCGAGCGGCCGGCCTCTCTCGTCACCATCTGCGTCTCCTCGCCTCGAAGACGTGACCAAGTGTCCGGCCCACGAGACAGGCCAACCTCACCCCGGAAGGGTGATTCTCAACGGACGCGGCACCCGGGGCCCACCGGAGCGTGAACGGCTCGGGACGCGGTGGTGAACGGCGAACGGCGAGCACCGGAAGGCGGGCGCGGTGCAACGAGAATCACCCGGAACGGGGGAGGAGCGGTGTCCTCCGCGAACCCATGATCGCCGCGATGCTCCGATAGTCCGACCGGAGGAGGCATCGTGAGCGCGATCGATCCCACCGCGGACGGTCCCACGACGAGCGAGCCGGCGGCGAAACCGGCGGCCAGCGCCCGGGCGCCGGCCAGGGCGTACATCTCCTGGCTGGCGCTGGCGTTGATGACCACCAGCTCGGTGGCCAGCCTGCGCCCCTCGCCGACGATGGCGATGTACGGGCTGGCGTGTGTGTTCCTGTACCTGCTGCCGGCGGTCGTGTTCCTGCTGCCGACGGCGCTGGTCT
>Ga0081539_10004978_pt1 | contig 14067 bp, 13 predicted proteins | sample TabmetS4T2R2_FD_71023 | JGI IMG/M metagenome (GOLD analysis project Ga0081539, IMG submission 71023) | Tabebuia heterophylla rhizosphere microbial communities from the University of Puerto Rico - S4T2R2 | ecosystem: Host-associated > Plants > Roots > Rhizosphere ...
CCCGGCAGGCGCACGCGGACTCGAGCTGGCGCGCCGGGTCGCCGCCGACTGCACGGCCTGTGACCTCTACGTCCGCGCCACGCAGACGGTGTTCGGCGAGGGGCGCGGCGCCGCGGACCTGATGCTGGTCGGCGAGCAGCCGGGCGACCGCGAGGACATCGCGGGGAGGCCGTTCGTCGGGCCGGCCGGGGCGATGCTCGATCGCGCGCTCGACGAGGCCGGGATCGACCGCGAACGGGTCTTCGTCACCAACGTCGTGAAGCACTTCAAGTGGAAGCCGGTCGCCGGCAGCAAGCGCCGTCTGCACGAACGGCCGAACGCGGCCGAGGTCCGGGCCTGCCGGCCGTGGCTCGACATCGAGCTCGAGATCGTCCGGCCCGAGCTCCTGGTTGCCCTCGGGGCGACCGCGGCCCAGTCGATCCTGGGGCCGTCGTTCCGCATCACGGAGCAGCGCGGCGTCGTCCTGGACGCGCCCGGGATCCGTCCCCGGATCCTCGCGACGTATCACCCGTCGGCGATCCTTCGCGCGCGCACGCCCGAAGACCGCGAACAGATGCTTGCCGCGCTCGTCGCCGACCTGTCGACCGCGGCCGAGGCTGTCGCTCGACCGAATCCGTAACCATCCAGTGAACGGGCGGACGATGACTCCCTGCTATCGTCCGTGGCGTGGAGGCGCTCACGGTCCCCCCGACGCAGGGTCCCATCGACACGCCGGAGCGGGGTCCGCTCGAGGCCACCTGGCTCGGACGCCGGCCATACCGGCAGGTCTGGGCGCTCCAGAAGGAGCTCGCCTTGGCCCGCGCGGACGGGACGATCGGCGACCGCCTGCTGCTCGTGGAGCATCCCGCCGTCCTCACCCTGGGCCGGCATGCCGATGACGCGCACGTCCGCGCCCGTCCCGAGGAGCTGGCGGCCCGCGACATCGAGGTCATCCGCGTCGAGCGCGGCGGCGAGGTCACGTACCACGGACCCGGGCAGCTCGTCGCGTACGCGATCCTGGCGCTGGCGAGGCGCGGCATCCTCCTCCGGCCGCTGGTCCGGGCGCTCGAGGCCGCGATGGCCGACACGTGCGAGGCATTCGGCGTCGCTGCCGGCCGGCGCGAGGGTCATCCGGGTTGCTGGATCGAGCCCGACGGCGTCCGGCCCCGGAAGGTCGGCGCGCTGGGGATCCGCGTGGAGCGCGGCGTCAGCTACCACGGGATCGCGTTGAACGTCGCGCCCGATCTCCGCGACTTCGACCTGATCGACGCCTGCGGGATGCCCGACGTCGTGTCGACATCGATCGAGCGCGAGCTCGGCGGCAGCGCCCCAACGACGCAGGGCGTCGAGCGAGCGGCCCGCGTGTTTGCGCAGCGCTTCGCGGCGCGGATCGGCGTTCCCCTCGCCGGGTTCGGGGCGGACACGGCGCACCTCGAGACGCTCGCGCTGGTCGGCTGAGGTGGCGGCCGGACTGTTCGAGCTGCGCAAGGACGCGATCACCGGCTGGTGGGTCGCGACGATCGTGGACCGAGCCTTCCACCGCGACCGGTTCGCCCGCGCGGCCGAGCCGATCGACGACGGCGGCGACTGCCAGAACTGCCGGCTTCCCGCCGGCGATGGGGTCCGGCTTCGGACGCTCAAGGACTTCGCCTTCCACGTCGTCGGCACGGACGCCGACGCCCGCGAGCTCGAGACGAGCGTCGCGCAGGTTTCCCTCCAGGATGCCCGCGCGAGCGGCAGCTGGCGGGCGATCGTCGCGCCGCCCGGGGAGCATCGGGCCCTCCATGCCGTCGGCAACGAGGTCATCCGGGCCCTGCTCGCCGGCACCCGCGGCGCGATCGCGGATGCTCGGCGGACCGGTCTGACGGACCATCTCCAGGTCGTCCAGAACTGGGGAGCGCAGGCCGGCGCGCGCACGAACCATCTCTGCCTCGAGCTGTACGACCTGCCCCAGATCCCGCACCGGATCGCCGAGGAGCTCGGTGGCGCCGCGCGCTTCGTCATCCGCGAAGGGGAGTGCCCGTGGTGCCGGCTCGTCCGGGACGAGCCGAACCGGCCCGAGCGGCTCGTCTGGGAGGACGCCGGCAGCGTGGCGTTCGCCCCGTTCGCCTCGCGCTCGCCGTTCGAGGTGTGGATCGTGCCCCGCCGCCATGACGCCGATTTCGGGCGGGCGTCCGACGCCGACCTCGATGCCTGCGCGGAGGCCCTCCGGCAGACCCTCGCCGCGCTCGCGGCGAGTCTCGACGGGCCGCCCTACAACCTCGTGCTCCATACGGCACCACTGCGTGAATTGGTCGACGCGACCTACCACTGGCATTGGGAGATCCACCCGCGCCTGCGCGAGATCGCCGGCCTCGAGCTTGGCACTGGTCTCCCCGTGAACCCGGTCTCGCCGGAGGACGCCGTGGAAGAGATCGTCGCGCGGACGCGTCAGCTCGGGGCCGCTCGAGCGGGGGCGGCCGGCTGATGCGCGGCACGCCGGCGGGAGGACGGCGTCACACAACCGCTCACCACCTCGTCGCACGGCCACGAAGCGAACGCCCACGATCCGCTTCGGACCCGTCATGGCACTCCACGGAGGTTCGATGGTCGGCGCGCTCGACACCCGCATCGGCATCGGCCGAGGGTTCGGTGGGGGAGCGTCGATGAGCGACGTGTGGCGCCAGGACGCCGCCGCCGGCTTCGTCGAGGAGCTGTTCGCGGCGCATCAGAACGAGATCTACGCCTATCTCATCCGGATGCTCCGCGACCCCGAGCTCGCGGCGGACCTCACCCAGGACGCGTTCGTCAAGGCCTATCGCAACTACAACACGCTCGAGAAGGCCGAGAACGCCCGGGCCTGGCTATACCAGATCGCCCATCGGGTCGCGCTCGACCACATCCGCCGCCAGAAGATCGTGCGCTTCCTCCCGTGGACCGGCGAGAGTCGAGGCGCGGCGCCTTCGACCGAGCGTCTCGTCATGGATGCCCACCTGTCCGGCGACCTCCAGCGGGCGCTCGAGCGGATCCCCGAGCGGCAGCGGGCCGCGCTCCTCATGGCCGAGCTCCACGATCTGACCGGTCTGGAGCTGGCCGCAGCGCTGGGTGTCAGCCATGTCGCCGCGCGAGCGCTTCTCACCCGAGCCCGCGAAAGCCTTCGCCAGGCACTCGCCGCCGAACGCGCCGCGGAGGCAGACGCCGATGCCACCGCGAGGCCGCCTGCCCGACGGGGCGACCCGCGCTCGGGGCCGGCCCGATGAGCTTCGGCCGCTCGCGCCGCCCGGACGACTGGCCCACGGTCCACGACCGTGCTCGATCGGCACTGTCCGACCAGCTGGACGGTGCGATCGAGACGCGCGAAGCGGCCTGGCTCGACGCGCACCTGGCCGACTGTGCCCCCTGTCGCCAGGTCGCCGACGAGTACGCGGCCCAGCGCTTCGCCCTCCGCGCGCTGCGTGACCACCAGCCCCTTCCGCCTCGCGACCTGTGGGCGCGGACGGCGGCGGCGATCGAGCTCGAGGCGCAGCCACGATCCACAGCCGGCCGGGGATTCTCCCGGCGACTCCTCCTCGCTCCATCCGCGTTCATCGCCACGGCCCTCGTCGTCGCCGTTGCGTCCGGTCTGCTGACCTCCTCCCAGCTCGGCGGACGCAGCGGCGGCGCGGGGTCGTCCCCAAACGTCGCCATCGCGAGCATCGGCGCGACGGCGACCCCACGCGAGCTGGCGGTCGGACCCACCCCGATCCCGGTCCGCAAGAACGTGGAATACGTCGCTCGCGATTCGGCCGGAAACCTCAAGCTCAACGTGAAGACGGTGAACGAGGTCTGCCCGGTCGGCACGACCGAGCCCTGTGACACGAGCGCGCCGGCCCTGGAGCGGACCGTGACGATCGACCAGGACGCTCAGGCGGTCTATGGCTCGGACGACCAGCAGCGGCTGATCGTCATGCGCACCGCGACCCAGGACGATCCGGGCGCCGTGTCGGTCGTGGCCCTCGCGGACGAGCCGGTCGTCCCGAACAGCTCGCCGAGCGAAACGCCGCCGAGCGGGACTGCCGCCCCGCCGAGCGAATCGCCCGGGCCGACGCCCACTCCGTCGACACCGCCCACCTCCGCTCCGCCCGGCTCCGCCCCGCCGTCAGTCCCGGCAAGCCCGTCGGAATCGCCCGCGGTCAGCGCGTCGCCGACCGCCTCCATCGATGTGAGCCCGCCCGGCGGAGGCTCGACCGTCGAGATCGCCCGCGGCGTCGCCCTCGTGGGACAGACGGCGTCGTACTCCGCATCGGGCGACTGGTTCGCGTTCACCGCCCGTCCGCTCGACGCCTCGGCCGGTCCGGACATCTACGTCTGGCGGGTCGGAACGCCGGCGGCGCGCAAGATCACCGCCGACGGCCGCTCGGTCTTCGGATCGTGGGTCGGGGATCGCCTCGTCGGGAGCACGGCGGTCGACGCATCGCGTGGCGGTGGCGGCCTGACCGGTCTGCGGCCCATGTCGTTCCTGTTCGATCCCGCGAGCGGCGGTCGCACCGACCTCGTCCAGGTGGGCTCCGCGTGGCGTCCCGCGGTCGACCCGGAGAGCCGCCTTCGGGCCGTGTACTGGGCGGGCACGGTTCGCACGATCGAGGACCGAGCCATCGCCCCGGACACCGGCAAGCTCGTCCTCGGTGACTGGAGCGATCCGGATCCCGGCGCGTCTGCCGAGCCATCCGCGACGGCCCTGACCGGTGATCAGTCGAAGGCGCGCCACGAGACGACGATCCAGGCCGGCCGCGTCGACGACTGGGACGCCGCGTGGGATCCGACCGGCACACACCTCGCCGTATGGATCGCGGATCGGCAGGACGCGACCGTCGGGCGGCTCAGCCTGTACGCCGTGAGCCAGTTCGACGGAGCGATCGACTTGAAGTCACCGCTGCTCGACGACGCGCGGGCCCTGGCGGGCTTCTCGATCTCGGGCGGAGCGCTGATCTGGGCCGAGCCAGCAAACGACGGCTCCGGAACCAGGGACGGCACGCTCCAGCTCCTTGCTTGGACGGCCGATGGGATCGGCACGGTCGAGACCTTCGAGGGGTCTGCGCTCGTCATCCGCTAGCGTCCGCACCCAGCCGCCGCGCCGGCGACGAGACACCCCTTGACCGACGCGGTATCGTGCCCCACCTATCGTGCGACCCACCAAGCGGCTCGCAGGCGCGGCGCTCACCGCCGCCCTTGCCCTGGGTGCGTTGCCGGGAATCGCAGGATCCGCAGGGCCCACGCCCGGGACCGTCCTCGACCCGTCAGCGTTCCAGTCGGTCCAGGTCCCGGCGTTCGCATCGACCGAGCTCCAGGTCGAGGGGTTCGACGATTCCGTGCGCGCGGCCAACGCCATCAATGCCTCGACGGTCCTCGCCGACCCTGGCAAGGAGCCGGTCCGGGTCGTGCTCGGCCGGCCGAAGGTGAGCGTGCCTGCGCCGCATGGCGGCACCTCCCTGAAGCCGCCGCGCTACAAGATCAGCGGCTACGCGAGCTTCTACGACAACGGGACGACGGCGATGCGCCTGCCGCGCGGGACGACGGTGATCGTGTGCGGCCGCGGAGGCTGCCTCGAGCGGGTGATCAACGACTACGGACCTGAGGCGAGCGCAGGCAACGGCCAGCGGATCATCGACATGTACACGCCGGACTTCTTCGACATCTGCGGCTGCCCCTGGTTCTCGGGCACGACGTGGGTAACGGTCTCCGTGTACTGAGGGGGCGGCTTGGGCCTCCCGAGCTCGGTTATCCTTCCCCTGACCTTCGAACCGGCCCCGAGAGGCCGCATGTGCGCCCACGAGAGGCGAGGGAAGGAGCGATGACCGGCCGGCAGATCATGACCGCCGACGAGATCCGGCGGGCCACGGTCCGGATCAGCCACGAGATCGTCGAGAAGCAAGCCGGCACGACCGGTCTCGCCCTCGTCGGCATCCAGCGCCGCGGCGTGCCCCTTGCCCGCCGGATCGCCGACGCGATCGCGGACCACGAGGGCGTCCGGGTCCCCGTCGGGGCGCTCGACATCACGTTCTACCGCGACGACCTGTCGCTCGTGGCGCAGCAGCCGGTCGTCAAGGGCACAGAGCTGCCGTTCGACCTCAACGGCTCGACGATCGTCCTCGTCGACGACGTGTTGTACACGGGCCGGACGATCCGGGCTGCGATGGACGCGCTCGTGGATTTCGGCCGGCCTCAGGCGATCCGACTCGCCGTGCTCGTGGATCGTGGCCATCGCGAGCTGCCCATCCGGGCCGACCACGTCGGGAAGAACGTCCCGACGTCGCGCGAAGAGGTCGTGAAGGTCCACATCGACGAGATCGACGGGGAGGACGGCGTCGACATCGAGCGTGCCGTGCCGGTGGCCGCGGCCGTCGGATGACGGTCATCGACCGGGAGCCGTCGGGGGACAGCGCGCCGACGCTCAGCGTCCCGGTCGTCGATTCGCCCCCGGGCGACCAGGCGGTCGGCTGGCGGCACCGCCATCTCCTCGACGTCGACGTCCTGTCGCTCGCCGACCTCGAGCTCGTGATGCGCACGACCGACGCGATGCGCGAGGTCCTCGCCCGGCCGATCGCGAAGGTGCCGGCGCTCCGCGGCCGGAACGTGACGATCCTGTTCTACGAGGCATCGACCCGGACGCGAATCTCGTTCGAGGTCGCCGCGAAGAACCTGTCCGCCGATGTGGTCAACATCGCCACGGCGACGTCCTCGGTGACGAAGGGCGAGTCGCTCGTCGACACGGTGAAGACGGTCGAGGCGCTGGGGGCGCAGCTCCTCGTCATCCGCCACGCGGTGTCGGGCGCGCCCGCGCTCGCCGCCGAGGTCTTCTCGGGATCGGTCCTGAACGGCGGCGACGGCTGGCACGCCCATCCGACCCAGGCGCTCCTCGACCTCTACACGATCCGGGCCTCGCTCGCCGGGCCGGATGGGTCGCTCGCGGGCCGCAAGGTCGTGATCCTTGGCGACGTCCTGCACTCGCGGGTCGCTCGCTCGAACATCTGGACCCTCACTGCCGCTGGCGCGGACCTCTGGCTATGCGGCCCCGCGACGCTCGTGCGCGGCTTCGAGGCGTGGGCCTTGCGCGGGGCGGCGGGGCGGCGGTTCACGGTGACGTCGTCGGTCGACGACGCGCTGCGCGATGCCGACGTCGTCATGGCGCTTCGGATCCAGAAGGAGCGGATGGCCACGGGATTGCTGCCGTCCCTCCGCGAGTACTCCGCACGCTACGGATTGACCCGGGAGCGGCTGGCGATGGCGCGGCCGGGGGCACTCGTCATGCATCCCGGCCCGATGAACGAGGGCGTCGAGATCGCGCCTGATGTCGCGGCCGGCGTCCAATCGCGGATCGAGGAGCAGGTCCGGAACGGCGTCGCCGTTCGGATGGCGCTCCTGTACCTGCTCGCCGGAGTCCGCTCGTGACGGTCGCCGAGGGCGCGCTCGTCGGCTCGGTCGTCGCAGATCTGGAGATTTCGCGGGCGTGGCTCGTCGACCCGGCGTCCGGCCGGGAGGGGCCGGGCGAGATCGTCGTCACCGACGGCGTGCTCGAGGCGCTGACGTGGCTCGACGCCGACGAGGCGGGCGGGATCGACGACCGGGGCGTGATCGTCGTCCCGGGCCTGGTCGACCTCCATGTCCATCTCCGCGAGCCGGGGGACGAGGACGCCGAGACGCTCGCGTCCGGGCTCGCCGCCGCGGCCCACGGCGGGTTCACCACGGTCTGCGCGATGCCGAACACGACCCCCGCGCTCGACGACCCTGCGGTTCTGGTCCGGATGCGCGGCGCGGCCGCGTCGTCTGGCTCGCCGGTCCGCGTGCTCGCCTGGGGTGCGATCACCGCCGGCCGATCAGGGGACACCCTGGCGGCCCTCGGCGAGCTGGCCGATGCGGGTGTCGCCGGCTTCTCCGACGATGGTGTCGGCGTCCAGAGCGCCTCGCTCGTGCGGAACGCGCTGGCGTATGCGGGGGCGCTCGGGCTGCCGATCGTCGAGCACGCCGAGGACGCCTCGCAGACCCCCGGCGCCGAGGCGAACGACGGCTATGTCGCGACCGTGCTCGGGCTGCGCGGCTGGCCGGCGGCGGCCGAGGAGGCCGCGGTTGCACGCGACCTGGCCCTCCTCGCCGAGGTGGTTCGGGATGTGCCCGGCGCGCGGCTCCACCTCACCCACATCTCGACGGCGGGTTCGCTGGACCTCATCCGGCGGGCCAAGGCGGCCGGCCTGCCGGTCACCTGCGACGTCACGCCGCATCACCTCGCGCTCACCGACGAATGGCTCGCCGGGGCGCGGCGCTGGGCGTGGGAGGCGAGCGGCGACCCGTGGGCGAACGAGCGCGAGGCCATCGTGGCCGCCCCGTACGCGTCGTCGCTCCGGGTGAACCCGCCGCTTCGGTCCCCGGCGGACGCGGCCGCGTGCCGGGAGGCGCTGCTCGACGAGACCGCGGACGCGATCGCGACGGACCACGCGCCGCACACGAGCGTCGACAAGGATGTGGAATTCGGGCTGGCGGCGAACGGGATCAGCGGCCTCGAGACGGCGCTCAGCGTCGTCCTGGCCATGGTCGACGCGGGGCTCGTGCCGCTCGCGCGAGTGATCGAGGCACTGACCAGCGGGCCCGCCCGGGTCCTGGGGTCCGCGTGGGGCGACTCGCGGCAGCCGGGGTTCGTCGAAGGCGCCCCAGCGGACCTGGTGCTGATCGATCGATCGGCCTCGTGGACGGTCGAGGCGAACGGCCTCGCGTCGCGCGGCAAGAACACGCCGCTTCTGGGCCGCGAGCTGCCCGGCCGCGTCCTGCTGACCGTCGCCGGTGGCCGGTTCGCCTACGAGGCAGCCGACTGACCGTCGACGCTCGGCTCGGAGGGACCGCCGTCGTGCGGTGGAACGCGAGCGCGAGTCCTCTCCGAGTCCGCTAGGCTCGCCGGGATGGCCCTTCCCACGGCCCGACGCCCAGCCGCGACCCTGAACCGCGACTACGAGCGACGGCCGTACTGGCACGCGACGATGCCTGCCGTCCCGTCCCATCGCGACCGTCCCCTGCCGGACGCCGCGGATGTCGTCGTCATCGGCGGTGGATATCTCGGGCTGAACGCGGCTCGTGTGCTCGCTCGGGCCGGCGCCGCGGTCACGGTCCTCGAGGCCGAGCAGCTCGGCTTCGGCGGCTCGACGCGCAACGGCGGCATCGTCCACCCCGGCTACAAATGGGGCCGGTCGGCGCTGATGCGGAAGTACGGCGACGAGGTCGGCGGTGCCCTCTGGGACGAGACGATGGCCGGCTACGGGACGATCAAGCGCGTCATCGCCGAGGAGGCGATCGACTGCGAGTTCCGCGAGTGCGGCTACCTCGATCTCGCCTGGGCGCCATCGCACGCCCGCGAGCTGCGCGAGTCGGTCGAGGGCTATCGCGAGCTCGGGATCGAGGCGGCCTTCGTCGAGAAGTCGGACCTGGCAGACGAGATCGGCACGACGTTCTACCACGGCGGGCTGGTCTTCCCACCGAGCGCGCTCCTCCATCCGGGCAAGTACCTCGCGGGGCTCGTGACCGCCGCGGCCGCCGCCGGCGCGGATCTCCACGAGGGCGACCGGGCGCGCGGTGTCCACCGCCAGGGCGACGGACGCTTCGTCGTGGAGACGGAGCGCGGCTCGATGGTGGCGAAGGATGTCGTGGTCGGCACGAACGGCTACACGGACGGCGTCGTCCCGGCGTTCCGGCGACGGATCATCCCGATCGGGAGCTACATCATCGCCACCGAGCCGCTCCCCGAGGAGTTGGCACGGATCCTGTCACCCCGTGGCCGCGCCTTCTTCGATACGAAGAACTTCCTCTACTACTGGCACGTCTCCGAGGATCGCCGGATGATCTTCGGCGGCCGGGCGAGCTTCCTCCCGATGGGCATGGATCGGATCCACGCGATCCTCCACAGGGGGATGCTCGAGGTCCATCCGCAGCTGGCCGGCTTCCGGATCGAATACGGCTGGGGCGGCAACGTCGGGTTCACCTTCGATCGGATGCCGCACGTCGGGCGCCAGGACGGGATCACGTACGCGCTGGGCTGCTGCGGGACCGGCGTCGCGTTGATGACCGCGATGGGCGTCGCAGTCGCGGAATGGCTGGGTGGGGGACCGGCCCCGGCCCTGGCCCGGCTCCCGTTCCCGCTGGTTCCGGCTCCGTACGAGGGCCGGCCGTGGTTCCTGCCGTTCGCCGGCGAGTGGTTCCGGCTCCAGGACTGGCTCTCCAGGCGAGGCCTCCCGAGCTAAACGCGGACCGGCGCGCCAGGCCAACCGGAGTCGCCGGACCCCGCCCCGGGCGACGTTGGATGGGGGACCGCGGTTGGTCGAGGATCTCCGGCCGCACGGGGCCCGATGCCGCCATAGTCCAGAGCCACCGGATGTCGCCCAGGACGTCATCCGGCAGGATCTCGTCGTGGAGCGTCGCCCGGGATCATCCGGCGAGAAGGGAGGTTCGCAGCGGGGTCGCGCGCGAACCGCGCGACGGCCGGGCAGCCGGTACGCTTCGCGCTCGTGGCCACCAACCCCCAGCCGGTCCAATACAAGGGCGCCGACCTCGACGCCGAGCGCGGACCGGGTCTCGGCTGCTTCCGGTTCCAGCTCGTCGTCCTGGCGATCCTCGTCGTCCTGACACCGCTCAGCGTCGCGTGGCAGTGGCCGGGCTGGCTGAGCACGGCGTTCCTGTTCGCCGTGCTGGTCCTGCTCCTCGTCGCCGGTCAGACGATCATCTTCCTGCTCCGGCTCGTCGCGGCGGATCGGCGCGGGCGGCGCCGGCCGCTCGCGAGCGCGACGCGGACGGTGGGTGAGCTGGAGGACGCTGACGCAGCGGAGGAGAAGGCGCACGAGGCGCTGTCCGCCGACCCGGGCTCAGGCGCGGGTGAGCCCACCTCGGACGGCGACGACCCCATGCGACAATAGCCGTCCCCACCGGAGGTCCTGCCCACCCCGTGCCCGTCCTGGCGACGTACTTCTCGGTCCGACGCGGCCGCGATGCGTTCTTCAAGTTCTACATGCGCACGCTGTTCGCCCGGCAGCTCCGCGAGTACGAGGCGAAGTACGGCATCCGATTCATGGGCTGGTACAACGTCGCCCACGGCTGGGACTTCGACAACGTGATCCTGCTCGATCTCCCCGACTACGCGACACTGGACCGGCTCGAAGCCGACGAAGGCATCCGGGCCCTCGGCCATCGGGCTGGGGAATGGATCTTCCAGCGTCACCACTCGATGTTCCTGCGAGAGCGGATGGGTCCCGATCTCGAGTACCACGGCTGACCCCAAGCACGATCGAGACCGCAGACAGCATGTCGATCCGCCGCACCGCGACCCCGCAGCCCAACGATGGAAGGAGGCGATCCGCGATGGACACGAGCCGCAACGACCTGCTCGGTGAGATCGCGGCCGACGCCGCCCTCGAACGGTCCGACTTCCTCGTCCAGGCGACCTCGCAGCTCCGGAAGTACCTCGACGCGAACCGCGAGCGGATCAACGAGCTCGGCGGTCTCGTCCTGATCGACGAGGACCCCGACTACCTGTCGATCGCGCCGGACCTCACGTTCCGGAGCCGGACCCGCTATCTCGATGACTTGACGGGCGAATGGACTTCCGAGACGGAGGTCATCGAGTCGGCGGCGGAGCTCGTCGAGCTGTACAACCCGGCCGATCTCTACCAGGCGTTCGCGGACGCCGCCCGGGACGGGGCCGGTCTCGCCGCCGAGCCGACGGCCGAGGGCGACCTGCTCGACGGCGCGGGGATCGGCGTCGACGAAGGGATCACGATCGGCGCGCCCGATCCGTACGCGGCCGCGGCGGACGAGTGGGCGGCGACGCAGCCCGAGGCGGTCGAGGTCGACGACGACGAGGCCGCGGCCCAGCGGCTGTACGATCTCGCGCTCGAGTTCCAGGAGCGGAGCCAACGGAGTGAGGCGCGGCTCCTCGAGCAGTTCGAGGAAGCATCGTCCGTGCTGATCGGGAAGATCGGCGACTTGATCGTCAACGACGACGAGGACGAGCGGCTCACCCTGACCCGGTCGGGCGAGTTCCGGGCCGAGGTCCTCACCGAAGAAGAGAACGAGTGGCGCCCGCTTACGACCCCGGACGAGCTCGTCGAGTACTACGACCCGACCGACGTCTTCGGCGACCTGGCCGATGCCCTCGCCGAGGCCTTTCCTTCGATCGCGCCCGAGGTCGACGCGTTCGGCGCCGAGGCTGCGGGCGCGGCGGACGCGGACGATGACGACGATGAGGCGGATGACGCTGACGCGGACGGCGAGGACGAGGACGACGAGGAGGACGAGGAGGCGGACGCCGACGCCGACCTGGACGCGAACGGGACCGGGCAGGAGGGCGACGCCCGGCGGTGACCATGCGACTGGTCCGGACCGAGCTGGTCGACAGCCGGGAGATCCTCCCGGGCCAGTGGCTCCAGTCCTTCCGAGCACCCGAGCTGGCGGTCGGCTCGCGGGCCGGGCAGTTCGTCCACGTCCGGACCGGCGACCTGTCGGGCCTTGTCTTGCGCCGCCCGTTCTCGATCAACACGGCCGACGCGGTGAGTGGCATCGTGACGATCCACTTCCGGACGATCGGGCGCGGGACCGAATGGTTCACCCGGCTCCGGCCGGGCGACGCAGTGGACATGCTCGGGCCGCTCGGGCGACCGTTCGAGGTGGACCCGCGGTCGCGGCACCTCCTGCTGATCGCGGGCGGGCTCGGGATGGCGGGTGTCCGAGCGCTCGCCGACGAGGCGCTGCGCGATGGGCGGCAGGTCACGCTCCTGTTCGGGGCGGCGTCCGCGCGTGACGTCTACCCGTCGTCGCTTCTGCCCGACGAGGTCGAGTACGTGATCGCGACCGACGACGGCTCGGTCGGCCATCGCGGGTTCGTGACCGAGCTCGTGCCGGATTACGAGGCGTGGGCGGACCAGGCGTTCGCGTGCGGACCGGCGCCGATGCTCGCGGCGCTCGCGCGGCTGGCTGGCGGGCGACGCGAGCGGCTCGGCGTCGCGCGGCTCGGTCGAAAGCGCGGCGCCGCGCGGGTGAATCCCATGGGCTCGACCGCGGCGCGCCGGAAGGCCTTCCTCCAGGTCTCGATGGAGCAGAACATGGGCTGCGCGGTGGGCGCGTGTCTCGGCTGCGTGATCCTCGGGACGAACGGAGCGCCGCAACGGGTCTGCCGCGAGGGTCCGGTGTTCGCCTCGGACGAAGTCGCGTGGGACGCGGGCTGGTGAGGCCCGCTCGATGAAGGCGAAGCGACGCGTGACGACGTCGAGGGACGTGCGCGTGCCGGCCGGTCGGCGAATCCCGACCGTACGCACGGTCAAGCCGCTGATCGGCTCCTCCGGTCGGCGCGGTGCCGCCAAGCCGGCGCCGGCCGACGGCACTGCGGCACTCGTTGCGCGGCCTGAGCCCGCCGCGGGAACGTCGGTCGACCTCTCGGTCGATCTCGGTCGCGGGCTCGTCCTTCCAAACCCCGTCCTCGTCGCGTCGGGCACGTTCGGATACGGGATCGAGTACGGCGACGTCGTCGAGGTCGATCGGCTCGGCGCGATCTGCTGCAAGGGAACGACGCTGAAGCCGCGGATCGGGAACGTCACGCCGCGCGTCACCGAGACGCCCGGCGGGATGCTCAACTCGATCGGGCTCCAGAACCCCGGGGTCGACGCCGTCGTCGAGAAGTACGCCGCACAGTGGGCGGGCTGGAAGACCCCGGTGATCGTCAACGTCGCGGGCGAGTCGGTCAGCGACTACGTCGAGGTCACGCGACGGCTCGAGGGTGTCCCGGGCGTGGCCGGGATCGAGCTGAACATCTCCTGCCCGAACGTGGGTCGGGGTGGGCTGCAGTTCGCCATCGATGCCGGCGCCGCGGGGGAGGTGACCGCGGCGGTGCGCCGCGCGACCGACCTGCCGCTGCTCGTCAAGCTGTCCCCGAACGTCGCGGATGTCCGCCCGATCGCGCGCGCGATTGCGGACGCCGGTGCGGACGCCCTGACGGCGATCAACACGCTGTCGGGGATCGCCGTCGCCCCGTCCCGGTCGAAGCCGCTGCTCGGCAACATCTACGGCGGGCTGTCAGGCCCGGCCGTCAAGCCCGTCGCCCTGCGG
>Ga0081539_10004979_pt1 | contig 14065 bp, 14 predicted proteins | sample TabmetS4T2R2_FD_71023 | JGI IMG/M metagenome (GOLD analysis project Ga0081539, IMG submission 71023) | Tabebuia heterophylla rhizosphere microbial communities from the University of Puerto Rico - S4T2R2 | ecosystem: Host-associated > Plants > Roots > Rhizosphere ...
GGACGTCCATCACCGCTCGGCAGGCCAGCTGGGCCGTCATGTCGCTCACGTCGTACGGAGGCGCCACCTCGACGACCTCCATGCCGCAAATGCCTTCGCGCGCGATCAGGCGCAGCAGCTTCAGCGCCTCCCTCGGGAGGAGACCGCCGGGCTCCGGGGATCCGGTCCCGGGCACGAACCCCGCATCGACGCTGTCGATGTCGAACGAGAGGAAGACGGCGTCCGCGTCCTTCCAGGCCACCTCGAGGGCGACCTCGGCCGCCTTCTCGACGCCGACCTCCTCGATGTCGGTGATCGTGAGGACGGTCGTGCGCCGTTCGCGGGCGACCTTGACGCCCGGCCGCGATCCGTACCAGCCGCCGATGCCCATCTGCACCAGATTCGCCGGTGGAGCGTTGGGGATGTTCGTCGCGTGGAACCACGGGGTCGTGTGCATCCGCTCGTCCATGTCGCGCTCCTGGATGTCCAGGTGGCGGTCGAGGTGGATGATCCCTACCCGCCCGTCGACGTGGGGGGCGATGCCCCGGACGTCGGGATAGCCGATGGAATGGTCGCCGCCGAGCACGACGGGGAAGACGCCTTCGGCGACGACCCAGGACACCGCGCGGTCGATCTGGTCGAAGCTCTTCTCGATGTTGGAGGGGATGACGAAGATGTCGCCGAGGTCGACGAGGTCGAGCTCCTCCTCGAGATCGACCGCCATGTCCACGGAGTAGGAGTCGTAGAGCGCCGAGATGCGGCGGATCGCCTGGGGCCCGAAGCGGCAGCCGGCGCGGTAGGTCGTGCCCATGTCGAACGGCGCGCCCATGACGGCCACCTCGTGCTTGCCGACCTGGTGGACGTCCTCCAGATAGGGGACCTTGCGGAAGGTGTTGATCCCGGCGAAGGCCGGCTGGTGCCCGCGTGCGAACGTCGAGATCGTGCGGTCGTTGACAGACGGCGCCGCTTCGAGCCCGAGCTCGAGCCCACGCTCGACCGCCTCTCGCTGCTTTCGATCGGGAATGTCTGCGAGCCGGCGGATGTTGCGCATCCCGCGGAACTGCCCGTCGGACCCTCTGCCGTCCTCCTCCATGCCCACACCTCCTCCGTGTCAGGTGTTGTCATAACAACTTGACACAACAGACTCAAGGGGCTGCCAGGCGGGCGCTCAGCAGGTCTTGATTTCCCCGGCTGTGGCATCGTATGTTTGGCGTCTGCGCTTCCGCTCCGACGGCGGTATACGAGAGGAGCTGCCCTGGAATGGCTGTTCAGACAAGCATTCTCGTGTTAGCCGAGGATCGACCCGAGTACGCCGCCAAGCGCGAGGAGCTGCGGAGCGCGGGCATTCGCTACGTGCTGGCCGCCTACACGGACGTGTATGGGGTCGGCAAGGCGAAATGCGTTCCGATCGACCACTTCACGACGATGATGCGCGGGTCGGAGCTTTTCACCGGCGCGGCACTCGACGGGCTCGGACAGGAGCCCAGCGACGACGAGCTCTCCGTCCGGCCGGACCTCGATCGCGTCCTCGAGCTCCCGTGGCGCCCGGGTATCGCCTGGGCTCCGGGCTACCTCTACTACCACGGCGAACCGTGGCCCATGTGCAGCCGCGTCGTGCTCCAGCGCGCAGTCGACCGGGCGGCCGCTCTCGGGTTCACGTTCAACATGGGGATCGAGACCGAGTTCTATCTCGTGCGCCGCGAGAACGGCACGGTCGTGCCCGCCAACGAGCGGGACGTCCTCTCGAAGGCGGCATACGACATCGTCGACCTGCTCGAAAACCTGCCGTTCCTCGACGAGATGATCGGCCACATGAACGCCCTCGGCTGGGACGTTCACTCCTTCGACCACGAGGACTCGAACTCCCAGTTCGAGTTCGACTTCTCCTACACGGACGTCATGAGCATGGCCGACCGGCAGACGCTGTGGCGAATGATGATGAAGGAGACCGCCCGCAAGCACGGCTTCGACGTCACGTTCATGCCCAAGCCGTACGCGAATCGGACCGGCACCGGCGCGCACTTCAACATGTCGCTCGCCGACGGCTCGGGCGAAAACGCCTTCAACGATCCGGACGACCCGCGCGGGGCAGGGGTCTCGACCCTCGCGTACCAGTTCATCGCCGGCGTCCTCCGTCACGCGAAGGCGATCACAGCCGTCGCGTGTCCGACGGTCAACTCGTACAAGCGCCTCGTGAAGACGGGGTCGATGACGGGCTTCACCTGGGCCCCGATCTTCCGCTCCTACGGGCGCAACAACCGAACGCACATGCTGCGGATCCCCATGACGAGTCCTCGAGTCGAGAGCCGGGCGGTGGACGCGACGAGCAACACGTACCTCGCGGCCGCGGCCTATCTCCACGCAGGCCTGGAAGGCATCGAGCAGGAGCTCGACCCCGGCGATCCACTCCAGCAGAACATGTATCTCCTCACCGACTCCGAGCTCGCCGAGCTCGGAGTCGACACGCTGCCGCGCACGTTGCTCGAGGCCGTCGAGGCCTTCGAGCAGGACCCGCTCATGGTCGAGGTCTTCGGCCCTGAGCTTCACCGCTCGTACGTGGAGCTGAAGAGCAGCGAGTGGTGGGACTACCACACCGAGATCTCGCCCTGGGAGATCGAGAGGTACCTGACCTTCTTCTAGATGTTCCGCAAGCGCGACTCTTCTGATGAGCTCACGATGTTCTTCGCGACCGACTTGCACGGGTCGAACGTCTGCTTCAAGAAGTTCGTGAACGCTGGCAAGTTCTACGGGGCGAGCGTTCTCATCCTCGGCGGAGACGTGACCGGGAAGATGGTCGTGCCGATCGCGGAGCAGGACGACGGCGCCCATCTGACGTCGTTCGCGGGCAGGCAGGTCCGGCTCGAGACCGAAGACGACGTTGCCTCCTTCGAAGCTCGGGTCTCCGACATGGGCTTCTACCCCAAGGTGATGTCGGAGGAGAGGTTCCAAGATCTCCACGGCGATCCCGATGCCCAGGAGGAGCTCTTCCACGAGCTGATCCGGGAGCGCCTGGAGGAGTGGATCCAGTACGCGGAGCCGCGCCTCGCGGAGCAGGGCGTGAAGTGCTTCGCCGCCCCCGGCAACGACGACGCCTTCTTCGTCGACGAGATCCTCGGGGAGTCCGAGGCGATCGAGCTCCTCGAGGGACGGGTGATCGAGCTGGACGGAATGGAGATGCTGACGACCGGTTGGTCCAACGAGACGCCGTGGAAGACCGAGCGCGAGACGAACGAGGCGGAGCTCCGCTCGATGATCATGTCGATGATCGACCGGCTTTCGCGCCCCGAGAGCGCCATCTTCAACATCCACGTTCCGCCGCATGCGACGGCTCTCGACCAGTGCCCGAAGCTCGACGAGAACCTCAGACCGGTCTCGAGCGGAGGCAACCCGGTGATGACCTCGGCGGGCTCGACAGCAGTGCGAGAGCTGATCGAGACCCACCAGCCGCTGCTCGGGCTTCACGGCCACATTCACGAAGGGCGCGGCGTCGCGCGCATCGAGCGCACGTATTGCGTGAACCCGGGCTCCAGCTACAGCGAGGGTGTCCTGAACGGCTCAGTGATCCGGCTCAGGCAAGGCGAGGTGCGCGACGTGCATCTCACGCAGGGCTAAACGAGGAGGGAGCATGACTGCACCAACGGCAGGGGACCGCGTCTTTCTCAGGAAGGCCTCGGGGCTGATCAAGTCAGCCTCGAACACCGATGTCTTCATCTACGACATCGGGCTTGTCTCGATCGGCCTCGGGCTCGGCTTTCTCCTCTTCTACGGCCCGGCCGTCTACCTCGGGGGCGATCTCTACGTCGGGACGCTCATCGCCGGCGCGGCGATGCTGCTCGTCGGCTTGGGGATGCTCACGTGGACGATCACGATCCCGCGCTCGGGGGGCATCTACAACTTCGGCACGCGGAGCATGTGGCCGCCACTCGCGTTCACCTTGAGCTTCGTCGAGGTGACCGCCTGGCTCTTCTACGGGTCCTTCGGCGCCGTCTACCTGGTCCAGCTCGGGATCGCCCCGTCCGTGACGGCCATCGGGATCATCACGGACAAGCCGGGAGTCGAGAGCTTCGGCACCGATCTGGCCGGGAAATGGGGCACCTTCCTGATCGGGTCGGCGGCGCTCATCATCGGGGCGATCATCCTCGCGAGCGGGATGCGCCGCTTCTTCTTCTCACAGAAGGTGATGTTCACCATCGCGGTGACCGGGACGCTCGTCTTCGTCGGAGCGCTCATCTTCACCTCGAGGGCGGACTTCGTCTCGAACTGGAACAGCGTCATGGGCGATCGCCTCGGGGTCGGCAACGACGCGTACAACGGCGTCATCCAAGCGGCTCAGAAGGCGGGGTGGTCCGATCCGGGCTTCGACTGGAAGCAGACGCTCCTCCTTTCCAACTGGGCATTCCTCCCGCTGATCGGGGCCGCGTTCTCGATCTCGATCGGCGGCGAGATCAAGCAGGTCGGCCGCGGGCAGACGCTCGGGATCATCGGGGCGATCACGATGTCGGTTGTCGTCTGGATCATCTCCATCGCGCTCGTCTACAAGACGATGGGCAAGGACTTCCTCGGGGCTGTGACCTACTCCAACCTGAACGGCGTCGAGGGGGCGGCGACGCCCGTGACCCCGTTCCCGACCCTCCTGACGGGCCTCGGGACGGACTCGGTCGTCCTCACGATCCTGATCGCGCTCGGATTCATCGGCTGGATCTGGCTCTGGATTCCGACCCAGATTCTCTATCCGACGCGCGCGCTCGTCGCGTGGTCGCTCGACCGCGTGGCGCCGGACACGCTCGGCACGGTGAGCGAGCGGACGCACACGCCCATTCCTGCGATCCTCCTCTGCCTCGCAGGCGGGATCACGTTCGTGGGCATGCTTGCCTTCACGAGCTTCTTCCAGCTCGTGATCTTCATCGAGGTCGCCGTGCTCGCGTGGGCGCTCGTCCTGCTCGCGGGGGTCTTCTTCCCGTACCGGCGGCCTGACATCTACAACAAGAGCCCGATCGCGAACATGAAGATCGGGGGACTCCCGGTGATGAGCGTCGCCTGCGCCCTCGGCGCTGCCGCGGCCTTCTTCTACTTCTTCAACCTCTTCTTCGACGACTTCGCGGCCGGGCACGCGCGCCACAGCATGTCCGTCCTGATCGGCTGGTTCGTCGGGTCGTTCATCCTCTACTGGATCATGTGGTTCATCCGGCGCAGGCAGGGCGTGAACGTCGACCTCGCCTTCAAGGAGATCCCGATCGAATGAGCGCGAGCGCGGGCCTTGGAGATCCGCTTCCCGATTTCGCCTTGCCCGATCTCGACGGCAAGGCGTGGTCGAGGGCGGATCTCCTCGGCTCTCGCTCCGTCCTCTTCTGCTTCGCGAGCTGGTGAACGTGCCGTGAGCAGCTGCCCGGGTGGCAGCGGATCTGGGACAAGAGCAGGGACTTTCGCATGATCGCCGTGGCCCAGGACGTCCAGGGCGAGGAGCGTGTTCGTCCGATCGTCGAGGCAGGCGACATTCGCTTTCCCGTCCTCGTGGACCGCGCAAGCGAGCTCGGGCGCGCGCTCGGGTTCCGCATCGTGCCGAGCGGGTTCTTCGTCGACGAGACCGGAACGATCCGCTACCGGCACACCGATGACTTCGACGTCGCCGACCCCCGGGTGCGCTGGAACCTCGACCGCTTCCTCGCCGGGGAGGCGACCGAGGCCCCCGCGGAAGACGGGCGCATGGATCCCAGCGCGCTCCGGCGCTTCGCTGAGGGCGTCGCCGCTTTCACAGCGGGGCGCCGGGATGAGGCTCTGCAGATCTGGCGTCAGGCACTCGAGCTCGACCCCGACAACTTCGTCATCCGCTCGCAGATCTGGGCCGCCGAGCACCCGGAGCACTTCTGGCCCGTGGTCGACCGGGAATGGCAGGAGCTCCAGCTCGTCAAAGAGGGCTATGACAAGCCGCTCCCCTGACACCGTGACCGAGGCGGCCGGCCTGCGAGCGCGAGCGAACGCCGAGGCGCTCGAGCGGCTCTGGAGCTCGGAGCCGGTGCTCGTCGACGTGCGACCGGCGCTCGAGGTCGTGCCGGGCATGACGGCTCAGACGATCCTGACCTCCGGCGCTCCGCTCGCGTGGGCCGACTACTTCGGCGGCCAACGCTCGGGCATCATCGGCGGCGCGCTCTACGAGGGGCTGGCCGAAGGCGAGGAGGAGGCCGGGGAGCTCATCCAGGCCGGGCAGATACGGGTCGCGACCTGTCAGGAACACGGGTGCATCGGGTCGCTCGCGGGCATCTACACGGCCTCGATGCCCGTTTTCGTCGTCGAGAACGCGAGGGACGGGACGAGGGCGTTCTGCAACCTCTTCGAAGGCCCGTCGCCGGCCAGGCTCAACTACGGCGTCTACAACGACGCGGTCCGCGAGAGCCTCACCTTCATCCAAGACGTCGTCGGGCCGATGCTCGGGGCCGCCGTGCGGCGGCTCGGCGGCGTTCCACTGCGGCCCATCATCAGGCGGGCGCTCCACATGGGGGACGAGCTCCACAGCCGCAACACCGCTGCGACGCTCCTCTTCACGCGCGAGCTCTTCCCGGCGCTGCTCGAGCTCGCGCTGGAACAGGAGGAGTCGGTCGGGAGAACGCTCGAGTACCTCAGCTCGAGCGACTACTTCTTCCTGCGGCTCTCGATGGCATCGTCGAAGGCAACGGCGGACTCCGCGCACGGAGTGGAGGGATCCAGCATGGTGAGCGGGATGACCTTCAGCTGCCGCAACTTCGCGATTCGCGTGAGCGGTCTCGGAGACACGTGGTTCGAGGCGCCGATGCCGGACATGGAGCCCAAGCTCTTCGAGGGCTTCACGAAGGACGACGTCGAGTACATGGGCGGCGAGAGCGTGATCAACGAGACCGTCGGGCTGGGCGGGTTCGCCCAGGCGGCGGCGTTTCCTCTCCAGGAATACCAGGGGGGTTCGGCCGAGCGCATGATCGCGACGAACCTCGAGATGTACGAGATAACGCTGGGGGAGCACCCAGAGTTCAAGATCCCCTACTTCGGCTTTCGCGGCGTTCCAACGGGGATCGACATCTACCGCGTGGTCGAGACGGGCATCCTTCCGGCCATGGACGTCGGCGTGGCGGGACGCGGGGGCGGGCAGATCGGTGCTGGAACCCTGCGCGCGCCGCTCGAGTGCTTCGAGCAAGCGGCCGCCGAGTATCGGCGAAGATATCCCTGATGGCAGTCGAGCACCTCGAGTACGTCGAGCGCGCGCTCGGTCTCGTCGAGCAGGCGCGCGAGCGAGGCCTCGAGCTGCGCATTCTCGGGTCGCTCGCCTATCGCCTGCACTGCCCCGCCAACATCGAGCTCTTCGAGCAGATGAAGCGCGACCTGACGGACATCGACCTGGCTGCTCGAAGTGACCAGCGACGCGACATCCGCAGCTGGCTCGAGGAGCTCGGCTTCGTCGTCGACCAGGACATCGTCGTGGCGACTGAAGGCAAGCGCTATTGCTTCGGCGATCCGAGCTCGGACCTCTTCGTCGACATCTTCTTCGACGAGCTCTATTTCTGTCACCCCATCCCCCTTCGCGACCGCCTGGCCCTCGACTACCCCACGATCACGCCGACCGACCTGCTGCTCGAGAAGATGCAGATCGTCGAGCTGAACCCGAAGGACGTCAAGGATTCGCTCGTCCTCCTGCTCGAGCATCCCCTCGCGTCCGACGAGACCGACGCGATCGACGATCACTACATCGCCAAGCTTCTCGGCGCGGATTGGGGCTTCTACTACACGGTCAAGCTGAATCTCGATCGCCTCCGGAAGCATCTGGCCGACGGGGAGTTGAGCGCCGATCAGGCAGGCATCGTCTCCGAGCGGATCGACGCGCTCGACGCGGCGATCGAGCGCGAGCCGAAGACAGGGAAATGGAAGATGCGGGCCCGGATCGGCCCCCGGAAGAAGTGGTACCAGGAAGTCGCCGAGAAGAGCGAGACGTTCTAGGGAGCGCGCTCGCACGCGAGCTGCTCGCGGCGCGCCTGATCGCGAACCTCGCCACGATCGACCCGGACGGAAGTGTCCATCTCGTCGGTATGTGGTTTTTGTGGGACGGCGAAGCCCTGCTCCTGCCGACGAGCCGCACGACGCGCAAGGCGAAGAACATCCGCCGCGATCCGCGCGTGACCGTGATGATCGACGACTCGCGAGGCGGCTTCGACCTCCGAGGCCTGACCGTGATCGGGAGGGCCGAGCTCCACGAGGGTCAGGACGCGGTCGGAACGAACCGGCGCATCCACCTCAAGTACGTGACGGAGCGAGGCCGCGATCTCGAAGCGGTCGACCGCTATCTGGCCACTGACAACGTCACCATTCGCGTCGTCCCCGAGCGCGTGAGCGCCTGGAACCTACGGGACACCGACCAGGGTCGCGCGCTCCTCCAGACAGGGGAGTTTCACCCCCTCGAGTAGCCGGTAGTCTCGAAGGGTGCGGGACCGGGACGTCGAGCACGCATCGGAGGAGCTTCGCCGGCGGCGCCGGCGGGGCGTGACCGCCGCCGTGCTCGGCGCGGCAGCAGGCGTGACGGCCCTTCCCGCCCTCGTGCTGTCGCCGTCGGCCGCCCTTGCCCTGGTCGCGGGCGGGGTCTTCGAATGCGCCGTCGCCCTCGAAGCGGTGCACGCGCGGCGCCAGTTGATCGCGCGCCTGGCGCTTCAGCCCGCCGCCTACGAGCTTCCGGAGGTGGCGGCCTACGGGACCCGGGCGGCGGAGCCCTCTCAACGCGCGCGGCTCTCCGCGTGGATCTTCGAGATCATCGCCGAGGCGCGGTCGCCCCACTCGCTGTACCTCGGGGACCGGGTCGACCTCGTTGCACAGGACCTGCGGGCCCTGGCGCACGAGCTCGTCTCGCCCGTCAGATCCGTCGCGCCGGAGAGCGCGGTGGCCTGCCGGCGCCTCCTGACCCGTATGACTGAGAGCCCGCTCTACAACCCGGGACTGCCCCTCGAAGACCTCCACCTCGCGCTCCACAGCATCCGCGCGGGGATCGTCTAGAACGGTCTAGAGCGGCGGCTCCTCCGTCCTCGCCCGCTCGAACCGCTCCGCGAGGGCCTCGACGACGGCATCGAAGAGCGCCGCGCCCGCCTCAGCGCTCGCTTGGCTGGGCGCCCCGGTGAGACCTTCGCGGCTTGTTTCCGCGACCGTGTAGCTGAGGACGAGGTCACCAGTACGGTCCTCGTCGTCGCGGATCGACTCGCGAACGACGAGCTCGGGTCGCAGGTGCAGCATGAGCGACGTCTCGGCGGCGTGTGCGTGCCAATCGACCGCATCCGAGGTCACCTGCGAGGCGATCTCCGGCGTGAGCTCGTACCAGCTGAGGAGCCCGGCCCGGATCTCGGCGCGGGCGCGAAGCTCGTCCACTGCGACTTTGAGCGGCGCCGCATTGCCCACGTGGGCGTTGACGATCAGCAGACGTTTGAATCCGCTGGCGGCAACCCAGCTCGCGAGCTCGACGACCAGCTCCACGAGCAGCCTGGGTGGCAACGAAAGCGTTCCCGGCCAGGCCCGGGTATGCGCCTGCGACGAGCCGGCCCAGAGCGTCGGGAGCACGGGAACGCCGGTGCGGGCCGAAGCCTCCCGGCAAACTGCGGATGCGATCTCGGCGTCCGTCGACACCGGGAGATGTGGCCCATGCTGCTCGACCGCGGCGACGGGCAGCACGCACAGCGTCTCGCCCTCTTCCACAAGCCGAGCCAGAGAAGGCCAGGTCTGGTCCTCGAAGAGCGTCGGGCCTGTGTCCGCGGGCACGGCGGCTAGGACACGGTGCCGAGAAGGCTCTCGACGCGGTCGTCCACGCTCCAGGTTGCCGCCAGCGCCTCGGTGCTCCCGGATGAGACCTCGAGACGGAACTGGAGGATGTCGCCGCGGTACTCGATCCGCGCCACCTCGAAGGGCGCCGTCCCGTCCTCGGTCCGTCTGAACTCGGTACAGAGCACGAGGAAGACCGCCGAGCGATGCGGGATGCCAAACCGGTCCGCCTCGAACTGTCCGCACTGGCTCGTCTCGATCGAGAGCTCAGAGCGCTCGAGCTCGACGGCGTGACTGCCGAGCGTCAGGTCTGGAGGGAGGCTTCGGCCGACGTGGGCCTCCGAAACGAGCCAGCCCACGCCTTCGGCGCGGAAGAAGGAGTAGGTGATGGCGAGCGGGATTCCCCGGAGAGACAGGAGCGTCGTCAGGCGGACCACACCCTCCTCTGGTTCCGTGCTGAGCGCCTCGGAGATGCTCCGCTCGACCTTGACGAGGCGCTTGTCGAGCACCTGGATCGCCGCGTCGGGCCCTCGTGGCGCGACAAGGAGGCGCGAAAGACCGCCTGCGCGGTAGTCGAGCTTCGGCTGGGCGACGAATGTGCCGCGTCCGCGAATCCGGACGATCTGGCGGTCGTCCTCCAGGATCGCGAGGGCCTGCCGCACCACGACTCGGCTGACGTGAAAACGGCGAGCGAGCTCAGGCTCGGACGGGAGGGGGTCGCCGGGCTCCCATTTGCCGGACTCGATCTGCTGCTTGAGCGCTTCCTGAAGCTGATAGTACAAGGGAACAAAACTCTTCCGATCGAGCTGTCGTTCCCAGAACGAGTGGGGAGCCGACTCGTCGGCGCTCATAGGACAAGTATAGATTCGTCCGCTTCGCGGACCCGCGGCGCGACTCCAGGCACGCCTGGCGTGACGGGGAAGCCTTCCTAGGCTTTTCGCGGCTCAGCCGAGCCGGCCGTCGTAGCGTTCCTGCTCGGCGACCGTCCGCTCGGCTGTCGGGAACGCTTCGAGACGTTCGTCGGGGATCGGCTCGCCGCTCTCGACTGAGAGGCCGTACGTGCCATCCTCGAGCCGCTTCTCTGCCCGCTCCACGGCCGCCAGCGCGTCGCGCAGATCTGCGCTGATGCCTTCGTCCAGCTCGTCCGCGTAGAGCTCTGAGCCTCGATCGGCCGGCTCGTCCTGGTCGGCGAGCTCGCCGACGTCCGCGTGCCGCAGGCCCGCGAGCGCGCTCTCGATGCGCCGGCGCTCCTCTGTCAGCAGCTGTCTCGCGCGGTCAGGGTCCACGGCGCGATCGTACCCTCTGCCGGAGAGCGACCAGCGCGGTCACGGGCCCGCAAACCTCTTCAGCGCGCTGAGGAGCGCTCGCAGCTCCTCGCCGCGCGCCGTGAGGCGATATTCGACGCGCGGTGGGCGTGCCTCACTGGAGACGCGCCGCTCGAGAATGCCCGCGTCCTCGAGCTCGGCGAGACGGGCGGCGAGGGTCCCCGGCGGAATCCCGTGGCACGCCGATGCGAAGTCGTTGAAGCGGATGGCCCCTGTCTCGCACGCATAGAGGACCCTGAGCGCCCACCGGCGCTCGAGGAGATCCGCGGCGCGGCGGATCTCCTCGGGCACCTCCGGCTTCCTACGCTGCGAGCACATCGCGGGTCGGCGCGCGCTCGAGCGCCAGGTCGAGCACCTCGCCGAGGCTCATCACGGGGTGGAACGAGATCGCGTTGCGGACGTCTTCCGGGACGTCGTCGATGTCTGCGCGGTTGCGTTCCGGCATCACGACGTCCGTCAGCCCGGCTGCGTGCGCCGCGATCACCTTCTGCTTCAGGCCTCCGATCGGGAGCACCCGCCCCTGCAGGGTCAGCTCGCCCGTCATGCCGACGGTGTGGCGGACCGGGCGGCCCGTCAGGAGGGAAGCGAGCGCGGTCGCCATCGTGACGCCGGCGCTCGGCCCGTCCTTGGGGATCGCCCCCGCCGGGACGTGCACGTGGAAGCTGCGCTCGTCGAACGCGGCCTCGTCGATGCCGAGCTCGTCGGCATGGCTTCGGAGCCACGAGAGCGCGATGCGAGCCGATTCCTTCATGACGTCGCCGAGCTGGCCGGTGAGGACGAGCGCGTCGCCGCCCTTCATCGAGGTCGCCTCGACGAAGAGGACGTCGCCGCCCGTTCCGGTGACCGCGAGGCCGGTGGCCACGCCAGGGGTCGCCGTCCGCTCGGCCGCCTCCTGGAAGAAGCGCTGCTTGCCGAGCGCCTCGCGAACGAGGTCGAGCTCGAGGGCGACCGGCACGTCGGTCTCGCCGGACGCGATGCGGGTCGCCGTCTTGCGGAGCAGCTTCCCGAGCTCGCGCTCGAGCTGGCGAACTCCCGCCTCGCGTGTGTACTCGGACACGATCGTCTCGAGCAAGGAGTCGCCGATCGACACCTCCTCCGAGCGGAGCCCGTTGCGCTCGACCTGGCGCGGCCAGAGGAAGCCCCTCGCGATGGCGACCTTCTCGTCGACCGTGTAGCCGTCGAAGCGGATGATCTCCATGCGGTCGAGCAATGGGCCTGGAATCGTCTCGGCCACGTTGGCGGTCGCGATGAAGACGACCTGCGAGAGGTCGAGCTCGACGTCGAGGTAGTGGTCTCTGAACGAGTGGTTCTGCGCGGGGTCGAGCACCTCGAGGAGCGCGGCCGATGGGTCTCCACGCCAGTCGGCGCCGAGCTTGTCGACCTCGTCCAGGAGGATGACCGGGTTCATCGTGCCGGCGTCGCGAAGCGCGCGGACGAGCCGACCTGGGAGCGCGCCGATGTAGGTGCGCCGATGGCCCCGGATCTCTGCCTCGTCGCGCACTCCGCCGAGCGACATGCGGACGAACTCGCGCCCGAGCGCCCGTGCGATCGACTCGCCGACGGAGGTCTTGCCCGTACCGGGCGGCCCAACGAGGGTCAAGATCGCGCCGGAGCGCTTGTCCTCTTCGATGCCACGCTCGGAGCGGAGCTTGCGTACGGCCAGATATTCGACGATGCGGTCCTTGACGTCTTCGAGACCGGCATGGTCTGCGTCGAGGACCTCGCGCGCGTCCTTCGGATCGAGCTTCTCCTCCGAGCGCTTGCCCCACGGCACTGCGAGGAGCCAGTCGAGGTAGGTGCGAATCATCTGGGACTCCGGCGAGTTGTCGCCGATCCGCTCGAAGCGGGCGACCTCACGCTCGGCCTGCTCGCGCACGGCCTCGGGCATCTCGGCCTCGGCGATCTTCGCTCGGTACTCGTCGACGACCGAGCCCTCGTCCTCGCCGAGCTCCTTGCGGATGGACTCGAGCTGGCGGCGCAGGACGTACTCGCGCTGCTGCTTGCCGACCTCGGACTCGAGGTCCTCGCGGATGCGCTTGCGCACCTGGAGCTCGGCGAGCCGCTCGCGCTGGAGGCGCACGGCGAGGCGGAGGCGCTCGACGATGTCGAGCGTCTCGAGGAGATCGACCTTCTCCGGGAAGGCGATGTCCGGGGAGTAGCCCGCGGTGTCGGCGAGCGCTCCCGGCTCCTTCACGGAGCGCAGGAAAGCGCTGATGCTCGGGTCCGCACTGCGGAGCTCGAGGATCTCTTCGACGACGGCGCGATACTCCCGTTCGAGCTCGGCCGTCTTGACCGGTGGGACGTCCTCGTCCGTGTGCTCGTCGGCAGCGACGCGCAGGCCGCCGTCGACGTCGCCGGCAGCGGCGCCGAGCACGGCCCGGTGAAGCCCGTGGAGGACGGTGGCCGTCCCTGCGCCGGGGATACGGATGGTCTCGACGATCTCGGCGACCGTGCCGACGGCGCCGTACGACCCGTCCTCGCTGCGGGGGACGAGGAGCACGCGCGACTCGTCGCTCACGTCGACCGGGAGCGTCACGGTCATGTTCGGGAAGACGACGGTGTCGTCCAGCGGTACGAGAAGCAGGGTGTTCAACAGTTCACGACCTTCCTTGCTTGCTTTCACTACAACAACTGTAGCTGCTATTGAGACTCACCCAGGGAGGTTCCCGGCTCGTAACCGCTCCTTCACCACGCCGTTGCCCACATCCCTCGGGGGCCGTGCGAGGCTGTCTCTCGGACTGAGACGCCAAGGGTTGCGGCCTCCTCAGCCCGACTTCGCCTGCCCGGCCCGCCTTCATGAGGCGGGTCGGTCTTTGCGGCGGGTGGTCACGCGAGCGGGGAAGAAGTGGAGAATTTTCCGTTAACAGCGCTCCACAGACCGCTGGGGATAGCATCGGCGGGCCATGCGAGAGACGAAGGAGCACGAGATCAAGCTCATCGCGCCAACCGATTTCGACTCGATGGAGCAGCTCGGCGAGCCGCTCGCGGCGCGCTCGTTTACCACG
>Ga0081539_10004980_pt1 | contig 14058 bp, 14 predicted proteins | sample TabmetS4T2R2_FD_71023 | JGI IMG/M metagenome (GOLD analysis project Ga0081539, IMG submission 71023) | Tabebuia heterophylla rhizosphere microbial communities from the University of Puerto Rico - S4T2R2 | ecosystem: Host-associated > Plants > Roots > Rhizosphere ...
CCTCGAGGTGTTCGCGAAGGAGCCGAATAGTTGGCATGTCACTCTTCGACGATCCGCAGGTGCAGTTCTTCGAGTTGCTTGGGATCGACTTCACCGGGAGCGTCAATCATCAGGTCCGCGGCGGACGCTGTCTTGGGAAAGGCGATTACGTCGCGCATGTTGTCAGTGCCGGCGAGCACCATCATCAAACGATCGATCCCGGGGGCGATACCGCCGTGCGGCGGTGTGCCGTACTCGAGCGCGTCGAGAAAGAAGCCGAACCGCTCGCGCGCTTCCTCAGTCGTCATGCCGAGGGCTTTGAAGACGAGCCGTTGGACGTCGCGCCGGTGAATACGAATCGAGCCGCTGGCCATTTCGACGCCGTTGATTACCGGGTCGTAAGCTTTGGTGCGAATCTGTGCGAGCAGATCTGTTTCGCCGCCTTCGACGGCGCGTTCGAGTAGTTGCAGGTCTTCATCAACCGGCGAGGTGAACGGGTGGTGCATCGAGTAGTAACGGCCGTCTTCCTCGTGAAACTCAAACATCGGGAAGTCGGTGACCCAGAGCGGCGCGTAGACATTTGCGGGAATCAGGTTCTCGCGTTTGGCGACCTCGTTTCGCAAGGCGCCGAGACTGGCTGCGACGATCTTAGGTTTGCCAGCGACGATCAGCACTAAATCCCCTTTGTTTGCGGCAGCGGCATCCGCTAATCCCTGCACTGCCTCTTGGCCATAGGCTTTTAGCAGGGATGAAGAGAGTTCGTCGCCCAACTTGATCCAGTAGAGCGCCGTTGCTCCATACCGCTTTGCAAACTCTTGCAGCTCATCCAGTGTCTTACGTGAGAACTTGGCTCCGCCCGGAACGACGATTCCCTTTAGCTGCATACCCGCAGCTAACCGGTCCGCTAACGCGGCTGCTGCAGGAGAACGAGTTAGATCCTGCAACTCCAATCCGGAGATCCGCAGGTCCGGCTTGTCCGAACCGAAGCGCGACATGACTTCCGCGAAACTGAAACGCGGAAACGGCACCGGCAGCTCCACGTCGATCAGTTTGAAGACGCTTGCGAACAGGCCCTCGATCAAGGTGTAGATCTGATCGAGCGTGGCAAAACTCATCTCGACATCGAGCTGCGTAAATTCCGGCTGGCGATCCGCGCGCAAGTCTTCGTCGCGAAAGCAGTGCGCGATTTGGAAGTACTTATCGAGACCTCCGATCATGCACAACTGCTTGAATAGTTGCGGCGACTGCGGCAGCGCGAAGAATTTTCCCGGAAAGATCCGTGACGGCACGATGTAGTCGCGCGCGCCTTCGGGCGTCGATTTGATCAGGATCGGCGTTTCGATCTCGGTGAACCCGGCCGCGGTCATGTAGCGGCGGATCTCGTTCACCACTCGGTGGCGCAGCACCAGGTTCGACTGTAGCTGCGGGCGGCGCAAATCGAGATAACGATACTTCAAACGCAGGTCTTCGCTGGCAAGCGCATCCGGCGCGGCGTCGAGTTGAAACGGTGGCGTGCGCGCATCGTTGAGGATCAACAGTTCAGTGGCGTGGACCTCGACGTCGCCGGTGGCGAGCTTCGGGTTGCGCGTGTTCTCGGCGCGCATCACGACTTTGCCGGTGACGGCAATCACGTACTCGCCGCGTAGTTCTTTAGCTTTGGCGTGAGCCTCCGCGGAGACTTCCCTGTTCAGCACGACCTGCGTGATGCCGGCGCGATCGCGCAGATCTACAAACGTGAGTTCGCCGAAGTCGCGACGCTTCGCGACCCAGCCCATGAGCGTCACTTGCTTGCCGATGTCCGTCGTTCGCAGCTCACCGCAGGAGTGCGTGCGTTCCAGGTTTCCGAGATGATCCAACGTCATGAATGTTCTGCTGCTACTGCTGCTGCGTACTCAGTGATTTCGGGCCGGCTGAGGCGTTGAACTCCGCGGATTTGTTTCGCGGAATACTCAACGAGCGCCAGTCCGTCGCGCGAAAATGCTTGGCGAGAAAAACGATTTGTCCGATGTGATACGCGTAGTGCATCAACTGGCGATTGATCGCCATCACCACCGAGTGCTCCTCGCCGCGGATGTACACTTTCCTCGCTAAATCTTCGACTTGCAACGGGTCGAGTGCGGCGAAGACGCATTGCCAGCCACGCTCCCAATAGGCGCGTACGTCGTCCTTCGTTGTATCGGGAAGGATGACGAACTCGTAGTCGCGGTTGCGGTCGGGTTTTTCGCCGTCAGTGGTGAGGAAGTCAGTCCAACGCGAAATCGCGTTGCCGGCGATGTGCTTCATGATCACGGCGACGCTGTTTGCCTCTTCGTCGATGGTGACGAAGTACTCGTCGTCCTTGAGCTGGTCGAGCGCTTTCTCGGCCAGCTTCTTGTAAGCACGCATCGCCTTGCGCGCGTCGTCTAAATAATCCTGGGTAACTGTTTCGTTCGACATACTAAACTCCAGGTTTCACTATCCCCACTATCTCCTCAAAACGAACGGTAAGTTGAGCGCCCTGGTTCATATCTTTAAGTGCAACCAATCCTTTCGCACGCTCGTCATCGCCGATCACGGCGACAAACGGAATCCCGCGCGACGACGCGTACTTGAACTGTTTGCCCAGCTTATCAGCCTCAGGATAGAGATCAACCCGCAAACCGCGCGCGCGCAGCGACTGCGCCAGCGCGAGCGACTCGGCCATCGTATCTTCGTTCCAAATCGCGACCATCACCTCGGCGGGCGCACTGACGAGCTGCGGCGGAAACATCTCCCGCTCGCTCATCCCCACGAGAATCCTTTCCAGTCCCAGCGAAAAGCCGCAAGCCGGTACGTCCTGGCCGAGAAACATGCCGACGAGATTATCGTAACGCCCGCCACCGCCGAGACTGCCCGCCAGATCCTTGACGTTGATTTCCATGATCGCGCCGGTGTAGTACGAAAGCCCGCGCGCGAGGCTCGGATCGATCCGCAAGCGATCGCCGATTCCCGTGGCTGCGGCGAGGTCGATGATCGATTGCAGCTCCTCGACGCCTTGCGCGCCGAGTTCGTTGTCGCCGACGAACTCGACCAGGCGGCCGAGGATGGCTTTGTTCAGTGCCTGTCGGTTTTGGTCCGCGATGTCCGCGGCGTGTTCGAGTTGCGACAGAGCGGAGAAGAGATTTAAGAGATTTTTGCCGCCCCGCGGATCGATGCCGCGCGCCGCGAACTCTTTCTCGACACCTTCGGGTCCGATCTTGTCGAGCTTGTCCAAAGCGATCAGCGCGGCTTCGTGTTTGTCCAACGCAACGCCCGCCACGGCAAGTACACCCGTCAACGCTTTGCGATGATTGAGCCGCAGCCAAAAATCGTCGAAGCCAAGCTTCACCAGGACTTCACACGCCGCCGCGCAAATCTCCGCTTCAACCAGCATCGAGTGAGATCCGAGCACGTCGACGTCGCATTGATAAAACTCCCGGTAGCGCCCGCGTGCGGGACGATCGGCCCGCCACACCGGCTGAATCTGATAGCGTTTGAAAAACTTCGGCAGCTTGTCGCGATATTCGGCGACAACGCGCGCGAGCGGCACCGTCAAATCGTAGCGCAGCGCGAGGTCCGCTTCGCCGGTTCCTTCGTGTACGCCGCGCTTGAGTATCTTGTAGATGAGCTGGTTTCCTTCTTCGCCGTACTTGCCCGTCAACGTCTCGATGTTCTCAACCGCGGGCGTCTCCAGCGGCTCGAAACCGTAGCGCTCGTAGACCTCCTTGACCACACCGATGACGTATTCGCGTTTGCGAACGTCTTCGGGCAGAAAGTCGCGCATCCCGCGCGCGGGTTGGGTCTTCGTCGAGGGCATTACTTAAAGATAGAAAATCCCGCGTAAATCACAAACTGGTTCAGGCCGCGATTCGATCCTTGCCGGTCGCCGTTCGAGATGTGATGGAACCTGACGCCGATGCTGACCGCGCGCCTTTCGGAGGTGAAGATGCGCACGCCGCCCCCAGCTTCACCAACGTAAGCAAAACTTCCGGCATCCTCGATCGGCACAGACTTATTGAACCAGAGCAGGCCGCCATTCACGTGCGCGAACGGATGCACCTTGGAACCGTTTCTGAAATCGAGTTGCAGGCCGAGCGGGGTCACGCCGGCGCCGTACGCAGTTTCGCGTTGAAACGTCGTGACGCCGGCTACAGTCGTGCGACTCACAATCGTTCCGGTCGGGACGGCAACGGGAACCGCGTCGAGCGTGTATTGCAGCGCCAGCGAGTTGTTGGCGGCAAGGGTGCGGCCGTAACGAAACGCCGCGATGAAAAACTTGCGATCCTCGGCTTCGTCGTCGTGCAGCCCGCCGAAGATGGTCGTCGCTTTGGGTGAAAAGCCGGCCCAGAAGCCGAACTCGTTATCGCCGCGTTTCAAACGAAACGCTTCGTCATTCGATTGTGCAAATGCAGCAGTGCTGATGAAAAGAGTGAAAGCAGTGGCGCAGATCAGTTTTCGGAAAAGTGTCATTCAGGGCTGTTGTCCTTTTGGTTTTCTTTCAAATACTCGCGCGTGTAGTTCACGTAGTTCTGCCAGAACTGCGCGAGGTCAGCCACTTCCTCATCGGTCAGCGGACGTTTCACTCGCGCGGGAAATCCCATGACCAGCGAGCGCGGCGGAATCACCGTGCGCGGACTCACGAGCGAGCCGGCAGCGACGAGGGAAAACTCACCGACGCGCACGTCGTCGAGCAGCGTCGAGCCGATACCGATCAACGAGCCGCGCTCAACGTAGCAACCGTGCAGCGTGACGCTGTGGCCGACAGTCACTTCTTCCTCGAGAATCGTCGGGTGCGTTCCGTTCTGCACGTGAATTACGCAGTTGTCCTGGAGGTTCGCGCGATCGCCGATGCGGATGAAGTGAATGTCGCCGCGCACCGTGCAGTTGCACCAGATCGACGCCTCGGCGCCGAGGTGCACGTCGCCGATGACTTGAGCGCTTGGGTCCACGTAGGCGGTCGGGTGAATCTGCGGGTGAACCCCACGAAATGGTCTGATCATGGTTTTCCGGATAGTAACATAGAGCCACAGATCGCAACGATTGTGCTAAATTGCGTCTATGACCCGACGCTTATTGTTACCGGGCCTCTTTTTCACGCTGGCACTCACGACTGCGTGCAGCGGTTCGCTGTTCAAAGTGAAGCCCGCCGCCGACCTGCCGCCGCTGCCGGCAGACTCGCGCACCGCCGACGCGGGCGGCGTGACGTTGCGCGTCGCGCCGTTGCTTTCAGACGAACAGAGTCAGGAATTATTCGAAGCAAATTTGCCGCTCAGCGGCGTGTTGCCCGTGCGCATCGAGCTGGCGTTTCAGAGTGGCGTGCCGGTGGAGTTGAAGCGCGCGCGATTTCACCTGCGCGACGATCAGAACCGCGAATGGAAACTCTTGTCGCCGAAGAGCGCGATCTCGCGCATCATGAAGGCGAACGGCGTCAGGCTTTACAATCCGAATTCACGCAAACAGTTTGAGCAGGAGTTTGGCGCTTACGCCATCGATCTCCAACCGCCGCTCTCGACCAGCGATCCGCGCCGGCAGGGTTTTCTGTTTTTTCAAACGCCGGACAAGCAAGCCGTCACAACCGTACAAAAGTTAACGCTGACGGTCGAACGTTTACCGCAGACCGCCAGCGTTACCATCAACTAGCCGCAGATAAATCTGCGCTGTTTACCCTGCTCTCGGACCAGTGGCCCGCACAGTGATCTCGGTTCCGGACGTCAGTTCCAGATCGTTTCGACCCTGAACGTAGACCGAACCCGCACCAGCGCCGGCGCCAATCACCGCACCGATTGCCGCGCCTTTGCCGCCACCTGCGATCGCACCGATGAGGGCGCCAATCGCCGTACCAATCGCTGTGCGCGTGACCGTCTGCTTGGTCTGGTCACTGTCGCGCACCGCGCCTTCGTTGTCGACGCGGACCACGTCGCCACTAGGCGTGCGAACACTCTCGAGAATGCCGGCAAAGCGATAAGTTCTGCCGTCACGCAAACGAATGGTGTCGAAGTCCAACGTCATCTGCGCTCGTCCGGTGACCCGTCCGCTGCGCTCGACGTTGGTGACGTAACCCTCAATGGTCGCGCCTTCGTACTCGCCCGGCGAGCGAACGGTCATCGTGAATCGATCGTTCTGATGAACGTTCTGCGTCGAAAGGTCATTGTTCAGCACCGCGACGATCTCCGTTCCGTCCGGAATCACGAAAGAGCCGGCCACAGGACCGCCGGTGTTCGTGTTTTCGCGGTTCGTGTCGTAAATGTTCAGCTCCGCCACGTCGGAAGTCCGATCGTAGTAAGTGCGAACCACGACCGGCTGATTCACGCGGTCGGTGTAAAGCGTTCGCGTCACCAGCAACGCCCGGCCGTTCTCGACCGGATCGAAAGTCACGGTGAAATCATTCGCCCGTTCACCACTGCGCGAGATCGACAGCATGTCACCCTGGAACGACGCACGAACTCTGACGGTGCGTCCGTCCGGCAACGTCTCGACCTGTTCACGACCGTCGGCCGTGAAGTTGATCTGAGGCGAGCGCGACGATGCAATCGTCACCGCAGTGCCACGACGATCGATCGCGATCATCTGCGGCGGATCCAAACGTCGCAGCAGCGAATCGTAAACACGCTGCCGTTCGGCCAGCGAGAGATTCCTGGTAGCCGCATCAACTGCCGCGCGCGCATTGTCGCCTCGGCTCGGGTTGAGACGGAACGTTCCAGTCAGATCTCTACGGGTACCACCGTTGTCGCCAGGATAGTTGCCCGGGTAGTTGCCACCCGGTTCGTTCGACCAATTCCACGCAATGTTGTAAGCGCTGGCCAACCGATCGAGATCCTGGCGCAGCGCGTTCCAGTTGTTCTCCGTCTGATACGACAACTGCCGATCGTTCAGGTAACGATTCAGATAAGACGCATGCTCGAGCAGCTCGCGAGCGTCCGTCTCAGTCGACTGCCGGCTGTTGACGCGATTCCGCAGTTCCACCAGAGCAGATTCATACTCGCTCAAGTGATTGCGAATGTCGTCGACGCCACCACGGTTGTTTCCGCGATTGAGATCCATCCGGAAGACGCGGCTGAATGTCGTCGACTCAGAATCGATTCGCCGGATCAACTGGCGCATCTGAAAGTCGTTCAGCGTGTAACCGTTAGAACCGCCACCGTAATTGCCGCTGTTGCTCGTCGTACTCCAATTCGTCGTGAGATTGAAGTAGCTGGCAAGTTGATTCAGGTCGTCCCGCAGTGCTTCCCAGTCGCGCTGCGTTCCCGCTCCGATTCGGTTGTTGACGAAGAAATTGTCGATGGCCACGGCGCGATCCAACACGTTACGCGCATCGCTGGAGTTAGCGCGATTGTAGGCTAGGCGCCGGTCGAGTTGGTTAACAGCAACTTCAAAGTCTGAAATTTGTCGGTTGAGATCGTCGAGGCGATACGAGCTTCGGTCGGACGCGTTTTGCACTGATTGCTGGAGAGAGTCGGTGCGTGATTGAATGCGCCTGACCACGTCGCGAATAGCTGATTGATTGCCGAACTGAGCCATGGCGCTACCGGCCAGCCCGGTCAAGACAATCGTCAGCAGAATGCCCCTTAAAATGGTTTTTGGAACAGTTTTCATCCCTCTTCTCCTCCTTCGCTCTGACGTTTCACTTCAAACTTTGTGCCAGCGCGGAAAGGGCTTGAAGTTGGCGACTTTTTCGCGAACACAGGGCCTGTTGACGGGCTGAAAACCATACGTCCGGCTGACTTGTTCGCCAACAAGTTTGTGCAGCGCTTCTACGTTTTGGGGTGGGATTGGATCCGCTAGCGGAGGGGCGGGATTAGCCTGTGGAGCCGAAGCCGCCCGCCCCGCGAGCCGTTTCGTCGAGGTCGTTTGCCCACGCTGCTTGCGGGGTGATGATCTGCTCGACGATGAGTTGGCAAACCTTGCTGCCCGCCGGAAGAGTGATCGCGGTATCGCTCGTGTTGTAGAGCACGCAGCGGAGTTCGCCGCGATAATCGGAATCGATTACGCCCGCGAGCACGTCGAGCCCGTGTTTCGCGGCAAGTCCCGAACGCGGCGCCACGCGTCCGTAGAAGCCGGGTGGAATCGCGACGGCCAGACCCGTCCGCGCGATCGCGCGTTCACGTGGGCCAACGACGAGGTCTTCAATCGAGCAGACATCGAGTCCGGCGGCGAACGAACTGCCACGCGTCGGAAGAACTGCACGGTCGTCGAGTTGTTTGAAACGAAGAACGTCGAGGGGAGAACTCATAATTACATTTTGGGTAAAGTCACGCCGCGTTGGCCCTGGTACTTGCCGCCGCGATCTTTGTAGGACGTCTCGCAAACGTCGTCGGATTCGAAGAACACCACCTGCGCGACACCTTCATTCGCGTAGATCTTCGCCGGCAGCGGCGTCGTGTTCGAGAACTCGAGCGTGACGTAACCTTCCCACTCCGGCTCGAACGGCGTGACGTTGACCAGAATCCCACAACGCGCGTAGGTGCTTTTGCCGAGACAGATCGTCAACACGTTGCGTGGGATGCGGAAGTATTCGACCGTGCGCGCGAGCGCGAAACTGTTTGGCGGAATCACCACCGACTCGCCTTTGAAATCGACAAAGTTTCCGTCGTCAAACTTCTTCGGATCGACGATGGTGCTGTTGATGTTCGTGAAGAGCTTGAACTCGTCAGCGCAGCGAATGTCGTAGCCGTAACTGGACGTCCCGTACGAGACGATGCGCTTGCCGTCGACTTGCTTGACCTGGCCGGGCTCGTACGGCTCGATCATTCCGTATTCGGTGGCCATCATTCTGATCCAGCGATCGGACTTTATGCTCATTGCGCCCCACTCCTCCTGATGTTCACCGTTCCGTCTCCGACTGTGAATTTGAAAAACGCGCCCCCCGCGCCGGCCCGCGCGCGAATGGAGCGCTCGGTAATGCCGGGTTTCTCCCGCGGTCCGAGTCCTTCGTAAGTGCTCACGATTTTCCCGGTGCGCAAAACGTCCGCGTCAATGTCGCCGCTGAATCCGGGCGGTAGCTCCACGTTGAGAACACCCGTCGCGATACGAATGTCGGCGCCGCTGCCACGCCAACTCCGCGCCGGAATCGCGAACAGCACGTTGCCCGCCGTGATCATCGCGGAAACAATGCCGCCCGTCAGCGTCATTGCAGTTTCACTTTCGGTGGCGCTGATTTTCAGCGAGCCTTCCACACCCGAAACTTTTACTGGACCGTAGCCGGTGTTGATCTCGAGATCTGTGTTGGCGGGCACGCGCAGGCGATAGTCGATCTTCCACGGCAGGTTCAGCAGCTTCTTCGGAAAGTTCTTGTTCGTCTTCTTCATGAACGCGCGATCGTGAGTGCCGACCGTGAGGATGCTGACGTGATTGAGATCCTCGTCGAAGACGAAGTTGTTTACCTTCGCGAGCTGATCCAAATCCGCTTCCGACTCGGCCTTCCACTCGATGTCCGCCGTGACTTCGACTTCGCTCTGGTTCCAGCCTTCGACAGTGACTGAGCCGTGCGGCGCGCCTACGAGCGTGACCGTGCCGCCGTAAGAGAAACGACACGCCTCGTGGCGTCGCGTCGTGCGAGTAAACAGATGAACTGGCGGCGGCGGCAAGCCGGAAGGCTTAGTCGTTTGAGGGGCCGGCAACAGCGACGGTAACAAACTCGTTAACGTGAAAAGCAGAATGAAAACTGTGGTGTGCATAAGAGGGCCGCCCAATAGTAAGCGCCTCGCGGCGGATTGCAAAATAAAAAAGGACGTTGCTGCTGCAACGTCCGCATCCAGGCTTGCCATTGCAATTGCGGAATTACTTCCGCATGAAAGTAATCGAACCGTTGAAGTTTGTTACCGAAACGGAGGAACGTCCGTCGCCGACGTCGCCGACATACTTGCGGCCGTCCTGCGTCTTGAAACCGTTATTCCAAAAGTCGTTGAGCTGGATCTGTTTCGACGGCGATGCGGCCACCAGCCGAAAAGCAGAGTCGCCGGGGATGCGAATCGTGATGTTGCCCTTGGTCGATTTAAACTCGTAGGTACCGCCGCTGGAAAACTCGCCGTCGAAGAAGATGTCGCCGATGACGTTTTGCGCCACGACGTGGGTGGCGACGATGTTCGCGAGAGTGATGTCGCCTTCCGACGAAACATACGCGCGGACCAAGCCACTGCGGATGTTCGACACGTTGATGTTGCCGCGGCGGGTTTCGACGTCCACGGACGCATTGGCGGGCACTTGCAGTTTGAAGTTGATGTCGCCGATGTCCCCGCGTCCGCGATTGTCGCCCATCACGTCGACGATCAGACAGTCGTTAACCTGCTTCGGAAGAACGTGCGCATTTTTCGATTCGATGGTCGCGGAAAGCCGAATCTCGTTCTTGTTCCACGACTCGACGACGATGGTGCCGGAGATGTTTCGCAGCTCGACGCGGACGTCCTTGCCGCCGGGATAACGTTTGGAAAGCTGCTGTTGAGCATTGACGGCGACGCCGGCCGACAGGGAAACGAGAACCAGGAACGCGCCGATTGCGAGAGGCTTCGCGCGAAGCGACAGGCGCGCAGTCGTAAGTCTACTTCTCATCGTGGGGCGGTTTTGATTCAAAACTTTTCAGACTTATAAATCGGAGAACTCTTTCAGCAGCGCCAGCTTGTCATTCAACGATTCGTTGAGCATCTGTTCAGAAACCTCGTCGTGAGGATTTCGATTCAGTTCGTTGAGCGAGTTGCTGACGGCTTCATCGATCACGCGCATGTTGCGGTCGAAGGTTTCGCGCATCTCGGGACTCCAGCGCGCCTTGTTCATTTCTACTCGCTGGTTCCAGTAGTTGATTGCCTGCGTGCGTTGCCAAACACGATCGTTCACGTTCGTAGCGTAAGCCGGCGCGACATGCACGGACGTCTCGCCGCCGCCCCAGCGACGCAGACCAACGACGGTCGTCAGTGACACGAGCAGCACGATGGCCGCAGTCGCAGCTGCGAGTTGCGGCAACGAAAGCTGCCAGGTGTGATTCAGCCAGCGGCTGGCGAACGACGGGCGATTTGATTCTTTATGCGCGACGACAATCCGGCGGCCGTTCTCGGCTTCGATAACGTTGCGGATGCGCAGCCAGAGCGCCTGTTCGTTTGGCGGCGCTTCGTACTCGCCGCGGTGCAGGTGGCAGAAGTTAACGATTGACGCCAGATCCTGCCTGACGCTTTCGCAATCCAAACACTCTGTCAGGTGCGTATTAAGGGTGAACTCGTCCCGCTGGCTAAGGCTGCCGTCGACCAAATCATGGATGAGTTCCTGACACTGCTCGCAGTTCATTGCTTACCACCTTCGTTCTGTCGCGCTAATTCACACACAATCCTGATGAAGTCTGTTGTTTGACAGAACCTTACGTCGGTTGTCGTCAATCAAGGGAAGACTGCGTAAACCTGGTGTTCCGGTACTGAACACGTGCTCTTTCCCTTCGAGGCTATTCACTGGCTTTCTGTTGCCTCAAAAGTGCGCGTAATTTCATGCGCGCCTTGTGTAATTGCGACTTCGAGGTGCCGACCGAGCACCCGAGCATTTTCGCAATTTCTTCATGCTCGTGCCCTTCGATGTCATGAAGCGTAAACACCGTTCGGTAGCCCGGGGGGAGCTGGACAATGGCTTTGTCCAGCGCGATCCGGTCGACCACGGGCATCGAGTTGGGATTTTCCGTGCCTTTTACGATTTGGATGGGCGTTTCGCCATCCTCGGTCGTTTGCTCCATGCGCACGCCGCGTTTGCGGAAGTGCATCAGCACTTGATTGACTGTGAGCCGGTGGAGCCAGGTCGTAAAAGCGGATTCTCCCCGAAAACTGCCGATTTTTCGAAAGAGCTGTATGAAGACCTCCTGTGCGAGGTCCTCAGCCTCCGAGACATTTCCGGTCATGCGCAGGCAGAGCGAGTAAACGCGGCGATTATGGCGCTGGTATAGCTCCTCGAAAGCGCCCATTTCACCCTGGGCAGCTTTCTGCGCCAGCTCGTAGTCTGTCGTTTGCGATGTCTCGGTTTCGGCTGCGGTCACGTGTACGCCTGCTCGGCTAAGCGGCGAAGAATCTTACAACTTCCGCAGCTATGGGGGCACGATCGCTCACGTTTCCGCTAGTTTCAAGGGAGCTGCACTGGACCTTCTGAGCGTCCGCGTGGGGATGCGGACAGAGGGTCAGCGCGCTCAACGCGGGCTGTGATGCGGCGCTTTGCGCACGTCGTTGCCTTAACCGAGCCTAAATTAGTGATTTCCCCCAGCCGAATCAATACTTTCGCGACGGCTGAGTTCGAAGGATAAAGCCGGACAGCGAGTAGTGACAAGCGTGATCCGCGCGATGAACGTCGTCGTGCCTATTGGATCCGGTGCTTACGTCCGGATCAGCATGCTGCCCGACTCGCCTACTGGTTCGCACAAATTTTGAGAGCCTGGCGAAAGGCGGTGTTGAATTGTTCGGCCAGCTCCTTGCTGTCGAAGCTAAAAGACAGGTGGTCGAAATTTGCGAGCTCCTTTATCTGCGGCTGTTCGGCAGCGGTGAGCTCCATTTGAAAGATGCTGTGCCTGAAGAACCCCTTCTCGTCGAAGGTTGTGCGCCACGGTTTCAGCAGTTTTGGTTTGTCCCGATCTTCGGTCTGAGAAGATGGTCCTTTACCTTTACTGTCGCTGATTCGGTTAAGCGGAAGGAACAGCAGTGCGAGTTGAGGCGTCAGCTCGCGCTTTCCGTTGTTTTGAGTGATGAACCGGCGGAAAGTTCCGGACGATGAATTGTGGGAGCGAACTATTGCGACTTGTTTATTGCCTAACGTGACCTGACAGCCGTTGACGGCAGCGATTTGGAATCCTTCCGAAAAAATTCGCTCCTGCGCGGGAATCGGATTCGCGGACTTGAACGGCACTGTGCTCTGTGCCTGACCGCCTTTTTTGCTTAGACCTACCTGACCATACGGAAAAGCATTTTTGTCCAACCAGCTCAGAATCTCCGCAAGCGACGAACTCTGATTCAACGGCGGAGACAGGAGGGTTTTCTCCTGCCCCAGCACGTCAAGGTTCGAGAAACTGGTCGATAAAATCACGAACAATGCAGCCCGCAGCAGTTTCAGGATCTTCATTACATGACTGGTCCGTGTGTTCATGGCGTCGCCGCGGCCGGTTCCGTTTTCTTCTCGAGCCGATCGAAGATGCTATTAATTTTTTCAACGAGTCCGCCAAGAGTTTCTAATCTGCTCTCCAATCTCAACAGCTTCTGAATTCGCTTGGACGCCTGCACCACAGTGCCGAACCGCTTAACTTCGGCTCCGAGGTTTTCTCTTTCATGCACATCCGGGTTGTTGAAGTCTCGGATGCCAAGATAGATGTCGACGATATCATCAATCAAACCGGCTTTGTTCAGGAATGCCGCGAGCCGATCAGCACCTGCAATCGTAGCGACCTTTTCTGTTGTCTCTCTGACAAACTTGTAGAACTCCCACTTCTTGAGCTTGAACTTGCCAGTCTCGCCATCAATTGAATCTGACACAAACCCGGTCGAACTGGAAACAAGATCGAAGATCTGGCCGAGTTTCTCGTACCCATATGCGGTCAAGGTCTTGCTGACAAAAGCCGCCCCATCAGAAATTGCCTTCAAGACGGTTTTCCACGTCTTCTCGAGTGCAGCGCTGATGGTCGAAGCCCCGAACGTAGCGGCGGCGCTAATGATCTCGAATATCGCACCCAGCTTGGTGAAACCAAGAGCGTTGGCCACAGAAGCAATGGCGCCCGTCACTGCTCCAATAATCATGAATACCGCTTGCAGCACGTTTGCCGCAAGGTAAGGCGCCAGGATAATGGTCACGACCGCAACCGCCACGGTAAACGCGACGGCAATCCATTTGAAAAGTTTCTTGAGGAAACTGAAGAAGCCTAATCCGCTCGGATCGGTACGGTTAACCGGATCGTTCGCGACGTAGGCATACAGGTTGAACGTCTGCGGATTTGCAAGGCTGGTGCTTTGCATCCCGATCGGATCGACTTGTGTGAAACGTCCCTGCTGCGGGTCGTAGTGGCGATTGACGGCGTAGTCAAGTCCCGTCGTCGTGCTGCGATTGTAGGAGGTGAATCTTCGATTGGTCGCACCGGTTGAT
>Ga0081539_10004981_pt1 | contig 14056 bp, 9 predicted proteins | sample TabmetS4T2R2_FD_71023 | JGI IMG/M metagenome (GOLD analysis project Ga0081539, IMG submission 71023) | Tabebuia heterophylla rhizosphere microbial communities from the University of Puerto Rico - S4T2R2 | ecosystem: Host-associated > Plants > Roots > Rhizosphere ...
GGCCCTGCCTGCCACCGGCTCAATTCTGTCCCGCGAGGCCGTGCTGTCCGCCCGCCTGCGTCTTGCCCTCTTCACCGGTCGCTATGTCGACGGGCTGTGTATCGCCGACGAGGTCCTCGCGTCCGCCCGCCACGACAAGCCGGTGCTCATCGCGGATGCCTTGCTACCCCCGCTGACCTCCCTCCGCCTGTGCTGGGGCGACCTGGCCGGCGCCCGCGCCCTCGCCGAGGAGGGAATCCAGCTGGCCCGACAGACGGGCGTACCTTCACTTGAGATCGCCCACGACGCGCTGCTCGCGCTCGTCGAGGGGCTGGCCGGCGGGTGGCCGGCCGCCCTGCGGCACACGTTCGACGCCCTCGAGCTCGCCCACCGCGTCGGCGTGCCACGCGTGGCGACCATGGTCCTCACCGCACAGGCCATATTCCTCGTCCGCCGTGGCGACGTCGATGAGGCCGCCGACCGGCTCAGCGAGGCGCGACGACTGTTCGGCATCCGATCCGAAGCCGATCGCGGTGTCTTCGCCGTCGTCGACCTCGTCGAGGGCATGGTCGCGCTGGCCCGGGACGAGGTGGACCGGGCACTCGACATCGCGAGCAGGAGAGCCACCCAAGACCCCACGTTCCCGCCGCTTGCGCTGGCACTCCTCGCCGAGGCGCAGGCCGCGGCGGGCGATGCGAAGGCCGCGATCGACACAGCCTCCGCGCTGGCCGGGCTCGGCCCCGGTGCGCCGTACCCCGCCGCCCTGGCCGCGTGGGTGTCCGGCCTGGCCGCCGGGGCCCGCCGCGATCCGCCCCGCGCGGTCGCCGCGCTCGGGCAGCTCGACCGCGCGGTCACCGGGTTCGCGGACCTGGGCATGCCGTACGAGGAGGCCGTCGCCCGGCTGGATCGGGCGTCGGTGCGCCGCGCTGGCGGACACCCTGCCGACGACATCGCCCGGGATATCTCCGATGCGCTGCAGGTGCTGGACGGCTTGCAGGCCAAGCCGCAGGCCGACCGTGCCCGATCGCTGCTGCGCGAGCTGGGCCGACGGCCCGCGCCTCCGTCCCGGGACGAATCGCGCCGGCTCAGCGGCCGCGAGGAGGAGGTCGCGCGCCTGGTCGCGCTGGGCCTGTCCAACGCGGACATCGCCCAGCGGCTGTTCATCAGTACCCGCACCGTGACCACGCACCTGCAGCACATCTATCGCCGGCTCGACGTCCGCTCTCGCGCGGCGCTCATCAGGTACGTCCTGGAAGCGTCGTCGCCATCGGAAGGTACGTCGAGACGCAGTGCGGATACGTAGGCCGACGGATGTCGCCGCCCCTACGTACCCGACGACTGTGGAGGGCACCCACCAGGAGGTGCCCGCGATGACCACGACTACGCCGGTTGCCGGCACGGTACTGCCGCTCGCCGCGGCGACCGATCACCGCATCGCCGGTCGCAAGGCCGCCACGCTCGCCCGGCTGGCCGCGGCCGGCTTCCCGGTGCCACCCGGCGTGGTGGTGCCGGCTGCCGTGTCGGAGCGGCCGCGCGGCCCGGAGGTCGACGTCCCGGCTGACGTCACGGCCGACCTGCTCCGCGCGGTCCGCGCGTGGGGTGACGTGCCGCTCGCGGTCCGCTCGTCCGGAGAGGACGAGGACGGCGCCGACGCCTCGTACGCCGGTCTGTTCGCGTCCGTGCTCGACGTGCGCGGGGACAGCGCCCTGCTCGATGCAGTCCGCGTGTGCCGGCGGTCGGCGTTCGACGCCCGCGTGACCTCATACGCGGGAGCGCAACCGCCGCGGCTGGCGGTCCTCGTGCAGCCGATGGTGCCGGCCCACGCGGCCGGCGTGGCCTTCACGGCCGACCCGGTGACCGGCGCGCGGGATTGCGTGCTGATCGACGCGGTGGTCGGACTCGGCGACCGGCTGGTCTCCGGCGCGGCGACGCCGGATCGGTGGACCGTCCGCGGCGACGACGTGCGCCAGCACTCCACGGATGAGGCCGCCATCAACGAGACGCAGGCCCGGTCGGTCGCCGAGTTGGCCCGGCGGGTGGAGGCCGAAATCGGTGGCCCGCAGGACATCGAGTGGGCGCTCGTCGACGACCAGGTCATCCTGCTGCAGGCACGCCCGGTGACCGCATTGCCGGTCGAGCCGGTACCGGTCCCGGTCGAGGTGCCGCCCGGGTACTGGATGCGGGAGGCCAGCCACGTGCCGCTCCCGTGGCGGCCATTCAGCCGCGCCTGGGCCGACATGCGCATCGCGCCTTCCCGGCGGACGGGGACCGATCTTGGGCTGCTGTTCGACGGCGTCGACATCCAACAGATCGGCGGTTGGGAATACCTGCGGATCGTGCCGCTGGGCGGCAGGGAGCCTCCGCGGCTGCCCGACTGGCTGGTTCCGGTGGCGTTCCGGCTCGTCCCGGCGCTGCGTCGGCGCATTCGCGAGTCGGTCGCCGCGATACGCGCCGACGTGCCGGGTCAGCTCGTGCACCGCTGGTCGCGCGAGTGGCAGCCCGACTTCACCGCCCGGATCCGCATGCTGCGCGAACGCCGCTTCGCCGCACTGTCCGATACCGAACTCGACGGGCACCTGGCCGACGTGCTGGCCCTGGCGGCCGACGGCGCGAACGTCCACTTCCGCCTCATCGGCGCACTCGCCATGGTCCTCGGCGAGTTCGCCTTCACCTGCCGCGACCTGCTCGGCTGGGACGAGACCCTGATGTTCTCACTGCTGTGCGGCACCTCGACCACCTCGACGCGGCCGGCCCGGGCGCTGGCCGACGTCGCCGCGCTGGCCGGTACGCGAGTCCGCGCGTTGCTGACCCAGGGTGCCCCGGCCGACGAGGTGCTCGCCGCCGACCAGGAGTTCGCCGCCGCGGTCGCCGCCTATCTCGAGGAGTTCGGCTGCCGCGCACTGACGTACGAGGCCGCGGAGCCCTCGCTGGAGGAGCGCCCCGATCTGCTGCTCGGGCTGGTGCGTGACCAACTGGACACCGGGTTCGACCCGCTCGCCAACCAGGAGCTCGCCCGGCAGCGGGAGGCCGCCGCGAACACGGCTCGCGAGATCCTCGCCGGGCCCGAGCTGCAGCGCTTCGAACGGGCGCTGCGGCGGGCGCTCGCGGCGTACCCGGTCCGGGAGGACAACGAGTTCTTCACCGTAAGCGCGCCCCTCGGGCTGCTGCGCCGCGCCGCGCTCGAGCTAGGCCGCCGGCTGGCCGAACGGGGCCAGATCGCGGCGGTGGAGGACATCTTCTTCCTTCGCGCGGACGAGGCCCGCACCGTGCTGGCCGACGGCACGGACGCCCGGCACCTGGTCGCGCACCGCAAGGGCGAGCACGCCTGGGTGCTGGCCCACCCCGGCCCGGCGTCGTACGGGCGGGATCCCGGACCGCCGCCACCGCTGCGTGGACTGCCCGACGAGGCCCGGCTCGCCAACGAGGCGTTCCTGTGGACGATCGAACGCATCCTCGGTCCAAACAGGAGCGCCAGCGGCGGGGCATCCACGCTCACCGGCGTCGCCGCTTCTCCGGGCCGCTACACAGGCCCGGTACGGGTCATCCGATCCGAGGCCGAGTTCGACCGGCTCCGCGCCGGCGACGTGCTCGTGAGCCCGGTCACCTCACCGGTATGGTCCGTGCTTTTCCCCAGCGTCGGTGCGCTGGTGACCGACCACGGCGGCACCCTGTCCCACCCCGCGATCATCGCCCGTGAGTACCGCGTACCGGCCGTGGTCGCCACCGGCGTGGGCACCACGAACCTGCACGACGGCGAGATCGTCACCGTCGACGGGGCGGCCGGAACCGTGGAAGTCCTCGGATGAGCGAACCCCCGGTCGCCGAGGCCCCGCCTCTGGTGAACCTGATGGATGCGGTGTCGACAGCGCGCGTCCTCGACGCGGCCGCCGAGGTCGGGCTCATCGACAGCCTGGCCGGCGGCCCGAAGCACACCACCGAGCTCGCCGGCGCCTGCGCGACCGATGAATCGATGACCACGCTCCTGCTCGACACGCTCACAGACCTCGGCGTTGTGCGGTGCGACGCACCCGGCCGGTACGCACTCGCCGTCGACGGGCTGCCGCTGCTGACGATGGCCGCCGCCGGTTGGTCAAAGCTCGCCGGTGTTGTCCGCAGTGGCGAACCGCTGGCGATGGCGGACACCGCCGACGGGGCCGCCGTCGTCTACCCCGACCTCGTGCCCCTGCTGTCGGCGCTGTTCACGCCGGCGGCGCGCCGCGCAGCCCAACTGCTGGCCGGCAGCGGCGCCGATGTGCTCGACGTCGGGGCGGGGGCGGCGCCGTGGAGCATCGCGGTAGCGCGGTACTCACCCGGCGTCCGGGTGACCGCGCTGGACCTGCCAGCCGTCATCGCCGCCACCCGGCGCGCGGTCGACGCCGCCGACCTCGGGGACCGCTTCGACTACCAGCCGGCCGACATGTTCACCTGCAGGCTGCCCTACGCGGCGTACGACGTGGTGCTCCTAGCCAACGTGTGCCACCTCTTCGACGGTCCACACAACCGCGCGCTGCTGCAACGACTGCGCCCCGCCGTGAGGCCCGACGGACTGCTCGCCATCATCGACGTGCTGCCCTCGCCCGACCCGGCGGCACAGCGCTCGATCAGCCTCTACGCACTCGGACTTCGCCTACGTACCATGCACGGCGCCGTGCACCCGCTCACCGCGTACCAAACGTGGACCAGCAATGCCGGGTTCGGACCGGCGCAGGTCGAGCAGCTGTCCAGTGCACCACCGCTCCATCTGCTTGCGTGCCGGACCCGGTAGGGGTCGGCGGATATCAGGTCACTCGGGGTACCCGAGTGGCGCGAGGTGTGCCCAGCCGCTATCCGCGGTGTGCTGCGGACCAAAATGGGGGACGGTGGAAGACGAGCGATCAGCTCCACCGAACGGCCGGGATCTCAAATCCGGCTGGCGCGTGTAGCTGCGGTTCTAACCTGGATCTTCGCGGTCGGCTGGCTCCTTCTCGGCAATGCACCGCTGGCGGTGTGGGTGCTCAGCGGGCGGCCGTTACCCGTTCCCGATCATCGGCGAACTCAACAACGGCGCCTTCTACTGCTGGTTCAGCTATCGGGTGTTCGGCTACCTGATCCTGGCGTCAGTGCCGCTCGGGGTCGCCGAGGTGCTCGCCGCGCGCGCGTTGTGGCGTGGCGAGCGGCGTGGCGCGGCGCAGCTGATCTGGCTGTGCCCGCTTGAGATCGCGATGCGGGCGGATGGCGTGGGGTGCATTGACGGGTGTGCCAGAGCCGGGTGTGGGTGCTCCCGGCGTCGAGGCTGTTTGTGCTGCTCAGCGGCCCGCGCTGGCGCCGTGGGGCAGCATCGCATCGTAAAACGGGCCCGTACTACTGGCTCGGGTGTGGTGCTGCTCCCCAAACCGGTGGTCGGTCGGGGAGCGGACGGGGTTGTCCCCGGCGGCGTCGGGCGGTGCCGAACGGCGTCGGACAGCGCCCAGCAGCGTCCTCCCACCAGCAAATTCCTACGTTTGTGCTGGTCAGCGGCTTGCGTGGTCGACATTCACACCGGAGAGCTCCACGAACAGCGTCGAACAACGCTGAAGAGCACGTTTGCGCAGCTCAACAGTGCCGAACAGCGTGAACGCTTTACTTACTTTGCTCCCAGACCTCTCCCGTGCTTTCGGAGTGCTCTACCGATCGCTGAGGATGGTATGACCGCTACTCGGCGGCGGCAGTGGTCCCCTCGATCGACCGGGACGGCCAGGAAGTTTCTGGCTGTACGCCATGCCGGACCTGGGCGCGCAAGGCCACGAGGTGATGGAAATGTGCTACAGGCTGCGTTCGGTCCGGCCGATCTGATCAAGGTAGGCGACGATGTCGGTGTGCCGGATCCGGCGGAGTCGTCCGATCATGATGCTGTTCAGCAGGCCGGTCTTGATCAGGTCGTAGACCGTTGTCCGGCCTACTTTTAGCACGTCGGCTGTCTCTTCGACCGTCAGGACGAGGGACTCCGCGGTCACAGCACTCGATAAGGCGCTGTCCTGCGCTTGCGCGGCCGTTACCCGCCGCTGCGGCCGAGCCAGCAATGCTGCTATCCGCAGCCTCTGGTCGAGCGTGAGTGATGCCGCGCCGTCAGCAAGCCGTTGGATGGCAAACTCGACGTCATCGCCGCCGATCAGACCAATCTAGCCAGCCAGGACGGCTCAGACAGTTGGCTCATCTCTACGGCTCTCTACGGCGTACCTGCGATGAAAGACCGCCTATTCCAGTCGCTTGGCCGGGCCGAGTGCGATCCCGGGGACGCCAGGGTGACCCCGGCGCGCCCGATCTGCGACCCCGGTGTGATCCATGCGTGATCGACGGTTCTGGCGTGGATCAGCCCAGCCCGGCAGGTGCCGACAGAAGCCGCGGCGAAGAATGCCCGCAAGATAGCAGAAGACGGTATAGAAAGTCACAGCGCGGCAGTATGTGGTACGAAAGGGAGCAGTCTCTTGATCCGCAGGTTGTAGGATCGAGTCCTACGCGGCGCACCCTTGTACCTCGTGTGACCTGCGGAACGCAGGTGGTCCATCGACCCGCCGAAATGCGCCGAGGATGTATCCCCCGAAACTCCTCGTTTCCACGGCTGTGGAGCGCCTTCGAGGCCGCCGGCGGCAAGGTTACCGCCGACGATCAGGCTCGACCCGTTCCACGACGACACCGGTCAGATACGGCAGCGACGTAACAAGATCAGAAAAGCGCTCGGCGGCCGACCATACACAGTGGATCACGCCGTCTGTTGTCTCCTGAGTCCCGGCGCCGGCACCGACGAGCCTCGGCGTCGAGGGATGCGTCGACGTCGCGGGCGGGCTGCTGGACGACGGCAGCTATCCATCTTCACCGCGTTGCGCGGATTTCGCGTGCGGCGACCAGGGTGAGCCAGAGCCAGCCGACGCCGACGGTGAGCCGCTGCAGCAGGCCCGCCGCGCCGACCAGGTGCGGGTGCTGGGCGAAGCCCAGCGTGGCGAGGGTGAACAGGGCTACAAACGCGGCGCCGCTGGTCATGCTGAGCGTCGCCCACCACGGGGCGCGGCGGCGGGCATAGGCGTAACCAAGGACGAACATCGCCGCGGCGAATGCCGCGAAGCCGGGCAGCGAGAACGCCAGGTCGTGAAGTTGCCCGTGCCACGTCGGTGGGTCGGGCGTCGGCGGGGTGCCTCGCGGGTAACCGCTGACCGGGTCAGTGAGGAACGCTCCGGCGCCGAGCAGGCCCGCTGCCCAGACGGCAAGCAGCAGTGGGGCAGCGGCCGCGCCGGGGCCGGGGCGGAGCGCGCGGCGTAGACCGGCGGCGAAGGCGAGGCAGAGCAGCCCGGCGACGAAGAAGTTCAGCATCTGCACCCAGCCGGCGGGGCCCAGAGACAGGGAGCTAACCGGGTGACGCATCGGGTGGTACCCGTCATGAAACGCCGGCTCCACGAGGAATACGGCCACGAACAGCGGGCCGGCGACGAGGCCGGCGCGCAGCAGGCGGTTGGGACGATGCGGTGGCCGCGCGGGCGTCGCCGCGGCGACAAGGGTTTGAATGCCCGACATGTGTCAACCGTAGTTGACAGCGCATCGCTTGTCAACCGGGGTTGACAGCTCGCGTCATACCAAGCGTGAGTTCGCGATTCGACCCGCGTCAATGTCGCTTGATCGGATGCGCGCTCATGGCCGCCGATCGAGCACCGTCTTGGTTGGGCGTTGCCGGGTCGTTGGCCGAGAGAGCCCCCTACACATCGACGGTCGTGAGCGCTCCTGGTTCTCGAAAGAAACTTCGCCGGTTATGTAGATCGGGCGTCTTCCCGTTCGTGGAGGGGGTGACGGCGGCGGCACGAGGCCGCGGCCACGCGTTATGGAGACCGACATGAGCATCGTCCGCACCGCCAGCGTCCCGACCTCGCCGAGTGCCTCGTGCGAGGACGGCATGACCCCGACCCACGTCACCCGCTCGCTCCTGGGCTGGGGCGCCGTCGCCGGCCCGTTCTACGTCGTCACGTCGGTCGTGCAGGGCCTGACCCGCGACGGCTTCGACTTCACCCGGCACCAATGGAGCCTTCTCGAGAACGGCGGCCTCGGTTGGATCCAGGTGACGAACTTTGCCCTCACCGGGCTCATGCTCGTGGCCTTCGCCGCGGGCCTCCACCGGGCGCTCGCCGGCGGCCGAGGAGCCCGGTGGGCGCCGAGGCTCGCCGCGGCCTTCGGGCTCAGCCTCGTCGCGGCCGGCATATTCCGGGCCGATCCGGCGCTCGGCTTCCCGGTGGGCACGCCGGAGGGCGTCGGCACGGTGACGACCCACGGCGTACTGCACTTCGCCGCGGCGGGTATCGGGTTCATCGCGATCGCGGCGGCCTGCTTCGTCCTCGCGCGGCGTTACTCGTCGGACGGTGAGCGGGGCCTCGCGATCTTCTCCCGCGCAACGGGCGTCGTCTTCCTCGGCGGGTTCCTCTGCGTCGCCTCCGGCGCGGGTAACGTCGCCGCGAACCTCGTCTTCACGGCGGCCGTCGTGCTCGTGTTCGCCTGGATCGCCGTCGTCGCGGTCCACCAGTACCGGTCGGTCGCCGACTGACCCAACTGACCTCTGACAGAACCGACTTCGACTCACGGACCAGGAGATCCCGATGCGATACCTCATCATTCTCAAAGGCACCCAGCCGGCCGGACCGCCTCCCGAGGGGCTGATTTCCGCGATCATGGAACTCGGCGCCGAGGCCACCGCATCCGGCGCGATGCTCGACAACGCCGGTCTCGCCCCGAGCGCGGCAGGCGCCCGTGTCACGGTCGCCGGTGGCGAGCTGTCCGTCATGGACGGACCGTTCGCCGAGGCCAAGGAGTTCATCTCCTACGCGATTTACGACGTGCGATCCAAGGAGGAGGCCGTCGAGTGGGCTTCGCGCTTCATGAAGCTCAACGCCGACCTCTGGCCCGGATGGGAAGGCGAGTCCGAGGTGCTCAAGGTCATGGGCCCCGAGGACTTCGCACCACCTCAGTGACGACATGCCGGGTCGAGGTGATTCGCGGGGCCTGGTGGATGCCGGGATCACCTCGACCGCGGGGCGACGTCGTAGGGTCGTCGGCGTGGAGGGTGACCTGACGGCCGGGGATGCCGCGCGGCGGGCGGTCGAGGCGGTCTGGCGGATCGAGTCCGGACGGCTCGTCGCCGGCCTCGCGCGCGTTACCGGAGACCTCGGCGCGGCGGAGGACCTGGCGCAGGACGCCCTCCTTGTCGCACTCGAGCAGTGGCCCGTGACCGGCATCCCGCCCAACCCCGGCGGCTGGCTCATGACGACCGCAAAGCGTCGAGCCATTGACGCCCACCGCCGCGCCGAGACCTTCGAGCGCAAGGCCGCGGCGCTCGGGCGAGAGCTCATCGAGGAGGAGCCGGGCGTGGACCGCGACGAGATGGTCGACCGCCTCGACGACCACGTCGGGGACGACCTCCTCCGCCTCGTCTTCACCGCGTGCCACCCGGTACTGTCGCTCGAGTCTCGGGTCGCGCTTACCCTGCGGTGTCTGGGCGGCCTCACGACCGACGAGATCGCGCGAGCCTTCCTGGTCCCCGGGAAGACGATGGCGCAACGGATCGCCCGAGCCAAGAAGACATTGACCGACGAGGGAATCCGCTTCGAGCTACCAACACGCGACGACCTTTCCGAACGGCTTGCGTCGGTGCTCCAGACCGTCTACCTCATCTTCAACGAGGGGTACTCGGCCACCTCCGGTGAGGACTGGATCCGCCCCGCCCTCTGCCAGGATGCGATGCGTCTCGGTCGCCTCCTCGTCGCGCTTGTCCCGAACGAGCCCGAGGTCCACGGCCTCCTCGCCCTCATGGAGCTCCAGGCGTCGCGACTGCCCGCCCGGGTCGGACCGGGCGGCGCGCCGGTGCTCCTGCCCGACCAGGACCGCCGCCGCTGGGACCGCCTGCTCGTGCGGCGCGGGCTCGCCGCGCTCGCGCGGGCCGAGTCGCTCCGCGGCCCGATCGGCCCCTACACCCTCCAGGCCGGCATCGCCGCTTGCCACGCCCGCGCCCAGCGGCCGGAGAACACCGACTGGACCCGCATCGCCGACCTCTACGAGGTGCTCGCCAGCGTTTGGACGTCCCCCGTGGTCGAGCTCAACCGGGCTGTCGCGGTCGGGTTCGCGCAGGGGCCCGAGGCGGGGTTGGCCGTCGTCGAGCGGGTTGCAGCCTCGGGACAGCTCGGCACCTACCCCCAACTGCACGCCGTCCGCGGCGACCTGCTCGACCGCGCCGGACGGCATACGGACGCGGCCGGCGCGTTCCAGCTTGCCGCCGACCTGACCCGCAACGACACCGAGCGGTCGCTGTACACTCGCCGCGCTGCCGAGGCTCGCGTCACGGGGCAGCGCAGCAGGCCGTTGAGCGGACAACCCACGAACGACCGCTTCGCGTGAGCCGCTCGACCGCATTGCGACTGTTGCGGTAGCGCTGGGCCACGACGGCGAAGGTTATGCGGGCTTGCCGGCGTCGATCCACTGGCGGAAGACGGCGACGCGCTCGGCGGGCCATGCTCCGTCGCAGGGCATCGTGCCGGCCTCGAGCCGGCCGAGGATTGCGTCGGCGTGGGCCGAGACGTCGTCGTGGGACCAGAGGTCGAGGGCGAAGCGCATCGAATTGCGGTCGCGCTCCCGGAACAGCGGCTTGATGTCCTGCTCGAAGTGCATCGGCTTGTTCTCCATTGCGATTGCGGCGGGCTGGCCACCGCCGGTGGCGAAGCGACTCGTCGCGCCCCAGTCGGCGAAGTGCCGGGCAAGCGAGTCTCCGACGCCGTCCAGCGCCCGCTGAACCGGTCTGAGCGCGCTCCCGACGCGCTCCGGGCCGCTGTTGGTGAGCACCCTGCAGAACGCCGAGGCATCGCGCACCCGCTCCTCGAGGAGCATCCAGGCAGATGCCCGGTGCGGCAGGAGGTCGTCGTCCTCGTAGAAGAGCTCGAAGCTAGGTCCGGCGTTGCGCCCCGGGTGCTCCGGTCCGACCGGCAGCGTCGTGATGAGCTCGCCGAGCGGCTTGAGCACGCCGGCCATCAGGGTGACGGCCGCGTTCGCCAGCGTCGAAAGCTGCGCGTCGGTCTCCTCCGTGTGCGCGAAGTAGCGCTCGAGGATCTGGAGCAGGACCTCGTAGGCGACGTTGAAGAGATCCACGCACCGAGCGGTCACGGGATCGCCAATCCGGGGGATCGAGTCGTCGTGCTCGGACCGGCGCACGGTCGCGAAAAGCACCGATCGGACCGGGTCGAACGCCGGGTTCGCCGCGAGCATGTCGCGGTACTCCGCGAGAATCTCGACGAACTGCCCGAAGTGGGCCGTCTCCCAGTGTCCGCGCGCGCCCTCGCCCTGCTCCAGGATGGTGTCGAGCGCGCGCTGGGCCGACGCCAGGTCGGTCACGGCCACGAGTTCGGGCCACTGGAAGTCGGTGCTCGTCGCCTGTGCGCGTGGCGGCCCGACGAACAGGTGGCGCTCGCCGAACTTCTCGGTGAGGTGCGCCAGACCGTGCTCGATCGATCGATAGAGATGGCCGATCGTCGCGAAGTCCTGCAGCTGGGGCACGATGTCGCCGGCGGCCGTCAACGGCCTCGCCTCGTGCACGGGCGCGTCGATGTCCTTCGCACCCTCGAGTGCCATGCCCTCGGGGCGCTCGAGGAACATGAAGTGCTGCAGTGCTGACTCGCCGAAGGGCACCAGTGCCAGGTTCACCCCGGCGGGATAGTGGTGCACGGGCGCCGGAAGGTTCGGCCGGGTCAGATGCGGCGCAGCGCCGATCGCGGAGAGCACGTTCTGCACGAGCGCGAGGTGCAGCATCTCCTCGGTAGCGACGTGCGAGATCGTGCCACGCCAACGGGTGACCGCCTCGAACTCCTCGGACGTGAGCCCTTCGTCTGCGCGCTGTTTGAGGGAGAGGGCGGCGAACAGGTACTGGCACATGATCCCGTGCTCCAACTCGGCGGCCTGGCACAGCATGTAGATCAGCGCCTCGCGATGCTCGATCACGAACGGCGCTTCCGGCTCCGCCCGTCCGCCACGCGTCGCTAGCAACTCCGAAAGCCGACCGCGACCTGCGCTGCTGACCGGATCCGCCATTCACGCCACCTTCGGTTCGTCGGCCGTATGAGAAGGAACCAGACGACACGCTCAGCCTGTGACACCTTACGCACACGGGCGCAGCGCCTCAAAACGCACGATTAGGGAGGCAGCCCCGTTCGCCCTCGACGCGGCCCGGCGGGAGCGCGCCGCCCGCCCGGGCCGCCACGTCAAGCGACTGGAATGCGCGGACGGACGACAGCGGTCCGGGCGGTGATCTGCTCGGCTTGCCCGAGTCGACGGCGGCGCGGCGGCTGGGCAACCACACACCCCGCAGCGGCCCGCCTGAGCGAAAGGCACCGACAATGCTTGGCGTCCGCGCCCAGTTGCGGGCACGGCGGACCGCGACGTGCCGGTGTCTGCGGGTGGGGTCAGTCCTGTCGTGGTCGTGCGTGGCTGGTCGCCCACTCGAGCGCGTAGTCGGCTACCTTCTCCCAGCCCGGCTCGACACCGGTGAAGTGGGAGCGGTCCGGAAACTCGTAGGTCTCGGTGACCGCCTCGGAGTTGCGGTATTTCTTCGCGTTGGCGCGGATCACCGAGGGCGGCATCAGGTGGTCTTTACCGCCCATGATGAACAACAGCGGGGCACGGTCGTCCAGGTCGTAGTCGACCCAGGTCTCCTGGTGGCCCGGCTTCCAGTTGGCGATCAGGCCGTAGGCCCACACCCAGTTGCCGGGCGCCGGGATGTGCAGCCGGTCGTACGCCGCGTCGGATTCCTCCCGGCTGACCGTGTTGGCGAAGGCGTAGTGGAACTGCTCCTTGGTGAAGCCCACCGCGCGGTGCCGGTTGGCCGGATTCTTCAGGATCGGGAACAGGGACCTGATCTGGGACGGCGGGTTCACCCGCACCCCCTCGGGTGGCGCCGAGTCGATCGTCACCGCGGCGGCGCCCAACCCGCGATTGACCAACAGCTGGGTGAAGATCCCGCCGAACGAGTGGCCCATGATGATCGGTGCACGGTCCAGGCCCTCCACCACCTCGCTGAGATGCTCGAGCGTTTCCGGAACGGAGGCCTCGGCGATGACCTCGGGCTTTTCCCGCAACGCCTCTACCTCGATCTCGAATCCCGGGTACGACGGCGCGAGAACCTCATGGCCCTTTCCCCGGTAGTACTGCACCCAGCGGTCCCAGCTGCGGGCAGTCATCCACAGCCCATGGATCAGCACGATCGGCAGGGCCCCGGTCGTCGGCTCGCTCATGATGCTCCTTCCGATAAGAGCTGCAGCGATCGTCAGAACCCCGCGGACAGCGGTAACCACCCCGTAGGGATGAAGTGGCGGGCCGCCAGCGCGCGCTCTGCACCGCCTCGGGGTCGCCGGTCGCATTTCGTGACTTCCTAACCGTCCCGCACATCGGCCATGAGCGGAAGCGACGTGTACGCGGACGTGTCGTCAGTTCGGCGCGTCCGGTCACGGACGGTTGCACGCTGGCCTTGCCGGCTGCTGATGGTGTCACCCATCAGATAAAGCCGCCGTGTCACTCATCAGCCGGAGTCGGACATCCGACAGCCGATCGACTGTGTTCCGACGGGAACCAAACACCGTCAAGTTCCCCGAGTCAAGCAGCCGTCGAGACGGTCCGTCATCTCAACCGGACGCACAAACGCCCTGACGCCAATGACTTCGCCGGCGGCGACTGTCCGCAGCGTGTCCGCGCCGCGCTCCTCGGGGCGCAGCACACTCGCGCCAGCGGAGGGATCGACGACCGAGCCGCAACCGTCGCTCCTTGCACGCCCACCGCACCGTGGGGTGTCCGGGGGTCGCCCCCGGGAAAGCATCGTGGGCCGGACGTTGCACCATGCGAACCGCCCCACCGTCGTCCCCGGCGACCCGTTGCCGGTGCGTTTGCCCAGGTCAAAGGGCCAGGGTGGTGCGCGGTGACAGCCACGGTGCGGATCTCACCGGCATCAACCGAGCGAGATCAATCTAATCTCGCAGCGCATGCCGTTCGCCTTGGCGAGCCGGGCATCCGCGGTCACGAGGGGACACCCGAGAGCCTCGGCCGCCGCGACATA
>Ga0081539_10004982_pt1 | contig 14051 bp, 9 predicted proteins | sample TabmetS4T2R2_FD_71023 | JGI IMG/M metagenome (GOLD analysis project Ga0081539, IMG submission 71023) | Tabebuia heterophylla rhizosphere microbial communities from the University of Puerto Rico - S4T2R2 | ecosystem: Host-associated > Plants > Roots > Rhizosphere ...
CACGGACGGCGCAGGTCCTGGCGAACGGTCTCGGCGCGGATGCGGCGGCCGTCTGGATCCGGGATGCCAACGGCTTCCACGTCGGCGCGACATGGCCGTCGGATGAGCGGCACGCCGAGAGCCTCCCCGACGACGCCGTCGAGGTGCGGCACCGCGGCGAGGTCCTGGGCGCGCTCTCGGTCAGGATGCCGGCGAACGACCCGATGACCCCGACGAAGGAGCGCCTGATCCGGGACGTCGCCGGGCAGGCCGGCTTGATCCTCCGCAACGCGAAGCTGATCGACGATCTGAAAGCGTCTCGTCAGCGGCTGGTCGCCGCGCAGGACGCCGAGCGGCGCCGGATCGAGCGGAACATCCACGACGGCGCGCAACAGCAGCTAGTCGCACTCGCGGTCAAGCTGAAGCTCGCCGACTCGTTCCTCGGCCGCGACGAGGCCCGCGTCCGGGCGATGCTCGCTGAGCTGCAGGCCGAGACCGGCCAGACGCTCGACGACCTCCGAGACCTCGCGCGCGGGATCTACCCCCCGCTGCTGGCCGACAAGGGGCTCGCCGTGGCGCTGGAGGGTCAGGCGCGGAAGTCGGCGATCCACGTCCAGGTCGAGCCCGATGGGATCGGGCGGTATCCACAGGAAGCCGAGGCAGCCGTCTACTTCTCCTGTCTGGAGGCGCTGCAGAACGTGGCGAAGTACGCGAACGCGACGTCCGCGACGGTTCGGCTCGCGCAGTCGAACGGGTCGCTCCTCTTCGAAGTGGTTGACGACGGCGTCGGGTTCGACCCGGAAGCCGTCGCGCGCGGCTCGGGACTCCAGGGCATCGCCGATCGCCTGGCGGCGCTCGGCGGCGAGGTCACGATCCGATCGGCGCCCGGCGACGGCACGACCGTCGCCGGACGCGTCCCCGTGGAGGTCTCCGCGTGAAGGCGCGGACGGCCTCACGGCTCGCCTGGTGGCTCTGGGCCGTGATCCCGGCGACGGTCCTGGGCAGCGTCCTGCTCGTCGCCGTGACGGCGTACTCGATCCGCGGCGAACTGCCGGGCGCCTCGATCGTGCTGATCCTGCTGTTCGCGTTCGGGACGGTCGGCGCGTTGGTCGCCTCACGTCGTCCCGAGAACACGATCGGGTGGATCCTGCTGGGAACGGGCGTGGCCTGGGCGGTCGTCGGGCTGGGCGACACCTATGCGGCCTACGCGGCAGCCGCCGGCCTCACCGGGACGCTCCTGGCGCGCCTCGCCGACTGGCCGAACCTCTGGTTCTTCGCCCCGGGCCTGTTCCTTCCCGTGACCGTGCTCCTGCTGCTCTTCCCCACCGGGTCGCCCCCGTCCCGTCGCTGGCGCCCGCTCGTGTGGGCGGCGGTGATCGGCAACGCCGCGCTCGCGCTGTGCCTCGCCTTCGACCCCGAGAGCACCTCGAGCGATAGTCGGTTCCTCCGGTCGAATCCGTTCGGGATCCCCGGTGCGCACGAACCGATCCTCGTGATCAACCAGATCGCGTGGTGGATCTCGATGGCCGCGTTCTTCGCGTCGGGGGTCGCGATCGTGATGCGCCTCCGACGTTCCCACGGCGACGAGCGGGCCCAGCTGAGGTGGCTCACGACATCGGGGCTCGTCGTGGTGACGGCGCTGTTCGTGGTGATCTTCTTCGGCTCCGTCTTCGGCTGGGAGTCGGACCCCTCGGCCGAGGTGGTGATCCAGGTCGTGGTCCTCGCCGCGATCACGACGATCCCGATCGCGGCCGGCATCGCGGTGCTTCGGTACCGCCTCTACGACATCGACGTCGTGGTTCGGAAGACCGTCGTGTATGGGATCCTCGCCGTGCTCGTCTTCGTCATCGGGGGATCCCTCATCCGCGCCGCGACCGGCCTGGTGTTCGCGAGCCGTGGAGACAACGGCCTCCTCCTTGCCGGCATCGTGATCGGGCTCCTGGTGTGGCCGCTCCGACGACTGGCGCTCTGGATCGCCGATCGGCTCGTCTTCGGAGGACGCGCGACGCCGTACCAGGTCCTCACGGAGTTCTCGGGCCGCGCGGCCGAGACGTATGGAGCCGAGGACGCCCTCGTCCGGATGGCACAGGTCCTCGCGGTGGGGGTCGGGGCGGAGTCGGCCACCGTGTGGCTCCGCTCGCGAGACGGGTTCGACCCGGGAGCGACGTGGCCGGCCGTCGACCCGCCGAGCGGGCCGATGCCGGCGGGCGCGATCGAGGTCCGCCACCAGGGCGAGCTCCTTGGGGCGCTCTCGGTCCGGATGCCGGCGAACGACCCGATGACGCCGTCGAAGGAGCGATTGATCCGCGATCTGGCCGGGCAGGCCGGCCTCGTCCTCCGCAACGCGAAGCTGATCGCCGACCTGCGCGCATCTCGTCAGCGCCTCGTCGCCGCCCAGGATGACGAACGCCGACGGCTGGAGCGGAACATCCACGACGGCGCCCAGCAGCAGCTCGTGGCGCTGTCGGTGAAGCTCCGGCTCGCGAGCGGTCTGATCGGTCGGGATCCCGACCAGGCGGTCGCGCTGTTGCACGAGCTACAGACGCAGGCGACCGAAACCCTCGAGGATCTCCGCGACCTCGCACGCGGGATCTACCCCCCGCTGCTGGCCGATCAGGGTCTGCGAGCGGCGCTCGAGGGTCAGGCGAGGAAGGCGTCGCTGCCGGTCACCGTGGAGACCGACGGGATCGGCCGGTATCCCCCCGAGATCGAATCGGCCGTCTACTTCTCGTGCCTCGAGGCCCTGCAGAACGTGGCGAAATACGCGGAGGCGTCGAGCGCCACCGTTCGTCTGGCGCAGTCGAACGGCTCGCTGACGTTCGAGGTCGTCGACGACGGGATCGGGTTCGATCCCGTCGTCGCCGTGCACGGCTCGGGCCTGCAGGGGATCGCCGACCGGCTCGCCGCCGTCGGCGGCGAGCTCGAGGTCCGCTCCGCGCCCGGCGACGGCACCGCAGTCGCCGGCCGCCTGCCGGTCGCGGCGGCGCCGTGAACCGGCGCCGCCTCGCCTGGACGATCTGGACGGCCTCGGTGGCCTTCACAGCCGTGTACCTGGTCGTCGATGCGGTGGGCGAGGGCCTGAACGTCGGCGAATACGCCTTCATCGTGTTCGCGGTGCTCCTCTACTCGACCGTCGGCGCCCTGATCACGTCCCGGCAGGCGGGGAATCGCGTCGGGACGCTGTTCGCCTGGGTCGGCCTTTCGGCGTCGATCAGCCTGCTCGCGGGCTCCTACGCGACCCTCGCCCAGCTGGGAGACCTCCCCTTCCTCGCCGCGGCCGCATGGGTGGGCCGGGTCGGGTTCGTGGCGATGTTCGGACCGCTCGCCTTCCTCTTCCTCATCTTCCCGACGGGCCGGCCATCTTCTCGGCGGTGGGGCTGGCTCCTGCGCGTCATGCTGGTGGCGTTCGCGATCGTCGTGATCGGGTTCGCGCTCACGCCCGGGAACCTCGAGGCCGGTTTCGCCGAGATGCCGAGGCCGGTGGCGAACCCGATCGGGCTCCCGTGGTCGTGGAAGCGCGCGATCGAGGTGACGACGACGACCGCGGGGCTGGTCGTCGTCATCGGCGCCCTGCTCTCCGTCTGGTCCCTGATCCAGCGGTATCGACGGTCCCCGCAGCTCGAGCGACAGCAGATCAGATGGCTCGCCTCGCTCGGCGTCTTCCTCGGGTCCATCCTGGTCTTCACCCTCGGGCTGATCGCGACGGGCGCCGCCAACGACGAGGGGATCGTGTCGGCCGTGGCGTTCTTCGCCTTCATCAGCGGCATCTTCCTCGGCATCCCGCTGGTCTGCGGCATCGCGATCCTTCGACACCGCCTCTGGGACCTCGACGTCGTCATCAAGAAAACGGTCCAGTACGGCGTCCTGGTCGTGGGGATCACCGTGCTCCTCGTCGTGGTCCTGATCGCCGCCCCGACGCTGGTGATCGGGACGGGCGGCAGCGCATCGATCACGATCCCCTTCGTCACCGGCGTTGCCTTCACCCTCGTCGTGTTGCTCGCCCGATCGCGCGCCAAGCGGTGGGCGAACCGACTCGTGTACGGGAAGCGGGCGACTCCCTACGAGGTCCTGTCGGAGTTCTCCGAGCGCGTCGGTGAGACCTATTCGACCGAGGACGTGCTGCCGAGGATGGCGCAGCTCCTCGGCGAGGCGACGGGAGCTCGCGAGGCGCGGGTGTGGCTCCGCGTCGGTGATCGGATCCGTGTCGAGGCCAGCTGGCCGTCCGAGGCGCCGCCGAGCGAGGATCGTCCGGTCCACAGCGATCAGCTTCCCGCGTTCGACGGAGCGCATGCCTTCGAGGTCCGGCACCAGGGAACGTTGCTGGGCGCCCTCACGGTGGTCGAGGCGCCCGACGACCCGATGAACCCGACGAAGGACAAACTGGTCCGTGACATGGCCGCGCAGGCCGGACTCGTCCTGCGGAACGTCCGGTTGATCGAGGACCTCCGCGACTCCCGGCGCCGGATCGTCGCCGCCCAGGACGAGCGGGCGAAGAAGCTCGAACGGAACATCCACGACGGCGCACAGCAGCAGCTCGTGGCCTTGCAGGTGAAGCAGCGGCTCGCGGATCAGCTGATCGAACGCGATCCCGCGAAGGCGCACGAGCTGATGGAGCAGCTCCAGCGGGACACCGCCGCGACGCTGGACGACCTCCGGGACCTCGCGCGAGGGATCTACCCGCCGCTGCTGGCGGACGAAGGCCTCCCGGCCGCGCTCGGCTCACAGGCGCGGCGCTCTCCGATCCCGGTCGAGATCCAGCCGAACGGGATCGGTCGCTACTCGCCGGAGGTCGAGTCGGCCGTCTACTTCTCCTGTCTGGAGGCGCTGCAGAACGTCGCGAAGTACGCGAGCGCCTCGAGCGCGACCCTCCGGCTCACGCGATCGAACGGCGTGCTCTCGTTCGAGGTCTCGGACGACGGCGTCGGGTTCGACCCGCGCGAGACGTCGCACGGGTCCGGGCTCCAGGGGATCGCCGATCGGCTGGCGGCGCTGGGCGGCCGCCTGGACGTGACCAGCACGCCCGGCCGGGGAACGACCGTGGTCGGCACCGTGCCGGTCGACTGAGGTTTCAGGCGGCGCCGCGCGCCGCGGCCCATGCGTCCTCGAGGCGATCCGGACCGAACGCCGACTTCGGGATGTACGCGGCCGCGCCGCACTCCGCGGCGCGTGGCGCGTACTCCTCCTCCTCGTACGTCGACAGCAACAGCACGATCGGCACGTCACCGTCGAGCGAGAGGATCTGCCGCGTCGCGTCGAGCCCGTTGATCCCCGGGAGGTTGACGTCCATCAAGACGAGGTCGGGACGAAGGTCGGCGGCCATCGTGACGGAGTCCTCGCCGGTCTCGGCCTCGGCCACGACCTCGAAGCCCTCCGTGGCCTCGACGACCATCCTGGCCGCCAAGCGGAAGGGCTCCTGGTCGTCGACGATGAGGACCCGGACCGTCATCAGCGTGCTCCTGCATCCAAGGGTGGCATCGACCTGCGCGAACGCCAGTGATGCCAGCACCACTTTCGAGGTCCCCCGGACGAGGCTCGGCGGCGACCCTACGGATCGGGGCGAGAGCGATCGATCGCGCCGAGGGAGCGCTCCCAGAGATCCCACCGCTTCACGACGCGCATCCCGGCGCGCTCGTAGAGCGCGGTCGCACCCGTCGGGTTCTCCGCATCCACGTTCAGGAGCACGCGGGGTACGCCCCGGTCGGCGAACGTGGCGAACGAACGTCGCAGGAGCGCCGAGGCGATCCCGCGACCACGGTGGGAGCGCCGCACCCCCACCTCGCCGATCCATCCCCGGTCGCCCCAGAGGGTCGCCGTGAGGACGCCGACGACGTCCGCTCCGTCGCTCGCCTTCGCCCACAACGCCGGGTCGTGACCGGGCTCCCCCGCCTGCTCGGCCACCCACCGCTCGAACGGCTCGGGGTGGTACCCCCAGTCCTCGGCGAAGGCTTCATCGAGGACCGCGTGGATCGCCGGCAGATCGTCGGGAGCGCGGATCGGTCCGATCGTGATGCCGTCGGGATCCATCGCCCGTTCGACCGGTCCCGACACGTCCTTCTCCATGTGCCAGAAGTGGCGCACCCGTTCGAAGCCCCGTGCGCGCAGCAACGCGGCCGCGGCCCGATCTCGTGCCTCGATCGCGTGACGGACCCGACCGCCCGGATCGCCGGCGAGGAGCTCGGCCGCCCGCCCCTCGACCGCTCGGAGCAGCGCGCCGCCGACGCCCCGACCGCGGTGATCCGGGTGGACGACCCCCCAACACTCGACGATCGTCGGCTCCTCCCCGAACGCCTGCGCGAACCCCACGATCTCGCCCGCGCGATCGACGGCCGCGACGGCGTGGACCCTCGGCTCGAAACCGGCGCGACCCCACTCGGAGCGGACGAACTCCTCGCCCAGCACCACCTCGCGGCCGTCGTCCCGCTCCGCCTCGATCAGCACGGCCGCGACCGCCGTGAGGTCGCGGCGCTCCACAGGTCGCAGGACGTAGGTGTCGTCGACGGACACGCGGCGAGCGTACGGGACGGCTACGCGGCGGGGTCGTCGACGAGACGGAGGAACGCGCGCTCCAGCACCAGTCGCGTGTTGAGGTTCAGATCCTCCGCGAGGGCGGCCCGCGCCTCCTCGATCGCGGCCATCGCGTCCGCGGCCCGCGCGACGGGAAGGCGCGCGCCGTCCGATCCCGCCAGATCCGGGTTCATCAGGACCTCGAGACCGCCGCCAACGGCGCCGGCGATCGCGTCGCGGAGGAGGGCCGAGGCCGCGAGCAGCACCCAGTCGACGTAATCGCGCTCGGCACGACGCTCGCGCCGCTGGAACCGGAGCTCGATCCGTCGGATCGCGCCCCGGTAGGCCTCCTCGGGACGGCCTCGTTCGTCCAGGAACGGGGCCAGCTCCGAACCCAGCTCGTCGCGCATCGACCGCTTGTAGCCGGCCGCGGCGTCCAGCACGACGTCGGCGGCGCGGAGCGCGCCGGTGGGACCGTGCGACGCGGCGTCGATCGCCTCGCGGGCCGCCTCGCGGAAGGAGAGGCCGTCCTCGGAGGCGGCGAGCCGTCGGGCCCGGCCGAGGTTGCCCCCGGCGAGGCGCGCCGCCAGCCGGGCGCGCACCGGATCGGCGCCCGCGCGGACCAGCTCCTCGACCACGAACGGTTCGGGGAGCGCCGTGAACGAGATCACGTGGCACCGCGACAACACGGTCTCGGGGAGCTCGTGGGCCCGCGCCGAGACGAGCAGCAGCACCGCGTCCGCCGGGGGCTCCTCGAGGACCTTCAGCAGGGTGTCCGCGGCCTGGGGCGAGAGTCGGTCGGCCTCGCGGATCACGAACACCTTGCGGCCAGGCTCGGGCGGCGTCCGGTAGGCGGGTTGCCAGACCTCGGTGCGGATCGTGTCGACGTGGATGTCGCGACCCTCGGGCTCCACGATGAACTCGTTGGGATGGTGATCCTCCTCGGCGAGCCGGCAGTCCCGGCACTCGCCGCAGCCGCCGCGACGGCAGAGCAGCGCGGCCGCGAAGGCGCGGGCGCCCAACGACTTGCCGCTCCCCTCCGGCCCCGCGAACACGTAGGCGTGGTGCGGACGGACGGCTGCGGCCCGGAGGAGCGCGATCGCGCCCTCCTGGCCGGGGACGCGATCGAGGACGGGGACCGACACGTCGAGCACGCTACCGGCGGCGTCCGACGCCATCAGCCGGCGTCGGAGGCCGACGGGTCCTCGGGCACCGATCCCGATCCCGATTCCGGTTGCGCGGGATCCGTCCGCTCGTGCCCGGGCGGCGTCGGGCGGCCGACCTCCTCCTGCCGTTCCAGCGCCTTGCTCAGCGCGTCGCGGACCTGATCGAAGACCTCGCCCTGCGCCCGGTCCGCATCGACGACCACGAAGCGCTCCGGGTGCTCCTCGGCGATGCGGAGATACGCGTCGGACACCTTCGCGTGGAAGTCCTGACCCTCGAGCTCCATGCGGTCCGGCGCCTCGGTGGAACGCAGGAGGCCGTGCTCCGGCTCGAGGTGCAGCAGGATCACGAGGTCGGGGAAGAGCCCTTGGGTCGCCCACACGTTCAGCGTGAGGACGTCCTGCTCGCCGAGCCCGCGCCCCCACCCCTGGTAGGCCAGGGAGGAGTCGACGTACCGATCGCAGATCACGACCTTGCCGTCCGCGAGCGCCGGCCGGATCACGGAATGGACCGTCTGCGCGCGGCTCGCCGCGAAGAGCAACGCCTCGGCGCGAGCGTCGAGGGCACCGGTCTCGGGATCCAGCAGCACCGAGCGGATCCGCTCCCCCACGTCGGTGCCGCCCGGTTCCCTGGTCACGAGCACGTCGTAGCCCTCCGAACGGAGGAACTCGGCCGCCATGCCGATCTGCGTCCCCTTGCCGGCACCCTCGACGCCCTCGAAGGCGATGAAGAACCCGGTGGCCGGCGGACGTTTCAGCTTGGGCACCAACGCCAACGGCTCGGGGCGCGAGAGCCGGTAGCGCTTGAGGAGGCGCCGCGTGTTGAGACCGGCCAGCGCGACGGCCACGCCCGCCGACGCCAGCGCCAGGCGAACGCCGTCCAGCTCCCACCGCGATCCGATCGCGCCATAGATCCCCGCCAGGGTAGGGAACGACGCCAGCGACAGGAACAACCCCATCCTCGACAGGATCGTGAGCGAGGCGAAGGTCCGACCCCGGAACTCGTCACGGACGTTCTCCTGCAGGAGCGTGTACCCCGTCACCCACGCGAGGCCGCAGAACGCCCCCAGCCACACCGTCACGACCGCCGCGAGGCCCAGGTTGGGCATCGCGGCCAGCACGAACAGCGTGCCGGCCGCGACCACCATCGACCACGGGAAGATCGAGACCCGCTGGATCGCCCGGGCGGCCTGGTTCGCGCCGGCCATCCCGAGGCCCATCCCCACGCCGAACGCCGTGACCATGAACCCCCAGCCGCGGGCGCCGGCGGAGAGGCTCTGCTCCACGAAGATCCGACCTAGCGCCAGCACGGCGCCGACGGCCGAGAAGGCGACGACGATCCCGGCCGTCATCGCCGACGCCATCGAGTCCTCGCGCAGGAACCGCACGCCGTCGATCACGTCGCGCCAGATCCGCGAGACGTCGAGCGGTCCGAGGACGCGGCTCGAGACGGGGACGCGGATGTCGATCCGGCTGAGCATCGCGGCGGAGAACACGAACGTGGCGGCGTCGAGCAGGAGCGGCACGGCCTCGTCACGTCCCCGCAGGAACGGGATCAGCGGTGCGAGGAGCCCGTTCACGCTGACGAGCAACGTGAAGACGATCCCCCCGAGGGGGAGCGTGCCGTAGGTCGAGGCGAGCGCCATCGAGTTCGCGTTGGCGAGCTGACGTCTCGGCACGAGGTTGGGGATCGACGCGTCCCGCGCGGGCCCCCACAGCAGCGACAGGCTCTCGATCGCGAACGACAGGACGTAGATCGTGCCAAGGTTGTGGAGGAAGACCATCCCCGCGTACATCGCCCCGCGGGCGAGGTCGGCGGTGATCATCACCCGCTTGCGGTCGGATCGGTCGACGAGCGCCCCGGCCAGCGGCCCGAGCACGACGGCCGGCAGCGTCCGGGCGATCATCAGGCCGGCGACCGCGAACCCGGCGGCGGTCGTGCCGGCGGCGAGATCCGTGACCAGCGACGTGACGGCAAGGAACCCGACCCAGTCGCCGAGGGACGACACCGACATCGCGGCCAGGAGCCGCGCGAACGGGGCATCGGTGATCAGGTCCCGGAGCGTCGCCGACCGGGTGCCGCGGAGGGCGGCGACCTCATCGGCGACGCTCGACACGCCCTAGCCTCCGTCGCCGGCGGCCGGCGGGGCTCCCTTCGCCGCCGACGCGGGTGCCCGCTTCCGCGCGGTCGTCTTCTTCTTGGCGGGCGCCTTGCGGCGCGAGCTCGCGGTCCTCGGCTTGGCGGCGGCGCGCGAGGCCGTCCTGGCCTTGCGAGCCTCGGCCTTGGCTGCGCGCGCCGCCGCCTCCGCCTCGCGGTCCCCGTGCTTCGTGACCTTGAGGTCCAGGTCCATCTCCCCGCCGCAATGCCAGCACCGGAAGCTCTTCGGACGCCGGAGCAGCAGGCCTCCGCACTCGGGGCACGCGATGTCCTTCTCCGGCGGGTTGTTCACCGCGCCGTCGCACTCCGGGTACCGGTCGCAACCGTACATCAGCCCGAACCGCGTCCGCTTCTCGACCAGCTCGCCCTTGCCGCACTGTGGGCAGGTCACGCCGGTGCTCTTCGGTGGCTCCTTCTTGATGTAGCGGCAGTCGGGGTAGCCGCTGCAGCCGACGAACGGGCCGAACCGACCGACCTTCTTCACGAGCTGGCGGCCGCAGTCGGGGCACCGCTCGTCGAGGAGCTCGGGCTCCGGTCGTTCGGAGCCGTCGAGGTTGCGGATGTAGTCGCACTCGGGGAAGTTCTCGCACCCGATGAACTTGCCGAACCGGCCGAGGCGCACCTGGAGGCGGCCGGGTTCCCGCCCCTCCGTCGGACACTTCGGACAGAGCTCGTCCAGATCCTCGAGGTAGCGCTCGAACTTCTCCTCCGCGAGCGTCAGCGACTCCGAGAACGGGACGTAGAAGTCGCGCAGGACGCCCACCCGCGTGGCCTTGCCCTCCGCGATGTCGTCGAGCTCCTCCTCCATCCGGGCCGTGAAGTGCACGTCGACGATGTCGGGGAAGTGCTGGATCAGCTTGTCGGTCACGACCTCGGCGACGTCCTCCGGGACGAACCGCTTCTGGTCGAGTCGAACGTAGCCGCGCTGCTGGATCGTCTGGATGATCGACGCGTACGTGGATGGCCGGCCGATCCCCAACTCCTCGAGCGTCTTCACGAGCGTTGCCTCGGTGTAGCGGGGCGGCGGCTGCGTGAAGTGCTGCTCGGGCAGGACCTCGAGGAGCCGCAGGAGCTGCTCCACGGTGAGCTCCGGCAGCCGTGATTCGGCGTTCTCGTCCGGCCCCTCGTCGCGGCCCTCCGTGTAGACCCGGATGAAGCCGTCGAAGGTCAGCGTCTGGCCGGTCGCGCGGAGCCCGTAGCGCACCTCGCCGTCGCTCGCCGAGATGTCCACGCCGACCTGATCGAAGCGCGCCTCCGCCATCTGCGTCGCGACGGTCCGCTTCCAGATCAGGTCGTACAGGCGAAGCTGATCGGATTCGAGCGAGGCCGCCACCCGGTCCGGCGAGCGGAAGATCGAAGTGGGCCGGATCGCCTCGTGCGCCTCCTGGGCGTTGCGGGAGCGGGTCTTGTACCGGCGGTGCTCGGCGAGCGCGTAGGCCCCGCCGTACTCATCGCGGACGAGCTGCCCGATCTCGCGCAACGCGGTCTCGGCGATGTTCACGGAGTCGGTCCGCATGTACGTGATCAGGCCGACCGACCCCTCGCCGGGCAGGTTCAGTCCTTCATAGAGGCGCTGGGCGAGCGTCATCGTCTTGCGTGCCGAGAACCCGAGCTTGCGGGCCGCCTCCTGCTGCAGCGTCGAGGTCGTGAACGGCGGCGACGGCGAGCGCTTCCGCTCCTTCCGCTGCACGTCCTCGACGCGGTAGGCCGCCCGTCCGAGCCGCTCGGCGTGAGGCGCCGCATCGGCCTCCGCGCCCAGCAGGATCCCTTTCTTGTCCGGGGCGGTCGCGAGCTTCCCGTCCGGGATCTCGGTGAGACGCGCGACGAACGGCTGCTCCTCACCCTCGGGCGTGAGCCGAACGTCGATGCTCCAGTACTCCTGCGGGCGGAACGCGCGGATCTCACGCTCCCGCTCGACGATCAGCCGCACGGCCACCGATTGCACACGTCCGGCGGAGAGTCCGGGCCGGACCCGGCGCCACAGGATCGGGCTGATCCGGTAGCCGACGAGTCGGTCGAGGACGCGGCGAGCCTCCTGCGCGTCGAACAGCCCGAGGTCGATCGCCCGCGGATGCTGCACGGCCTCGATGATCGCGTCGCGGGTGATCTCGGTGAACGTGATCCGCTTCGCGCGCTCCGGGGGCACGCCGAGGAGCGTCGCGACGTGGAAAGCGATCGCCTCGCCCTCGCGGTCGTAGTCGGTCGCGAGCACCAGCTCGTCGGCCGACTTCAGCGCGCGCTTCAGCTCGGCGACGTGCTTCTTCGAGTCGTCGGGCACCTCGTACGTGACCGTGAAGCCGTCGTCGACGTCGACGCCGAGCTGGCTCTTCGGCAGATCGCGGACGTGACCGAACGAGGCCCGGACGGCGTACTCGCCGCCCAGGTACTTCTCGATCGTCTTCGCCTTCGCGGGCGACTCCACGACCACGAGGGTTCCTGGCATCTGCGGGGACGTCTCCTTACGGGGGGATGGTTGAGGGTGGTGTCGACCGGTCCTCGGCTCGGACCGTACCACCGGGGTCCGCGACCTCCCGGGAACATCGGTGCGCGGTGGCCGGCTCTGGAGTCGATGGAACGCACTGGTACGCTTCGCGTATTCCCGCCCCGGGTGGCACGCGCGCGTGCTCGCGATCCTGAACGACCTCGTCACGAACCTCGTCGGCGACCACGGCTACCTCGCCGTCTTCGCGCTGATGGTCCTGGAGTCGGCCTGCGTCCCGGTGCCGTCCGAGGTGACGATGTTGTTCGGCGGAGCGTTGGCCAGCGCGGCGTTCGCCGGCGCCGGTCGCGAGCTGGACCTCGTCACGGTCGCCCTCCTCGGCACGGCGGGGAACGTCGTCGGCTCGTGGCTCGCCTACTGGGCCGGCGCGGCCGGCGGCCGGCCGCTCGTGGATCGCTTCGGCCGCTACCTCCTGGTCCTCCCGCACGAGATCGACCGAGCCCACCGCTGGTTCGAGCGGCGCGGTGAGCTCGCGGTCTTCGTGTCCCGGCTGCTCCCCGTGATCCGGACGTTCATCTCGCTGCCCGCGGGCGTGGCCCGGATGCCGTTCTGGCGGTTCACGGCGTACACGGTCCTGGGGTGCCTGCCGTGGACGTTCGCGCTCGCCTGGGTCGGGTTCGCGCTGGGCGAGCGCTGGACCGAGGTCGAGGCCGTCCTCAGGCCGATCTCCTGGGCGATCGTCGGGGCGATCGTGGTCGCGGGCGCCTGGTGGATCGCCCGTCGGTACCGGCGCGTGCGAGCCGCCTACGCGGAGCTCGACGCGACGGGCACGCGACGGGGCGACGGCTAGGTTCGGCGACGGAGCGACCGGCGGCGACGCGACGCTCGCGCCGGTCAGTGCTTCCGGTACAGCCCGATCAGATGGACGCGGGCCCGTCGAAGCGGAGCGAGGTCGTAGAGCGACTCGAGGAGGACCCCGAGCCGGAACAGGGGCTCGTTCACCGCGATGTAGCTGGGGTCGCCGTTGAGGACGATCCGCTCGCGATCGAAGCCCAGCGGCGACAGCGTGCGGTGGATCACGCCCGTCGAGTTGCATCGGTACCGGGTCGGGAAGGTGTCGCCGGCCGGACGGCCGTAGAGGCGCGACGTGAAGACGTGGTGCAGGCGGTTCGGCACGGCGCGGATCAGCCACGCGTTGTAGTTCCACGCGTTGGGCGTCAGGAACGCCACGCGCCCTCCGGGACAGAGCACGCGATGGACCTCTCGGAACACGGCGGTCGGACGCTCGAGGTGCTCCAGGACCCATGCCAGCACGACGAGGTCGAACGTCCGATCGGGGAACGGCAGCCGTTCACCGGTCGCCGCGGCCCGCAGCGGGAGCGTCTCGTTCGCTCGCAGGGACGCGACGTCCGGATCCGTCCCGACGGCTCGAGCCGCGCGGGCGAGCTCGGTGGCGAGCAGCTCGCTCCGCCCGCACCCGACGTCGAGGACCCGCGAGCGATCGTCGACGTGGGCGCCCACCAGCTGTCGATAGAGCGTCGTGGACGGCCGCCAGCCCGGCCGCATCTCCGCGTACCGAGCGCGCCACCCCTCTTGGTCCACGCGCCGACGCTATCCCTCGGACCCGTCGGACGCTCCTCCGCGCCCTCCCGGCGCGTAGCCGAGCTCGACGTCCACCACGTTCCGGAGCGGCTCCCCCGGGCCCGAACCCCGCGGGTTGGTGGATCCGCGGGGGACGACGCGCGTGGGCCCTCCCGCATACCACTCCGGCCGGGCGGGGGGGGGGGGGAGGCGCGGCTGCCCGCGC
>Ga0081539_10004983_pt1 | contig 14045 bp, 5 predicted proteins | sample TabmetS4T2R2_FD_71023 | JGI IMG/M metagenome (GOLD analysis project Ga0081539, IMG submission 71023) | Tabebuia heterophylla rhizosphere microbial communities from the University of Puerto Rico - S4T2R2 | ecosystem: Host-associated > Plants > Roots > Rhizosphere ...
CAGTCGTGAGAGACCTCCATGGTCAGTGTCAGTCGACCGTCGGGATGATCGCGAAGCTGCTGTGACGCGTGCCAGACTCGGGCGCGTATATAGGGGGCCACCGTCTGATCGAACTCGATCTCGACGGGAGCCGCCTGTCCGCCCGTGTAGACACCGAGCGAATTGGCGAACACGTCATCGCCAATGTTCTGCCGTGGCGTGAAGGTCTGCTTTTCGAGCGACACGCTGCGAATCCGATCGACGGCAAACGTTCGCACGTCGTTGTACTCCGGCACGTGGGCCAGCAGATACAAGCCCCCCTGGGCGAACGCCAACCGATACGGGTGGATCTCGTAGTCCTTCACGCGATTGCTGGACACCGAGTGATACCGCATCGTCGTCACCCGAAAATGGAGCGTTGCTTCGAGCAGCCGGGCGACGATGTCGCGCGACGAATCGCCGCCGCGGAGACGCGGGCCTGGCTTGGTGGCGAGCACCGAGGGCAGGCGATCGAGGAACTGTCGCATGCGCGGCGAGAGCATCTTCTCGAGACGTTCGAACGCGTTGGTGAGGTCCCGCTGGAACGGAGTGCCGGCCACCGTCTCCAGCAGATTACGACTCAGATAGAGCGCGCACATTTCGGCGAGCGTGAACCCTGTCTCGAGCCCTTTCAGGATCTGGCCGTCCATGCGCCAGTGCACGCGCCCATCGTCGTCGCGCTCATCGTAGAGGGGAAATCCCGCTTCCTGCAACGCCGCGAGGTCGCGGCGGATCGTCCGCGTGGTGACCTCGAGCTCCTTGGCGAGCCCGTCAATGGTCGCGCCATGACGTGAGGATTCCAGCGCATGCAGGACCTTCCACTGGCGAATGACCTCCTGGTTGCGCGGCAATTCCTAGAATCCCGCCACCGCCGCAAGGAAGAGCCGCCGTGGCGGCGCAAAGCCATTTCCGGTGGCGAAGAATGGGTTCGCCTGGAGATAGGGCTGGAAATAGGGCGCCGTGGACGAGGTTCGCAGGTCGAGGAACTGCTGCGCGTCGGTCGACAACCGGGTCTGGTTGTTGAAGACGTTCAGCAGGCGCGCTTCGAGCGACAGCGTTGCGCGGCCGCGCGTCGGCACGCGATATGACCCCATCAAATCCAGATTCGCCCAAGTCGGGTTGCGGTGACTGCCCGCAGGCTCCAGATAGTTGAGCACCGCGCCTTCCCAGTCGCGACCACGCGCTGCCCATGGCGTTCCGCTCTGCACGCGAAGGTAGGCCGACGTGTTGATGCGGCTGCTGGCCGTATAGGTGGTGAACAGCTTGAGCACGTGTGGGCGATCCTCGAAGAGCGGACCGAAGCGATTCGGATCCTGCACGTTGGTTCCGGGACCGTCCTGGATGAACGAGGAGGTATTGAAGACCGCCACGGTGGAGTAGTCGATGTCGAAGTTGCCCTCGAAGCGGCTCCACGTGTAGCTCACGTCCGCCGACCATGCACTGCTCAAGCGGCGGCGGACGTCGACGGTGAACGCGCGATAGGTCCGCCTGGCGTCAGCCCCCTGGCAGGCGGCAAAGCGCGTGCAAGGCAGGTTTGTCGCAACGAACGGGCCGCTGTCCGGCGCCGTACCGTTGATTCGCGACGGAACATCCTCGATGAAGTTGTTCATGCTGCGAAACATCGCAAACACGTCGAGGCTGAAATTCGGCGTCAGCGGCGTGGCGTAGCCGACGACGAGCTCGTCGGTGTAGATCGGTTGGATGTCCGGGTCGATCATCTTGCCCGTGGTCGACGCGAGCGGTCCGCTGGACAGCACGTTCCCGGCGAGATCGAAGATCGTCTGCGTCTGGAAGATCCGCGTCGGCGCCAGGCTGCGGCCCGACGACTTCTGATCCATGTTGTAGTAGCGGCCCCAGTTCACGTACGCCTTGTCGCTCTTCGCCTGACGCACCTGATAGCTGGCGCCGATGCGCGGCTGCACTTCATCGGCAAAGCCGAAGCGGAGGAACGTGCACGTATCGCCGTTGGAGTCGTAGACGGCGGCGCCACCTTTGAGCGCGACCGTCGCCGGGCACCCGCCGCTGCCGCTGACGTGCTGCGCGAACGCGTCACGATTGAGCAGCACGCCGGCGTTGATGGCGAGCCGCGTCGCCAGGGTCATGTCGTCCTGCAGGAATATCGAGTAGGTGCGTCCTTCGCCAAGCTGCGGCTGCTGCTTCGTGTAATAGCGCGTGCGCAGCGCCGGGACGCCGTTCTGTGTGAGCGCGACGATCGCTCCCCAGCCATTGGCGATCCGGTTCAAATCCTCCTGGCCGAACTCGTAGCCGAAGCCGGCTTTCAGCGAGTGGCTGGTTCGCGCCACGTCGAAGAACAGGTTGCCCACCGCACGCAGCTCATGACGCCGGTAGTTCTGGATGTTGGTGTACTGATTGCCGCCGACGCGCACATCCGCCTGCGCCGGGTCGTTGTATTGCCCCATCCTCGCCAGCGACGAAGGATTGAACGTGGGCAGATATCCGAGGTCGGTAACCGGAATGCTCTCGTTGTTCTCCTTCATGAAGAGATACCGGACATTCACCGACGTCCGCGCATCGAGGAAATGCGCCCAGTCCACGCTGGCAACCCCGCTGCTGTTGTCCGTGTCGGTGGCGACCGACGGCGCCGTGTCGGAGTCGAGGCTGAAGTTGTCGATGTCGTGAGGCCGATGGCGGTAGCTCACGTTCAATTGATGCCGCGCCGTCGGCAAGGCCGTGATCTTTCCGTAGTACTCCTGCGTTGCGTGATCCTCGTCGGGCAGCGCCGCTCCAAGCTTGTTGAACCGATTCCACTTCGTCTCGTGCAGGTAGCGCGCCGAGCCGTAGAAGAAGATGTGATCCCGCTTGAGCGGTCCGCCGATGCCGATCGCCGGCCCGGTCACCGTCGTCAGAAGCAGATCGCGAAACGCCCCCGGTCGCGCTCCGCGCGCACGCAAGTCGTCGGGGAGTTTGTAATCGCCGACCAGTCCTTCCGGCAGCCAGTCCATGCGCGCGACGCCCGACAGTCGATTCGATCCCGTCCGGCTGACGACGTTGGTGATGCTGCCGCCGGACCGCCCGAATTCGGCGGTGACGCCGGCGCGCTTCAGGTTCACTTCGGCGATATCGAGCTCGTTGATCTCGGTGCTCAGGTAGCCGTACGCCGGATTGGTGATGTTGGCACCGTCGATGAGATACGTGTTGTCCTGACGGCTGCCGCCGGCCGCGGGGCCAATCGGGCTGCGATTGTCAGGTACGCCCGGGATCAGCTGGAAGAGTCCTCGATACGTGCGCTCGAGCGGGAGCGCGTTGAGCACATCCTCCTTGACGTTGAAGCTGACCTCGGTCGAACGGGTATCGACGACCGGCGATGCCGCCGTGACCGTCAACTGCTCGGTCACCGTCAAGCCGATCACGACGTCTACCTGCGTATCGCGTCCGAGCTCGACCAGCGCCGGGCGGCGTATCCGGCCAGCGGGATGCTCGACGTCGATCTGGTAGTTGCCAGGCAACAGGTAATCGAAGCGATACGCGCCCGATTCGCCGGTGACCAATGAGCGTTCCGCGGGCACGCGGTCACCAGTCAATCGGACGGTGGCATTGGCCGCCGGCTGACCGCTCTGGTCGAAGATCGTGCCGGAGATGGAGCCGGTCTCGGCCGCCTGGCCGGTCGCCGCGAGGACAAGAATCAGTGCGAGCGTGAGGAGGATTGGTCGAGTAGACACGCGCAGGATCCGGGCTTATCCGTGGGTTCGGGAATGGGCGGAATCGTACCTCGCCGTCGCTCAAATGCAAAATTCAAAATGAAAAATGCAAACACGGCGCTCGTACGCAGAAACGGGGTGAAGGCTTCAGATCCTTCACCCCGTTGAGCCTACGCGCTCAGCGTCTTAAAGCTCCGGCATCCTCTCCAACCCCACCAGCCGCCAGCTGCCATTCCGCATCCGGAAGAAGGCATGCACCGGCTTTTCCCACGACTGGTGCGGCGCACCGAACGCGCTCAGCGACACCTGGATGAACTGCCCGTCGGTTCGCGGCAGGGAGTCTGGCGCGATCACAAGGGTGGTGCGAGCCGAGGCGGTTTCCCCGAGGCGGCGGCTGAGGCCGGTTGTGTTGTCGTAGGTCGACCACACCGCACGGTAACCGGAGGGCACACGCGCCATGTCGTTGTCCACGGCCGCGTTGGCGAACGTCAGCGTGCCGTCATCGTCCAGGGCCGGGTCGACAATCGGATTGACACCGGTGAGATACGCACGGCCGATCGCGTCGCGGCGCTGCGCGAGCGCTCGAACCAGGAAGTCCTCCGAGGCGTCGTCGTTGAACTCACCAGAACGCACCGCCGCGCGGATCATGTCCGTCGTCAGCGCCATCAGCTTGCGGGCGGCCCAGAACTTGTCGTCCTCGCGGGCGTGGAGGAACGCCTGATTCGGAATGCGCGGCTTCCACGTCTCCGGATTGAAGTCGCCGTTCTCCTTCTGCATCCGTCCGATCGAGCGCGCTTCGTAGAACGGCCGCCGCTGCCAGTCCGGCCTCGCGAATCCAAAGGCCAGCAGGCGCTTGCCGGCCAGGCCGCGCTCGACGAGGTATTCGTGACCAGCGGAGTACTCGGCCGGCGCGATGCCGCCGCTGCCGAGCGCGGAGCCGAAGTCAATCAGGTGATGACGAACGTAAGAGCGGCCCTCCTCCTTGATTAGCGTGTCCAGCGAATTGATCGCCTTCGCGTCGACATGGTTCAACCAGGCCGCGAACACGCCGTACCCACGCAGCTCGCGCCGATCCTCGTGCGGCACGACGTCGTTGGGATCGTCGGGACGCACGCCGAAGAAGCGGATCCGACCAACCGGCGTCCCCTCGAGGGCCTTGCTGGCGACGATACGATACGAGCCATCGGCGTCGCGATCGACGCGCGACAACAGCGCGTCGATGTCACTCGCACGCATCGCGCGGGTGGTGCCTCCGGCAGGCGTGAACCTGGCGCCCGAGCCGACAACCAGCTGGCTCCGGCGCAGATGCGCGATGTGATTTTCCGGCACGTTGTAGCCAAGCGCCCACATCAGCTTCGTGGCCACGACCTCGGTTCCCGTTGCCATCCCGCGGTAACCCTGAGGATCGAATTTGAGGAACCAGCGCTGACCGCGGGCATCCTTGATGGTGAAGCCTGGCGTGATGCCGTCGCTCTTCGATGATGTGACCGTCCACGTCCCCTGCGCCGGGCCTTCCGTCGTGTTCGGTCCGCGCGCGATGTCCTCGGGCGTCAGCGCGAGATGGCCGAGGCGATTCGTGTACCACGCGGAGTCGGGCACCTCGTCGATCGTGTTCACGTTCTGCGCGTGACGGGGGTTCTTGACCTCGGTCCCGGTGATGACGTTGTAGGCGAGATCGACGAACAGCTTGACCTCGTTCGGCTTCACGCCGGAGGCGTCCTGCGTCGCCGGCTCGGTTCGAATCGGGTCGTCGTCGAAGAACCTCTGCGTCGCGGTCGATCCGACGGCCGCCGCCGAGGCGACCGCCGCGCAGGTGACGGCGATCAGCAGCGCCGTGCGATGCATGTTGAGTGTCATTGGAGTGGTCCTCACCGTGTTAGAAGCTGGGGCTGAAGGACAGCCCGATGCTGGTGCCGTCAGGCGTCCGCGCCAGCTCGATGCGCGTCACCGTGCTCGTAAACGTGTGGAGCCGCAAGCCGACTCCGTAAACCTTCTTCATGCCGCTCACGCCAAGGTCGCCGAAGCGCGGCGCCACCTTGCCGGCGTCGAGGAACGCCGCCATGTCGACGAACGGGCTGACCGTCCAGCGGTATTCGCCGCTCAGCAGCAGACGATTGCGGTCGCGGAAACGCCACATGGAGTAGCCGCGCAGCGTATGCGTGCCGCCCAGCTCCGGCATCAGGAAGTACGGAACCTCCTGACCGTTCGACGTCGACGTGGACGAGGCGAGCGCACGCAGCGCGATCGTCCAGTTCTCGCGGAACACCGGAATGAACTGCCGCACATCGGCGTCGATACGACGGAAGCCGAGCGAACCGGCGTGGGTGTCGTTGTAGCTCGCGAAGTCGACGCGATACAGACCGCCGCTGCGCGTGTAGCCGGGGGACGTGCGCGTATCGACCTGCGCGAAGACGCGGCTGCGGCGATACGTCGGGTCGGCGGGCGTCGCGAGCGTGCTGCTGAACGTGCCGATCGCCTTCGCCCGCACGTCCATCAGATCCATCCCGCCACCCACGGCGAACGGCCCCGCGATCTTCAGTTGCGCCGTGGCGCCGACCGTCGTCGTGCGGTACGAGAAGCCCATGCGGACGTCGGGCGACTCGTTGCCGGTGCCGTAGAACGCGACGTCCGGCGCGTCGAGCCAGTCGGTCTGCAGCTTCAGCGTGAGGCGCTCGCTCCACAGCGTCGGCAGCGTGAGCGCGGCATCGGCCGCTTTGTAGCGACGCACCGAGACTGCCGCGTGCGCGTCGAATCGTCCCGTTTCCGCAACGCGTGACCGGTATCCCGGACCGAGCGCGAACCCGCCACCTTCCATGGTGCTGCCGATGAACGGGTAGAAGCGCGACTGCGCCGACAGGAGCGATTCGAACGTCTCGAGCCGCCTCTCGAGGCGATTGGGGATGTAGTCCTGCACACGCAGCGCCTTTTCGGCCTGCTGCGCGGCCAGGTTCCCCTGCCGCGTCTGCGGAGTCTCCGGCGCCGTGCCTTCCTGCGCCAATGCCGGCGTCGCCATCGCAACGATCAGCGCGATCATCGCCGCCGCGGTCGCGACCGTTCGCAGCTCCAGCCGCGGCAGTACCCGGCCGACGCCCGTGATGCGCAGCACGACCAGCAGCCATGCGATCGTGAAGACCACGTTGATGGCCGCAAACTGGCTCACTGTCAGATGAAGGAGCGTGGCACCCATGTAAACGACTCCTGCCGAAAGGACATCTCCGGCGCGCATGCAGAACGTGTCGATGGCCTGCTTGGCCTTGTACTTTTCGTCGCGGCTGGTGGGCAGCCACAGCAACTGGCGCCCGGTGTTCATCACCGAGTAGTCGGTCGCGTTCTCGGCGGTCTTGATCCAGCGCACCAGGGAGAAGCCGGCGCCGGCGGCGATGATGGCGTAGCCGCCGAGGGCGATGAGCGGAAGCGCCAGCAGAACGCCGCGCATCCCCGCATGCTTCACGAGTCGTGACGTCAGGAACGCCTGCATCAGGAGAGCCACCACGTTCACCCAGAACTGATACTCGCCGCTGAACGCGCCGATATACGCCTGCTTGTCGAAGCCGGCGTTCATCTGCGCGAGCTCGCTGACATGGTCAGAGAGGAGCCGCGCTACGAGGTACTCACCCGTCGTGTTGACGACGTTGAGGAGCACCACGAGCGCGGCAATCATGCGGAGGTACCGATTCCCGAGGACCAGGCGGAAGCCTCCGCTGGCGCTCAGCATCGGGGCGGGTGCCGGGCGTCGCTGCTCGGCATGGCGATGGAGGTAGAGATAGATGCAGGTACTGACAACGAGAAGAGCGGCGCCGAAGTGCAGCATCGCCACGGGGCCGACGCCGGACCGGAACAACCGCGCCGCGATGAACGAGCCGAGCGGCGCGCCAGCCGTCATGCCGATCATCACGATCGGGAACAGCCGGGCGCCCGCTTCCTTGCTATAGAGATCGTTGGCGAACGACCAGAACTGCGCGATGAGCGAGACGCTGAAAATGCCGATCCAGATGAAGAAGAGGACGCCCACGTAGGGCACAACGGCTGACACGGCGGCAGCGAACAATTCCAGACCCGCGATGAAGAACAGGCCGACGCCGACCAGCAGCGTTCCACGGTTCACGCGATTGACGAACCAGCTGTAAAGGGGAATGAAGCCAATCAGGAGCAGCGCCTGGCCAGCCGCCGCGTAGGACCGGACCTCGGCGCCGCCGCCGAGGAGAATCAGCGGCTCGCGGACCGTCTTCAGAATCGAGTAGCAGAGGAGCAGAACGAAGATGTTGACGAGCAGCAGCAGCGCCGTCCCCGCTTCACCAGGGCGAACGTCTGCGAACAGAGTGAGTACGCGGTCGAGCTGCGATGGAGCTGGATTCGTGGTCGAGCTGTTTACGCCTTGGGTTCGAAACATCGCAATCTCCTGGTAGCGGGTCCACCAGGTAACGCGACAGATAGCGCCAAACTCCGCAATGGAGCCTCCTCGTTAGGTGGCTGGGTAGATGGGTAGATGGGTAGATGGGTCGATCCGGGGTGATCGACACGGCTGGCGGGCCGACCAGGCGGGGTTTCGGGATGGCGAGGTCGACAAGGTAGCCCGGTCGGCCGGCAAGATTGGGTGCGTTTACCCAGCTACCTATCCGCCCAGCAACCTAGCCACCTAATTAATGGCGGTTCTGACCGTCTCGGACTCGCGCTTGGCCGCCATCCCCTTGAGCGTCATCGACGCGCTGGATCGCAGAAGGCTGGCGATCGCGGAGGCGCTGGGCCGCACGGCTTGGCGCATCCGCGGACGGGTGATGTACGGCCACAGCGCCTGTCTCACCGCGGCCGGCAGGACGCCATCGAGATACTCGAGAGCCGTCCCGCGCAGATTCCGGTCCTCGCTGGTCACGCCGCGAAAGGCGATCTGCAGGGGCTCACGCGGCAGAATGAGCGACAACAGCGTGAACACGAGTCCGAGGCTTTGCTCGGCGCGCTGTCTCACCATGTTGTCCAGCCGCGACTGGCTGACGAATCCGTCGAGCAGCCGATCGCTCTCCCACACCGGAGCGCTGATCGAGATCTCCCGGAGCACGACCCCGATGATCAAGTCGCGGTCGATTCGGACGCGGGGATTTCGGTCGTAGATCGCGGCCAGCGAGCGTGCCACGTGGTAGCGCACGTCGAACCGTGAATCGTCGAGCGCGTGCACGAGCGCATCGACGGCCCGCTGCGAGACACATATCGCGAACACCCGTGCCAGCCGGCGGCGCGTCGCATCGTCCTGGGTCGGGTCGACGAGCGCATCGGTCAGCTGTCCGACCCGCTCCTCGGCGACCTTGCGGAGTGCGAAGAGCGCGTATTCGGCGAACATGTCGGAGCTGAGCAGCGCGATCCGGTGCGGGCCCAGCGCCGCCGATGTCCCTTCCGAACGCGAGAGCACGCGCGTCACCGCGTGCCGGCTGCCGGACTGCAGGGCGAGGATGTCCTGAAGGGTGGGGTCCCGGGCGACGGACATCGTCGAGTGCTTCGTCGTTTCGCTCCGCAGCGTCAGGCGGCCACGCAGGCTCTGGAGGACCTTCGCCGTCGATCCATCGATCGTCGTCGACAGGTCGATCCCGCCACCGCGATTGAGCAGGCTGTTTTCGAGCGTGCGGATGTACCAGCGATTCAGGCGCGTGGCGACGAGGATGGCGCCGAGCGACGTCACGATGGCGACGCTCAGGATCGCCGACGACTGCGCGGCGGGCGCGGATACCAGCGCCACGCGCACCAGCGCTGCGCCGACGGCATCGCCCAGCCGATCGAATCCCACGTCGATGAGCGACTTCGCCGCCCGGCGCTCCCTGGCGGGGATTGGCGTGTAGAAGACCTCGTAGCCGGCGCGGAACAGCGACGACCGGAAGACGGCTTCGCCCGCGCGCGCCATCAACAGTGTTCCGAATCCTGGCGCCACCAGTCCGCTCACGCTGCCGACGAGCAATGCCACCGACGGAGTGCTGGCGGTCACGCCCAGGCCGAAGCGCTCGAGCACCGCACGGCTGATCGCGGTTTGCAACAGAAAGCCCGCCAGGCTGCAGCCCGCGTAATACCAGGCAAAGAAGCGGAGCAGTCCGTCGCCGGTGCCGAAGGTCTGCACCGCGTGCGCCTTGAACAGGTAATCGAGAAGGGCAGCACCGGCGGTCCCGAGCACGACGACCGCGACAACGTCTCGAAGGTAGGGGGATTCCGCGATGACACGCAGGCCGGACCTCGCGGGTCCCTCCGGCGCGACCACCACTTCCGCGGTGGGCTCGTTGTCGAGGCCCCCCTGTACCGGAGCACTGCTCGCGAGTATCCGAACGAGCCAGGCGGTCGCAAACTGAGAGGCGGCCAGCATGAGCAGCATGCTTGGTCCGCCAAAGACCGCGGCCACGCGCTCCGAGATGAGCGTGCCGCACAGGCCACCCAGCATTCCGGCCGCCGCAACACGACCGAAGCCTTTCTTTGCCGTTCGCGGATTGAACCGCTCGCTGGTAATCAGCCATACGCCCGACGCGAGCAGCGGTGTAACGCCCGACACGTGCAGGTAAACCAGGACGGCCACAGCGGCGGGGGCCTGAGCGCGAAGCAGCCACTCGATCAGGAAGACGACCCCGCTGATGACGAACGTCGCCGGAACCAGGACACGGGGCGCCACGCTTCGGCCGATGCGGGCGTGAACCCACACGAGGAAGATCGAGCACCCCGCGGCGACGGTCAGCATCGCCGGCAGCGCCGTGACGTCGGCGGCGGTGAAGAACAGGGCGTCGCGAATCGCCTTGCCGGTGACGTACTGCGCCGTGACGGCTGCCGCACAGAACATCGCGACGGTCATCGCCCGGGACGTAGAACTCATCACGCCCGTTAACGCGTCACCCGTTCCCGAATGCCGCAAAGCGGGTGTTCGTGTCAGGGTGGCCCGGCTGCGACGTTTTACCGCTATGTGCCTGACTCAACTCGACATAGCGGCTCGGTCGAGTTAGACTGACCTCTACCCCCGGAGTCGTATTGCCCAAGCGTCCTGCCGAGCAGACTTTCGCCCTCGCTGCGCTGACGCCCCCGTCTGCCTACGTGCCAGCCGGACCCGACGGAAGTGTGCCTGCCCTGAGCGCAGTCACAGGGACTGACCTGACCGCAGTGGAAGGGCCTGCCCTGAGCGGAGTCGAGGCGCTTGCCCTGAGCGCAGTCGAAGCGCAGGGACCATTTGCGCCAGGGGACGTCTTCGCCGGTCGGTACCGCATGATCGCGAAGCTGGGCGAGGGCGGGGCCGGCGAAATCTGGCGCGCGGACGATCTGGTCCTGCGCACGGTTGTCGCGCTGAAAGTCCTTCGCTCCACGGCGCCCGAAGACCGCGAGCGGATCCTGCAGGAAGTGCGGGTCGCCCGGCAGATTACCCATCCGGCGGTGTGCCGCGTGTTCGACGTCGGCGAATCGGCCGGCCGCGTCTTCTATTCGATGGAGCTGATCGAGGGCGAAGACCTGTCCACGTTGATTCGCCGTGCGGGTCGACTGCCATCCGAGAAGGTCCTCGACATCGGCCGTCAGATCTGTTCGGGCGTGATCGCCGCGCATGCCCAGGGCATCCTGCACCGCGATCTCAAGCCGGCCAACGTGCTCATCGATCGCGACGGCTATGTTCGGGTGACCGACTTCGGTGTGGCCACCAGAATCGACGCAGCCGCGGATCTTTCAGGAACGCCGGCGTACATGGCGCCGGAGCAACGGATTGCCGGGTTGCCGCTCAGCAAACGGACCGACGTCTATGCCGTCGGTCTGATTCTGTACGAGCTGATCCTGGGGCGGCCCGCGTTCTCCGAACCGCCCTCGACCCCCGGACTCCCGCCGCATCCGTCGACATTGGTCCGTGACGTCGATCGGCAGCTCGAAGCGGCGGTCATGCAGGCGCTCGCACCCAATCCAGCGCGCCGGCCCGCTTCGATGGCGGCGATGTTGACGATGCTCGATTCGTCTCTGGCAACGCCGGGACGGCGGCGCGGCCGATGGATGGCTGCCGCGGCGTTGGCCGCATTGCTCACCGTTGTGGCGATCGCTTTTGCCTCGTATCGTGTCGGGGCACCCCTGACCAGTCGTGACACTCTGGTGCTCGCGGACTTCCAGAACACGACAGGGGAAGCGGTCTTCGACGGCGCGCTCAAGGTGGCGCTCGCGGTCGGGCTCGAACAGTCGCCGTTCCTCAAGGTCTTTCCCGACGTGCAGGTGCGCGAAACGCTGCGACTGATGCAGCGTCCCGCCGACGAGCCGGTCACCCGCGTCCTGGCTCGCGACATCGCTCAGCGCGAGCAGCTGAAGGCGCTGGTCGTCGGATCGATCGCGAAGCTTGGCAGCCAGTACGTCCTCGCCATCGAAGCGATCAATGCTCCGACGGGCGACGTCATGGCCCGCGAGCAGATCGAGGTCGGGAGCAAGGAACAGGTGCTGACCTCGCTCGGCACCGCCGTCTCCCGATTGCGTGAAAAGCTGGGCGAGTCGCTGGCGTCGGTCAACCGATTCGACGTGTCGCTGGCGCGCGCGACGACGGCCTCGCTCGACGCCTTGCACGCGTACTCGCTGGCGCTCGACGAGGGGCGCGCCGTGCCACGCGTCGAAGCCATCCCGCATCTGTTGCGCGCCATCGAGCTCGATCCCAACTTCGCGATGGCGCAAGCGCTGCTGTCGGGTGTTTATGTGAATACCGGACGCTCCGACGAAGCGCCGGCGTACGCACGGCGCGCGTTCGAGCTGCGCGACCGCGTCAGCGAGCGGGAACGTTTCTTCATCTCCTGGCGGTATTACATGGACGCCGCCCAGGCCTGGGACAAGGGCCTGGAGCTGGCACGGTTGTGGACGACGACGTATCCCCGCGAAGCATTCGCCTTCAACAGTCTGGGATTGGCGACCGCCGCGTTCGGCGAGCACGAGCGTGCGGTGGCGGCGTTCCGTCACGCCATCGAGCTCGACCCGCGATTCCAGCCGCCGTACGGCAACCTCGCTGGATCGTTGATCGCGCTCGGCTGGTTCCCGCAGGCGACGGCGCTCATCGAGCAGGCTCGTGCCGGCAACATCGAGAGCGAGGCGCTGCATCGCGCCGCCTACACGTTGGCCTTCGTCGCCAACGATCGAGCCGCGATGGCGCAGGAGCTGGAGCGGTCACGGCGTGTCACCGCGGCGCCGGCGTTGCCCGTGTGGCAGGCGCGTGCGGCGCTGTCCGGCGGACGCTTCGCCGACGCGCATCGTCTCTTCGAACAGTCCGCTCAGCTGGCGACCGGTGACGGGCGTCTCGAGGTCGCGGCGCAATCGACGGTGGAAGACGCGGAAGCGCATGCGGTTGCCGGAGCGTGCGACACGTCCAGGCGCGAGGTGACGGCCGCGCTCGCGCTGAAGCGCGACACGTTCACGATGCAGCGGGCGGCGCGTTCGCTCGCCCTGTGCGGGGACGCCACCGCCGCCGCGGCGAGGGTCGCACGGTATCCGGGTTGCCTCACGTTCCATGGTTCGGATGCCGGCGCCGGAAGGTTCAACCGGTCCGGAGATTTGTCGGACGGATGGCGGATGATGGTCGGCATGCGTGCGGTATCGATCGGCGGCGACATGATCAGACTCGGTCAATTTCTCAAGCTGGCGGATCTCATCGACACCGGCGGCGAAGGCAAGATCTTGATCGCCTCCGGCGACGTGACCGTGAACGGTGAGGTCGACCTGCGCCGGGGCCGCCAGCTCCATCCGGGCGACGTGGTCCGGGTGCTCGACCGCGAGGCCAAGGTGGTCCGCTGAGCAAACTGCGACGGCGAGCAATATCGATGCACGCTTCGTGACGAACGGTTGACATCCCGTCAATCTCCGGCATCTACTGATGGCCGGTGTGTAACCGGCATCCCGTTGGCCGGTCGACGAATCCGCCTCGCCGGGGAGGCCGCATGTCTCGTGCCCGTGTCCGAGCGATCCTGTCCGTATCCGCCGCCGCCGTGCTGGTCGCCGGGCTCACCTCCGGGTGTGCCGGCTGGGGCGGGAGCAGTGCCGGGTCGGGCGGTGCCAACAGCGTCGACGTACTGATGGTGAACAACCCGCAGATGATCGACCTGCAACGGCTCACCGCGGCGAACTTCACCAGACAGACCGGCATCGCCGTCAACTTCACCGTCCTGCCGGAGAACGACGTCCGCGACAAGATCAGCCAGGAGTTCTCCAGCCAGGCCGGTCAGTACGACGTGGCCTCGCTGAGCAACTTCGAGATCCCGATCTATGCCAAGTCGAAGTGGATCGCGCCGCTCGACCAGTACATCAACAGCGATCCTACGTTCGACCAGTCGGACATCCTGCCGCCGATGACCAAGTCGCTGACCGCGGACGACGGCAAGATCTACGGTGAGCCGTTCTACGGGGAGTCGTCGT
>Ga0081539_10004984_pt1 | contig 14044 bp, 12 predicted proteins | sample TabmetS4T2R2_FD_71023 | JGI IMG/M metagenome (GOLD analysis project Ga0081539, IMG submission 71023) | Tabebuia heterophylla rhizosphere microbial communities from the University of Puerto Rico - S4T2R2 | ecosystem: Host-associated > Plants > Roots > Rhizosphere ...
TCACGGGTGCGGTGGGCCTCACCGGCCGGCTCCTCAGGGAGGGCCCACGCGCCCGCTCCGCGGTCCGGGGGATCGACCGGAGCGGCGGCCGCCGCGGCGACGTGCGGCGGGTCGACATGACGAAGCCGAAGCGGATCGAGTCGCTCTTCGAGGGGGGCGACACGGTGATCGACCTCGCAGCGATGCCGAGCGACCGGCTGCCGTGGTCGGAGGTCTGGGCGAACAACCTGCCCGCGACGATGAACGCGCTCGAGGCGGCGCGGCTCGCAGGCGTCCGGCGCCTCGTCTTCGCGAGCTCGAACCACGTCACCGGCGGCTACGAGCGGGACGTGCCGTACGCATCGATCGTCGCCGGGGCGTACGACGGCCTCGACCCGCGCGAGACGCCGCCGATCGACGCCTCGTCGCCCGTGCGCCCTGACGGCGCCTACGCGATCGGCAAGGTCCTCGGGGAGGCGGCCGCGCGCCACTACTCGGACGAGCACGGCCTGTCGACGATCTGTCTCCGGATCGGGACCGTCACCGGCGACGGCAGGCCGCACCAGCCGCGGCACTTCGCAACGCTGCTCACCCACGGCGACCTCCTCCGGCTCGTCGAGAAGGCGGTGCAGGCGCCCGAGGAGCTCCGACACGGCGTCTACTACGGCGTGTCGAGGAACACGTGGCGGTTCTGGGACATCGACAGCGCGGCGCGCGAGCTCGGCTACGACCCGCAGGACGACGCCGAGCGCTTTCGCGCCTGATGCACCTCGTCGTCTACAGCGATGCGCCCTACGTCGGCGGCGCGGAGATCGCCGTCGGACGGCTGCTCGGGGAGCTCGACCCTGAGATCCGCGTGACGGCGATCGGCACGACGGCCGAGGTCGTCGAGTGGATCGCGGCGCGGCGGCCGGACGGCGCCGCGACGGAGGTCGTGCCTCCCCCGCGCCGGCGCTGGGACCCGGGCGCGCTCGCGGCGCACGTGCGCGCGCTGCGGCGGCTCCGGCCGGATGTCCTCCAGCTCAACCTGATCACGCCTTGGTCGTGCCGGTACGCGCTCCTCGCAGGGATCGTGCTTCGACACGGCGGCATGGTCGCCGTCGAGCAGCTGCCGCACCCTTCGCAGAGCCCCGTGCACCGCTGGTTCAAGCGGCTCTCGTCGCGGCGGCTCGCGGCGCACGTGGCGGTCGGCGAGGGATCGGCGCGCGAGGCCGAGCGGTATGCGGCGCTCCGGGTCGGCTCGGTTCGGGTGATCCACCACGGCGTGCCGGACGTGCCCCTCGGGGGCGTCGCCCGGCCGGACGCGGACTTCGTCGTCGGCTCGATCGGCCGGCTCGACGCGCAGAAGGGCCTCGACGTCCTGGTGGATGCGCTCCCGTCGGTACCCGATGCGGCGGCCCTGCTCGTCGGTGACGGCCCCGAGAAAGACGCGCTGCTCGCGCGCGCCGCTGCCGCCGGCGTCGCGGATCGCCTGACGGTGATCGGGTGGCGCGAGGACGCGCGCGACTACCTCGGCGCGCTCGACGTGTTCGTGCTCCCGTCGCGCTTCGAGGGCTTCCCGCAGGCGGTCGTGGAGGCGATGCTGGCCGAGCGCGCCGTCGTCGCGAGCGACGTCGGCAGCGTCGCCGACGCCGTCGTCGACGGCGAGACGGGCCTCCTGGTTCTGGCGGACGACGCCGAGGCGCTCGCCGCCGCGCTGCGACGGCTCCGGGACGGTCCGGAGCTGCGGCGCGAGCTCGGCCGTCGGGCACGTGCGAAGGCGCTCAGCGAGTTCTCCGTCGAGCGGATGGCGCGAGCGTACGAGGCGCTCTACCGGGAGATCGCGTGACGCCGCGGCTCCTGATCCTGTCGGCCTACCCGCCGAGCCTGGAGGCTCCGCACGGCGGGAGCCGCGTCGCGGCGCAGCTGATCCGGGGCCTCGCCGAGCGTAACCGCGTCGCGCTCGTCTGTCTGCGCGCCGAGGACGAGCCGCCGGTCGATCCCGGCGTCGCCGAGCGCTGCGAGTCGGTGACGGCGATCGCGCGGCCGGCGACCTCGCCTCGCGACGCGCGCCGCAGACGGTTGCTGGGCCTAGCGAAGGGACAGCCGAGCTGGGTCGCCGACTGGAACGTCGAGGAGTGTCGCGCGCGCGTCGCGGAGCTCGGCGAGGCCTGGCGGCCGGAGCTCGTCCACGTCCACTACCAGGTGATGGGCCAGTACGTCGGCGCGCTTCGAGCGCCTCGCGTCCTCGTCGTCTACGAGCCGGCGACGAGCCGAGCGGCCGCCGCCGTGCGGGAGGCGCCGCTCGGCCCGCGCCGCGCGCTCCGTTACGCCGACTACCTCGCGTGGCGGCGGTTCGAGCGCGGGCTCCTGCGCTCGGTCGACGCGGTCACCGTCTTCACCGAGCGCGACCGTGACGACCTCGCGCGGCTCGCGCCCCGCGCGTCCATCTCCGTCGTCCCCTTCGGCGTCGAGGCCCCGGCTCGCCCGCTCGATCCGATCGGCGACGAGGCGCGGCTGCTCTTCGTCGGCAACTTCGTCCACCGGCCGAACGTCGACACGGCGCTCCGGCTCGCTTCTGCGATCTTCCCGCGCGTTCGCGCTGCCCATCCCGATGCGACGCTCGAGCTCGTCGGGCCCGAGCCGCCCCCGGAGCTCGCCGGCGACGGCGTCTCGGTGACGGGAGCCGTGCCCGACGTCACGCCGTACCTCGACCGGGCGAGCGTGGTCGTCGTGCCGATCCGCCGCGGCGGAGGCATGCGCGTGAAGGTGCTCGAGGCGCTCGCAGCCGGAAAGGCTGTCGTGGCGTCTCCGCTCGCAGCGGAGGGTCTCGAGGTCGCCGATCAGCTCGTGCTGGCCGAGACGGACGACGAGTTCGCCGCCGCGATCTCGCGGCTCCTCGCCGAGCCCGAGCGGCGCCGCGAGCTCGCCGAGCGCGCGCGGAGCTTCGCGCTCGAGCGGCTCGGCTGGGAGCGGACGCTGGCGGCGTACGACCGCCTCCACGCGTCGCTCCTGTCACCGGCCGCGGCCGAGCCCGATCATCAGGGCGTCGCGGGCGAAGCCCCGGACGCCGAACCCGTCGCGCCTCCGGCTCCCGTACCCCCCGCTGCGGAGGACCCGGAGCAGCCCCGCGAGGCGTGAGGCCCGCGTCTCCGGCTCGTACGCGAGCAGGCGGAGCTCGAGGCTGTCCGCCAGCCGCCCGAACGCCTCCGCCCCGCGCTCGTACCGCGCACGCCGCTCGCCGTCCGGCTCCGACGAAGCGAGCCCGACGAAGAGCTCCGACCACTCGCGCGCCTGCGCACCGCGGTTCCGGTAGTAGTCGAGCCCGACCGACAGCGCGTCGCGCGAGGCATCGACGAGCCGCGGGCCCGGCGCTCCCGTGACGTTGACGCCGTGCTGGCGGTAGAAGCAGAGCGTGTCGGGGAGGAAGGCGATCCTGCCGCAGACCTGCGCGAGCACGTGGATCCACTCGTCGTGGTAGACCATCGCGCCTTCGAGGAAGTGCGACCGTGGCCGGCGGCGCCAGTCCGCGACCCGGAGTAGCTCGGCCGCGAACACCATCGCCATCCCCGGCATGTGGAACCACTTGCCGGACTCGAGCGGCTCCGCGACCCACGGGCGCCGGATGTGCGGGAACACTCGCCCGAGCGGCCGGAGCTCGTCGTCGACGACCGCACACGTGTGTACCGCCAGCACGACGCCCGGCCCGAACGCCTCCGCGCACCGGCGGAGCTTGTCCTCGTGCCAGACGTCGTCCTGGTCGCAGAACGCGATCGCGTCGCCGGCGCACCTCGAGGCGGCGGCCAGGAAGTTGTCGGCGAACCCGAGCGGCTGCTCGTTGACGGAGAGCCGCACCGGGAACGGGCTGCGCGCCGCGAACTCGCGCACGACGTCGACCGTCGAGTCGCTGGAGCCATCGTCGCCGACCACGAGCTCCACCGGCTGAAGCGTCTGCCGCTCGATGCTCGCGAGCTGCTCGCCCAGGTACCGCTCGCCGTTGTACGTCGCGAGCGCGACGGAGACGGAGCGCGCGCTCAGCTCGCCGAGCCCCGAGCGATCCGGCGGAAGAGCTCGTCGTACTGCCGCGCGACGGCGTCGACGTCGTAGCGCTGGACGCGCGCGCGTGCCGCGAGGCCAAGCCTTGCGCGAAGCAGCGACGACCCCGGGAGGCGCGCGAGCGCGCCCTCCACCTCGGCCGGCTCGTTCGCCGCCGGGACGATCCCGGTCTCCGGGTCGAGCAGCTCGTCGCCGCCCGCCGACGCCGGTGCGACGCAGGGAAGGCCGCACGCCATCGCCTCGAGCAGGCTGTTCGGCATCCCCTCCCGCACCGACGGGAGCACGAGGACGTCCGCGGCCCACAGGATCGGGCGCGGGTCGCGCTGGACGCCGCAGAACGCGACCGCCTCGTCGAGGCCGAGCCGCCCGACGAGCCCGCGGAGGGCGAGCTCGGTGTCCTCGGCGGTCCCGCGCGCACCGCCGACGAGGAGGAGCCTCGCCGACGGCACCGACCGCGCGAGCAGCTCGACCGCTTCGACGAGGCGGTCGACCGCCTTTCGCGCCTCGAGGTGCCCGACGTAGACGGAGACGAAGGCGTCCTCGTCGATCCCAAGGCGCCGCCGCGCGGCGGCCCGCTCCTCGGCGCTCGGCGGGCGGAAGTGGTCGCAGTCGACGGGCACGGGAATCACGCTCGGCTCGCGCAGGCCGAGCCGCTCGAGCTCGTCCGCCATCGCCAGGGTGAGGACGACGTGGGCGGTGCGCCGGAGCGTCGTGCGTCGCAGCCGGACGAGCAGCCGCCGCAACGGCCCGGAGCGCCGCGCGAGGACCGTCTCGGCCTCGCCGCGGATCGCCCACACCGTCACCGTGCGCGGCAGCAGGCGCGCCGCGAAGGCCGCAAGCTGCGCGTCCGGCCACATCACCGGCGCGAGGACGCCGATCCCGCGCCTCCGGCGGGCGAGCCAGAGCGCGAGCGACACCAACGCCAGCAGCTCGCCGATGCGGCCGCGTCCCGGGCGGCCGATCCGCCGGACGCGGACGCCGTCGAGCCGCTCGTCGCGAGGCCAGCTCCGGTCGCGGCGGCGCGTGACGACGGTGACGTCGTGGTCGAGCCGCGCCAGTGCCCGCGCCTGGAGCCCCACCTGGCGCGGAGTGCCGCCCACGGCCGGCTCGAAGTCGGGCACGGCGAAGACCACCTCGCCGCCGCGCGAGTCGGTCCGGCCGATCTCGATCTGGTCTTGGCGTTCGATGGCGCCGATATTGTCGTCGTCGTGCGGATCGCGCTGATCTCGAGCCTCCTCCTGCCCGACACCCGGGGCGGCGCGGAGGCCTACGTCGAGAACGCTGCCCGGAGCCTCGGTGAGCGGCACGACGTCGTCGTGCTCACGGGCTCGGCGGCCAAGGCCGACGGCGTGCCGACGATCCGGCTGCCGTCGCTTCCGATCCTCGACCGGTCGAAGCCGCCCGGCATCCGCGTCCTCTGGCACGCGCTCGACCAGTGGCTCCCGTCGGTGCACACGGCCGTCTCCCGCGAGCTCAAGCGCTTCCGGCCCGACGTCGTCGTCACGCACCATCCGCAGGGGCTCTCCGCCGCGGTCTTCACCGGGATCGCCGTCCGGCGGCTCCCGCACGTCCACACCGCTCACGACCTGAACCTGCTGTGCGCCCGGACGACGATGACGAAGGACGGCGAGTTCTGCGGCGGCCGGTGCGCGGGGTGCCGGGTGCAGCGGGCCGTTCGCGGCACGACGATCAAGCTCGACCTCTCGCGGCTCATCGGCGTGTCGAGGTATATCTGCGACCGTCACGTCCGCGCGAAGATCGTGCCTGCGGAGCGGGCGGTCGCGCTCAGGCTGGGCGCCGTGCCGGGCCCCGCGCGCCAGCGGCGCGTGGGCGACGTCGTGACGCTCGGGTTCATCGGGACGCTGGCGCCGCACAAAGGCGTGCGGACGCTGCTCGCCGCCTTCCGCGAGGCTCCCAAGTCCTGGCGGCTCGTCGTCGCCGGCTCCGGACGGCTCGACGACGAGGTCCGCTCCGTCGCCCGCGCGGACGACCGGATCGACTACGTCGGCCACGTCGACGGCTTCGCGAAGGACGCCTTCTTCGACCGCTGCGACCTCCTCGTCATCCCGAGCGAGTGGGAGGAGCCGGCGACCTTCGTCGCGGTCGAGGCCGCGGTGCGCGGGATCCCGACCGTCGTCAGCGCGCGGGGCGGCCTGACCGAGGCGCCCGAGTCGCGGACCTTCCGCTCCGGAGCGCCGAAGGAGCTCCTCGACGCGGTGCGCTGGTACGTCGACAAGCCGAGGCACGTCGAGGAGGCGAGCGCACGTCTGCTCGAGTCGCGCACCGAGTACGAGTGGTCGACGCACGTGCAGCGGGTCGAGGCGCTGCTCGAAGAGGTGGTCGACGAGCACGCCGCGAGCCGGCGCAAGGCCTGAGTCACGCGCCGTCGCTCGCGTGCCGCCGCGCGACCGTGGCGCCGAGCGCGCCCACGAGCTCCCTCGCCGTCAGCCGCACGGTCCCCGGCAGCAGGACGAGCACGACCACGTAGACGATCCCTCCGGCGACGGCGGCGACCAGCCGCTCGACCGGCAGGGCGAGCATCACGGCGACCATCGCGGCCGCGGCAGCCCCGATCGCCGGGAGGTAGCCGATCCGCGGAAGGAAGCCGACTCGCCGCTTCACCGCGACGAGGCCGAGCGCGAGCGAGAACGCCTCCGACGCGATCGACGTCACCGCGGCCGCCTTGTACCCGTACATCGGGATGAAGACCAGGTTCGCGGCGACGTTCACGGTCAGGATCGAGATCCCGATCGCGAGCAGCGTCTTCTCGTGATGGCTCGCGATCAGGAGCCGCCACAGGAGCCCGTCGACGAACGCGAGGAGCGGGTAGAACGCGAGGATCTGGAGCGCGCCGGCGGCGGCGCCGTAGCGGTGGCCGGCGGTCGCGTCGAGGAGCTCGCGCGCCGAGTACGCGGTCGCGACCGTCAGCGGCACCGCCGCGGCGAGGACGACGTCGAACCCCTTCTGCGCGAGCGTCGAGAACCTCGCGTCCCGCCGCGCCGCGAACGACGAGAGCGCCGGGAAGAGCGAGACGAAGACGGTGTAGCCGAGCCCCTGCGTCAGCTCGATGAACTTGTAGGCGGCGCCGTAGAGGCCGACCTCGGACGCGGGCCGGAGCAGCGCGATCAGGACCGTGTCGACCCGGAAGTAGACCTGCGTGATCGCGAGCCCGACCCCGAGCACGAGCGAGGCGCGGAGGAACCGTTTCCAGTACGCGACGTCGAGCGAGGGTCGCAGCGTGTACGCCGAGCGGGCGGCGTAGACGCCGACGAGGAGGATCACCGCGAGCCCGAGCACGTTGGCGAGGACGACCGCCTTGAACCCGAGCCCGAGGCCCAGCACCGCGAGCGTCGCCACCAGCGTGACGGCGCGTCCCGCGAGGTTCGCGAAGACCGCCCACTGCATCCGCAGCTGGACCTGCAGGATCGGAAGCACGCTCAGGTTCACGAGCGACAGGAAGGCTCCGAACGCCATGATCGAGATCGCGACTCGCGCGCGATGGTCGAAGGGCAGGACGAAGCTCGCCCCGACGGTCGCTGCGACGGCGATCGCGGAGATGATCAGCCGGAGCGAGTACGAGGCGCGCAGAACCTCGTTCGCCCGCTCGGGAATCGCGGAGATCTCGCGCACGACGATCGCCGACAGGCCGATGTCGGCGAACGCGACCGGGATCAAGAGGAAGACGTTCGCGGTCGTGAAATCGCCGAACGCGCTCGGGCCGAGGTAGCGGGTGATCGCGGCGTACGTCCCGAGCGAGATCAGCGACTGAAGCGGGATCCCGATCGCCTGCACGATCGTGTTCGAGGCCAGGCGGGCGACCGTCGGTGCCTGCTGCGGTGTGGTGGTCGTCGTCGTCATCGGCGGCTTACGGAGCGCTTGTCGAGAATCGACGCGGCCCGGCTTCGGCATTAGCGCAGCCTTGCAGGCCCCGCGCGACCCCCAGATACGCTCTCACGTCGAATGATGATCCTCGACCGGCGACTGGACGAGCGCGCACAGGCCGGCGACCCCGTGAACGTCGCCCTCGTCGGCAGCGGCTTCATGGGTCGCGCCGTCGCGCGGCGCCTGCACGAGGCGCGCGGGCTCCGGCTCGTGGCCGTCGCGAACCGGACGCGCTCGAACGCCGAGGCCGCGCTCGCGGAGGCCGGCGTCGGAGATCCGGCGCGCGCCGACGACCCCGACGCGATCGACGCGGCGGCGGAAGCGTCGCGAACGGCGATCACGGAAGACGCGCTCGCCGTCTGCCGCGCCCGCTCGGTGGACGTCGTCGTCGAGGCGACGGGCGCGATCGAGCACGGCGCGGAGATCGCGCTCGAGGCGTTCCGGCACGGCAAGCACGTCGTCCTCATGAACATGACCCTCGACGCGACGATCGGCCCGGTGCTGGCCGATTACGCGCGTCGAGCCGGCGTCGTCCTCACCCAGACCGACGGCGACGAGCCTGCGGTCGCGATGAACCTGATCCGCCTCGTGCGGTCGCTCGGCTGCCGGGTGGTCGCGGCCGGCAACGTGAAGGGCTTCTACGACCCGTACCGGAACCCCGAGACGCAGCGCGAGTTCGCGCAGAGCGTCGGCCAGGATCCGCAGATGGTGGCCTCGTACGCCGACGGGACGAAGCTCGCGCTCGAGACGACGGTGCTCGCCAACGCGACCGGCTTCCGCGTCGGTCGGACGGGGATGTTCGGCTTCCGTTGCGACCACGTGCGCGACCTCGCGAGCTTGCTGGATCCGGCGGCGCTCCTCGACACGCCGCTCGTCGACTACACCCTCGGCGCCGAGCCGGGCTCCGGCGTCTTCGTCGTCGCGTACGAGGACGACGACGAGGCCCAACGGTACTTGCGCTACTTCAAGCTCGGCGACGGACCGCTCTACGTGTTCTACACGCCGTTCCATCTCCCGCATCTCGAGGTCGCGCTGACCGCCGCCCGTGCGGCGCTGTTCGGCGACGCGGCGGTCGCGCCCGCGGGCGGGCCCGTCTGCGAGGCGGTCGCGGTCGCGAAGCGGGATCTCGTCCCGGGCGACGTGCTCGACGGCGCGGGCGGCTTCGCGGCCTACGCGCTGACCGAGAACGCCCACGCGAGCCGCGCGGGCGGGCTCCTCCCGATCGGGCTCTCCGAGGGACGCCGGCTGGCCCGAGCCGTCGCGCGCGACCAGCCGATCGCCTTCGACGACGTCGAGCCCCGCGAGCCGACGCTGGCCGACCGGCTCTACGCCGAGCAGCTCGAGCTCTTCGCGCCATGACGCGGACGCCGCTCGTCTCGTCGCAGGTCGTCGCCGAGGACCTCGAGCGCATGTGCGACCGCATCGCCGACTCGCTCGAAGCGCTCTCGGGCCGGCGGCTGCTCCTCTCCGGCGGCGCCGGGTTCCTCGGCTACTACCTCGTCTCGACGATCGTCGCGTGGAACCGGCGGAGCGCCTCGGGCGACGCCGTCGAGCTGACCGTCTGGGACAACTTCGCGCGCGGCGTGCCGCCGTGGCTCGAGGCCGCGGGCGCGGAGCCGCACGTCACCGTCGAGGAGCGGGACGTGACGCAGCCGATCGGCGACGACGTCCACGCCGACTACGTCATCCACGCGGCCGGGATCGCGTCGCCGACCTTCTACCGCCGGTTCCCGATCGAGACGATCGACGCGAACGTCGTCGGCCTGCGCCGGCTGCTCGACCACGCTCGCGCCCGCGGCGACCTCCAGGGCGTCCTCTTCTTCTCGAGCAGCGAGATCTACGGCGACCCCGCGCCCGAGGCGATCCCGACGCCCGAGGACTACCGCGGCAACGTGTCCTGCACCGGCCCGCGCGCGTGCTACGACGAGTCGAAGCGCTTCGGCGAGACGCTCTGCGTCAACTTCGCGCAGGCCCACGGCGTCCCGGTCACGATGGTGCGGCCGTTCAACAACTACGGCCCGGGGCTGCAGATCGACGACGAGCGCGTCATCCCTGACTTCGCGCGCGACATCCTCGACGGGCGCGACGTGGTGCTCCTCTCCGACGGCTCGCCCACGCGGACGTTCTGCTACGTCGCCGACGCCGTCTGCGGCTACTACGCCGCGCTCGTGCGCGGCCGGCGCGGCGAGGCGTACAACGTCGGCGTCCCCGAGCCCGAGATCTCGATCGCGGGGCTCGGCGAGCGGATGGTCGAGCTCGGCCGCGAGCTCTTCGGGTACGAGGGCCGCCTCGTCCGCGGCGAGAGCTCGGACGCCGAATACCTCACCGACAACCCGAGCCGCCGCTGCCCCGACATCCGCAAGGCGCAGCGCGATCTCGGCTACGCGCCCGAGGTGTCGCTCGACGAGGGGTTGCGTCGCTCGCTCGCGTGGTACGCGGACGTCTACGGAGCCGGGCGGCCGTGATGCGCGTCGCCGTCGTCGGAGCCGGACACGTCGGCCTCGTCACCGCCGCCTGCCTCGCCGAGAAGGGCCGCGAGGTCGTCTGCGTCGACGTCGACGAGGAGCGCGTCGCCGCAATCGAGGCGGGCCGCGCGACGATCTACGAGCCGGGCCTCGACGAGCTCGTCCGCCGGAACGCCGGGACGCGGCTGCGTGCGACGACGGATCTGGCCGCGGCGGTGTGCGGGAGCGAGCTGACGCTGCTCGCGGTGCCGGTCGCGATCGAGCTCGACGCGGACGAGGCCACGAAGATCTTGCGGGCGGTCGCGCGGGCGGTCGGAGACGCACTCGCGGGGCGAGCCGAGCCGCACGCGGTGGTCGTCCGCAGCACCGTCCTCCCCGGCACGACCGCCGGCGTCGTCCGGCCGCTCGTGCAGGACGCCGCGGGGCCGCACGTCGGCGTCGGCATGAACCCGGAGTTCCTGACCGAGGGGCAGGCGGTGGACGACTTCATGCGCCCGGACCGGATCGTCCTGGGGGCCGAAGACGAGGCGACCTTCGACCTGCTCGAGCGGCTCTACGACGGCTTCGGCGGCGCGCGCGTCCGGACGACGCCGACCACCGCCGAGGCGATCAAGCTCGCGTCGAACGCGCTGCTCGCGACGATGATCTCGTTCGCGAACGAGCTCGCCGACTACTCGGCCGCGCTGGAGGACGTCGACGTCGCGGAGGTCACACATGCGCTCCATCTCTCGCGCTACCTCACCGTCGACGGCGCGCGTACGGCGCCGCTCGCGGCCTATCTCGAGGCCGGCTGCGGCTTCGGCGGGAGCTGCCTTCCGAAGGATCTCGCGGCGCTCGAGCGGCACGCGCGGAGCATCGGCGCGCCGCTCGAGCTCCTCGCGGCGGTCGAGCGCGTGAACGAGCGGCGCGCGGACGAGCTCGTCTCGCTCGTCGAGCGGGAGCTCGGCGGCCTCGCCGGCGCGCGCGTCTCAGTCCTCGGCCTCGCGTTCAAGCCGGACACCGACGACGTCCGCAAGTCGCCGGCCTTCCCGGTCGTCGAGCGACTCGTGGGCGCAGGTGCCGACGTCCGCGTCTACGACCCCGTCGCGACGGAGGCCTTCCTCGCGGCCTACGGATCGGCCGCTCCCGAGGCCGTCGCGACGCTCGCCGAGGCGCTCGACGCCGACGCGGTCGCGATCGTCACCCGCTGGAGCGAGTTCGGCGAGATCCCCGCGCTGCTCGCCGGCCGCTCGAGCCCGCCGCTCGTCGTCGACGGGCGGAGGATGCTCGACCGCGACGCCGTCGAGCGGTACGCGGGGATCGGCCTCGGGCGGAGACTGACGCGTGCCGCAGACACCGGGCGCTGACCGCGTCGTCGTAACCGGCGCCGCGGGCTTCATCGGCGGCGCGCTTCGCCGGCAGCTCCTCGCCCGGGGCGCCGCCGTCCACGCCATCTCCCGAAGCCCCCGCGCGGCAGGGCACGAGGCCGAGACCTGGTGGCAGCTCGACGTGCGCGAGCCGGGCGCGCTCGACGACCTCGTCCGCTCAGTCGAGCCAGGCGTCGTCTTCCACCTCGCTGGCGAGACGTCCGCGGCGCGCGACCTCGCGCTCGTCGGGCCGACGTTCGAAGCGAACGTCGTCTCGACGGTGAACGTCCTGAGCGCGGTCGCCGCCGGCTCGCCCGAGACGCGCGTCGTCGTCGCGGGATCGCTCGAGGAGGGCGCGAGCTCGCCGTACGCGCTGAGCAAGGCCACCGCGCACGCATACGGCCGCCTCTTCCACGAGCTCTACGGGACCCGCGTCGTCCACCTGCGGGTCTTCATGACGTACGGCCCCGGGCAGACGGCGACGCGGAAGCTCGTGCCGTACGTGTCCCTCGCACTGCTCGCGGGCGAGCCCGCCCGCATCTCGAGCGGCCGCCGGCTCGTCGACTGGATCTACATCGACGACGTCGCCGCGGCGTTCCTGGCCGCGGGCTCGGCGCCCGCCGACGCCGACGGCCGCACGTTCGACGTCGGCTCGGGCGAGCTCACGTCGGTGCGCGCCGTCGCGGAGGAGATCCGAGCGTTCGTCGGCCGCGGCGAGATCGAGCTCGGCGCGGAGCCAGACCGGCCGCGCGAGCAGGAGCCGGTCGCCGACCCCGAACCCGCAGCGCGCGTCCTCGGCTGGCGACCGACGACGCCGCTAGCGGAAGGCCTCCGCCGGACGGTCGAGTGGTACGCGGCCTACGGCTCGAAGACGAGCTTCCGCACGTAGAAGCCCTCGGCGAAGCCGCTCGGCGCGTTCGACTCCATCCCGCGGATCCGGAGCAGCGAGCGGAAGAGGTCGTCGGTGAACCAGCGCCGCACCGTCTGCGACGGGAAGTGCTCGAGGACGTGCGCGACCTTCCGATCGACGGTCGCGTCGTCGAGGTGGACGAAGACGTTCGGCCGGCCGAGGTCGCCGTCGTACTTCGGGATCTCGTACTCGAGGATCAGGTGGTCCCGCCACGTGTTCCAGGTGAGCTCGCAGACGAGCCGGTGGTCCTGGTGGAGGTCGTCACGGTAGTGCGTGAAGATCAGGTCGGGCCGCACCTGACCCTTGAGCTCCTCGAAGAACCGCTTCACGTCCTCGCCGCGGTACGGGAAGAACGAGTCCGGAAAGCGGCCGAGCACGACCTCGAGCCCGTCCCCGGCCAGGAGAGCACGTGCGCTCGCCTCCGCCTCGCGCGCCCGCGCCTCGTCCTCGCACCCGACGACGACCCAGTGGACGCGGAGTGCCTCGTACGTCTCCCGGAGGCGCATCAGCGTGCCGCCGCACCCGATCTCGAGGTCGTCGGAGTGGGCGCCGAGGGCGAGGACTTGGAGGGGCGTGTCCGGCGACGGCCCGCGCAGGCCGATCACGGCTCGCCGTGGTGGGCGTGGTCGCCGTTCCAGACCGCCCACGGCGGCCGGCCGCTCTCGATCAGCGCCTCGAGGTTGTGCTTGTCCTTGAGCGTGTCGAGCGGCGCCCAGAAGCCGTCGTACGGGAAGGCGACGAGCTCGCGCCGCTCGATCAGCCGGGCGAACGGCTCCTCGATCAGGTCCTCGTGCTCGCCGATGTAGTCGAAGATCTCGTGCCGGAAGTAGAAGTAGCCGCCGTTGATGCGGATGTTGGAGCTCGTCACCGACTGGATCCCCTTGACGACGTTCCCCCTCGTGGTCTCGACGAGGTGGAAGGTGTAGCTCGCGGGGCGCACGCTCAGGAAGCCAGCCGTCTTCCCGCGGGCCGCCATCGAGGCGATCACCTCCGGCAGCGGCGCGTCGGTGAGCGTGTCGCCGTAGGACGCGAGGAACGCCTTCTCGCCCTCGAGGTACGGGCGCGCCGCCCGCAGCCGCTCGCCGACGCTCGCGACGAGCCCGGTGTCGAGGAAGGTGATCCGCCAGTCGGAGATGTCGCTCCGAAGGAGCTCGACCCTCCCGTCGCCCGAGAGCACGAAGTCGTTCGAGATCGCCTCGTTGTAGTGGAGGAAGAACTCCTTGATCGCCGCGGCGTTGTAGCCGAGGCAGAGGATGAAGTCCTTGTGCCCGTAGTGGGCGTAGTAGCGCATGATGTGCCAGAGGATCGGCCGGTTCCCGATCGTCACCATCGGCTTCGGGATCGTCGGCGCGGCGTCGCGGATGCGCAGGCCCTGGCCGCCGCAGAAGAGGACGACCTTCATGCGACCACCTCGACCGTCGGGATCG
>Ga0081539_10004985_pt1 | contig 14042 bp, 11 predicted proteins | sample TabmetS4T2R2_FD_71023 | JGI IMG/M metagenome (GOLD analysis project Ga0081539, IMG submission 71023) | Tabebuia heterophylla rhizosphere microbial communities from the University of Puerto Rico - S4T2R2 | ecosystem: Host-associated > Plants > Roots > Rhizosphere ...
GCGAAATCGGGACCTTCGTGATCCTCGACGGCATCGATGCGGCCGTCGCGGCCGGTGATCGGATCGGGCTCGTCGGGCCGAACGGAGCGGGCAAGACGACGCTCCTGCGGCTTGTCGCCGGGACCGATGAGCCGGATGCCGGCACGGTTCACCGGAAACGCGGCCTGAGCCTCGGCCTGTTGAGCCAGGAGGCCCATTTCGATGTTGCGTTCATGGCCGCCCCGGATCTTCGATCGGCGGTCCGTCATGGCGCCGCGCACCTCGAGGCGATGGCCGACGAGCTCGCGGCATTCGAGCGGGACCATCGGGTCACGGAGCCCGCATACGCAGATCTCCAGCACCGGTTCGAGGTTCTCGGCGGCTACACGCTGGACCAGCGCGTCGACGAGACGCTCTCCGGCCTCGGGTTCATGACCGACGAGTGGTCGAAGCCACCGAGGGCGCTGTCCGGGGGCGAGCAGACCCGCGCCGCTCTGGCCCGCCTCGTCATCTCGGACCCGGAGCTGCTACTCCTCGACGAGCCGACGAACCACCTCGATCTCGGTGCCCTCGAATGGCTCGAAGAGCATCTCCGCCGGCGCACAGGAGCCCTCCTCGTCGCCTCGCATGACCGGGCCTTCCTCGACGGCACCGTCGAGAGGATCTGGGAGCTCCGCGATCGGCGATTGACGGCGTTTCGGGGCGACTACAGCGCCTTCCATCGCCAGCGTCAGGAGCGCGACGCGCGTCTCGGCAAGGACGTCGAGACGCAGGCCGAGCAGATCGCCCGTGAGCGCGAGCTCGTCCAGCGCTACAGGAGCCACCGCAAGTTCGCGAAGATGCACGAGCACGAGGCGCGTCTCGAGCGGCTGGAGGCGAATCGTGTCGAGGTGCCGCGGGCGACCCGGCGGCTGACCCTGCCCGGAGCCGCCTTGACCGGCGGCCCGGTTCGGTCGGGCGAGCTCGTGATCCGTCTCGAGAAGCTGGTTTCCGGCTATCTGCCCGGGCCTCGCCCCGTCGTCCGCGCGCCGTTTCTTGCGGCTCAGCGCGGTGACCGGATCGGCATCGTCGGGCCCAACGGCGCGGGCAAGACGACGCTCCTGCGGACGGTTGCGGGCGAGCTGTCGCCGCTCGACGGGGAGCTGGCGTTCGGACACAACGTCCAGCTCGGCTACCTCGCGCAATTGCGCGGCGCGGCCATCCCCGGCGCGACCGTCCTCGACGCGCTCCTCGAAGCGATCCCCATCACGCCCGGTGAGGCGCGCGGCTATTTGGCCCGCTTCCTGTTCCGTGGCGACGACGTCTTCAAGGAGGTCCGGCTCCTGTCGGGTGGCGAGCGGTCCCGCCTGGAGTTGGCGCTGCTCGGGATCATGCCCTCCAACCTGCTCCTCCTCGACGAGCCCACCAACCACCTCGACATCCCGGCCCGAGAGGCAATCGAGTCCTTCATGACCGAGTCCGCCGCGACCCTCCTCGTCGTCAGCCATGACCGGCGGCTCCTGGAGACGGTCTGCGACCGACTCTGGGTCGTCGACGCGGGCCTAGCGGTCCCGTTCGATGGGGGTTATCGAGCCTGGCGCGCTGCGATCGGCGACGGCTGGACGGTCCAGACCGCCGCCGACCAGGAGGCCCGACGGCTCAGGCCGGGCTTGACCGCCACACCCGTGCCATCGACCGTCGCCCAGGGCACGCGTCCTGCGGCCGGCAACCGCCAATCCCGTGCGGCCGTCCCGGCGACGCGTCGACAGCGGGCGGGGTCGAAGCTCTCCAAGGACGCCTATCGACGCCAGAAGTCGAGCCTCGAAGCCGAGCTCACGCGGCTGGGCCTGCGAAAGACCCATCTCGAGCTCTCGATCGCCGACCCGAACGTGGCCGGAAACTTCGTCGAGATGCGCCGGGTCACGAGCGAGCTCGCCGACGTCGAGGTCGCGCTCGCGACCGCCGAGGACGCCTGGCTCGAGCTCGAAGAGCGGGCACCGTGATGGTCATCGGCCTCACGGGGCCCATTGGTTGTGGAAAATCGACGATCGGGGACTGGCTGGCCGACGAGGGTGCCTACGTGATCGACGCGGACGAAGTGGCGCGGGACGTGACCGACGACTGGCCAGGGGTCGCCGCCCTCATCGCTGAGCGCTTCGGTCGCTCCATCGCGCGGCCAGACGGCTCCATCGATCGGGCCGCCCTCGGTCGAGTGGTGTTTTCGGATCCTCGTGCACTGGCAGACCTCGAAGCGATCATCCATCCCGCTGTTCGGCAGTCCATCGGCAACGCCCTGACGATGAACGAGGAGGATGGCATTGAGCTAACTGTGATCGAGGCGATCAAGCTCGTCGAGGGCGGCCTGGCTTCACGCTGCGATGAAGTCTGGCTCGTGTCATGCGATGCGGAATCACAGAGAGACCGGCTCCTCGGCCGGGACCTCCCGCTGACAGATGTCGATCAGCGGATCACGGCGCAAGCGGGAATCGTGGAACGACTGCGACCGGCTGCGACGCGCGTAATCGACACTTCGGGGCCAATCGAAGCGACACGGCGTTCTGTGCTGAAAGCACTCGAGGACGCGATGACCCGACCGCATCTGACGACCGAAGGGTAGTTTCCCGAAGACCAAGATCCGTTTCATCTACTCGTTTCACGAGTGTTACGAGCGCTCTTCGCACGAATTGGGCCCGCGCAGGCGCCTCTTATGGCTGCGCCGTGCGTGAGACAGGATGTGACCCGCCTGAGGGCCCCCGGACTGCGGCCGCGATCATGCGTAACATTCGTCAGGCGAATAGGTGGAACGAGCCTGGTGCGACGTAGCGGCTACCACTCGTCAGGTGTGTAGGCGAGATTCGCGGCAGAAAGGTGGGCCACCCGATCCCTGCCGGTGGGCTCGGGTGGCCCGGTGCGCCGGGTCAGCGGCGCGGAAGATGCACGCGGGGGTTCTGGAGCTCGGTCAGCCCTTGGGCGACGCCGATGGGGAGGCCGCTGGCGGCTCGCTCGGTGGCGGCGTCGCCGGCGGCGTCGGGATCGGTCCCCGACCTGGCGGATAGACCTCCGGGACCGGTAGGCCATAGCGCTTGATGAGCATGTTCGTCGTCTCGCCCAGCTTCGAGGCGTCGGCGTAGCGAACGTCCTGGTCGGGTCGCAACACGAGGCTGAAGGTGGCGTTGCCGGCGGCCTGGAGGTGGGCGATTTCTTCGGCGACCGGAAGCGTCGCCTTGAGGATGTAGAAGGTGCCCGTCTTGGCGAGGACGATCATCTGCTGGTAGGTGATCTTCGTCGCCTTGTCGGTGTAGTAGCGGCCCTCATCGAGGAGGCCCTGCGGCACGAGGACGGTCGCGGTCACGAAGACGTCGACGGTCTGGTTCGGCTGGATGAGACCGCCGACCGCCCGATCGTCGGGTACGGTGATCGAGACTGCGCGCCATGCTTCCGACTCGGGACTGATCGTTTCCGTCGGCCCCAGGATCGAGAACTGGCCTCCGGTAGTGGCGGACGCGAGCAGGTTGGTCGTCACCAATTGACCCTGCAGGATCGTGACTGCTGGCACACGACCGAGGACGCGATCGATCGAATTGACGACGCCCTGGGCGTTCGAATTGTCGATGGGGACCTCGCGGATCTCGACGTCCGTCGCCTCGATCGGCTTTCTCGCAGCGATCGGCTGCTTCGCGACCACGACGGACACCCTTTGTAGTCCCGCCTGACCAGCCTGCTGCTGTGCCTGATTGATCAGGTAGAACGCAGCGCCGCCGGCAGCGAGGGCGAGCACGACGCCGAGCACGACGATGACCTTGCCGCGCCGGCTCGTGTCCTTGTATTCCATCTCCATCAGATTTACGGCCTCCTGATCGCGGCATGACCGGCCGCGTTTTCTCGGTATTGCCCGGGGTCAGTTCCAGGGCACGAGCTTCGCGAGTTGCGCGGACCGCAGCCGCGAGTCGTTGGGATCGGTGACGACCGGAGTAATCGCATAAGCGGTGACGTAATTGCTGTTGGAGTCCATCTGGGCGATTCGCATCACGGCGAAACCGCTGAGGTCGATGTACTCGTCGCTGCCGGACTTCGACGCCGGTGTGACCTGGACGGTGAGCGGCAGCAGGTGGGTGACCTTGCGTCCGGGCGAGTCGGCGTTTGTGCCCGTCGCCCGGACCACGAAGCGGTAGTCGCCCTGTGGCAGCGTCCCGGTGTTGATCGAGAGCGTCGTCGAGGCACCGCTCTTCGACGGGGTGACCGAGGTAGACCCGAACGAGATTGCGCCGGTGCCAGTCGGGACCGGCGTGTCGACGCTGAGGGTCACTGGACCGCCGAAGTTCGTGTTCTTGTTCGGCGCGTTCTGAAGGGTCAGATTGAAGATCGCTGTGTCGCCGATATTGGCTGTGGCGACGGATGCGGCGTTTGACGTCAGAGAGAAATCCCTGGTCACGCCTCCGACATTGAGAGTCGCCGGCACGTACTTCACAGTCAGGTATGGGCTGCCCGCCTCGCCCTTGATCCAGACGGTGTAGATCCCGGCCGTGGCGCCAGTCGTCGTGATGTTCGTGAGGTCGACGGTCGTGCCACCGCCGAGGGCCGGCGTGACGGGATTTGGCGTGTACGTAATGGGCGGTGAACTCGTGACCGTCCCGTTCTGGAGCGGGTTCTGAGCATCCAGCGTGTCGGCAAGCGTGCTCAGGGTGACGGTGCCGCTGAAGGCCTGATTTCGGGTCACCTTCATCGACCCGGCAAGAGCCGTTGTGCCGGTCGTGGCAAGGTTGATCGTGGCTGGTGCGGTCATTGCAAAGTCCGGAATCGCCTGCGTCGCGCCCGAGTAGACGGCGACGAGGATCACGTCACCCGGCTTGTAGCGCTTCTTCAACGCATCGATCGCGGCGCCGGTGGCGTTCCCGTTGAGGATGCCGACCTGGTCGTTCGGATCGGGTGGCGTCGTGATCGGCGGAAACTTCGGGCCGGGATAACCGTCGGCCTCGATCCACGCAGCTTCAAGATTCTTCAGCAGCTGGTCGTTGTCGTTGACGGACGCGCCGTTGTAGTAGAGCTGAGATGTCGTCGACTGGTAGTTCCGGATGTCCAGGATCACGAAGCCCCGGAAGTCCGCCCCATTTGACGGTTGCGCGCCCTGGCCGAGGATCTCGACGACCGGTCCGTGGTTCGTCGGGTCGCTTCCCGGATCGGACGAGTCGAAGGCGTTGCCGGCGCTCGGCGACGTGCGGAGAGTGGCGTTCGTGTCGCTGCCAAGGCAGGCCGTCAGTTCTGTGGCAAAGAAGTCCATGAACTGCGTTCGATCATCCGAGCACGGGTATGTCGCTCCAGAGTTCGGACCCGGACTGTTGACGAAGTTCCTGACGGCAATCGGCAGCAGGTGACCTTCGATCGTCACGTGCGCTCGCGCCCCGATCGTGTTCGAGCCGAAGCCAGCCGCACGCGCCAGCGTGTAAGGGATGGAGTTCTGGATCGCGACCCGGACGTCGCCGCTGACGATGAGGATTCCGTTCGTGAGGTACTCCGGGTCCCCGGCGTGCCCGGTCTCGTACTGGGGGGTCGTCGGCGGCAGAGATGGTGTGACGGCGTTGGGATCGCCGATGAAGTTGCGACTGAGGATTGCACGCGCGTCGGCGTCCGCGGTTGCGGTCGAGGAGCCACGGATCAGCGAATTTGCGGCGGCGAGGGCAGCCGCATCGGCCGCGTTCTGGAGAAAGCGTCGCTCGCTATAGAAGCGCCCAATGTCGAATGCCAGGCCGGCAGCCGCGAGGAGCATGACGATCGCCAGTGCGAACAGCACCAGCACTTGGCCGTCGCTGGAGCTGCGGAACGCCGCCGAGCGTCGCGCCTTTTCGTTCGTGAGAGCGAGCGCTCTCAATTGATCACCATCGTGACTTCGCCGGTCAGTACCAGGCGGTCGCCCGCGTCCCTGGGTACGAGGTTCGCGATCAGCGGGATGATCAAATCCTGGTGGTACTTGGCCTGGACGGTGATCCGCTGACCAGTCCGAGGATCGGAGTCCGTGACCCCAGTCGGAATGACGTACGTGACGGTCAGGTCGCCATTGGTGTACGTGAGGCCACTCTGCGTCCACGTCGACCCAACGCTGAACTGCGGCGCGGCCTTGCTGAGGAGATTCATCGACGCGAGGAGCTCGGTCTTGATCGACTCGTTTCGGGCGAGGTCGTTGAGCGCCTTGGCAGTCGTCGGGTTGGTGTCGAGCGACGAGTCGTAGATGTAGATGGACCCGGCACGAGCGGCCTCGCGCGCGGAGTTCGTCAACGTGACGTACGTGTTGAAGATGAAGCCAAACTGGATGATCCCGAGCAGGATCAGGAACAGCGGCATGAGGATCAAGGCGAACTCGACGAGGCTCTGACCCCGCGCGCGCGTTGGATGCGCCGCGCAGCGCAGGCTCGAACGCGCCCCCGGGATGAATGTGATCACGAACCGGAGTGTCAGGGGCGGGTCAGGGGCGGCGGTATGACCCCTTCGTCAGGTGATCATTGCCACTCCCGTACGTTGCCGCGGTGCGTCCGCGCCACGCCGGTTTGCTGAACGGCGCCCCGACACGCGAATCGAGTCGAACGCGCGTTCGAAACCGGGGTCCCGGTGCTATCCTTTCGAGGTGCCCGATTTCAACCTCGTCGCCGACTTCCAACCGACCGGCGACCAGCCCCAGGCGATCGACAAGCTCGTCGACGGCCTCGGCAAAGGACTGAAGCACCAGACCCTCCTCGGCGTCACCGGCAGCGGCAAGACGTATACCCTCTCGAACGTCATCGCCCGTCACAACAAGCCGACTCTCGTCCTCGCCCACAACAAGACCCTTGCCGCTCAGCTCTACGCCGAGTTCCGCGAGTTCTTCCCGGACAACGCAGTCGAGTACTTCGTCAGCTACTTCGACTACTACCAGCCCGAGGCCTACCTGCCCCGCAGCGACACCTATATCGAGAAGGACTCGAGCCGGAACGACGAGATCGATCGCCTCCGCCACGCGGCGACCCATGCCCTGTTCGAGCGTCGTGACGTGATCATCGTCGCGAGCGTCTCGTGCATCTACGGCCTCGGCGCGCCGATCGACTACGGCGCCACGGTCGTGAGACTGAGGCAGGGCGGCCAATACCGCCGCGACAGCGTCCTGCGCCAGCTTGTCGATCTCCAGTACCAACGCAACGATGCTGCACTCGGCCGGGCGAAGTTCCGGGTCCGCGGCGACACCCTCGAGTTCCAGCCGGCCTCCGAGGAGACCCTCGTTCGCGTCGAGTTCTTCGGCGACGAGGTCGAACGGATCACCGAGCTCGATCCGCTGACCGGCGAGCTCCTCGCAGAGCGCCGGGAAGTCAACGTCTACCCGGCGAGCCACTATGTCACGCCGGCCGACAAGATGAAGAAGGCCCTCGTCGACATCGAAGCCGAGATGGAAGAGCGCGTCGGCGGCCTCGAGGCCGAAGGCCGCATCCTCGAAGCCGCCCGTCTCCGTCAGCGCACGACATTCGACCTCGAGATGATGCGCGAGCTCGGCTTCTGCTCGGGCATCGAGAACTACTCGCGCCATCTCTCGCAGCGTGAAGCCGGTAGCCGGCCGTGGACGCTGCTCGACTACTTCCCGCCGGACTGGCTGCTGGTCGTCGACGAGTCGCACATGACAATTCCCCAGGTCGTCGGGATGTACAAGAACGACCGGACCCGAAAGGAAATCCTCGTCGACTTCGGGTTCCGGCTGCCGTCCGCACTCGACAACCGGCCGCTGACGTTCGAGGAGTTCGAGGGCCACGTCAACCAGGTCGTCTACATGAGCGCCACGCCCGGCCCGTACGAGCTGGAGCGGAGCGAGCGCGTCGTCGAGCAGCTTGTCCGACCGACCGGAATCGTCGATCCGGCCATCAACGTTCGTCCGACCGAGGGCCAGATCGACGACCTCCTCGAGGAGATCAAGTCACGTGTCGATCGGGGGGAGCGGGCTCTCGTCACCACTCTGACCAAGAAGATGGCGGAGGACCTGGCCGACTACCTCAAGGAGCTCGGCGTCAAGGTCCAGTACCTCCACAGCGAGGTCGACACGCTCGAACGGGTGGCGATCCTGCGCGACCTGCGCCTGGGGGTCTTCGACGTGCTCGTCGGCATCAACCTCCTCCGCGAGGGCATCGACCTGCCCGAGGTGACGCTCGTCGCGATCCTCGATGCGGACAAGGAGGGCTTCCTGCGGTCGGCCTGGTCGCTGATCCAGATGATCGGCCGGGCGGCCCGCAACGTCGGCGGTGAAGTCGTCATGTACGCGGACACGATCACCGAGTCGATGAAGGCCGCGATCGACGAGACGAACCGCCGGCGCAGCGTCCAGGAGGCCTACAACAAGGAACGCGGCATCGAGCCGACGACGATCATCAAGGGCATCCACGACCTCAACCAGCGATTGCGGGCCGTGGCCGAATCGACGGCGATGTATACGAGCGAGCGGCGCGATCTGACCGAGCTCGATCGGTCGAAGGTCGAACAGCTCATCGTCCAGATGGAAGCCGAGATGAAGGCCGCCGCGAAGCAGCTCGAGTTCGAGCGGGCGGCGGCTCTCCGCGACGAGATCCAGGACATCCGCCTCCGGGTTCTCGAACAGGACGCCGCAACGGCCGTCGCCAAGGCCGCCGAGCGGGCCGCTGCCGAGAGCCGGGGTGGGGGACTCGTCGGTGCCGCGGATCGGAAGCGCGATGCGCGGGCGGCCGAAGTGGCTGCGGCCACAGGGCCAAAGCTCGAGGTGACGAGCGTCGCGGTCATCCCCGCTGGCGAGGAGCCGGATGGCAGCGACGGCCAAGAAAGCGCCGACGCCGAAGCCGCCGGCATCACCGCCTCCGATTGGCTCCCTGGAATCCGGGATGAACATGGTGACGACGGTGGCTGGCAGGCGCGCTGGCTCGAGCGACCGACGTGGGATCGAACGGTCACGCCGAACGTCATCCGGCGGACCGGCACACGCGCTCCGCGACCCGGTCGCCGCCGCCGGGCCTGATGGTGGGCTGGCGCGAGACGCTCGGGTTTGCTGTCAAGAAGTTCTTCTACGAGGGCTTTCGTCGCGACGAGTGGCAGCAGCCGGATAAGGTGATCGCGGCCCTGGACCTGTCGCCGGGGATGGCCGTCGCCGACCTGGGTTCGGGAGCGGGCTATTTCACCTATCGACTCGCGCGCGCCCTCGCTCCATCCGGAACTGTCTTCGCGGTCGACACCGACACGACACTCCTCGATGCGATCCGGGCGCGGGCAGCAAGGGAGGGTCTCAACATCACGACCGTCGAGGCGAGCGACGGCGATCTGCGGCTGCCCCACGCCGTCGACCTCATCTTCCTGTCGAACGTGTACCACCACCTGCCGGGGCAGTCGGCGTATTTCGCGAAGGTTCGCGATTTGCTCAAGCCCGATGGGCGGCTGGCCATCGTCGAGTCGCGACCGGAGGGCCTGTTCGCGCGGCTGTTAGGGCATGCCACGTCGCCGGCGATCATCCGGCGGTCGATGGAGCAGGCGGGCTATCGGCTGGAGGCGAGCCACGACTTCGTCGATCGCCACAGCTTCCAGATCTTCAGTGTGGACCGGGGCGAGTCGGGTAGCGCTGCTGCATCGGGCGAGGCTCCAGCCGGCCCCGGCTGATCACTTCTCCTGGGCGCCACTGCTCTTCGAGCAGGGCTGGCAGCTTGTCCCTCGAGCGGGGACACGGAGTGAACGAGCGTCCCGGATGGCGTGCCTGTGCGCCGAAATCGGCCCTCGTTCATCGCCTGATCCCCGTACCGGGACACGGAGCGAAGGAAGGCCAGGAATCGGCGTCCCGTTAATCGCCTGGCCCGCCAGGAGCGACAAGGCTAGGCACAGCGGGACTTCGGCGCGCACGACGTCAATTCCGTGCTGAGTACGCACATTCCCTATTGACAGCCGCGTCCGCATAGCTCATAAATCGGTCGTCCGACCGAACTCGGTCGAACGACCGAACAAGGGCGATAGTTCTGGCCCTGGCGGACAGCCGACCGGCAGAAGGGAGCGACGGCGATGGCGTACGAGATCGAAGGCAGGCTCCTCGAAGTGTGCACATGCAACGTCCTGTGCCCGTGTTGGGTCGGCGAAGATCCCGACTTCAAGACCTGCGACACAACGATCGCGTGGGGGATCGAGAAGGGCACGATCGAGGGCGTCAGGGTCGACGGACTGACCTTTGCGGTCTCGGCCCATATCCCCAAGAACATCCTGATTCCCAAGTCGTGGAAAGCCGTCGTCTTCGTCGATGACCGGGCATCCAGCGAACAGGAGGGCGTGCTGATCCGCCTGTTCACCGGTCAGCTCGGCGGGGCAGTGGCCGACCTGGCTGGTCTCATCGGCGAGGTCGTTGGTGTCGAGCGGGCGCCGATCACCTTCAGCGTTGAGGGCGGTAATGGTCAGCTGAAGATCGGCGAGCGCGTGAATGCCGAGATGGCGCCCTATGTCGGCGCGACCGGCAAGCCGACCACCCTCGCGGAGACCGTGTTCAGCACGATCCCCGGCTCACCCGTCTACGCGGCGAAGGCCAGCACCTACTCACGTGACGGCAGCGACCACGGCATCCCGAGCGTTGAGAACCTGGAAGGCCACAACGCCCTTCAGGGCTACTTCCGCTTCGCCGCCTGATACCTCGTTGTCGACCTCAGCCTGATCAGGAGGGTGCCCCATGCTCGCGCATTTCGCAGCGGTCCGACCCGAGCCGTATCGAGCGATCCTGTTCGCGGCGCTCGCGGGTTGCGTCGCGATTGCCAGTGCGGCACTCCTCCTGTGGCAGGCATCGCCCTACGGGCGGTATCTCCACCACGAAGGCGGCACGGCGCCGATACCCGTCGAAGCGGCGCTGTTTGCCACGGGCTGGGCGCTCATGGTCGTCGCGATGATGATCCCGACGTCCGTGCCTCTGGTGGCAACGTTCGCTGCGCTCGTCCGGCGCCGGCCTCGACCCGGACTGCTCATCGCGCTCGTCGTTGCCGGCTACGTGGCGACCTGGACGGCATTCGGTCTCATGGCCTGGCTCGTGGATCGGCTCGTCCACGCCGCCGTCGATGCGATCCCGTTCCTCCAGACCTATCCCAAGCTCATCATCGGCGCGACGCTGGTGGCGGCCGGCCTGTATCAGTTCTCGGGCCTCAAGTACCGCTGCCTCGACGAATGCCGTTCGCCGCTGGGCTTCGTCCTCAATCGATGGGCCGGCACACGGCCGGAGCGTGAGGCGCTGGCTCTCGGTCTCGCGCACGGCGCCTTCTGCGTCGGCTGCTGCTGGTCGTTGATGCTCGTGATGTTCGGGCTGGGGCTCGGCAGCCTCGCCTGGATGCTCGCGTTCGGATCCGTGATGGCCATCGAGAAGAACGCGCCATGGGGCCGACGCATCGGCCGTCCGCTCGGGCTCGTCCTCGTCTTCGCCGCACTCGCCGCTGTCTCGCTGTGAGACTGCGCCACTATGCTGCGGGCATGCCCGAAACGACCGATCGACGGCCGCAGACTCGCGAGAACCGAGTCCAGGCCGACGGACACGCCGAAAGCCGGCTTGAGCGGCGCGATCGTCTGGCGACCGATACCCGCACCGCCATCGTCGAAGCTGCGCGATCAAGCATCCTCGCCGACGGCTACGCAGCGCTATCGACCCGCGGCGTGGCCGAGCTGGCCGGCGTCCCGCTCAGCCAGATCCATTACCACTTCGGCTCGAAGCGACAGCTCATCCTGGCCGTTCTCGATGCCGAGAACGAGCGGCTGCTCGATCGCCAGGCCACGATGTTCGACGAGCCGGAACCGCTGTGGGTCCGCTGGAACCGGGCCTGTGACTTCCTCGACGAGGACCTCAGCTCGGGCTACGTGCGGATCCTCCAGGAGATGATCGCCGCCGGCTGGTCCGATCCCGAGGTCGCCGCAAGCGTGCGAGGCATGGTCGGTGGCTGGTACGAGCTCCTTGCGGAGGTCGCACGGCGGGAGGCCGAGCGGGGCACGGACCTCACGCCATTCACTCCCGAGGAGGTCGGCGCGCTCATGGGCCTGCCATTCCTCGGCGCAGAGGAGATGATCCTGCTCGGACTCTCCGAGAAGGTGCTGCCGGCTCGGTCGGCCCTACGGAAGGTGGGCGACCTCCTCCAGCGCATAACCGAGCGTGGGGGTACACCATGACGACCGAGTTTCGCGAAGTCTGGACGACACCACCGACACCGCCCGCTTCCCCGGAGGACAGGGCCGCCGTCGAGGCCGTTGTCCGAGACTATTACGAGGGCTGGTACACCGCCGACGCAGACCGGATGGCCCGTGCGCTCCATCGGGACCTGGCCAAGCGGGCTTTCGGGATGGGTCCGGACAGAGCGCCCGAGATCGCCCACACGACAGCGGAGGAGATGATCTCGGCGACGCGGGCTGGTGTCGGCCGTGCCCGGGCCGGACATCGGCTCGACATCCGCATCGCGGAGCTCGGCGGCGGCATTGCGAGCGTCAACGTCTCCGCCGATCACTACGTCGACCTGCTGCACCTGGTCAAGACGCCGGAAGGCTGGCGGATCATCAACGCTCTCTGGCGGTATGCGGATGGGCATGGTCCACGCGCCTGATTCGGCCGAGGTACCAGAGAGCGCCGAGCCGACGAGCCGTCCGCGTGAGCAATCGCGTGCCGCGTATCCGCGCACCTCCGCGATCGTCGAGCGGGAAGGCGGTCGGATCGCGTACGAGATTTACGGCGAGGGCGACCCGCCGATCGTGTTCGTTCCTCCGTGGCAGATCGTGCATTCCCGGGTTTACAAGGCCCAGATCCCGGATTTCGCTCGCCGTCACCTCGTCATCGCCTGGGACAACCGGGGCAACGGTCGATCGGATCGGCCGCTTGATCCGATGGCGCATACGACCCTCGAGCGAGCGTCGAACCTCGAGGCCGTGATGGATGCGGCGGCCGTCGATGCCGCCGTGCTGGTGGGCCTGTCGTCGGCCTCAGGACCAATGATCGTCTTCACCGACCGCCACCCGGAACGAGTCCTTGGCCTGGTCTTCCTTTGTCCGGCAACACCATTCGGTGAACCGAGCCGGGGAGGAGTCAACGTCTCATTCGATGACCCGCTCCCGGACGCTGACGGCTGGAACAAGGAGAACATCTTCTTCTGGCGACGTGATTACCCCGCTTACCTCGAGTTTTTCTTCGAGGAGGCCTTTCCGGAGGCGCATTCGACCAAGCAACGCGAGGATGCGGTCGGTTATGGCCTCGACACCGACGTCGAGACGCTCGCCCAGACGCAGCGGACGCCGCCGACGCTCGACCTCCAGAGCGTCACCCGGATATGTGCGGCGATCCATGCACCGACGCTCGTCATCCAGGGGACGGACGAGCGGATCAGCCACGTAAGCCAGGGGGTGGGCCTCGCGCAGGTCATCCCGGGTGCACGCCTCGAGCTCATCGAAGGCGGCGGCCACATCGTTAACGCCCGCGACCCGGTCCGGGTCAACCTGCTGATCCGTGACTTCGTCCGCTCGCTCCCGAGCCGTCAGGTCGGCGAGCCATCAGTCGGCGGATCAGGATGACCACCACGTGGACGCGGGCACTGGGTCGCTCGCGCCGAGCCCTGTATGTCTCGTCGCCGATCGGTCTCGGTCATGCCCAACGGGATGTCGCGATCGCCGCGGAGTTGCGCGCTCTCCAGCCCGATCTCCAGATCGACTGGCTCGCCCAGCATCCGGTCACCGCCGTCCTCGAGACCCGCGGCGAGCGCGTCCATCCGCTCAGCGCGGAGCTCGCGTCGGAGTCGGCCCATATCGCCGCCGAATCGACCGGCCACGAGCTGAACGCCTTCCAGGCGATTCGGCGGATGGACGAGATCCTGGTGTCGAACTTCATGGTCTTCTACGACGCCGTGACCGAGGGTGAATACGACCTCGTCATCGGCGACGAAGCCTGGGACATCGACTACTACTTCCACGAGAATCCGGAGATCAAGCGCACGGCCTTCGCCTGGATGACCGACTTCGTCGGCTGGTTGCCGATGCCCGAGGCTGGAGATCGGGAGGCCTACCTGACGGCCGATTACAACGCCGAGATGATCGAGCAGGTCGAGCGCTTTCCGCGAATCCGCGACCGGGCG
>Ga0081539_10004986_pt1 | contig 14041 bp, 13 predicted proteins | sample TabmetS4T2R2_FD_71023 | JGI IMG/M metagenome (GOLD analysis project Ga0081539, IMG submission 71023) | Tabebuia heterophylla rhizosphere microbial communities from the University of Puerto Rico - S4T2R2 | ecosystem: Host-associated > Plants > Roots > Rhizosphere ...
GGCTCCAGCCGTGCTGGTGCAGCCCGGTGTCCACCACCAGCCGGGCCGCCCGCATCGCTTCGTTGGCCAGCATGCCGAGCCGGGCGACGTCGTCGGAGTAGAGCCCCATCTCGTCGGCCAGCCGCTCGCTGTAGAGCGCCCAACCCTCCATGTAGGCGTTGATGTACGCCACCCGGCGCAGCAGCGGCACGCCGGTCCGCTCCTGCGCGAGGCTGATCTGGACGTGGTGTCCCGGGTAGGCCTCGTGGAAGGCGTTCGCCTCGGCGATGCACCGGTCCCGCTCGGCGGCCCGGTAGGTGTTGACGTAGTAGGTGCCCGGCCGGCTGCCATCGGCGGCGGGGTCGCGGTAATAGGCGATGGTCGAATGCTCCTCTTCGGCGGGGAGCATGCGCTCCACCACACAGGGAGCCATTGGCAGCCTGCCGAACCAACGAGGAGTGGCGGCCTGGGCCCTGGCCAGCGACCGCTCGGCTACCTCCACGATCTGCTCGCCCGTCTCGAACTGCATGCGCGGGTCATCGCGCAGCGCGCGCTGGGTCTCCGGCAGCGTGCCGGCACCGAGCACGCGACGGCCCAGCTCGGTCATCTCGGCGTCGATGCGCTCCACCTCCGCCAACCCGGTGGCATGGATCTCCTGCGGGTCGAGGTCGGTCGTGGTCTCGGCACGCACAAGGGCGCGGTACGTCTCCTCGCCGCCTGGCAGGTTGCCGATCCCGGCCAGCTCCGGAGGGCGAGCGTGTGGCATCGCCTCCTCCACCGCCGCGAGGTACCGGTGCAGCGCCGGCCGCGCCCCGTCGGCCACCACCTGCTCCAGCTCGCTGGCGAAGCGGTCCCAGTCGGCGTCGCTCCAGCCGCCCTCGGGCCTGCTCGCCAACGGCGCGAGGAAGCCGTCATCCTCCGGCGAGCCGGAGAGGACGCTGCGCAGCTGGTCGACGACGCGCTCGGCGGAGGTGCGGATCGGGGTAAGCCCCTCTTGCGACCCGGCTCGCAGGTTTGCGCCGAGCTGGTCGAGCGTCGGAGCGATGGCCTGCCAGCGCTTCAGCAGCATGGCGCCCTCCTGCGCGTTGCGGATGGGCTGATACGAGGCCATGACCTGCAGGTCCGTCTGCATCCCCCACGTCGTGTCGACCGTGTAGCGCGTCGGATCGGCGCGCTGCTTCGCCAGCTGGGCCTCCAGCGTCCAGCGCAGCGCCGAGATCGTCAGGGCCTCTTCGGGCGCGGCGGGATCCGGCGTCAGCCGCTGCGCGTCTTCATGGAGCTCCTCGAAGCGGCGCGCAGTTGCCGCGCGACCATCGGGCGACAGGTCAGGCAGCCGGTCGTCGTATTCGTGCTCGCCAATGGCGGTCGCGTGCAGTGGGTCAGCCGCGCACAGCGCGTCCCAGGCGCGCTCGGCGAGCAGGTCAACCTCGCTCACGCGACGGACGATACCGATGCCATCACCGCGCGCTCGGCGAGCGCGATCGGCAGCGTGCCGGCGCCGGTGATCGTGTCGTGGAAGTCGCGCAGTGCGCCGATGTCGGAGGCATCCGTCCCGCGGGCAGACAGGTATCGGTCCCGGATGCGCAGGATCTCCAGGCAGCCGGTGAGGTACGACGATGCCTGAGTGGGCCACGAGCAGTAGCGGGTCACCTCGGCCCTGGCGGTGGGCTCGGTCATGGAGGAGTTGGCCATCATGAACTCGACCGCGTCCGGGTGGGTCATCTCGCCCAGATGGAGGCTGGTGTCGGCCACGATCCGCGCCGCACGGAAGAGCGTCGCCTCGTAGCGGTACATCACGTGGCGCAGGTCGTCGTAGAAGCCGTTCTCCTCCATCATTCGCTCGGCATAGAGCGCCCAGCCCTCGGCGAAGTAGCTGGTGCCGAACAGCTGGCGGACGTGCGACGGGTTGCCCTTTGCCATCACCAAATGCCAGTGGTGGCCTGGATAGGCCTCGTGCACCGCGGTGGTCGGGATGGCCGGGTACGCGTTCGACTCGAGACGCTTGGCGATCTCCTCCTCGTTGGCCGAATCCGGCGGATATGGCACGAAGAAGTGGCCGCGCATCGTCTCGGCGAAGCTCGGCGGCGCGACGTATGAGGCGACCGCCAGCACCGGCCGCTGGAATGGCGGCGACGGGACGACGGCGCACTCCTCGCCTGCCGGGAAGCTGGTCAGGCCCTTCTCCTTGAGGAACGCGCGAGACCGCTCCGTCCATTCCTCATAGCCGCGGCGCATGTGCTCGGGCGTCGCAGGGCGGTCCTTGTTCAGCTCCAGCAAAAGGGCGTGCCAGTCCTCGTGCCCGGCAATCTCGCGCGCCCCTGCGCGGAGGAGCCCGCTCAGCTCCTCGATCTGCTGGCGGCCGCGCTCGCGCAGGTCGCGCGCGCCGTAGGAGAGCATCTCCGCCTGGCGCAGCACCGTGTCGTAGCGCTCCTCGCCGAACGTCCAGTCGCCATGGGCCGCCGGCCGCAGCGACTCCAGGAAATCGGCGTACTCGTCGAACGCGTCGCCGGCCAGCGCGCCCGCCTCGGCCAGCTCGGCGCGGTTCTCCTCCGCCACCTGCTCCGGAAGCAGGGCGCGGGTGTAGTTCGCGCCGGCACGTGCCTGGTTGATGGCGCGGTCCAGCAGGATGTCGGGGACAAGCTCGGGACGGAGGTTGGCGCGGCCGGCCTCAAGGTTGTCCGGAACCTGGCGGAGCCGCGCGGCCGCGCTGGCGGCCAGCTCGGCCTCCGGACGCAGCTGGTGCAGGAACAGGGTGAAGACGCCGCGCTGGCCCGGGTTGAGATAGGTGTCGGGATGGCGCTCCCATACCCGCCACTCGTCATAGACGCCCTGCTCGGTCAAGGCGCCGACGATCAGGTCTCGGTCGATCGCCTCGTCGAAGGTGAGCTCGTCGTCGGGAACGGCCTGGAAGCGTTGGCGCCAGTCGGCCGCCGATGCCGCGCGGCGTTCGAATGCCGCGTTGCTCAGGTCGTCCAGCTGGTCGTCGTACTCGGTCAGGCCCATGCCGCTGGAGCGGACTGGGTAGTCGGCGTACTGCTCGGCCAGGAACGTGCGAACCATGTCGGCGAAGGGGCTGGGCACGATGTCCTCCCTGCGGGTAGCTCGTGGTGGGCTGGGCACGCCCGGGAGGTGGAGTCTAATCCGCCGACGCCCTGTCGCCACTCCCCTGCCGGAATCCGATACGCAGCTCGCCCGCGCCACCAGAGACGTCGACCTCGTAGCGGTCCACCGCCCCGGCGAAATCGTCAGAGGCCATCCGCAGATGGCCGCCCACCGAGTCCAGCCGCTGGCCGTCGAACCGCAGCCGGGCCGCACCGCCGCGCAGCCGCAGCTCGAGCGCCGTGCCACGCGGTCGAAGGACCTCCAGGGTGCTGCTGCCGCCCTGCAGGTTCAATAGGACAGACCGGCGTGGTGCGGGCAGGACAAGCCGCAGGTGGTTGGCTCCGCCGTCCACCTCCAGGCGCTCCAGCTGGATGCCGGTCAGGTCCGCGTCCAGGTCGGTCACCCCGCCGTCGACGTCGAGGCGCCAGGGGATTCCCGGATGAAGGGCGACGGCGGCCTCACGACTGCGCACGTCGAGCAGCCGGCGGCGGTATCGAAGGGTCACCACGCCGCTGGAGGCGCGAGCATCGGGCGGCGGACCGACGAACGTGGCGCGGACCAGCTCATCGTCGTCGGCCGACGCGGCTGACAGCCGCAACCGGGTCGCCGCCGTCTCGGCAACCATGCGCATCTGCTGGCCCAGCGCCGCCGCGTTGAGGCTGATGCGCGGCGCGCCCGATTGGAATATGAGCTGACCACGCTCCACGTCGCCTCGTGGGGCGGTGTAGACGTCGCCTACCAGACCGCCATGGGTGGCCACTCGCAGGCGCTCCGCCTCGGTGCTCAGCGCGGTTGCCAGGCCGTCCGCGAACTCGCTGAAGCGCCGTGCGTCGCCCAGCCCGAATGTGCGGCTCAGCTCGAGCGCCCGGTCGAGGGGCGGTTGGTAGTAGTGCGCCAGCTCCGTCATGCGTTCGGGGTCCAGGTCCATGGTGAGCCGGCGCCGGTCGGTCGGGTCGGGCACGCGGCGCAGGTAGCCAGCTCCCTCCAATCGGTCCAGCACGCCGGTGATGGCGCCGGTGGTCAGGCCGGTCAGCTCGGCCAGCCGGGTCGGTGTCATCCCTTCCTCCGCGCCGATGAGGCCGAGACAGCGCAGGTCGGTCGCATTCAGGCCCACCCGGCCGGCAATGGCCTCGTGATTGGCGACGGCCTGCGCGATGAGGCGCTCGAGCGACTGGACCGCGCGGAGAGTTGACATGGCTCGCTTTGTTACTTATTCTCCCGGTATCTTAGCCACTAAACCATTTAGGAGCAAAACCATGAGTGGTTGGAAGGATAGCGCCTCTCCGGCGATCGCCGCGCGCGGCATCGTCAAGCGCTACCCGGGAAACGTGACGGCGCTGGACGGCATCAGCTTCGAGGTCGAACCGGGCACGATATACGGGCTGCTCGGCCCAAACGGCGCTGGCAAGTCCACGACGGTGAAGGTCCTCACCACGCTGAGCCGTCCGGACGAGGGCACGGCGGCAGTCGATGGCATCGACGTCCTGCGAGACCCACAGGCGGTGCGGCGGGTGATCGGCTCCGTTGGTCAGCGGATCGCAGTCGATCCGGATGCCACCGGCCGCGAGAACCTGCTGCTCGAGGGCCGGCTTCGAGGGATGAGCGGCGCGGCTCTGCATGAACGCATCGAGGAGCTGCTCGCGCGGTTCGCCCTGACCGACGCAGCCCATCGGATCGCGCGGACCTATTCGGGCGGCATGCAGCGCAAGCTGGACGTGGCGATGGGCCTGATCCATCGGCCCCGGGTGCTCTTCCTGGACGAGCCGACCACCGGCCTCGATCCGGAGGCCCGCGCCCAGCTGTGGGCCGAGATCACCCGCCTCACCCACCAGGACGGCCTCACCATCCTGCTGACCACGCACTACCTGGAGGAGGCGGACCGACTCGCGAACCAGGTGGCGATCGTGGATCACGGGCGGATCGTGGCCAGCGGGACGCCGGAGGAGCTGAAGGCCGGGCTGCGCGGCGACGCCATCACCGTCGAGCTGGCCGAGGGCCTCGCGAATGGCACCGTCGCGGCGGTGATGGCCCGGATTCCCGGCATCTGGGCGCCGGTCGAGGACGGGCGCACCGTCCGCGCGCGCGTCGACCACGGCGCATCTGCCGTCCCGGCGGTGCTGTCGGCCCTCGACGGCGCCGGCATCGGGGTCGCCTCGGTCACCGTGGCCCGCCCTTCCCTGGACGACGTCTACCTGCGACACACCGGCCGGGCGCTGAGCCAGGCCCAGGAGGTATCGGCATGACTGCCATCGCGCAATCGCTCTACATGACCCAGCGCCACACCCGTGCGCTGCTGCGGCAGCCCTGGTTCGTGGCGATCACCCTGGTCCAACCGATGGTCTGGCTGTTCCTCTTCGGCAACCTGTTCCGCTCCGTGACGGACATCCCAGGCTTCACCACCTCGGCCAGCTATCTGGACTATCTGGTCCCCGGAGTGGTGGCCATGACCGCGTTCTTCGGCGGCAGCTGGTCCGGGATGGGCCTCATCGATGACATCGAGCGCGGAATCCTGGACCGATTCCTGGCCTCGCCGACCCATCGGTCTTCCTTGATCGTGGGGCGGCTGGCCCAGGACGCGGTCAGCCTCGTCATCCAGGCTGCGGTCATCGGAGGCATTGCCTGGCTGCTCGGTGCGAAGTTCGAGAGCGGACCGATCGGCTACGCCGTGCTCGTCGCCGGCGCGATGCTGCTGGGCGCCACCATCGGCGCGCTGTCCAACGCCCTGGCCCTGGTGCTGAGGCAGCGTGAGTCGGTCATCGGCGCGAACCAGTTCCTGGTTCTGCCGCTGACGTTCATGTCGGCCGCGTTCATGCCACTTGCCCTGGTGCCGGACTGGATCGCCTCATTCGCCACGTTCAACCCGCTGAACTGGGCGGTCGAAGCTGGACGCGAGGCGCTGATGGCGGCGCCGGACTGGTCATACGTGGCGCTGCGGATGATCGGCCTGGCCGGCGTTGCGCTGCTGGCCGGCCTCGTGGCCACCAGGGCGTTCCGGACGTACCAGCGCTCAGCCTAGGCACGGGGGCGCTATCGCGGCGGCGGAACCAGCCGCCCGTAGCGCTCCTCGTCCGCACATGCCGCCACCTGGATGGCGTTGAGCGCCGCACCCTTGCGCAGATTGTCGGACGATAGGAAGAGGGCCAGGCCGCGCGGGCGGCCGTGAATCACCCGCAGCCGCCCGACCAGGACGGGATCACGCCCGGCCACGTCCAGGGGCATCGGGTGACGGTCGCTGCCGGTGGCGTGGCGATACTCGACGCCGGGGGCTGCGCTCAGCGCCATCATCACGTCCTTCAGCGGCACCTCGCGCTTCGTTCTGATGTGCAGCGCCACCGAGTGGCCGGTGTGCACCGGCACCCGCACGGCGGTGGCGGCCACGTCCAGGTCGGGCAGCTCCAGGATCTTGCGCACCTCGGCGGCGATCTTGCGCTCCTCGCCGGACCAGCCCTCCTCGTCGAGCACGTCGATCTGCGGCACCACGCTGTCGGCGATGCGCCCGTGGAACGGCGAGCCCGCCGCCTGCCGTGTCCCGCCCTCGGCACGCTCCCACTCATACGCGTCAAGTCCGGCCCGCCCGGCACCGCTGACCGCCTGGTACGAGGCGAGGTCGACCGATTCGAGCCCGGCCAGGTCGCGGATGGGGGCGAGGGCAATCACCGCGGCGGCCGTGGTGCAGTTCGGGTTGGCGACGAGGTTCCCATTGCGCCGCTTCAGCGCGGCGCCGTTCGCCTCCGGGACCACCAGCGGCACGGCAGGATCGAGCCGATACGCGCTCGAGTTGTCGACGATCAGCGGAACCGCACGGCCCGGACCCTCGACGATCTGGCGTGACGTCGCCGCGTCGGTGGCGAGGAACAGGACGTCGAGCTCACGAGCCGCGTCCTCGTCGAACGGCCGAAGGGACGCCGAGCCATCGCCGAAGGCGATCGTGCCCGCCTCGGATCCGAAGGCTTGCAGCGAGCCGGCAGGCAGGCCGGCATCGGCCAGGATGGAGAGGAAGGTGCCACCCACCACGCCGCGCGCGCCAGCCACCCCGACCACCGGCCAATCGCTCATCCGAACAGCACCGGTCGCTCACCGGCAACCAGGCGGGCCAGGTCGGCGTACGTCGCGCCGATGCTCGCCGGCCCGCCCGCCCCAGGGCCAGAGATCCGAAATTCAGACCCGTCGCGCAGCCGCACCTCCAGCAGGCACTCGACACCAGACGCCGCGGCCATCACGTCGCTCGACTCCAGCTCCATCGGCTCCACTCGCATCCCGCTCTCGTCCGCCTCGGCCACCAGCCGCATGGTCTGGCCGGGGTCCACGCGGAGGCCGACGATACCGCGCGTGGCAACCTCTCGCTCCGGGCGCCAGCGGCCCCACGCCACGGACGCCAGCACCGCGATCTTCTGGGCGGCATCCCGACCTTCGACGTCGAAGCTTGGGTCCGGCTCCGCGTAGCCGGCACGCTGCGCCTCGAGCAACGCGTCCTCATAGCCGCGACTGCCTCCCATGGCGGCCAGGATGAACGTGGTGGTGGCGTTCAGCAGGCCACGCATTCGCTCAATCCGGCCGCTGCGCGCCAAGTGGCCCACGACCTCGATCATCGGTGTCCCGCCGCCCACGCTGGCAGACCCCAGAAGACCGGTCCCGTTGCGATGCGCCAGCGCAGCCAGCTCGCCACCGTGGTTGGCGAGCAGCGCCTTGTTGGCCGTCACGTAGCTGCGGCCACGCTCCAGGGTGGTCCGCGCCCAGCCAAGCGGCTGCTCGATGCCTCCGGACAGCTCCACGACCGCGTCCAGCGTCTGGTCCGCCAGCACCTCCTCCACTGGACCGATGTCGACGCCGGGCGGCAGCCCTCGCTCGCGCGCACGTTGCTCATCGCGCACGGCGATCCGCACCAGCTCAACGGGGAGCGGCCCCTCGCCGATGAGCTCGCCCAAGGCCGATCCCATCGTCCCCCACCCGATCAGCCCGATGCGCAGCGCCATGCGCCTCAGTATGCCGTCGCTCTTTGCCGCGGTTCGTTGCCTGGCGGGCATGAAACTTCACCGATGGCTCGCCTCGCGCCCTTTATTGGCCTGGCAGGCAACCAGAGACACCGGAACCGCGTTTCCGGTGAAATTCGATGCGTCAGGCGTATACCAGGCCCTGCAGAGCGGTGGACCCAGCGGCACCGACTACACTGCGGCGAATGGGAGCCACCGAGACTGTCGACCTCTTCTTCGAGCTCATCAATGACGACGAGCGCGAGAAGGCAATTGACCTGTTCGCCGAGAACGCGGTGATGGGCATCTCTGTCCCTGGATCGGATGAGCGCACCAACCTGCGCGGCCGCGACCGGGTGGGCGGCTGGTTCGTGCGGGCGGGGGACGGGTTCCGGATGTACACCAACGACAGCCGGAACATGGGCGGCAGCTACATCGCCGACGTGACCGTCATGCGACCCGGCGCGCCGTCGATGCACGTGGAGGCGAACTTCCGGGTCGAGGGCGGCGAGATCGTCAGCCTCTTCCTGCAGCCCATCAGCGGGCGGTAGCTGCGCCGCTCTCCTACGGGAAGAGGTCCTGCTCCCGGGGCATGACGAGTTCAGCCGATCCCTGATCCTCGTGCGGAGCGGTGTACCGGTAGCCGCGGACGAGCACGACGGGCATCTGCGCGACCTTCCCGCCGACCAGGTCCGCGGCGGACGCCAGCTCATCCGCCACGGCGATCACCGTCGAGCGCATCTCGCGGCCCTGCGCATCTCGCTCGCCGCGCAGGTCGAGCAACGCACCGATACCCGCACACCCGATCGCCACGTTGACGATCCCTGACCGCCACGGCCGCCCGAACGAACCGGAGATCAGGCCCGCGGGACGTGCGCCGGTGAGCTCCGCCAGTCCTTCGCGCAGTCCGCGGGCCGAGGCATCCGGGTCCTCGGGCAGCAGCGTGGCCAGCGCCTCGCCGCCGGTGTTCGAAAGGTCGACCCCCGCGTTTGCGCACACGAACCCGTGTCGCGTCCGCGAGATGATCAACCCGCCGTCCGCCCAGCGCACGACCTCGGCGCTCTCCCGCAGCACCAGCTCCACCTGCCGTGCGTCCTTGCCCCACTTCTCGGCCCACGCGACCGCCTCGGGCCGCGGATCGACGGTCGCCAGGTCAACCACGCGGCCCTCCGCCTTGGAGACGACCTTCTGGGTCACCACCAGGACGTCCGCATCGGCCAAACCGATGCCTCCCGCCACCAGTCCACTGGCGATCAGCGCGGCCAGGTCGTCGCCCGGGCGGACCTCGGGGATCCCACCGATTGGGATCAGGGAGATCATGCCGCTGAGCCGAGCTCCAGCCAGCGGGCCAGGTCCTGGGGTGTGTCCAGGTCGAAGGCCAGCCCGTCGCGCTGTACCAGCGCCGGCTGCATTCCGGCCGCCAGCGCTTCCTCCCGGTGTGCCTCGAGCGAGCCTGGGCCAAAGCGGAAGCCGATGATCTCTGGCGGTCGCAGCGCCAGCCCATTCGTGCCGGTTCCCGCTCGATCCGGCGCGATGGCGACGGCTCGTGACCCGGCGGCCGCCTCCAGGAGCGCTGTCACGTCGTCGGCGACCAGGTTCGGCAGGTCGCCGTGCAGCACGCCCAGCAGCTCGATGCCATCGCCGATCGCCGCCTCGCGCGCCTGGTCGAGGCCCTGGTTCAGTCCCATCCCGCGCTGCACCACCAGCCGCGCTCCGGCCGCAGCCGCAAGCGGCTCGAGCTCGGCCGCCGGGCTGATGACGACGACGTCACTGACCGCTTCCCGAGCGGCGCGCAGGACGCCGGCCAGCAGGCGCTCCGCCAGCGCCATCCGCTCACCGGCATCGAGCACCGACGACAGCCGGGTCTTGGCCGAGGCCAGGCCACGGTGGGGCACGATCAGCCGAACGCTCATGGCCGGAGCATACGCTCAGGCCAGCGCGAGGATGCTGCGGGCCAGGTCGGCGCGGTCCTGGTCGCTGCGCATCACCGTCGGCAGGACCACCGGCTCCATGCCCAGCTCCGCAATCTGCGGGGCGAGGCCGGCGTCCACCTCGTCGATCACGAAGCGGTCGAGCAGGCCAGCGTACAGCCTGGCCACGCCCAGCGCGGTGGCCTCGTGGCCCAGCGAGGCCAGCATCCGGTCTGCCGGCCCGCGAATCGCCCGCCCGGCCACGATTCCGCTGACCCCGATGCGCGGCGCTGTCGAGTGCTCGAGCGCCTCACGGTATCCGGCGATCGCCAGGATCGGCCCGATGCTGACCAGCGGGTTCGACGGCCCGATGACGATCAGCTCGGCCGCGCCGAATGCCTCCAAGGCTGCTTGGGTGGGGCGGGCCGCGTCTGCCCCGTCGAACCGCAGGCCTCGCACCTCGTCGGCCTGGTGGTTCTTCACGAAGTACGTCTGGAAGTCGATTGGCCCCGCATCAGTGTCGATCACCGTGCGGAGCCGGTCGTCCGTGGCCGGCAGCAGCCGGCTCGGCACACGCAGCGCGGACGCCATGGCGGCCGTGGCATCGGTCAGGCTTGCGACTTCGCGCATGAGGGCCGCGCGCTGCACGTGCGTCGCCAGGTCGGAATCGCCGATCCGGAACCAGGTCTCCTCGCCGTAGCGCTCCAGCATGGCCATGGCGCTGTGCGTGTCGCCCGCCACGCCCCAGCCCTGGTCGGCATCGGCCAGCCCGCCAAGCGTGTAGAGGATCGTGTCGAGGTCCGGGCATACCAGCAGACCATGGCGCTCGGTGTCGTCGCCCACGTTGACGATCACGCTGAGCTCGCCCGGCGGAAGCACCTGCTGGAAGCCGTGCGCCAGCTTCGCGCCACCGGTCCCGCCGGCAAGGAGGACGGTCCTCATCGACGAACAATACCGGGGCGCTCTCATGCAGCCGGTGCGTGATACGGCGCAGGTGCTCACCGAACGACGGGGGGTCGCCCATTTCATGCGTCGGTTTATGCCGGCGCGACTCCGGATGACGCGGGAGCACCTGGGCTTCATCGGTTCCTGAGTCGTAATAGTCACCGGCCGAATAGCCGAGGCTCAGGACTCCAGAAGCATCGGCTTCACCTCGGTGATCAGGCGCTCCATGGACTCGGCGTCGTACGGGTGCGGGCAGCCGACACTGAAGTGCGAGAAGCCGATGTCCAGATACGGCCGCAGCCGCTCGGCGACCTGCGTGGGCGTCCCCACCGGTTGGTCCTCCCAGGTTTCGGCACCGCCGTTGTGCCGGAAGGTCTCATCCAGGACGCGCTGCGCCTCGGCCGGATCATCGCGGATGACGACCACGCCTACGCCAGCGGTGCGATGGATCTCCGACTGGTCGCGGCCGACCTCGTCGCAGTGGCGGCGCAGGATCTCGTCCTTGCGCTTCACGTTCTCGAAGCCGCCACCCAGGTTGCACCAGTCCGCGTAGCGGGCCACGGTCCGCAGCGTCCGCTTCTCTCCCCCACCGCCGATTAATAGCGGCAGGCTCTCCTGCACCGGCGGCGGATCGTTGCGCACGCCGCGCGTTGCGTAGAACTCGTCGCCGGACGGCTGCTCCCCGTGGAGCATGCCGCGCATGATGCGAGCCGCCTCGTCCAGCCAGCGCAGCCGTTCGCCCGGCGAGCCGCCGAACTCGATCCCGAACGCGCGGTGCTCGGTCTCGAACCAGGCCCCGCCGATCCCCAGGATGGCGCGGCCACCGCTGACGTGGTCCAGGGTGGTGACCATCTTCGCGACGAGGGCCGGATTGCGGAACGTGTTTGCACCGACCATGAGGCCGATGCGGGCACGCGACGTGGCTTCCGCCCAGGCACTGAGCACGGCGTAGGCCTCGAGCATCGGCCCGTCGTCGGAGCCGACGATCGGGTAGAGGTGGTCCCACGTGAAGATGTCGTCGTAGCCCAGCGTATCGGCCCGGATGCCAGCCGCGCGGAGGTCGGCCCATGGCGTGTACTGGTTCCAGCAGAGGAGGCCGAACTGCACGCCGGCCTCAGTCATGCCGGATGACCTTGTCGACCCGCATCCGGATCGTGACCCGCAGCTGCCCGTCGAAATCGTGGGGCTCGTCTCCGTAGCGGACCGCCAGGTTCTGGATGTCCGCCAGGGCACGCTCCCGATCGTCATCGAGCTCCACGCGGCCGCGCAGCGCGACCCACGTCAGGTCGTCCTCGAAGCAGAGGCTGACCCTGGGGTCGCGGCGGAGGTATCGGTCCTTCGCCCGTCCGACCTTGGTGTTCATCAGGATCGTGTCCGGCTGGTCCGGGTCGAGGTCGAACCACATGACCGACTGGCTCGGTGACCCATCCCCGGCGAGCACTGCCAGGACCGGGTAGCGCAGCTCAGACACCAGCCAGTCGCGGAGCTCGTCGCTCATCACGCGTTCTACGGTCAGCGCAGGGTCGGTCAAGGGCGTTCTCCCGCTGGTTGTTCGGTCAACCGATCGTAGACCCGATGCGCCCCAGCCCGCAGGGCCGATGCCATCGCTAGACTCGGTGCCGATGCGCATCGGCTTCAAGACCAGCCAGACCAACGTCGACTGGCCCACGCTGCGGGCCACCTGGGAGCTGGGCGATGAGCTGGACGTCTTCGACTCCGGCTGGATCTTCGACCACTTCGTGGCGCTGGGAGCCGATGGCGGCGGCAGCCACGAGGGCATGGTCCTGGCCGGGGCGCTGGCCGTGCTGACGAAGCGGCTGCAGTTCGGCCACCTGGTGCTGGGCAACACGTACCGCCACCCGGCCGTGCTGGCCAACATGGGGGCGACGCTCGACCACCTGGCGCCGGGCCGGTTCGTGCTGGGCCTGGGCGCGGGCTGGCACGAGCAGGAGCACGCGATGTACGGGATGCGCCTGCCGCCCATCGGTGAGCGGATCACCATGCTGGAGGGCGCAGTGCGCGTGCTCAAGGCCCTGTGGCAGCAGCCGGACGGCGTCACGATGGATGCCCCGCCGTACGAGCTGCGCGACGCCGTCTGCGATCCCCCGCCGCTGACGCGGGGTGGGCCGCCGATCTGGCTCGGGACGCAGGGCATGCGTCGCGGCCTGCGGATCGTGGCGCAGTACGCCGACGGCTGGAACCAGACCGGCGACCCGTCCACGTTCCCCGAGAAACGCGACGCGCTGCTGCGCCACTGCGAAGCCGTCGGCCGGGATCCGGGCGAGATCGAGATCAGCGCCCAGGGATTCCTCCGTGACGGCGACCATGCTGGCTTGCTGCGGACCGCCGAGACCTTCGTGGAGCAGGGCGCAGACCACGTCATCCTGATCATGCCGGCATCGGATGGGCCTGACGGCCTGCGGCTCCTGGCGGAGCGGGTGGCCGAGCCCCTTCGCGCCCGCTTCGGCTGAGCACGCCAGCGGGCTGTGGCCGGGCCGATCCGCGCCATCCTGTTGAGCATCGGGTCGGAGCTGCTGGCCGGTGAGACGGTCGATACGAACGCGGCGTTTCTGGCCCAGCGTCTGACGCGGCTTGGTGTGTCGCTGGCGGCGGTGCGGCAGCTCCCGGATGACCGCTCCGTGATTGCGAAGGCATTCACTGCGGCACGCGCCGAGGCCCCGCTCGTGCTGGCCACCGGCGGCCTCGGACCGACCCACGACGACCTAACGCGCGAAGGACTGGCCGATGCGCTGCGCGAGGAGCTCGTCATGGATGCGTCCCTCGAGGCCGGCCTGCGGGCGCGCTTCGCGGCGTTCGGCCGCATGCCGGAGTCGAACCTGCGCCAGGCGCTTCGGATCGGCTCGGCGGAGATCCTCGCCAACCCGATCGGCTCCGCGCCGGGGTGGTGGGTCGACCGCGATGGGATGGTCGTCGCGCTGATGCCCGGCGTGCCTTCCGAGATGCGGCGCATGTTTGACGAGGAGCTCGCTCCGCGGCTGGTTGCGCGCTTCGCGCCGTCGCCCTTGCACGTCCGAACGGTCAAGACCTTCGGCATCGGCGAGTCGGCCGTTGCCGACCGGGTCGGCGACCTGCTCGAACGCCCCGGCGACGGCGTCGCGGCCGCGGTGGCGGGCA
>Ga0081539_10004987_pt1 | contig 14040 bp, 10 predicted proteins | sample TabmetS4T2R2_FD_71023 | JGI IMG/M metagenome (GOLD analysis project Ga0081539, IMG submission 71023) | Tabebuia heterophylla rhizosphere microbial communities from the University of Puerto Rico - S4T2R2 | ecosystem: Host-associated > Plants > Roots > Rhizosphere ...
AGGCGACGCAGGTCGACCTGCCCGGGCTGACGCCGCTGGCCTGCACGGTGAGCCTCGGCGTGGCCGAGTTCGCCGGCGACTCCCAGGACCTGATGGCCCGCGCCGACGCCGCCCTTTACCGGGCGAAGGCGGAGGGCCGGAACCGGGTCTGCGCCAGCGGCTGACGCCGCCCGGGTCCCGCCTCAGCGGACGGTCAGCGTGTAGGCCACGCCGACGGCGAAGTCCGCCGCGCTGCCGGAGATCACGAGGGTGTGCCGTCCGGGCGCCAGTGTGACCGGTCCGGCCCAGATGCCCCAGGCGACGACGTCGCCGGCCCCGAGCCCGAGCGCCTCGGCGCCCTCGAGGTGGAAGGCGCCGCCGCTCGTGTCCTCCTTCGCGCGCAGCGCACGGCCGTCGAGCGTCGCGGACGTCCGGCGGTCCGCGAACGCGCAGCCCTCGATCGCCGACTCCGCGGACCTGCCGGACTCAAGCGGGCAGACTCTGTTGAGCAGCGGCAGGTACACGGGCCGGCCGGCCGGCACGGTGCACCTGCGGCGCACGCCTTCCTCGCCGAACGTGCCGGCGAGGAACCAGACGTCGGCCGGCTGTCCTTCGGCGCACCAGCGGCCGGTCCGGTCGGCGACGGGGTTGCGGTCGGCCGGCGCCGCGGCCGCCCACGCCCACCAGCGCGCGGGCAGCGTCCGCTCCGGGAACTGCGCCGACCCGGTCGAGGCCGCGGCGGCCCCGGCCGACGTCGCGGAGGCCCCGGCGGCGGCCGACGGCGGCGCGGCCGCACCCGGCTGGTGAACCGCGCGAACCCGGCGTCGACGTGCTATATCACCCTCGCCGGGCGGTGAGGTGCACGGTCCGCCCGCGCCGGTCACCCGGCGTCGACCGGGCCGGCTCCCGGCCCGGCACGGCGGCCGTCCGGCTTCGCCGAAGTAGTGGCCGGCGACCGCGCCAACTGTCACAGTCGCCTGGTGATGACCGGATGAGGCGGGGGCGCATCACCGACGCCGTGGGCGTCGCCATGGTCGCCCTCGCGGCGCTGATCTGGTGGGTGGGGCTCCCGGAGCAGGCCCACGCGGACCCCGGGTACGCGCCGTCGTCGGCCCCCGGCATGGCGGGTGGTGGCCCGGAGCGCGTGGTGCAGGTCGCGCGCCAGGCGCTCGTGGTGCTGCTGCTCACGGGCGGGACGGCGGTGCTCGGCGCCGTGCTCACCGGCTGGCGGTCGCGGTGGCGGCCGGTCGTCGTGGCGCCGCTCGCGCTCGTCGTCGTCGGCCTCGCCGCCGCCCAGGTCGTCAGCCCGATCCTCTACCACTCGAACCTGTTCGGCACCACGAACGCCGCGCTGGCCGGCCTCACGCCGCCCTGCGCGGTCGCGGCGACGCTGGTGGCGTCGGTGGGCCTCGCGCTGCTGCTCGCCGGCGCGCCGCCGAAGCCGCTCGCCGTCGTCGCCGGCCTTCTCGTGGTGGCCGCCCTCGCCACGCTGGCGGAGGAGGGGCTGCTGTGGTGGCACGTCGGCGTACGGCACGTCGTCGTCCCGGCGTACCGCTTCCTCCTGACGCAGACCTTCGTCGGCGTCCTCATCGCGTGCGGGCTCGTGGCCGTCGCCGCCGCCCTGCGGCGCCCGGCGGGGTCCCTGGCCCGCGAGGTGGCGGTGGGCGCCGCGGTGCTCTGGGGCGCCGTCGTCCTGGCGCTCGTGGTCCTGACGCCGTCCGTGTGGGAGGCGCCGCGGCGGTTCGGCCCCTTCGGCGGCGGGTTCGACCCGGCCGACCCCTTCTCCGTGGGCGTCGTGGCGATGCTGACCGCGCCCGCCGCGGCGCTGCTCGCCGCCCGGATGCGCGCGCACCCCGGCCGGGACGTCGTCACGATGCGCTGGCGCGGGGCGAGCGCCGCCCTCGGGCTCCTCCTCTTCGCGGAGGTGGCGACGCCGCTCGCGCTCGTCCTGCTCATGTGGCCCGGACAGGTGCCGTTCGAGTCGCGGCTGATCCTCTGGCTGGCGCTGTCGGGCGCCGCCGCCGTCGGGTTCTCGCTCGCCGCGCTCCGTCCGGACGGCGGGCCGCTGATCGCCGTCGTCGCGGCGCTCCTCGCCGTGTCCTCGGTCGGCGTCGGGCCGTCCCTGATGGGCCGCTACGCGACCGACACGCGCGGCCTGCTGCCCGAGCCGCTGGTGCTCGGCCTGGTGGCGCCGCTCGTCGTGGCCCTCGCGATCGCGTTCCGCTCGCTGTCCGGGCAGCGCCGCCGGCTCACGACCGGTGACCCCGCGGAGCCGACCGAGCCCGCCGCTACCGTGCGGTCGTGAGCACCGACCGCGGCACCGACCTCGACTTCGTCAGCTTCGTCGACCACGCGGTCGCCCGGGTCGCGGCCGCGGCGCCGGGCACGGACACCGAGGCGCTGCACACGATCCTGCTCCTCCACCGGGCGAGCGACGTCGTCGTGTACGACCTGGAGTCGTCCGTGCACCGCCCGGCCGGCTGGAGCTTCGCCGGCTTCCGGCTGATGTTCGTGCTCTGGCTCGCCGGCGCGATGCCGTCCGGCCGCCTGGCGCGACTCACCGGCAGCAGCCGCGCGGCGACGTCCGCGCTGGCCAAGACCCTCGAGGCCGACGGCCTGGTGACCCGCCGCAGCGACGAGAGCGACCGCCGCGCCGTCGTCCTGGACCTCTCGGACGACGGCCGCGCGCGCCTGCTCGCCGCGTTCGCCCGGCACCACGAGCGCGAGCGCGCCTGGGCCGCCCGGCTGGACCCGGCGGAGCGGCGGACGCTGATCCGGCTGCTCGAGAAGCTCGTGGCCGGCACCGGCGACCCGGAGGTCCGCAGCCGGGGTTGATCGAATGTCAAAGCTTTGACAAACTTCGCGACCGGGTCCACCATGGGAGGAGCCGCGAGAGCTCTGTCCCACGCACCCGGAGGGCGGTCAGGTCATGGCGTACTACCGGCGGGTCGGCGACGTCCCGGCCAAGCGGCACACGCGGTTCGACAACGGCAGCGGCGGCATCTTCTACGAGGAGCTGATCGGCGAGGAGGGCTTCTCCGCCGACTCCTCGCTGCTCTACCACCGGCACATCCCGTCCGCGGTCGGCGCGGCGGAGCCGTGGGAGCTGCCCGACCAGACGCTCGTGGCGAACGCGCCGCTGCTGCCCCGGCACTACAAGCTGCACGACCTCTTCCCCGGCGAGGCCGGCAAGGCCCAGGACGTCGTCACCGGTCGCGTGCTGGTGCTCGGCAACGCCGACATCCGCATCTCGTACGTCGTCGCCGGCGAGACCAGCCCGTTGTACCGCAACGCGATCGGCGACGAGCTGGTCTACGTCGAGGCGGGCAGCGGCACGGTCGAGACCGTGTTCGGCGTCCTCCCGTTCGCCGACGGCGACTACGTCCTCCTGCCGCGCGCCACCGCGCACCGCTGGGTGCCGGACGGCGTCGTGCGCTGCTACGTGATGGAGGCCAACAGCCACATCGCCCCGCCCAAGCGCTACCTGTCCCGCTACGGCCAGCTGCTCGAGCACGCGCCGTACTGCGAGCGCGACCTGCACGGGCCGGCGGAGCCGCTGCTCGTCGAGGACACCGCGACCGAGCTGTTCGTGAAGCACCGCGGCCCGGCCGGCGGGCTCGCCGGCACCCGGTGGCAGCTCGAGCACCACCCGTTCGACGTCGTCGGCTGGGATGGCTGCCTGTACCCGTACACGTTCAACGTCGCCGACTTCGAGCCGATCACCGGGCGCGTCCACCAGCCGCCGCCCGTGCACCAGGTGTTCGAGGGGCGCAACTTCGTCGTCTGCAACTTCGTGCCGCGCAAGGTGGACTACCACCCGCTGGCGATCCCGGTGCCGTACTACCACTCGAACGTGGACTCCGACGAGGTCATGTTCTACTGCGGCGGCGACTACGAGGCCCGCAAGGGATCGGGCATCGGCCAGGGCTCGGTCAGCCTCCACCCCGGCGGGCACTCGCACGGGCCGCAGCCGGGCGCGATGGAGGCGAGCTTCGGCCGCGAGAGCGTCGACGAGCTCGCCGTCATGGTCGACACGTTCGCGCCGCTGCTGGTCGGCCCCGGCGGCACCGCGAGCGAGGCCGGCGACTACCACCGCTCGTGGTCGCGGTGAGCCGGTGTGGGGGTCGGTGGGGAGGAGGCCGGCACTGATGGCGGGCGCGCCGTTCACCGTCGCCGACCTGGCCGGCCTGCTCGACGACGCCGCCGTGTTCCCGCCGGGCGACGCGCCGCTGCCGCGCGCCGTCCGCGAGCACCTCGCGCGCCGCGGGACGCCGCACGGCGCCCTGGTCGGCAGCCTCGTCCTGACGCCGGCGCACGTCTCCTCGCTCGGCGGGATCCTCGACGAACGCGTCGGCACCGCAGGGGTCCCGGACGGCGGTCCGGTGCGGGTGTCGCTGGTCGTCCGCGACCTGGCCACGCTGCCCGCCGCCGTCGACGCCGTCCGCGCCGACCCGCGGCTGAGGCTCGCGGCGGTCGAGGTCGCCGCCGTCGGCGCCGACGCCGTGCGCGGCGCGCTGGCCGCCACCGCCGACCTGCCGCCCGGCGTCGACGTCTGGGTGGAGCCGGGCTGGGGCCCGGACCTCGCGGCGTCCGTCGACCTGGTCCGCGCGGCGGGCCGCGGGCTCAAGCTGCGCACCGGCGGGACGACGGCCGACGCCTTCCCCGGCGAGGCCGAGCTCGCCGCGGCCGTGGTGCTCGCCGCCGACCGCGGCGTGCGGTTCAAGGCCACGGCCGGCCTGCACCACGCGGTCCGGCACACGGACCCGGCGACCGGGTTCGAGCACCACGGGTTCGCCAACCTCCTGCTCGCCGCCGCGGCGGGCGACGAGCACGGGGCGCGCGACTGGCTGGCCCGCCGGGATCCGCAGGCCGTGGCCGCCGGCCTGGCCTCGCTCGGCCCGGCGCGCCTCGCCGCCGTCCGGCGGGACCGCTTCACGTCGTTCGGGACGTGCGACGTCGACGACCCGCGGCGCGACCTCGAGGCGCTCGGGCTGCTGGCGCGCGAGACGGCCGGCACGGCATGACGGCGGTCACGTCCGAGGCCGGCCCCTGGGGTCCGCAGACGCTGCCCTACGGCGTGGCGGAGCTCGGCGGCGTCCCGCGCGTCGTCGTCCGCGTCGGCGACCTGGCGCTGGACGCCGCGCCGGTCGCCGGGCGGCGCGACCCGGAGCTGACGTCGCTGCTGAGCGGGCCGTCGCTCGACCCGCTGCTCGCCGCCGGGCCGCGGCAGTGGCGCGCGGTCCGGGCCGCGGTCACGCGCTGGGTGACGGACGCCGCCGCCCGCCCGGACGTCGAGCCGCACCTGCACCCGCTGGCCGGGTTGCCGATGCGGCTGCCGTTCACGGTCGCCGACTACGTCGACTTCTACTCCTCGCGGCACCACGCCGAGAACCTCGGCGCGCTGTTCCGGCCCGGCCAGCCGCCGCTGACGCCGAACTGGCTGCACCTGCCGATCGGGTACCACGGCCGCTCCGGCACCGTCGTCGTCAGCGGCACGGACGTCGTCCGGCCGAGCGGGCAGACGCGGGCGCCCGACGCGAGCGCCCCGGCGTTCGGCCCGTCGCGCCGACTGGACATCGAGGCGGAGGTCGGCTTCGTCGTCGGCGTCCCGTCGCCGCCGGGGCGGCCGGTGCCCGCGACGGCGTTCGCCGACCACGTGTTCGGCGTCGTGCTGGTCAACGACTGGTCGGCGCGGGACCTGCAGGCGTGGGAGTACGTGCCGCTGGGGCCGTTCCTCGGCAAGTCGTTCGCGACGTCCGTCTCGGCCTGGGTGACGCCGCTGGAGGCGTTGCGCGACGCGCGGGTCCGCGTCCCGGAGCGCCAGGTCCCGGTCCTGCCGTACCTCGCGGCCGGCGACGACGAGGGCCTCGACCTGGCGCTGAGCGTCGAGCTGAACGGCGAGGTGGTGTCGCGCCCGCCGTTCGCGCCGATGTACTGGTCGCCCGCGCAGCAGCTCGCGCACCTCACGGTCAACGGCGCGCACCTGCGCACCGGCGACCTGTTCGCCTCGGGCACCGTCTCCGGCCCCGGGCCGGACGAGCGCGGCTCGCTGATCGAGCTGACCTGGAACGGCGCGGAGCCGCTCAAGCTGCCCGACGGCAGCACCCGCACGTTCCTCGCGGACGGTGACGAGGTCGTGATCCGCGGCGAGGCGCGGCGCGCGGACGGCGTCCGCGTCGGCCTCGGCGAGGTGCGGGGCCGGATCCTGCCGTCCCCACGACTCTCGCCGTGATCATGCACGACAGGGACGCCCCGACCCGGCGAACGTAGGGACGGCGTCCCGGCCGTGGAAACCTTTCGGCCGCCGGCGGCGTGTTTGGTGGGGCAGCGTCCTTGGGAGGGACCGATGACCACCACCGAGGAGTCGGACTTCGACTCCTACGTCCGCGGCAGCGGCCCGCGGCTGAAGCGCCTGGCGTTCCTGCTGACCGGCGACCTCGACACGGCGGAGGACCTGCTGCAGTCGGCGTACGCCCGGGTGCTCCCGCGCTGGGGCCGCGTGCGGCGGTACGAGGACCCGGACGCCTACGTCCGGCGCGTGATGGTCTCGATCCGGACGTCGTGGTGGCGGCGCCTGCGCGGGCGCGAGACCGTCACCGCCACGGTGGTCGAGCGCCCCACCGGCGCCGTAGCGCGGGCGAGCGCCGACCCGGCCGACGCGCAGGGCGAGCTCGACCTGCTGCTCCGCGCGCTGCGCACCCTGCCGCGGCGGCAGCAGGTCGCCGTCGTCCTGCGGCACTACTGCGACCTGAGCGAGGAGGAGGCGGCGCGGGTCATGGGCATCACGACCGGCGGGGTGAAGAGCCAGGCGAGCAAGGGGCTCGCGACGCTTCGGGCGACTCTGGCCGAGTCGCCCCGGGACGAGGAGCGGACCCGATGAGCCCGGACGTCGACCGCCTCCTGGCGGACCTGGCCGCGCGCGCGGACCTGCACCACCCGGCCGACCGCGTGGCGGCGGTCCACCGCCGGGCCCGCCGTGCGGCGGCCGTCCGCTCCGGTGTCGCGGCGGCGGTCGTGGCGCTCCTGGTCGCCGCCGGCGTGACCGGCGCGCGGGGTTTCCTGGACGCGCGGGAGCCGGCGCCGGCCGGCCTGCCGGCCGGCCCGTTCCTGCGGGCGGAGCTGCGGGAGGACCGGCAGCTCGCCGCCGCCCTGCCGCCCTCCCCGGTCGGCGGGACACGGGTGGCCGTGTCGATCTCGGTGCGCGGGCGCGTGCCGCGGCTGGCCGCGCCGGCCGGGCAGCCGGCACCCGAGGGCCGGGACAACCTGCTGCGACAGGAGATCGACTGGGGTGACCAGCCGAGGCCGGCGTGGCAGGGCAGCCAGAGGGACGACGCGCTCGAGTGCGACGGCGGGGCGCTCGTCGCCGTCAGCGACGACTACGTGGTGGACCACGCCTACCAGCGGCCGGGCACGTACACGGTCACGTTCCGCACGGCGGCGTGCCCGCCGCTGGGAGAGGTGCGGCGCTCCGTCACGATCACCGTGGCGCCCTGACGGCGGCGCACCGCGGGCGGCCGTGCGGCGACGACGACCCGCCCGCGGTGAAGGCGGCTGATCGGGCGCGTCGTCCGAGAAGCCGCGGGCGCGAGCAGGCAATGGCCGAGTCGCTCGAGTCTCTCGAGTCCCTCGAGTCCCTCGAGTCCCTGTGCGAGCGGTCCACCGGCCCCCCCCGTCACGCTGCGGTGTGGTGTCGGCGGCCGAGCCCGAGTGGCTGCACAACAGCTTGCCGGCGGACCTGTACGGCGGTGGCCGGCCGCCGGCGTCAGGCGCCGCGGCGTCAGGCGCTGCGGCTCGACGGGTGCGGGAACGGGAAGCCGTTGTTCCCGCCGAACGACTCGCGCAGCAGGTGCCGGGGGCGGTAGTGGACGTACGCCGCGTCGCCCAGGCCGAGGCGGGCGGCCTCGCGCTGCAGGGCCTCGGTCGTCGCGACGCCGTCCCAGCGGCCGGTCGCGACCCGGTGGTCGAGCGCATGGATCGCGGCGACGAGCTCCGCGGTCGTGAAGCTGCAGTGGCCCTGGCGGGCGACGAAGGCCTGCCGCAGCAGGCCGGCGCGCCCGGCGTGCGTCACGGCGTCGCGGTAGGCGTCCTCGTGCTGGACCGGGACGAGGAGGTCCGAGGTGGTGTGCACGCTCAGCACCGGCATGCGCACCCGGCCGCTGGGTACGGAGGTGGCGAAGATCCGGCGGACGGCGCCGGGGTCGGCCGCGACGTCCGCGGTGGCGGTCAGCGTCCGCAGGTCGGCGTCCAGGTTCAGCCCGGCCGCGCGGTACAGGTCGCGGACCGTGTCGCGCTCGGCGGCCCGGGCGAGCAGCCGGCGGTAGTCCACGCCGGTGTTCCACGACGGGTTGCCGCCCATCGCCGTCTCGATGTCGAACCGGCCGGGGGTGACGAACGGCAGCGCCTGCTGGAGCGACTGGTAGAGGGCGAGCTCGGCGGCGTCCGGGTCGCTCGGCGGCGGCGCCAGGCCGGGCACGGACGACGGCACCTGGTACAGCGCGGCGGCCAGCGCGACCCGTGCCCGGCCCGCGGGCGTGGCCTGTCCCTGCTGCACGGCTGCCGTCAGCGCGGACGTGGTGGCGAAGGCCTCGCCGAGGTTCGCGAAGCCGGCCAGCTTGATCTGCCGGCCCGGTGCGAGCAGCGTGGCGATCGCGTGCGCGCCGTCGAGCTGGTAGTTGCCGAGTGCGGCGCCGCCGCCGACGATGCCGCAGGTGGGCAGGGCCCCCTGGATGCGCCCGGCGCCGATCTCGGCCAGCTTCGCCGTCACGAGGCCGCCCATCGAGGTGCCGACCGCGAGCACCCGGTGCGGCCGGCGGCCGATCGCGCCGATCGTGGCGGCGAGGGTGTCCAGCTGGTCCTGCGGGGCGGTGTTGAGGGCCCAGCCGGCCGCGGCGTACGACGAGCCGGTGAGCGCGTAGCCCTCCGCGAGCAGCGCCGCCGCCGACTCCGGGCTCGGCGCGTTCTGGGGCAGGTTCGGGGCGCCGACGAAGGTCGGCAGGTAGCCGTGGCTGTACAGCAGGAGCGTGCCGTTCCAGTTGGCGGGGACGTCCGCCTTCCAGGTCGTGCCGTTCGGCAGCGCCCCGGAGTAGCTGGTCACCGGCGGGGTCGCCGCCGCGGCCGGCGTGGCCGGGGCGAGCAGCGCGGCGGTCGCCGCGGCGGCGGCCACGAGGGCCAGAGCCGCCCGGGGGCGTCGGTGAACGGTCGGCTGGCGCATCGGGCCTCCCGGCGTCTAACCCGTCAGGTTTGCGACGGGGGCGACGTTAGGCCACCAGATGACGGCAATCAAGATTTTGCCCAACAACCGCGGACGACATCGATCCGCTGCACAGGTCCGCGCGTGGAAGGCGGACCGCGGGTGGCCGCTCTGCGATGCTCGCGTCCATGGGGGAGGCGGCGGGGCTCGAGGGGCCGAGCGTTGCTCACCGACCTGCGGTGCGTCTTGCCACTACGAGGTGCCGCCCGACCCCTGGCTGGTGGCTGTCGAGCTGGCCTTCGACGCGCCGGCCCAGGCCAGGCCCTAGAGCCGCCGGATCGTGGCCAACCAGGCGGGGGCGCCGTGCTCTCCGTGGAACCTCGTCATCACGCGCTCGCGGTCGACGGCGGCCACGCGCCATCCGGTGCCGTCGCCGAACGCCGCCGTCAGGTCCGCCCGCGAGACCGGGTGCGGGCCGGCGTCGGGGCCCTCGTCCCGGAAGCACAGCACGAAGAGCGTCGCGCCGGGCCCGGTCACCGAGGCGAGGCTCGCCACGTACGCCGGCCGCTCGGCGGCGTCGCAGGTGTGGAACATCCCGCTGTCCAGCACGGTGTCGAACCGCCGGCCGAGCCGGCCCAGGTCGAACGCGTCGCACACCACGAACTCGGCCGCGACCCCGCGCTCGGCCGCCTTCGCCCGCGCGATCTCGATCGCCGTCCCGGCCACGTCCACGCCGAGCACCGCCAGGCCGAGCGAGGCGACGTGCAGCGCGTTCTCCCCGGTCCCGCAGCCGGCGTCGAGCACCGCGCCGGTGAGACCGCCCGCGGCGCTCACCCGGACGAGCGCCGGCTGCGGACCGCCGATGTCCCACGGCGGCGGCCCCTCCCGGTACGACGCGTCCCACGGCTCCCCGGTCATCCGCTCGTGACTCGTCGGACGCCGGCCACCGAACGGGTCGTCCGCCGCGTCCCCCGGTCGCTGCGACAAACCGGCCGCCTCCTCCCATCCAGGCACGTTCCACCCATCGTGGCACTCCCGTTGGTCACTCTGGGTTGAACTGCGGTACCGCACTCGCTGTTTCGAGGACGCTGCGTGTCCGTGTGGCCTACGTTTCCTGGTGGGTCGGGTGCGCAGAGTGTCCGGCCGGGGGCCGTCTCGGGGGATGGATCCGTCCGGAGTGTCCGGACACAGGGTGCGCGCGTAGGAGTAGTCACCGGATGTCGATCTCGTTCCCGCGGAACGTCCGAACCCGTCGCCGGCTGGGCCTGGCGGGCCTCACGGCCGCCGCGCTGGGGACCGTCGGCCTGACGATCCTGCCGGGCGCGTCGCCGGCGGCCGCCGACACCGACCCGCAGCCACCGGCCACAACGCCGACGGTGAGCGCGGACGCGCTGCCCACGGTGCAGATCAACGGCATCGTCTACGACGAGGTGATCGTCGGGAACCGCGCCTACGTCACCGGCGAGTTCACGAAGGCGCGGCCGGCCGGCAGCGCCGCCGGCACGAACGAGACCACGCGCAACAACATCCTCGCCTTCGACCTGACCACCGGCGCGCTGGTCACCTCCTGGGCGCCGTCCCTCAACGCCGGCGGGCGCGCGATCGCGGCGTCCGCCGACGGCACGCGGATCATCGTCGCCGGGTCGTTCACCCAGGTGAACGGCACCACCCGCAACCGGGTCGCGGAGCTCAACGCGACGACGGGCGCGCTGCTCAGTCCCGCGCCGTCGTTCAACGCGAGGGTCTCGTCGATCGCCGTCTCGGGCGACACGCTCTACGCCGGCGGCATCTTCACCAGCGTCGGCGGCCAGTCCCGCACCCGCCTGGCGGCGGTCTCGATCAGCACCGGCGCCGTCCTGTCGTGGGCGCCGACGGCGGACGCCGAGGTGCTCGGCATCGTCGCGCCGGCCGGCAGCGGCAAGGTCGTCGCCGGCGGCAAGTTCACGCTGCTCAACGGCAACGACTGGTACGGCATGGGCGCGCTCGACGCGGCCACCGGCGCGAGCGTGCCCTGGGCGGCGACCAGCACGGTCCGCAACGCGGGCGCCGACGCGGCGATCTACAGCCTCACGACCGACGGCCCGCAGGTGTACGGCACCGGTTACACGTTCGGCGCCGGCGGCAACTTCGAGGGGACGTTCGCGGCGTCGTCCGCCGACGGCACGCTCGCTTACGTCACCGGCTGCCGCGGCGACACCTACGACGCCGCCGCGGCCGCCGGCGTCCTGTACCACGTCGGTCACGTGCACGACTGCAGCAGCGTCGGCGGCAACCCGCAGACCGACCCGTGGACCTTCGAGCGCGCGTACGCCCAGACGACGACGCCCGACCCGACCGGCGCGGTGAACCAGGGCGGCAACTTCGGCGGCTGGCCCGCGCCGCAGATCCTGCACTGGCAGCCGAACCTCGACCCCGGCACCTACTCCGGCGCCTCGCAGGCCGCCTGGAGCGTCACGGCGAACAGTGACTACGTCATCCTCGGCGGCGAGTTCCCACGGGTGAACAACAAGGCCCAGCAGGGCCTGGTGCGGTTCGCGCTGCGGTCGATCGCGCCGAACAAGGAGGGCCCGCAGGACGGTTCGGCGCTGACGCCGACGCTGGTCGCGCTCGAGCCCGGCCGCGTGCGGGTCTCGTGGAAGTCCTCGTGGGACCGCGACAACGCGCTTCTGACCTACGAGGTCATGCGGGGGACGCCGCTGGCGAACGCCCAGGTGATCGCGACGCTGACCAAGAACACGGACTGGTGGAACCGGCCGAACCTGTCGTTCACCGACACGACGGCGCCCGCGGGCACGAGCCAGACCTACCGGATCCGGGTGCGTGACCCGCTGGGCAACGTCGTCCAGGGCAACGCGGCGTCGGTGACGGTCCCGGCCGGCAACGGGACGACCAGCCCGTATCGCGACGCGGTGCGCCAGGACGGCGCGCAGGCGCTCTGGCCGCTGAACGAGCCCAGCGGCACCACGGCCTACGACTACGTCGGCGCCGACGACGTCACGCTGGGCGCCGCGGAGACCCGTGGCACCTCCGGCGCGCTGGTCGGCGACCCGTCGACGGCGACGACGTTCGCCGGCACCGAGCCCGTCGCCGGCGTCGACGCGAACCTGCAGCCCGGCCCGGGGACGTTCACCGCCGAGGCGTGGTTCCGCACGACGACGACGTCCGGCGGCAAGATTCTCGGCTTCGGCAACTCGAACACCGGCATCAGCGGCAACTACGACCGGCACGTGTACATGCGCAACGACGGCCGGGTCGTGTTCGGCGTCTACCCCGGCGGCGTGCGCACGCTGGTCTCGCCGACGGCGCTGAACGACGGCCAGTGGCACCAGCTGGTGGGGGCGCTCGGGCCCGACCGCGGGATGGAGCTCTTCGTCGACGGCAAGCGGGTCGGCCGGGACGCCGGGACGACGTCGGCGCAGCCGTACAGCGGCTACTGGCGGATCGGCGGCGACAACCTCGACGGCTGGCCGGACCAGCCGTCGAGCCGGTCCTTCGCCGGCGACGTCGACGAGGTCGCGGTCTACCCGACGGCGCTGCCGCTCGACCGCGTGCAGGCGCACTACGTCGCCAGCGGCCGCACGCTGAACATCCCGACGCGGCCGGCCGACGCCTACGGCGCGGCGGTCTGGGACTCGCAGCCGACGCTGTACTGGCGCCTGGACGACACCTCGGGGCCCAACGTCGTCGACCGCATGACGAACGACCCCGGCGCGACCGCGTCGTCCGGCGTCGTCCTCGGCGAGCCGGGCGGCCCGATGTGGACCGGTGGCCGCTCGGCGCGTCTGCCCGGCGGCAGCACGCAGACGATCGTGGAGTCGTCGCCGGAGAGCAACCCGACCGTCTACTCGCTGGAGGCGTGGTTCAAGACCACGACCACGAACGGCGGCCGGATCCTCGGCTTCGGCAACAGCCCGGCCGGCCAGACGAGCTGGAACTACGACCGGCACATCTACATGCTCAACGACGGCCGCCTGCGGTACGGGATCTGGACCGGGCAGACCGACGTCGTCGACTCGCCGAAGGCCTACAACGACGGCCAGTGGCACCAGGTCGTCGCCACGCAGGGCCCGAACGGCCAGCAGCTGTTCGTCGACGGCGCGCTCGTCGGCACCGGGAGCGCGGTGACGCCGCAGGGCTACGACGGCTACTGGCGCGTGGGCACCGACAACACCTGGGGCGGCGCGAACACCAACGACTTCGCCGGTTCGATCGACGAGGTCGCGGTGTACCCGAGCGTGCTCCCGGCGCAGGTCGTCGGCCAGCACTGGCAGCTCGGCGCGTCGAACCAGCCGCCCACCGCGGCGTTCACGTCCTCCTGCGCGCAGCTCGCCTGCGCGTTCGACGGCGCCGCGTCGGCGGACGCGGACGGCTCGATCGCCTCGTACGCCTGGCAGTTCGGCGACGGCGCGACCGGCACGGGCAAGACGCCGTCGCACACCTACGCGGCGGCCGGCTCGTACGACGTCGTCCTCACGGTGACCGACGACGACGGCGCCACGAGCTCGGTGACGCACACGGTCACCGTGACGGCGCCGGCGAACCAGGCGCCCACGGCGGCGTTCACGTCGTCGTGCCCGGCGCTCGCCTGCGCGTTCGACGGGTCGGCATCGGCGGACGCGGACGGCTCGATCGCCTCGTACGCCTGGCAGTTCGGCGACGGCGCGACCGGCGCGGGGAAGACGCCGTCGCACACCTACGCGGCGGCCGGCTCGTACGACGTCGTCCTCACGGTGACCGACGACGACGGGGCCACCGGCTCGGTGACTCACACCGTGACGGTCGCGCCCGCCAACGCGAAGCCCACCGCCGCCTTCGCGTCGTCCTGCACGAACCCGGCGTCCGCGTTCGACCGCGCGGCGGCGGCGGGCGCG